>Ga0137437_1000392_pt1 | contig 13274 bp, 11 predicted proteins | sample EasRivERMGT138_2_FD_102332 | JGI IMG/M metagenome (GOLD analysis project Ga0137437, IMG submission 102332) | Soil microbial communities from meander-bound floodplain in the East River, Colorado, USA - East River MetaG ERMGT138_2 | ecosystem: Environmental > Terrestrial > Soil > Floodplain ...
CCGCCGGTGGCGGCATCCTTCAGTCGGTGCGCGACGTACGCAGCCGCTCCGAGTCCGATCTGGAGGCCCTGACCCGCGCGCGGCTGCGCATGCTGATCGCGCACGGAGCCACGACCATCGAGGTGAAATCGGGCTACGGGCTCGAGCTCGAAGCCGAGCTCAAGCAGTTGCGCGTCATCCGCACGCTCGCGAGCGAGCTGCCCGTCACGCTCGTGCCGACATTTCTGGGCGCGCACGAAGTGCCGCCCGAGTATCGCGGCAAACGCGACGCCTACGTCCGGCTCGTGGCCGAAGAGATGATCCCCGCGGTCGCGAAGGAAACGCTGGCACGCTGCTGTGACGTGTTTTGCGAGCCCGGCGTGTTCAGCACCGGCGAGACCCGCCAGATTCTCACCGCCGCCGCGCGACATGGATTGGCCATCAAGCTGCATGCGGATGAGCTGGAAGGCTCGGGGGGTGCTGAGCTGGCGGCCGAGCTGGGAGCACTCTCCGCCGATCACCTCGCCGCGATTTCGGATCGGGGGATTCAGGCGCTCGCGGCGAGTCCTACCGTCGCGGTGCTCCTGCCAGCGACCATGATCTTTCTGGGCAAGCGCGGGCAGGCACCCGCGCGCCGGCTCATCGATGCGGGTGCGGCGGTCGCGTTGGCGACAGACTACAACCCTGGGACGTCGCCGACCATGAGTCTGCCGCTCGTGATGGCGCTCGGGGTGTCACAACTCGGCCTCCGTCACGCGGAAGCTGTGACCGCGGTGACCATCAACGCCGCCGCGGCACTCGGCCTGGCACAGGACCGTGGCCAGATCGTGCTGGGGCATGTCGCGGACCTCGTGGTGGCGCCGGTCGATGACTGGCGCGAGGTGGCGTACTGGATGGGCCGAGAGGTCGTAAGCGCCGTCTGGACAGCAGGTTCGGCTTGTCCGGCCCTCTAGGCTCCGATATCTTTGTGTTTCCATGTCGAAATTGAAACAGCTCGTCGAGAAGGCGAAGGGTCTCGAATCCAAAGACCCGAAGCGGGCCGTCGAGGTCTGGATTGAGGCCCTCGACACCCAGGAATCTGACGGCGAGTCCAATGTCGACCTCTCGATATACAACCGCATCGGCGATCTCTACATCAAGCTCAAGGACCCCGCCCTCGCGGCCGATTACTACGACAAGGCCGTGGATAAGTACGCCGAGTTGGGATTCCACAACAACGCGATCGCGATGTGCAACAAGGTGCTGCGCAACGCGCCGGCGCGGCAGACGACGTACCTGAAGCTCGCCAAGCTCTACGCCTCGAAGGGGTTCATCGCGGAAGCCAAGCAGAACTTCGTGGAATACGCCGAACGGATGCACAAGGCTGGGAAAATCGACCATGCCTTCTCGGCCCTCAAAGAATTCACCGATATCTCGCCGGAGAGCGCGAATCTACGCGAGATGCTGACGGAGCAGCTCAAGATGTACGGTGGTGATCCGGGCAAGCGCCCCTCAACTCGGCCGACTCCACCGCCGCCACCAAGGCCGGGCGGCGCGGAGCGCGAGGACCTGTCGAAGTCCGGGAAACGGAAGACGTCGAGCCTCGTCTTCCTCGACCTGAACGAGCCACGCGGGGCGAAAGGGGCGAAGCCCGCGCCGGCGCCCGCGGATCCAGGTCCGCCTTCTCCCCCCCTTGCTGAGCCTCCTCCTCCTCCTCCAGCGGCCGAGAAGTTGATTCAGGAGGTAGTGCCAGAGCCGGATGAGTCACTGCAAATCGAGACGACCAGCCTGGTCGATGAGACGCCGGGGGAGAGCAGCGGCGGCATGCTGGAAGGGTTGGAGACGACGCACGCCGACTTCGGACAAGTGGCTGCAGCGAGCCCGAAGACTCCCTCCATTCGCCAGGACGTCGGTCCGTCGGATCTCGTCGAGCTGGAGCCGCTGCCGGAGCTCGAGCCGACCACGCCCGAGCCAAGCGTGGAACCGGACGAAGTGCCCGGGCTCGACGATGCCGACCTCGTGTTCGAGGGGGCGATTACCGAGCCGAAGAAGCCGGACGCGAAAAAACCTCCGACGTTCAAGAAACCCGCTGCGCCGCCGCCGCCCGAGCCCCCGCGCGTCAAGCCGGTCGTGCCCAAGCGACCGCCTGCGCCGGCTCCGTCCACCGTTACCGGCAAGCGCAAGGCGGTCGTCGAGGTACCACCGCTCGAGCTGGAACCCGACTTTGAAACGGCGACCACCGATGCGGGGCATGACGTCGATGACCAGCCACTCGAGATCGATGAAGTGCCCCACAGCGGGGGCAAGAGTGCGCACCCGAGCTTCATCCAGACTGAGGACGATACCTCGATCTCCGAGGGCGGCCCGCGCTCCGGATTCATCGACCTGGGCATCGATGAGATCAGCAGCGCCGGGGAGCAGGCGGGCTCGCTGGTGTTCTCGAACATCGAGCAGACGCCGGCGGCACCGGATATCGAAGAGCTCGAATCGCGTGTGGCGGACAATCCGGACGATCCGGAGGCGCACCAGGCGTTGGGCGAGGCGCTGATCGAACAGGGCGAGCGCGCGCGCGGCATCGAAGAGCTGGACCTCGCGACGGCCGGCTTCGAGAACAATGGCAATCTCCATGAGGCGCGCGATCTGGTGGACGAAGTGCTGCGGCTCGATCCGAACAGCGTCCGACATCGCCAGAAAGCGGTGGAGTTCGCGTTCAAGGCGGGTGACAAGCCGCGCCTGGTCGACGCCTATCTCGAGCTGGCGGACGCCCTGCTGCGCTCCGATCTCCCAGACAAGGCGCGCGCGGTGTACGCGCGCGTAGCCGACCACGACCCCAAAAACGAGCGCGCCAAGGCCGCGCTCTCGATGCTCGCGCCCGCGGTAGCGCCGGCCCCGGCGCCCGGGAAGCCTGAAGGCAAGGTCAAAGCCAAAGACGCGAAAATGAAAGTGCGCGACGAGACCGCCCTGAATGGGGACTTCATCGATCTGGGCTCGATGCTGACCGACGACGAGGATGAAGCGCCGCAGAAGGACACGCGGCTTCGCGTGGAAGACGAAGAGCCGACGGGCGACGAAGAGCAGGACTTCCATGACATGCTCGCGCGCTTCAAGCAGGGCATCGACGAGAACATCGACGAGGCCGACTTCCAGTCGCATTACGATCTCGGCGTCGCGTTCAAGGAGATGGGGCTGCTCGATGAGGCGATCGCCGAGCTGCAAAAAGCGCTGCGCGCGCCCGAGGGCAAGCTCCGCACCTCCGAGATGCTCGGGGTCTGCTTCTTCGAGAAAGGCGCGTACGTCGTGGCGGAGTCGATCCTGCGCCGCGGGCTGGATCTCCCCGCGTCCGGCGATCAGGAACGGCTCGGGATCCTGTATTGGCTGGGTCGCGCGCTCGAGCAGCAGGGAAAGAAAGCCGACGCGCGGGATCTGTACGGCCGGGTCTTCGCCGTCGACATCCGGTTCCTCGATGCCGAGCAGCGCGTGAAAGCGCTCGCCAAGGCGAAGTAGCGTGAGCCAACAGGTCGCCCGGGTCACGCTCCGCGACGTCCAGCGGCCGGTCGCCGCGGAATTGGAGCACGTCGTGGGAGAGCTGCGGCGCCTGATCGCCGCGGACTTTCCGATCGTCAGCGACGTCAACGAGCATCTGCTCCAGATGAAAGGAAAGTTGTTCCGGCCGACGTTGCTGTTGTTGAGCCATCAGGCATCGGGCGCGCGCGATGCGCGTGCGGTCACGCTTGCCGCGGTGGTCGAGTTGATTCATCTCGCCACGCTCGTGCACGATGATTCCGTCGATCATTCGGTGTTGCGCCGCGGCCTGCCGACGATCAACGCGCTGTTCTCGCATCAGATCGCGGTGATCATGGGCGACTACCTGTACTCGCGTGCGATCATCGAGCTCGTGCGGCTGGACGATCACGAAGCGCTGCGCGTGCTGGCGCGCGTGACGAACGAGATGACAGTTGGGGAAATGCGCCAGCTCGAGGCGCACGACAAGCTGGCGTACGGCGAAGGCGCGTACGATCAGTTGATCCGGGCGAAGACGGCGTCGCTGCTGTCGGGCGCCTGCGAAGTGGGTGCGCTGGTCGCGGACGCGCCCTACCGCCAGGCGCTGGCGCGGTTCGGCATGTTGCTGGGGATGGCCTTTCAGATCACGGATGACCTCCTCGACTACACGGAGCTGGAGGCGGTGACCGGGAAGCCGTCGGGGCTCGACCTGCGCGAGCACAAGGTGACGCTGCCGTTGATCGCGGCGCTGGCGCGGATGCCGGCCGACGGCCGCCGCGTCGTGGCCGAGCTGATGGAGGCCGCGGAGCCGAGTGACGATTTGGTCGCTGAGGTGATCCGATTGGTAGAAGGGGCGGGCGGGCTCGAAACGGCGCGGCAACGCGCGCTCGACCTCGCCCAGCAGGCGGAGGCGGAGCTGGACGTGCTGCCGCCCTCGCCGGCGCGCGACGCGCTCCAGGGGAGCATCGCGTATGCGGTGGAGCGGAGGAGCTAACCGCCTCGTGCCTCCCGGTCCGCGCCGCCCCCTCTTCTATCTTAGTGTCCTGGCCGTAGGTTTCGTGCTGGGCGGCCTGCTGCACGCGTTTCTGCGGCGCTTCCTGCCGCAGGGACCGGCGAAAGAACTGTTTACGTGGTCGGTCACGCCCACGATCGGGCCGATCCACATGGATCTGCTGGTGATGTCGATGACGCTCGGGCCGATCGGGCTGGACGTGTCGCTCCTCGCGGTGGTGGGCGTGGTGGTCGCGTATCTCGTCGCCCGCTCGCTCTTTTAGAAAGGCGAACCAATGCTTCCGAATCTCGGCTTCACGGAAATCGCGATCCTGCTGCTCATCCTGGTACTGTTCTTCGGCGCCAAGCGCATTCCGGAGATCGGCGCGTCCATCGGGAAGGGCATCAAGGAGTTCAAACGCGGCCTGAAATCCGACGAGCCGCAGGAGCCCCCGCCGTCCGATGCCGCGCTCCCGCCGTCGGCCGGCAGCGCGAGCGCCGGCGGTGCGCCGAAGCGTCTGAATCAGTAAGAGGCGGGTATGGGTTTAGGGAATCTCAGCGGCAGCGAAATCCTGATCCTGATGCTGATCGTGTTGCTCGTGTTCGGCGCGAATCGGTTGCCGGAGGCGGGCAAGGCGGTCGGCAAGGGCCTGCGGGAGTTCAAGCGCGCGCTCTCCGACGCGCAGAGCAGCATCGACAGCCCCACCTCGCCGCCGGCCGGCGATCTGCCGCCGCGCGACGCCACGCCGAAGCGTCTCGTCGAGTAGGCTAGAAGCCCGTCGTGTCCGCGGCCTGGGCGCGGAAGAGGTCTTTGCGCCGGTCGACGATCTTCGCCTTCGCGCGCACTCCCTCCATGTACTGCTGAATCCGTGCCTGCTGCACCGCCTGCCGCAGCTGCGTACGCTGCGCGTCGCGCTGCGCGAGCCACCCGCTCGAATCCGCGAGCTTGCGGCCCGTTGACTCGATGATGAAGTAGCCGTTCTCGCCCTCGACGACGCCACTGCGCTCGCCGACACCGAGCCCGAACGCCGTGCCGATGACGGACGGCTGCCCGCCGAGATAGCTCGGCGGCCGGAGCCGCGTGAACGGGCCGAAGCGCTCCACCGGCAGGCCGCGCGCGCTGGCGGCGGTGAGCTCCGGCACATCCTTCAGCGACGCGAGCAGCGAGTCCGCGCGGCGGCGCGCCAACACGTTCTGTTTCTCCAACCGCACCAGACTCGTCACGCGGCCGCGGATCTGATCGAGCGGCGGCACGCCGCCTTCGATCACCGAGTCGAGCTGGAAGACGTAAAACGCCGGCAATGCTTCGATGACGGGGCTGGTCTCGCCAACCGGCGCTTCAAACGCCCAGACGCTGACGTCGGGAATGACATACCGGCCGATGCTGAAGCGATCGCCCTGCGTCACCTGGTAGGTCGGGGAGACCACCAGGCCGAGTCGCCGCGCCGCGCTGTCGAGCACGAATGGACCGGTGCGCTCGGAGGCCTGGCGCTCCAGGGAGTCGGCCCGCGATTCGACTTCGTCCAGGTGGGTGCCCTGCAGCTCAACGCGGATCAGGATATGGCGCGCCTTGACCGAGTCGCCCTTTGTCTGATCGACGCGAATGATGTGGTAGCCGAACTGTGTTGCGACCGGACCTGAGGTCTGCCCAGGTTTCAAGGCGCGCACGCCCTGCAGGAACTGTTGATCGAAGCCGGTTTCGTCGCGCTTGATCCAGCCGAGATCGCCGCCGCGTTGGCCGCTGACCGAATCAGCGGACTCGCGGCGCGCCACGTCCTCGAACTTGGCGCCGCGCGCCAGCTCGGTTCGCACCCGGGCCACGTGCGTCTTGGCAGCCGCGCTGTCCGCAGCATTGGGCAGGCGCGGCAGCGCGACGAAGCGCACGTACGCGACCCCCGGACGCTTGAGCTCGTCCTCGTGCTTCGCGATGTAGGCCCGCAGCTCGCCGTCGCCGATCGGCGTCGTGTCCGGCACCGTGTAGGGCCAGACCGCGAGTGATGCGATGCGCACGGAGTCGTGCTGGTCCTTGTAGATCCGCCAGAGCTTCGCGTCGGACACGTAGACGTCGCTGGTGAGATACTGCGCCAGCTTGATGCGCGGAATCTCCTCACGGTAAATCGCCTCGATCTGCGCGAGCAACTGCTGGTCGGCCGCGGCGAGGAACTGGTTCCACTTGCGGCTGTCGAACTGCCCATCGGTCTGGAACTGCGGATCGCGCATGACTTCAGGCGGTGGTGAAGTCCGCGCCGCCTCGATGATCTCCGCGTCGCTGACCCGGATCCCGAGCCGCTTGTACTCCTGCTGGAGCAGCGCTTCCTGCACCATTTGATTGATCACCTGATCGCCGATTTGCTGCTCGTCTTCGCGCGTCAGCGCAACGTTGCCGTTCTGCTGCCGGTATTGCTCATACGCGAGCTGGACGCGCCGCTGATAGTCGGTGACCTGGAATTCTTTGCGGTTGACTTTGAGGACGACATTGCCGCTGGGTCCAAGGATCTCCATCACCTGGCCGACGGCAAGCCAGCCGACGAAGGCGACCGCGAGGATGTAAAAAACCCATTTGGACTGGGCGCGCATCAGGCGCAGCATCGACTTCGAACTCCGATCACAAGGGAGGGTGAAGGGGCATAAGTCTAGAAACAACAACGGACAAACTCAAGCCGACGCCGGCGGCGGTCATTTGACAGCAACGCGGACCGAACACTATCTTCGTCGAATTCCCACAACGACTTAGAGCGTGGCCTACACCAGCGAGATCGATAAGCTCGAGGCGCGGTTCCAGCAGAACCCCAAGGGCCGGAATTTCGCACCCTTGGCGGACGCGTATCGTAAAGCAGGGCTTATAGATAACGCGATCGATCTCTGCCAAAACGGACTCACGCTCCACCCCGACTACGTCAGCGCCTACATCGTCTACGCGCGGTGCCTCGTCGACAAGAAAGACGATCCAGCGGCGTTGGGCGTCTTCAAGAAGGTGCTCGAGCTCGACGGCGAGAACATCATCGCGCTACGCGGGCTCGCGGAGCTTGCCCAGCGCAACGGCAAGTACGAGGAAGAAGTCGAGTGGCTGACGCGGCTGATCAACGCCGATCCGATGAATGGCGACGCCGTCGAAGCGCTCGCCCGCGCCAAAGGCAAGGTGGCCACGAAGCCCGCGGAAGCGGCCGCGGCAGCCCCCCCCCCTCCCGCTCCCGCTCCCGCTCCCGCTCCGCCGTCGCCCTCTCGGTCTAAGTCTGGCTCGTCCCCCGCGCCGGCGTCGGCCGGGATCGCGGACGGACCCACCGCGCACATGGAGAAGCCCGACTTCGCGGTCGACAACGAGACCCCGGAGCCGATAACGCTGACGCCCGCGGACAAGTCATCAGCGCCGTCCGGGGACATTGAGAACTACGAAAGCCCCATCAGCTTCAACCCCAACGCACATGCGGCGGCTCGAGCGGAGGGTTTGGAGGTTCAGGAAGACGTCGAGCTCAATGCGCAACAGATCGAGCAGGTCGACATTGAGGGGCTGGCGCGGACGCAGTACGAGGGCAGCGGGATGTTCAAGTTGGACGCGCCGGGACCGTCGGAGACGATGCTCCCGCCCGACCTGGACGAAGGACTTCCCGCCGTGGATCTCCCGCTGATCATGCCGGACGATGTCTCGGCGCCAGCGGCGAAAGCGCCTCCCACCCCGCCCGTTCCGCCGGTTCCCCCGTCTCCCCCGGCTCCCCCTCGCGCCTCGCGTGTACCCGCGGCCGTCGCGCTGTCCGACGACGACGGCGCGGCCGACACGGCGACGCTCTCCAAGGCCGCGCCGGTGGTCACGGAGACGATGGCCGACTTGTACTTGAAACAGGGTCATCACCAGGATGCGCTGCGCGTCTATCAGGCGTTGCTGGCACAGCGTCCCAACGACGCCAAGCTGAAGGCGAAAGTTCAGCAGCTCTCAGGCGGGAGCTCGGGGAAGAAACGCTCGGGAATTTCGGCGCAGGCGTTCCTCAAGAACATCTGGTCGGGGCGAGCTGCCACGCCGGCGCCGCCGTCCGGGGAGGCACCACAGAGCACGTTGGACGCGGCGTTCGACGGCGCCGAGCCGGCGGCGTCACAGCCCTTTGGCGAGCCATCACGCCCGGCCCAGGATCACATCTCGCTCGACACGGTGTTCGGGGACGAAGGGGAGCGGCGTGAGTCCGAGTCGGCTCCTGCGGCTGCCAGCGCAACACCCGCGGCGCCTTCCCCGCCAGACGGATCCAAAACGGGTGGCTTCTCTTTCGACGAGTTCTTCGCCGGCGGAAAACCGGATCCGGCGGCGAGCCCCCCCCTCGGTGGTGTTGACGCCGGGTCGGCGAAAACGCCGGGGGGAAGTCGCGCGTCCGGCCGGACACAGCGACCGCCCGAGGACGAGGCGGAGGCCGATCAGTTCCAGCAGTGGCTGAAAAAGCTGAAGTCCTAGTGTCCCCCCTTATCGCCGTGCTGAACGGCCCCAATCTGAATCTGTTGGGTGAGCGCGAGCCTGAGGTGTACGGCCGCACCAGTCTCGCGGACATTGAGCGTGCCACGCGCGAGCGCGCGCGGGCGCTCGGTGTCGAGTGCACCTGGATTCAGACCAATCACGAGGGCGAGCTGGTGGAGGCGATTCAGGGGCTCACAGGCCCCCCGCGCGCGGACGGCGCGATCATCAACGCCGCGGCCTTTACGCACACGAGCCTGGCCGTGCGAGACGCGCTCCTCGCGGTCCGTGTGCCGTTCGTCGAAGTGCATCTCTCCAACATTTTCGGGCGCGAGCCGGAGCGCAGAAAGTCGTTGCTCGCCGACCTGGCGGTCGGCGTGGTGACGGGGTTCGGCGCCGAGAGCTATCGCCTGGGGCTCGAGGGCCTTGTTTCCTACCTCGGGCGCCGATAAACGTCCGGACCGGCACGCGGCGCTGGTGGCGCTCATGGAGGCCGAGGGCCTCGATGCGCTGCTCGTGACGTCGCGCCCCAACATCCGGTACCTGACGGGCTTCAGCGGCTCGGCGGGTGTCGCCGTCGCTACGAGGAGCGGACAGCTGCTGGTGACGGATTTCCGGTACGACGAGCAGGCGCGCCAGCAGTGCGGGGCCGTCGCGCGCGTGGAGATCGAGGGGGCGAGCGTGTGGGATCGGCTGTTCAAAGAGCTGCCGACGCTCGGCACGCTGGGTCTGATCGGCTTCGAAGCGCACGCCGTGAGCGTCAAGGAGGCGGAGCGGCTCTCGACCGGCCCGGGCGCCGCCTGGCGCTGGAAACCGGGCGGCGAGCTGGTGGAGCGGTTGCGCGTGCGTAAGGACGCCGGCGAAGTCGGCGCGATTCGCGCGGCCGGGCAGGCGGCGACCAGCGCGCTGCGCGAGACGCTCGCCACCGTGCGCCCCGGACAGACGGAGCTCGAGATCGCCGGGGTGCTGGAAAGTGCGCTGCGACGCCACGGCAGCGAAGCCCATCCGTTTCCGACGATCGTGGCGAGCGGGCCACGCAGCGCGCTGCCCCATGCGCACACGAGCGCGCGGCCGGTGGCGGCCGGCGAGTGGCTGCTGCTGGACTTTGGCGCCGTCGTCGACGGATACTGTGCCGACGTGACGCGCACCGTGGTCGTCGGCCGGCGCGCCGATGAAACGCAACGCGCGCTGTACGGCTTGGTGCAGGACGCGCAGCGGCGCGCGCGCGAAGGCGTACGGGCCGGCATGAGCGGCCGCGAGGCGGACGCGCTCGCGCGCGACCTCATCGAAGCCCGCGGCTTCGGCGCGGCGTTCGGGCACTCGACCGGACACGGCGTGGGGCTCGAGGTTCATGAAGCGCCGCGGCTGGCGCGCACCGCCGCGGACCCGCTGCCCGAGGATGCAGTGGTCACGATCGAGCCGGGCGTGTACGTCACCGGCCGCGGCGGCGTGCGCATCGAAGACGACGTGCATCTGTCGGCGCATGGTCCGGTGCTGCTGACCGACGGCTGCACGGATCTCGTGGAACTGGTGTAGGGCCTCGGGGGGGGTATCTTCACGGTATGAAGCTCGACATCATCGCCCAGATCGTGCAGATCTTGAAGGATGCCCCCGAGGTGGGGGCGATCGAGATCCGGCGCGGCCTGTTCGGGGCCTGGTCGTCCGTGCGCGTGTCCAAGGCCGGTCATAACGCCAACGCCGAGCACATCGTGGTGTCCCAGCCCACCGGTCCCGGGTCCCTCGTCACCCGTCCCGAAGGGGGACGCGGGACGGGGGAGGGGGGGGGGGCCACGCCGGCGCCAGCCGTGGGTCCCCAGCTGTTGGAGATCAAGTCCCCGATGGTCGGCACCTTCTATCAGTCGCCCGAGCCCGCGGCGCAGCCGTACGTGAAGGGCGGGAGCCGGGTGACCGTGGGCCAGGTGGTCTGCATCATCGAAGCCATGAAGATCATGAACGAGATCGAATCCGAAGTCTCGGGTGTGATTCGCGAGGTGGTCGCGCAGAACGCGCAGCCGGTGGAATTCGGCCAGGTCCTTTTCCGGGTGGATCCGCATGGGTGAGGCAACACAGAGCAATCTGCCGGCCTTCAACTTCAAACTCGCGATAACGCAAATGGTGCAGCGCAACGGCTCCGACCTGTTGCTGAAGGTGGGCCGGCCGGCGACCATTCGTGTCAACGGGGATCTCGTCGGTCTCGAGACCGCTCCGCTCAAGCCGGAAGAGCTGAAGTCGCTCGCGGAACAGATCATGACGCCGCGGCAGGTGAAGGAGTTCGCCGAGCACAAGGAGGCGGACTTCGCGATCGGCGTCCCCGGCGTAGGCCGGTTTCGGACCAACGTCTACCAGCAGCGCGGCACCGTGGCGTTCGCGTTCCGCGCGATTCCCTACGAGGTCAAGCAGATCCGCGAGCTGAACCTGCCGGGCGTGCTCGAGGAGATCGCGCTCAAGCCGCGCGGGCTGGTCCTCGTCACCGGGGTGACGGGGTCCGGCAAATCGACAGCGCTGGCCGCGATGATCAACCACGTCAACACCAACCGCCGCGTCAACATCATCACCATTGAAGACCCGATCGAGTTCCTGCATCGCGACCAGCTCGCGAACATCTCGCAGCGCGAGGTGGGGAACGACACGCTGACGTTCAACTCCGCGCTGCGCCATGTGCTCCGGCAGGATCCCGATCTCATCCTCATCGGCGAGATCCGCGACATGGAGACGCTCGACACCGCGCTCAAGGCCGCCGACACGGGGCACATGGTGTTCTCGACGCTGCATACGACGGACGCCACCCAGACGGTCAGCCGCGTGATCTCATTCTTCCCGCCGCACCAGCACGATGAAATCCGACATCTGCTGTCCACCGCGCTGCAGGCGATCGTCTCGCTGCGCCTGGTGCCGCGCAGGGACGGCCGCGGCCGCGTCCCGGCCGCCGAGGTGCTGATCAACACCGCGGCCGTCGCCGACAACATCCGCGATCTCTCCAAGCAGCTCAACATCCCTGATCTCATCGCCGAAGGCTCCGTGCAGTACGGCATGCAGAGCTTCGACCAGTCGCTCTTCCACTGGTACCAGCAGGGCGTCATCAGTTACGAGAGCGCGATCTTCTACGCGACGAACCCGAGCGAGTTCGCCCTCAAGGTGTCAGGCGTCGATTCGTCGGGGAATCGGCTCGGTGGGTCCGACGCGGCCGGGGCGATCGAGCTGACGCCCTAATGTTCAAGAAAGTGCTGATCGCGAACCGCGGGGAGATTGCCCTGCGGGTGATCCGCGCGTGCAAGGAGCTGGGCGTCGCGACGGTCGCCGTCTACTCGGAGGCCGACCGGGAATCACTGCACGTGCGCTTTGCCGACGACGACGTCTGCATCGGGCGGGCGCCGAGCCGCGACAGTTATCTCAACATTCCCCGCCTGATCGCCGCCGCCGAAATCACGGGCGCCGACGCGATCCACCCCGGGTACGGATTCCTCGCCGAGAACGCCGAATTCGCCGAGAAGGTCAACGCGTCCAACATCGCGTTCATCGGGCCGAGCCCGGAGCAGATTCGCCAGATGGGCGACAAGGCGGCGGCGCGCAAGCTCGCCAAGGCGCAGGGCGTGGCCACGGTGCCCGGCTCGCCCGGGCCCGTCGACTCGCTCGAAGCCGGGCAGGAGATCGCCGGCGAGATCGGCTTTCCCGTGATCATCAAGGCGGCCGCGGGCGGGGGCGGGAAGGGGATGCGGGTCGCGACCGATGCCGACCAGTTCGCCCAGTCGTTCACCCTGGCCAAGCAGGAAGCCCTGGCCGCGTTCAACTCGGACGAGGTGTACATCGAGAAGTACCTGGCGCGCCCTCGGCACATCGAGATTCAGATCATGGGGGACACGCACGGGAGAGTCATGCACCTGTGCGAGCGGGACTGCTCCGTGCAGCGCCGCCACCAGAAGCTGGTCGAGGAAGCGCCGTCGCCCGCGGTCGATCAGACGCTGCGGGAGGACATCGGCGACGCCGCGGTGAAACTCGCCGAAGCGATCGGCTACGTCGGGGCGGGTACGATCGAATTCCTGCTCGATGCGGACGGGTCGTTCTACTTTATGGAGATGAACACCCGCATTCAGGTCGAGCACCCCGTGACGGAGATGTGCACCAATTTCGATCTGGTCAAAGAACAGATTTCGGTCGCCGCCGGCGCGCCGCTGTCGTTCGTGATGAACGGCAACCGGCTGCGGGGCCACGCGATCGAGTGCCGGGTGAATGCCGAGGACCCCAGCCGGAACTTCCAGCCGTCGCCCGGCCTGATCACCGCGTATCATCCGCCGGGCGGCCCCGGGGTGCGGGTCGACACGCACATCTATGCCGGCTACACGGTGCCGCCCTACTACGACTCGCTGCTGGCCAAGGTCATCGTGCACGGCAACAC
>Ga0137437_1000394_pt1 | contig 13205 bp, 12 predicted proteins | sample EasRivERMGT138_2_FD_102332 | JGI IMG/M metagenome (GOLD analysis project Ga0137437, IMG submission 102332) | Soil microbial communities from meander-bound floodplain in the East River, Colorado, USA - East River MetaG ERMGT138_2 | ecosystem: Environmental > Terrestrial > Soil > Floodplain ...
CGATGGGGCTCGGCAATGACGGCGAAAACTTCACGGACCCGAAAAGATTCCGGTCGCAATGGCACGCTCGAAGTGCCCCTGCGTAACCACGCCGAGCGAGCTCTCTCCGATTACTTCTCCAATCTGAACGGCCACAAGCCGGCGCACCTGTACGACATGGTGCTGCGCGAAGTCGAAGAACCCCTGTTCCGCGCCGTGCTCGATTACTCCTCGGGCAATCAATGCCGTGCGGCCGCGATTCTCGGGATAAACCGTGGAACTCTGAGAAAGAAATTGCGGCAGTTCGGCCTCTCCGGCTGACCCCGACAATGCTCGTCACGATTCGCAGGGCCCTGCTGTCGGTTTCCTACAAGACGGGGCTGGTCGATTTCGCGAAACAGCTCGTTGCACGCAAAGTAGAATTGCTGAGCACGGGTGGTACAGCCCAGGCCCTGCGCGACGCGGGGCTCGCGGTGATCGACGTCAGCACCTACACCGGCTTTCCCGAGATCATGGATGGCCGCGTCAAGACGCTGCATCCGCGCGTCCACGGCGGGCTCCTGGGCCGGCGCGGCGTCGATGAAGCCGTCATGGCGAAACACGACATCCCGCGCATCGACCTTCTGGTCGTGAACCTGTACCCGTTTGCCCAGACCGTGGCGCGGCCTGACTGCAGCTACGCGGACGCCATCGAGAACATCGATATCGGTGGCCCGGCGATGGTGCGCGCGGCGTCCAAGAATCATGAGTCCGTGACCGTGATCGTCGATCCGGCGGACTACCAATTGGTCGCCGCGGATCTCGACGCGAACGCGGGCGCCACCAGCATCGACACGCGCTCCCGGCTTGCCGCCAAGGCGTTCGCGCATACGGCGAAGTACGACACCATGGTGTCGGGATACCTGCTCGCGCGGGAAGGCAACGCGTCTGAGACCTTTCCGCCGACGCTGCCGCTCATCTACGAAAAGATCCAGGACCTGCGCTACGGTGAGAACCCGCATCAGCAGGCAGCGTTCTATCGCGAACCCGGCGTCAGCGGCTCCTGCGTGGCGAATGCTCGCATGCTCCAGGGCAAGGAGCTTTCGTTCAACAACATCGCCGACACCGACACCGCCGTCGAATGCGTGCGAGTGTTCGCGGAGCCGGCCTGCGTCATCGTCAAGCACGCGAATCCCTGCGGCGTCGCGACGGCCGTATCGGTCAGCGACGCCTATGACCGCGCCTATCGCACGGATCCCACGTCCGCATTCGGCGGCATCATCGCGTTCAACCGCGAGCTCGACGAGGCCACGGCCAGCGCGATCACCGAGCGTCAGTTCGTCGAAGTGATCGCCGCGCCCTCGGTATCGCCGGCGGCCGGCGCCGTGCTCGCGAACCGGCAGAACGTGCGCGTGCTCATCCTGGGGCCGCTCGCGAAGACGCCGCCGTCCGAACTCGAATATCGCAGCGTCGTCGGTGGCCTGCTCGTGCAGAGCCGCGACACCGCGCTCGCCCAACCCGACACCTTCAAGATCGTCACGGAAAAGCGGCCCACGCCGACGCAGTACGCGGACCTGTGGTTCGCCTGGCGCGTCTGCAAGTACGTGAAGTCGAATGCCATCGTGTTCGCGCGTGAGGGCATGACGATCGGCGTCGGCGCGGGACAAATGTCGCGCGTGTATTCGACGCGCGTCGCGGCGCTCAAGGCCAAGGACGAGGGGCTCACCGTCGAAGGCAGCTCCATGGCGTCCGATGCCTTCTTTCCGTTTCGCGATGGCATCGACATCGCGGCCGAGTACGGCATCAAGGCGATCGTTCAGCCCGGCGGCAGCAAGCGCGACGAAGAAGTCATCGCCGCGGCCAACGAGCACGGCATGACGATGGTCTTCACCGGCATGCGCCATTTCCGGCATTGACCGCGATGAAAGTCTTAATTGTGGGTTCCGGCGGGCGCGAGCATGCGCTGGCATGGAAGTGCGCGCAGTCCCCCAAGGTGTCCGAGGTGCTGGTCGCCCCGGGCAACGGCGGCACCGCCATCGAGCCTCGGGTGCGCAACGTGAATGTCGCGGCCGAGGACGTCCCAGGCCTCGTGACGCTGGCCAAGATGGAACGGGTCGGCCTGACCATCATCGGCCCCGAGGGGCCGCTGGTCGCGGGCGTAGTGGATGCCTTCGCGGCTGCCGGTCTGCGCTGTTTCGGGCCGCGGCAGGCGGCGGCCCAGCTGGAAGGTTCCAAGGCCTTCACCAAGGAATTTCTCAAACGCCACGGCATCCCCACCGCGGCCTATGCCACTTTCACTCGTGAAACGTTCGACGCCGATTGGGTGCGCCAGCAGCGCACGCCCATTGTCGTGAAGGCAAGCGGGCTCGCCGCGGGCAAGGGCGTCGTCATCGTGGATTCGGCGGAAGAAGCCATCTCGGTCGCGCAGTCGATGTTCGGCGGCCAGTTCGGCTCCGCCGGCGACCAGGTGGTCATCGAAGAATTCCTGCCGGGCGAGGAAGCGAGCTTCATCGTCATGTCCGACGGCAAGAACATTCTCACCTTCGCGACCTCGCAGGATCACAAGCGCCTGCGCGATGCGGATGCGGGCCCCAATACCGGCGGCATGGGCGCGTATTCGCCGGCGCCCGTGGTCGATCGCGCGATGCACGAACGCATCATGCGCGAGGTGATCGAGCCCACGATCCGCGGCCTCGCGAAGGACGGAACGCCGTACACGGGCTTTCTGTACGCCGGGATCATGGTGCATCCCGACGGCACGCCGAACGTGCTCGAGTACAACTGCCGCTTCGGTGACCCGGAGACGCAGCCCATCATGATGCGGCTCAAGGGCGACCTCGTGGAGTTGTGCGACGCCGCGCTCGACAAGCGCCTCGACGCCGTGCACGCCGATTGGGACGATCGCGCCGCGCTGGGCGTGGTGCTGGCAGCCGAGGGCTACCCGGACACGGTGCGCAAGGGCGATGTCATCAAGGGCCTCGACGCCGCGGGCAAACTACCCGGCAAGGTGTTCCATGCGGGGACGAAGGCCGCCGGCGGCGGCGTGGTCGTAAGTGGCGGACGCGTATTGTGCGCGGTCGGTCTCGGCGGCAGTGTGTCCGCGGCGCAGGCGCAGGCCTACGCGCTGGTCGACAAGATCTCGTGGGCGGGAATGCAATGCCGCCGCGATATCGGATTTCGCGCGATCGAGCGGGAAAGGTCCGACAAGAAATAGGAAACACCGTCGGCGCATGGAATTGCCGGGCTCGGGAGCGGTCGAATGCACATGAACTCTCAGGGTGAACCCAGCGCACTGGTAGGCGTGCGTGAACAGGAATGGCAGTTCGCGACCGGTGAGCTCGAGGCGACGCGCCGCTGGCTCGCGGTGCAGCCTCAGGAGACTTCCGAGCGACACTTCACGGCCCAGCCGACGCTGGAACTGCGCGACACGTACTTCGATTCCTCGGACTGGATGATCTATCGCGCCGGGTACGCGCTGCGTCTGCGGCGTGCGCTCGAAGTCGGGGCCGCCGACTCCACTACCTGCGAAATAACGCTCAAGTCGCTGAATCGCGGGCGGCATGGGTTGGCGCAGCGCACCGAATTCAGCGAGCGCGTCGACACCACCGATATGGACGCCATCCTCGCGCGCACCGATGGCATGGGCGAGCGGATTCGTGAGCTCGTGGGCGCACGAGCGCTGGCGCCGCTGTTTCATGCGCATACGCGTCGTGAACGGCAGCGGCTGCTCGAAGCGGATTCCGATCTGCCGCTCGCTGAAGTGGACCTCGATGAGACTTCGATCGAAGCGCCGTCCGCCACCGGCGTGCGGCTGCTCAACCGCGTCGAAATCGAATGCATGAACGCCGAGCCGGCGGCACTCGAACCTTGGGTTTCGTCGCTGCGCGATGCCGCGCAGCTGCAGACGATCGAGGAGTCGAAATTCCGCGCGGGCCTCGACGCCGCCGGCCTCGATCCCGGCGCCGCGATCGACCTGGGGTCGGAGGAAATCACCGCGCAACAGCCCTTCGCACTGACGCAACTCGCGCTGCTGCGCCGATATTTCCGCGTGGTAATGGAAAAAGAACCCCTGGTGCGTTGGGGGTCGGCAAGCGCGCTGCACGAGATGCGCGTGGCGGCGCGCCATCTCGACGTATTGCTGCGCGTATTTCGCGGGTCGGGACCCGATTGGGCGCTGCGCTCACGCGGGACGATCCGCAAGTTGATAAAGGCGCTGGGCGCGGTGCGCGACTGTGATGTGCAGCTCGCCTACCTCGACGCCACACGCGCCGGACTCACGCACAGCGAGCGGCAGGCAGCCCTGCCGATGCGCGAGCGCATCGCGGGCGCGCGTACTGCAGCCCGCGCGCGGCTGCTGCGAACGCTCGATTCGCAGCGCACGGAGCAGTGGGCACACGGCTGGCGCGAACATCTGCGCGCCGCCATGCCAGCGTCTACCGGTCCGTCTACTGCGGTGGTTGCCGAACAGATCGTGCGCGACCAGGCGAAGAAGCTGCGCAAGCGCGGTGATCGGTTGCGCGAATCCGCGACGCCCGACTCGTATCACGAGGCGCGCATTCGCGCGAAGCGCTTGCGGTATACGCTTGATTCATTCGTGCCGCTATTCGGCAAGCCCGCGCAGGAATTCACGCGCGCGCTGGGCAAGTTGCAGGATGTACTCGGTGCATTTCACGATATCTCGGTTCGCGCCGAACACTTCCAGTCGCTCATCGCGGGCGGCCAGCAGTTGCCGCCGGCGACGTCATTCCTGATCGGCCGGCTCGTCGAACGCGATTCCCGCGCGCTCGATGAGTGTCGCCGCAAATTCACCAAGGCATATCGACGCACCAGGCGCCGTCGCTGGCGCGAGCTCCAGGGCGCCATGCGCGCCCGCATCGCGGCAGTCACCGCGAGCGAGATACGCGCGCCGTGATGCGCCTGTTCCTCGTGCGGCACGCGATCGCGCACGAACGCAGCCAGCGGAACTGGCCGGATGACGCACGACGTCCATTGACTCCGGCCGGCGCGCGGCGCTTTCGCAAGGCGACGTCCGGGCTTGCGCACCTTCTGCCGCGAGATGCCGCGTTGCTCACCAGCCCATTCGTTCGCGCGCGCGAGACCGCGCTGATTCTCGCCAAGGCGGCGCAACTCGCCAAGCCAATCGAGTGCGCGGCGCTCGCCGCCGGCAAGCCCGTGGAGCCGGTGTTCGCGTTGCTGCGCGCGCGCAAGGAAGCAGCGGTGATCGTCGTTGGCCATGAGCCGGATCTGAGTTCGCTGCTGTCCGCCGCGCTCGCTGCCAACGGCGCGCGTATCGATATCGAGTTCAAGAAAGGCGGCGCGGCGTGCATCAGGTTCGGCGGCCGCGTCGCACCCGGCGCTGCGACTCTCGAATGGCTGCTCCCGCCGCGGGTATTGCGCGCCTTGCGGTAGCGGGCCCGCTAGCGAATCAGCATATCGAGCGACTGGATGTTGTAGCCGACGAGTTCGGCCTTCTGATCGTCCACCAGGATGGTGAAGATTTCGGTCGCATCGCCAGCGGCATACTTGGTCGCGTACGCCAGCACGACGGTCGTGACTCCGTTGTTCGTGTTCACGTTCCAGTTGACCTGCTCTGCGCTCTTGAACGCGCCGAGTTTGCGATCGACCGCGGCGAACAGCGCCACGCCCTTGTCGCGCGGAGTGAATTCTTTGAAGCGCGCGCTCGTGCTGTCGTAGACCTTCTCGAAATCATGCGCCTTCATCTGCGCGCGAAAGCGCGCCACCACGGGCTCCGCGTATTCCTTGCCGTGAATCGTGTCGCCGCAGCCCGCGAGCAGGCCGAGCATGAGCACCACCAACCGCTTCGTCATTTCCATTTTTCGCTCGCAATGCGGCCGCCAATTTCAGCGTGCGCCGCGTTGAGTTCGGCGGGTGTGCGCTTCGATTCGCTCATGTAGACCGCGATGAGGATGGGCCGGCGCCCCGGTGGATAGGCGATAACGAGATCGTTGACGGCGCCATTCGCGCCCGTGCCGGTCTTGTCGCCGACCTGCCAGCTTTTCGGAATACCCGCGCGCACCCGCTCGAGCCCGGTGTTTGAGCGGGTCATCCAGTCGATCAGCAGCGCGCGCGAGGCCAGCGACAGGACGTCCTGGGTAAAGATGCGCAACATGGAATCGACCATAGCGCGCGGTGTCGTGGTGTCGCGCGCATCGCCCGGCTGGTTGCTGTTGAGCTCCGGCTCCGTGCGATCGAAGCGCGTCATCTCGTCCCCGATGCTGCGCATGAAGCTCGTGAGCGCCTGCGGCCCGCCGACACCCGCGAGCAGGACGTTCGCGGCGGTATTGTCACTTGCGATCATGACGGCAGCGCACAGATCGCGAATCGGCATGTCGGTCGCACCCGCCGCGAGTTGGGGCTCGATCGCCGGCGAATGCTCCTGAAGATCCCGCTTCGAGATCGGCAGCGTACGATCCAGGGTGAAGGCGCCGTGATCGACCTGCCACAGCAGTGCCGCCACCAGCGGCAGCTTGAAAGTCGACGCCATGGCGTATCGCGAGTCCGCGTCGATCCCGAAGCGCCTGCCGCTCTGCGAATCGAGCACGTGCACCCCGAGCCGGCCGCCGAGTCGCTGTTGAATGCGCTTCAGCGTCTTGTCGGCGTGCTCGGCCGCATCCGCGCGCGCCGCGAACACGCTCGCCAATGTCAGGGCCAGGACGTTACGGCGCGTAATCATCAATTCTCCGCAAGCACCACGATCTTGTCGTGTTCTGTGAATGAATGTTTCTCGGACTTCTTCGGATTCACATTTACACCGTAGCCGCGCGTTTTGTCGTCCGAGTATTTCATGAGGCGATAGCCGATGGCAGTTTCGCCTTTTTGCGCCGCCGCTTCGAGCACGGTGTAGAAATCGACCGTGCTGCCGAGCTTGATGTAGTCCGACATGGGGCGGATGTAGATTTCCGAGCCCTCGGAGCTGAACAGGGTCGTGAAGACCCGCTCGAGTTTCTTGTTTTCCGACAGCTGCGACATCATGAGGCTCACGAGCTTGTCGCTGACGATGAAGTCGTCGGCGCGGGCGATCTGCGCCAGCGCGCGGTTCCGGATGTCCATCATCTCGCTGACGATCGAGAGCCGCGCGCCCGCCGCGTCGGCGAGACTGCGCAGATGCAATAGCGTTATCAACGTGTTGGCGTCCGCCTCCTGGATCGGCAGATGGTTGTAGCTCAGGAGGATCACGTGCTCAAAGCTCGCCGCCTTGACCGCCGCGAGCGTCGCCGCGTGCGTGATATCGCCGTCCGCGAAACGCACGCGCTGCCGCTGCATGCGCTTCGCGACATCCATGAGAATGTCGCGCACGCCCTCTTGCCGGCAGATGACGATGGTTTCCGACCCCGGCGCCACGTAGTTGTCGAGCTCTTCGATGATGGCCTGCGCCTTGCCATTCCAGCCGAGAATCAGGATGCGCTCCGGGGCCGAAGGCAGGCGCTCGCGATGCGACAGCGTGCTCACGTCGGGCAGCCCGCCGCCGGAATTCTTCGAGAGGACGAGCGTGTCGTCGTCCTCGGTGATCGCGATCACCGCATCGCCGCTGCCGAAGGTCGTATCCATGGGCGGATTGATCAGCACCTCGCCGTCCCGGCCACGCATCAGGCCCATCACCGTCGAATCTTCGTACGCCGCAATCACCTCGCGATAAGTACGTCCCGCGAGCGCGGGCTCGTCCTTGAAATAGATCTCGGCGCCGTCGAAGTCCAGTAGTTCGGTGTACACCACCGAGAGCCCGGACTGCCGGCATGTCTGCGCGGTGACGCGCGCGATGAGATCCTCACCCTGCACGTAGATGGCTTCCTTGCCGCCGACCAGCGCGGCGGCTTCGAGATTCCGCGGCTCGCGGATCTCCGCGACGATGTGATACGGCTCTTTCTTGCGATCCGGATTGTTGGTGATGGCGAGCACGGACTTGATCACGTGGATGTCCGGGTTCTCTGTCTCCGGCGCGAGCACGACGATCGAGCGCGCCGAGTGCGGATCGACCACCGCGAGATCGTCGAGATCGAGCGGATTGCCGCTGCGACAGATGATGCGCGTATTCGCCGTGCTCGGAAATTTCGCGCGAATGTCATCTTCCATTTCGATCTTGTCGCGCTCGGAGAGAATCACGATCGAAGGATTCTTCTGGTTCGAGTTCGCGATCAGGAGCTCACCGACGATCGAGTACACCTTGCTCGACCAGCCGAGGATCAGCGTAAAGCCGTTCTCGATGACGCGCGATCGGCCCTTGCGCAGCTCGGCGAGCCGTGACTCGAGACCCGAGGTGATGGTCCCGATCAGGATGCTGACGATGAAGATGCCGCCGATGGTCACGCACAACATGAGAACCCGCAGCGGCCAGCCGTTGTCGCCCGCCAGAACGCCGGGGTCGAGCGTGCGCAGCATGCTCTGCCAGACGCCCTCGTAGAAGCCGTACGGGTGCTCGTGGTCGGCGGGATCCTGGCCGACATTCATCGCGGCCAGGATCAGCGCGGCCAGGTTGACGATCACTCCCGACAGCAGCGCCAGCCATCCGATGATGGCGATAGTGCCTTTAGATAGGGTGTTTTCGAAGCGATAGCGCAGTCGATCGCGCCACGTAATCTCGGTGTCAGGCATTGAGTCGGCCCCCTCCCGGCGGGCGCGATCACCAACCCCGAGATTTGAACACAATCCCGGGCGCGCGAGAACGCGCACCCTTGCGCTTAGTTAGTCAGCCGGTGCTCGTAGCTCAGGACGCGGGCCAGCTTCCAGCCATCCTTCTCTTTCTTCCATACGTGCGTGAGCTTTCCAACCTCCACCAGCTTTTCCGGTTTGCCGGGTTCGAGCTTGTAGAAGCGATGTTCGGCGACTTCGATCGCGCCGTAGTTGTTGAGCGGATAGACCTTGAGCGTGCCGGGCACGAGTTCGCGACGCGCGCGATAGTCTTCCCCGGTTTTCTGGCGCGCGCACATGGCTTCCATGTCCTTCACGAAGGGCGCCGCGGAGGATGCGATGAGCCCGCCCTTGTCGTGAAACATTTCAAAGTCTTCGGTGATCAGAGACGCGACCTTGGCCGGATCGCAGGTATCGAACACCGCGGCGAACAGCGCCGCATCCGCGGCGGCAATTTCATCCTGGAGCGTCTGGGTCGCGGCGGGTCCCGCGGTCTGGGCGAACACCGGTGCGGCCCAGGCCAGCAACACAAGACACACTAAGACGCGAGGTGACCGCATGGTGACTCCAATGACGAGACAAGTGAGATGCACACCGCCCGCCTGGCGTTTGGATCGCGCGGCGCGCCTGGCCGCGGTGTCGTGCTAACGGGACGTGGCGTGCTTGCGAACCAACCAGGCGGACCCCGACAGCGACAATGCAACGCCGAGCATGATCCACTGCAATTGATCATCCGGTGCGGCAGCCACCCGCGGCACATGCACGAGGATCACGAACAGCGCCATCATCACCGCGAGCAGAGTCGCACCGAGCTGCGCCCGGATGCCGCTGAGCAGTGACAAGCCCGCGGCGAGGTGCGCGACGCCGGTCGCATAGGCCCAGAAGATCTGATTCGGGGGAATCCAGGCGGGCACCATGGTCGCCGTAAATTCCGCGTACTTGAAGTGCGCTGCGCCAAAAACCAGCGCCGCCAGGCCCGTCGCAATGCAGACGCCGTGCTGGACGCGGGCGGAAACCGTGCCGGCAGCGGAGGCATAAAGTGTCACGGCCCCGGCGATCATGAACACGATTTCCGCCACGCCGTTCCACGTTCCAAAGTCGGAGGGTTTCGCGATCACCAGCGGGACGTGCAGGATCAGCACCCACAGCCCGTAGATGCACCCGAGCAGCAACCCTCCGGCGCGCGCGAACTTGCCGCTCAGCGTCTCACCGCCGCCCAGGATCAGCAGCAAGCCGGTCACGATGGCGAACTGGGTCCGCAGCGGAAAGCCGGCGGGCACCGGCTGCCATTGCATGGCGAAATCGTGAAACCAGATGCCCACGGCGCCTAACAAGATCGCGCCGAGTGCGAACGGAAGTGCGTTGGTATTCATGGAGCGTCTCCAGGAACGGGCTCAAGCAACAACCGGCCAGTGATAACACCCGGGCAACGACCTTGCCGTAGGGATAGATACGGATGCCTTCAGCCGCCTCCGGGCTTCCGGACCACGATACCGACAGATTCAGTCTGCGGGTCAAACACGATTTCGGCCTCGTGCCGTTCGAGCTGCCGCCTGACTTGTAAGATCTTGGTCTCAAACGCGACGTCGCGCTCGCCGTAGTCAGTGCCTTCCCGCAGCACGAAGGACTCGATGACCCCCAACAGCGCGTCCGCCGATAGTTCGGTGTACGGCACGACGACGGGCGGCAGAGGGGAATCGGTTTGGTCTTCGTTCAAGTCGCGTATTTCCTCACAAGCCAGGCCGCGCCCGTGAGACCGCTCGATACGGCGAGCATGATCCATTCCATGTGCTGATCGGGCGCGGCGAACACGCGCGGAATATGCAGCAGGACCACGAACGACGCCATCATCGCGGCGAGCAGCGTGCCGGCGAGCCGCGCCTGGAAGCCGCTCACGAGCGCGATACCCGCGGCGAGGTGCCCTGCCCCGGTGGCCCACGCCCAGAAGACGCCATTGGGCGGAATCCACTTTGGCACCATACCGGCGGTGAAGTCGATGTAGTTGAAGTGCGCGCAGCCGAAGACGATGGCGCTCGCACCCGCGAGGATGCGCGCGATCTTCAGCAGCGTGCCGCGCATGGCGCCCGCGCCGGTCGCGAACAGCGCAACGCCGCCCATGGTCATGAAGGTGAATTCCGCGGGAGCGTTCCAGGCGCCGATGTGCGCGTACGACGCGATCGCGTTCGGCAGGTGCAGTGCCACAACCCACAACCCGTAGAAGGCCGCGAGCAGCAGCGCGCCAAAGTGCTCACCCTTGCGTAACAGGATCGCAGCGCCGCCGGCTATCAACAGCATGCCGCTCAGGTACGCGAGCGGCGTGCGCCACGGCACACCCGCGGGCACCGGCTGCCATTGCATCGCGAAGTCATGGAAGTAGATGCCGACGGCGCCTAACAGGATCGCGCCGAATGCGTAGAGGATTGCGTTACGGTTCATGGTGGTGCCCGCAAGAAATGGGGTCAGACCCCATTACTTTAACCACCAACGGATTACCAGGCTAACTACTCCGAGCGCGGCGACGCTCGTGGCCCAGATCAGGGCCATCCAGCCGAGCCGGCGCGCGAGTGGCGCCTCCTGCGGATCCGAATGCGGGTTCAATGGTAGCCCGCGTCCGCGACCTTGCCGCGGAACACCCAGTACGACCACGCCGTGTACACCAGGATCACCGGCACCAGCACGGCGGCGCCGACGAGCATGAACGCCTGACTGCTGGGCGGCGCCGCGGCCATCTGTAGCGTCACGGTGTTGGGAATGAGATAGGGATACATGCTGATTCCGAGCCCGACGAAGGAGAGCCCGAACACGGCGAGCGTGATGACGAACGGCGCGAGCTCGTAGTCACGGCGCAGGCTGCGCACGAAACGCCACGTCAGGATCGCAATCACCAGCGGCACCTGCGCGGTGAAGAGCACGCGCGGCATCGTGAACCAGCGATCGAAGTACTGCGGCCCGAGGAAGGGCGTCGCGAGGCTCACCGCGAGGATGGCGACCAGCGTCACCGGCGCCAGGATCCGCAGCAGCCGGCGCGCGTGCGACTGCAGCGAACCCGTGGTCTTCCAGTTGAGCCAGCAGGCGCCTAACAAGGAGTAACCGGCCACCACGCTGGCGCCGGTGAGCAGGCTGAACGGCGTGAGCCAGTCCCACCAGCCGCCGCCGTACGCACGGCCCGCGACGTGGATACCCTGCAGCAGCGCACCGAGCATGACGCCTTGCGCGAACGCCGCCGTGAACGAGCCCGCGGTGAAAGCAAAGTCCCAGATCGGGCGGTGCGCCGGGTCGCGCCAGCGGAATTCGAAGGCCACTCCGCGAAACACCAGCGCCAGCAGCATCGCGATGAGCGGTGGATACAGCGCCGACAACACGATCGAATACGCGAGCGGAAACGCGGCTAGCAAACCGCCGCCGCCCAGCACCAGCCAGGTTTCGTTGCCGTCCCACACGGGCGCGATGGAATTCATCGCGGTATCGCGCTCCTTCCCGACCGCGAACGCCGGAAACAGGATGCCAATGCCGAGATCGAAGCCGTCCATCACAACGTACATGAACACGGCGAACGCGAGGATCGCGGCCCAGATGTTGGTGAGCATGGTGCTGTCAGCCATGGGAACCCCCGCGCAGCGCCGGTGCAGGCGTGATGCCCGCGGCGTGTGACGGTGCGTGTGGCGGATCCGGTTCGTGCGGCTGCGGCGCGCGCGACATGAGCTTCAACAGGTACCAGGTGCCCATGCCGAACACCGCGAAGTAGACGACGATGAACGCGATGAGCGACACACCGACCGCGGGCGCCGCGAGCGGCGAGACCGAATCCGCGGTGCGCAGCAGGCCGTAGATCGTGTACGGCTGACGACCGACTTCGGTCGTGATCCAGCCGGCGATGACCGCCACGAAACCCGATGGCCCCATGAACAGCGCGAAGCGATGCAGCCAGCGCCAGTCGTACAGGCGCCGCAGGAACCGTGCGAGCAGGCTCGCGACGCCGAGCGCCAACATGAGCAGGCCCAGGCCGACCATCACCCGGAATGACCAGAACAAGACTTCCACGGCCGGACGATCCGCCGGCGCGACGCTGTCAAGTCCGGCGAGCGGCGCATCGAGATCGTGCTTGAGGATGAGCGACGAGAGCCGCGGGATCTCGATGGCGTGATCCATGCGCTGTGCGTCATCGTCCGGAATGCCGAACAGGATGAGCGGCGCCCCGTCAGGATGGCTCTGATAGTGGCCCTCCATCGCCATGACCTTCGCGGGCTGGTGCTCGAGAGTATTGAGGCCGTGCAGGTCGCCGACGAAGATTTGCACCGGCGCCACCAGCGCCGCCATCCACATCGCCATCGAGAACATCTTGCGCGCATGTGACTGCAAGGGGTTGCGCAGCAGGTGCCAGGCGCCGACCGCTCCGACCGCGAGCGCGGTGGTTAGATAGGCCGCAATCACGGTATGCACGAGGCGGTAAGGAAAGCTCGGATTGAAGATGATCTCCGCCCAGCCGCGCGCCGGCACGAACTGCCCCGCCTCGTTCAATGCGTACCCGGTCGGCGTTTGCATCCAGCTGTTCACGGAGAGAATCCAGAACGCGGAGATGAAGGTGCCGACGGCGACCATCA
>Ga0137437_1000395_pt1 | contig 13196 bp, 11 predicted proteins | sample EasRivERMGT138_2_FD_102332 | JGI IMG/M metagenome (GOLD analysis project Ga0137437, IMG submission 102332) | Soil microbial communities from meander-bound floodplain in the East River, Colorado, USA - East River MetaG ERMGT138_2 | ecosystem: Environmental > Terrestrial > Soil > Floodplain ...
CGATCGTAGCCGGTATCTTCGCGCGCCATGAAGCGGGCGCTGCTCGTGCCGTTGACCCTCCTCGTGCTGCTCGCCGCCGCCGAGGCGTGGCTCTGCACCGGCGGGGCGTCGCTCGCCGACGGGGCGCTCGGGAGCGCGCCGCCGACCACGATCCCGTCGCCGGAGCGCCCGCGCGCCGCGCCGCTGCTCGTGGTCGGGTCGGCACTCTCGGCCGACACGGGGTTGCGCGACGACGAGCGCTGGACCGCCCGCCTCGCGCGGCGCGTCACGGGCGACGGCGCCTTCAGCGAGGTCCTCTTGGTCGCGCCGATCGCGCGGCCGGTCGACCCCGTGCTGACCACGCTCTCGGCGTTCGCGCGCAGCGGGACCTTCCGCGGCAGCGCGGCGATCGTCCCGCACGAGCGCGGCGCCGACGTGATCGTGCTCGAGGCGGGCGGCGACGCGCTCGGCGCCGACCCGCGCCCGTTCGAGATCGAGCCCGCCCCGCGCGCGCCCGAAGCCGTGACGCGGAGGCCCGACGGCCTCGCGCTGCTGCGCGCGCTCGACGAGTGGCGCGCCGCGCGCGACCACGACCGCGCCGAGCACGCCGTCGCCGAGCTCGTCGCGACCGACGGCTTCGTGGCGGGCGCCGCCGACCGCGCGCGCCGCCGCCTCGACGACGTCATCGCCGCCGTGCGCTCGCGCAAGCCGACGCCGGAGCAGGCGGCGTTCCTGCGCGCGCTGATCCTCGAGGCGCACGGCCTCGCGCGCCGCGCCGAGCGCGAGCGCCTCCTCGCCGAGTGGCAGCGGCTGCTCGGCACGCTGCGCATGCAGACGCGCGGCGTGATCGTGGTGCTCTCGGGACCGCCGATCCTCACGCTGGGGATCGAATCGCTCGCCGACGACCTCTCGATCCCGGTGGTGCACGCGCCTCCCTTCGAGCTCGATCCGCGGCTGCGCACCGGCCCCGAGGGCCACGCCTCCGCGGCGGTGCACGCGCTGCTCGCCGACCAGGTCTGGGTCGCGCTGTCGCGCCGCGAGATGGTGCCCGAGCCGATGCGCGCGCCGCGCGAGGTCGTCACCGCCGCCGAGCGCATCGACGCGGCGGGACACGCGCGCAACGGCATCGACGGGTCGCTCATGACGCTCGTCCACACCTGGATCACGAACCGCTGCGAGTTCGGCGAGGAGCCGCCGCCGCAGTCGCTCTTCGGCGTCGGCCCGCGCGGACGGCTCGCGCCCGGCGTCGCCGCGGAGATCGTGCTCTCGCGCCCGCCGCTGCCCGACCAGCTGATCCTGCACGCGACCGCGCGCGCAGGAACGGCGCCGCGCCTGCTGCTGCGCCACCTGCTCGGGGACGCGACGCTCGAGGCGAAGGCGCTCGGGCCGTCGCCGGCCGACCCGGCGCGCACGCTCCTCGAGTACCGGTGCGCGGCGCCGCCGAGCCGCGACGTGGTCGACTGGCCCGCCTACGAGTACACGCTCGAGGCGGGGGGCGCCGACCCGCAGTTCGAGCTCGCCGACGTGACGATCACCGCGCAGGTCGAGACCGACCCGCCGCGCTGAGAGGTCCGCGCCACGCCGCGCCGCCGCGCGCCGTCAGCGCACCGGCTTCCCCTTCCCGCGCACGAGGCGGTGGTAGCTCCCGGCCGGCAGCGGACCGAACTCCTCGAGCTCGCCGCGCGGCCAGCGGACCACGACGCTCTCCGCCTGCGCCTGGTCGGCGAGCCCGAAGAGCAGGCGCAGGTCCTGCCACGAGGCGAACGACTGCGCGCCGCGGATCTCCTGGCGCTGCCGCTTGCCGCCGGCGGTCAGGTCGACGCGCGCGCCGATCGCTTCGGGGTTCCTTCCCTCGTACGAGAGCGAAAGGCCGATCCAGCGGCGCGCCGGCCTCCCCGCGCGCACGACGAGGCGCGCGTCGTGGTCGTTCATCGAGACGATCGCGTCGAGGTCGCCGTCGTCGTCGAGGTCGCCCATCGCGAGGCCGCGCGCGACGAGGCGCTCGGCGAGGAACGGCCCGCCCTCGTCGCCCGGCTTCCCGTCCGGCGCGTTCGGACCGGCCGACGCGACGGTGAAGCGGCCGCGGCCGTCGTTCAGGAAGAGCTTGGGCTCCTGCTCGTAGCGCTGCGACGCCTCGTACTGCACGACGCCGGGATGGAGGTGGCCGTTCACGACCAGCAGGTCCATGTCGGCGTCGTCGTCGAAGTCGAGGAAGCGCAGCCCCCAGCCGAAGTCGAGCAGCGACGGCCGGCCGATCCCGCGCTGGAACGCCTGGTCGTCGAAGCGGCCGTGGCCGTCGTTCACGTAGAGCGCGGTCGCCTCCATCTCGAGGTTGGTCACGGCGAGATCCGGCGACAGGTCGCCGTCGACGTCGGCGAAGTCGCAGCCCATCGACCCCTGCGTGCGGCCGTCGTGGTCGTAGCTCAGCGCGGACGACTCCGACGCGTCGCCGAACGCGAGCGTGCCCGGCTTGCCGTCGTTGCGGTAGAGGAAGTTGGGGGAGGAGTCGTTCGCGACGAAGAGGTCGAGGTCGCCGTCGTCGTCGACGTCGCTCGCGAGCGCGCCGAGCGTCTTGCCGTCGCGGCGGTTGATCCCGGCCGGGAACGAGACGTCGGTGAACGTGCCGTCGCCGTTGTTGCGGTAGAGGAGGCTCGTCTCGGCGTCGAAGACGTCGGGGTGGCAGTAGGAGCGCTCGGCCGGCGGGACCGCGCAGCTCCGGTGCAGCGCGTAGCTCCACTTCACGTAGTTGCCGACGAAGAGGTCGAGGTCGCCGTCGCGGTCGAAGTCGGCGTAGAGCGCCGTGCCGGCGTAGCGCGCATCCGCGACGCCCGCCTTCTTCGAGACGTCCTCGAACGTGCCGTCGCCGCGGTTGCGCAGCAGGACGTTCGGACCCCAGCCGTAGACGAAGACGTCGCGCCAGCCGTCGCCGTCGTAGTCGCCGAGGCAGCAGCCGGTGGCGTAGAGCAGCGCGCCGGCGTGCGCCGCCTCGGTCACGTCGGAGAAGCGCGGGCGCCCGTCGGGGCCGGGGCCGTCGTTGCGGAAGAGGCGGCTCGGGAACGGACCCGGCTCCTTGAAGCCGGTGAGTGCGCCGCCCTGCGCGAAGTAGGCGTCGAGGTCGCCGTCGTTGTCGTAGTCGAAGAGGCCGCAGCCCGAGCCGTTGGTCTCGAGGAAGTAGTAGGCGCCGCTCGCGCCGTTCACGTGGCGGAACGCGAGGCCCGAGCCTTCGGTGACGTCGACCCAGCCGCGCGCCTCGCCGCCGGCGTCCGCTCCGCCGGATCCACCCGCTCCGCTCGCGCCGCGCTCGCAGCCGGCGGCCGCGGCCGCGGCGAGCGTGCATGCGGCGAGGCGCGCGGCGCTCCGAAACGCGCGCGCCGGCCGCCGTCCTGTCCGCGTGCCCCGCTCGCCGATCGCTGGTTCCATGGCGCCTTCGTCGGTTCTTTCAGTGCTTCGGCAGCAGCGCCTGGAGCTCTTCGGGCAGCGCGCCGGTCGCGGCGGGCGCCGCCTTCGCGTAGGCGGCGACGATGCGCGCCGCCTCGCCCTTCTTGCCGCCGCGCAGCGCGAGCGTCGCGCGCAGCACGCAGCCCTCCGCCCAGTCGGGCGCGTCCTTCAGGAGGTCGTCGAGCGCGAGCTCCGCTTCGGCGGTGCGCTGCAATTCGGAGAGGGCGCGCGCGTATTCGAGGCGCGCCCCGCGGTTCGACGGGTCGAGCTGCGCGAGCTCGCCGTAGAGCTCGAGGCGCTGCGCCGCCGTCTTCGCGTCCCGGCCGGTCTGGTTGTCGGTCAGCACGTTGAGCAGGTGGTGGATCTTCTCCTCGTGCTTCGCCTCCGCGTCGCGTCCCTGCGCGCGCAGCAGGCGCGCGAGGCGGAAGTGGGCGGGGAGGTGGTTGGGCTCGAGGCGCGTCGCGTCGCGATAGGCGGCGAGCGCCTCGTCGGGTCGGCCGAGCGCCTCGAGGATGCGGCCGCGCTCGAAGGGGACGTCGGCCCACGCCGGCTGGAGCTGCCCCGCCGCGGCGAACTCCGCGAGCGCCGCCTCGTTGCGGCCGGCCGTCCCCGCGATCAGGCCGAGGAAGTGGTGCGCCTCGGAGCGCATCACCGCCGGGTCGGCGTCGTTCGCGCCGGCGACGAACGCGCGCAGCTCCTGCTCGGCGCGGTCGTAGTCCGACAGCGAGTAGCGCGCGATGCCGAGCCCCCAGTGCGCCTGCACGCGCGCCGGCTCGAGCGCGAGCGCGCGCTCGAAGTAGTCGATCGCGCGCGAGTAGGACATGCCGGCGCTCGACGCGATGTCGGCGCGGCCGGCCCAGAAGAGGGCGTCAGCGCTCGCGGGATCGCGCTGCATCGCCTCCGCGAACGCCGCGCGCGCGCCGGCGAAGTCGCGCGCGGCGAAGAGCTGCCGGCCGCGCGCGACGGCGGCGCGCGCCGCCTCGGCGTCGGCGGGCGACGCGGGCGCAGGCGCCGCGGTCGGCGCCGCGGCGGGCGCCGTTCTCGCCGGAGCGGGCGCGCCGGACGGCGACGAATGCTCCGGCTCGTCGCGCCGGCATGCGGCGCTCGCGAGCGCGAACGTCAGGAGCCACGCGGCGGGGCGCGCCGCCGCGCGCGGACACGTGCTCAGCGCACCCGGGACTTCGTCTGGACCGGCTTCGTCTTGGGGTGGTCGCAGTGCAGGACGAGGCAGTGCAGGCCCAACGCCGCGATGAGCACGAGCAGCGCAGCTCCGAAGAGCAGAGGTACCAGCTTCATCACGAACAGAGCGTCTCTCCCTCGCAGCTTCTTGGAAGCGCGGCGACGCGAAGGCGCGACAGTACCTGTCCTCGGAAGCAGCGACAGCGTGAATGAGCGCGAATCCTCGTCTCGAAGTGCTGACACGGCGCATCTTGTCGCCCGATGGCGTGCGATCACCGCCATCGTGCGAGCGCGATCTTCCGGTCATCACTGCCCGATCCGCAGCGCTTGCTCGAGGTCCTCGATCAAGTCGTCGGGATCCTCGATGCCGACGGAGAGACGCACGAGGTTGTCGCTCACGCCGGCGGCGCGCCGATCCGCGGCCGACATGCCCGAGTGCGACGTCGTCGCGGGACGCGTGACGAGCGACTCGACGCCGCCGAGGCTCGGCGCGTTGGCCGGGATCGCGAGCCGGCGCAGGAAGTCGTCGGCGCGCGCGACGTCGCCCCTCACCTCGAAGGAGAGCATCGCGCCGAAGCCCTGGAGGTCTCGCTTCGCGAGCGCGTGCTGCGGGTGGTCGGCCAGCGCGGGATGATGGACGCGCGTGATCGCGGGGCTTTCGGCGAGGAAGCGCGCGATCCTCGCGGCGCTCGCCATCTGGTGGCGCATCCGGACGCCGAGCGTCTTCAGGCCGCGCTCGAGCAGGAAGCAGGCGTGCGGGTCGAGGGCGCCGCCGAGGTGGGCGGCGCGGTGGCGCACGCGCTTCACGAGCTCGGCGCTCCCGACCACCGCGCCGGCGACGAGGTCGGAGTGGCCGTTCAGGTACTTCGTGCAGCTGTGGAGCGAGAGGTCGAACCCGAAGCGCACGGCCGGGAAGACGAGCGGCGTCGCGAAGGTGTTGTCGATCAGGGAGAGGATCTTTTTCGCGCGCGCGAACTCGACCACCGCCGCGAGATCGGGCACGTGCATGAGGGGGTTGCTGATCGTCTCGACGTAGATCGCCTTCGTCTTCGGCGTCAGCTTCGCCGCCCAGGTCGCCGGCGCGGCCGCGTCGATCGTCGTGGACTCGATGCCGAGCGCGCGCAGCTCCCCGCACGTCAGGTCGTGCGTCCCGCCGTAGAGGCTCTCCTGCACCAGCAGGTGGTCGCCCGGCGCGAGCACCGTGAGCAGCGTCGTCGCGATCGCCGCCATCCCGCTCGCGAGCACCAGCGCGTCCTCGGCGCCCTCGAGCGCGGCGAGCCGCGCGTGCAGCACGCGGTGGTTGGGGGTGTTGTTGAGCCGGATGTAGGGGAGGTCGAAGTAGTTGCTCGCCCCCCTCGGCTCGAACGTCGCCGACTGGAACACCGGCATCGTGATCGCGCCCTCGATGCGCGGGTGGGGTTCTCCCGCGTGGATCAGCGCGGTGTCGAATCGATGCATGGCGGCCTCCTCGGGAGCCGCGTGAAAGTAGCATCCGCCCGATGCGCCCCACGATCCTCCTCTTCGATCTCGACGGCACGCTCGTGTCGACCGGCGGCGCGGGCCGCCGCGCCATCGAGCGCGCCTTCAACGTGCTCTTCGCCGAACGCGGCGGCTCGCGCGAGGCGTGCGGCCACTTCAGCTTCGCCGGCATGACCGATCGCGCGATCGCACGCGCCGGACTCCAGGCGCTCGGGATCGAGCCGAGCGAGGACGCGATCGCGCGCGTGCTCGCGCGCTACGTCGAGCTGCTCGACGTCGAGCTCGCGGCCGCGGCCGCGCCGGGCCTGCGGGTGCTGCCGGGCGTGCCCGAGCTGCTCGACCGTGCCGCCGCGCGGCGCGACGTCGCGACCGGCCTCGGCACCGGCAACGTGGTCGCCGGGGCGAGGAAGAAGCTCTCCGTCTGCGGCCTCTGGGAGCGCTTTCCCTTCGGCGGCTTCGCCGACGACAGCGAGGACCGACCCGAGCTGATCCTCGCCGGCGCGCGCCGCGGCGCCGAACGGCTCGGCGCGCCGCTCGAGCGCTGCCGCGTCGTCGTGATCGGCGATACTCCGCGGGACGTCGCGGCGGCGGCGGCGAACGGCTTCGACTCGCTTGCGGTCGCGACCGGTCAGCATCCGCTGGAGGAGCTCGCGACCGTCCGCGCGACGCTCGCCGTGGGCGAGCTCTCCGACCCGCGCGTCGCGGCGAGCCTGTTCGCGGACTAACGCAGCTCCGCGCGGAACGTCCAGGTCGAGCGACCGGTGCCGCGGATCGTCACGGCGTCGCTGCCGGTGCCGACCTTCACGTCGAGGGTGGTCGGGCCGGCGAGGGACGCGCGCACGACGAGCGACTGCGCGGTCGTGACCGCGAGCTCGCCTTCGAGGTCGGTGGTCGTCGTGCCGCCCGCCTCGGTCGCGCGGCTCGATTCGAGGTGCGCCTTGGCGGAAAAGGTCGCGACGGCGACGCCGTCGAAATCCTTCGTTCCGGTCAGCTCGAGCACGAGCGACTTCACCGTCCCCGGCTCCGCGAAGGTCGCGAGCACGCGCTGCGCGTCGGCGGCGGCGACCTCGACCTTCTCGCCGACCTTCCAGCTCTTCCCGGCGAGCGCCGCCGCGAGCGGGGAGCGGCCGAGCGCCCGCGCCGCGATCTCCTCGAGCGTCCGCTTCGCCTCGTCGTCGGGCACCGGCGCGCCCTCGCTCGTGAACTTCCACGCATCGACTTCCGCTCCGCGCGTCGCGCTCCACTTCACGCCGGCCGCGGAGCTGTCGTGCTCCTGCTCGCCGAGAGGCGTGGTCGCCCGCAGGTGGACGCGCGTCACGTCGAGCGTCGCCGCCTGCCCGCCCTTCTCGTCGCATTCGGTGACGGCGACGGTCCAGGCGTGCTCGACGACGGTCGAGCTCTCGAGCTCCTGCTCGATGCCGCCGCCCTTCACCGTCGTCTTCAAAGTCGCTGCGTTGCTCGAGGTCGCCGTGAGCTTCGCGCCCTTCGCGAGGCGCGCGTCGCCGAAGCGGACGCCTTCCGCCGCCTTCTCCTGCACGCCGAGCGCGGCGGCCACGACGAGTGCGATGGCTGCTTTCACGCCGAAACTCCCCGCCTTCGCAAGACCGCCTCGCGATAGAGCCGCTCGTACTCGCCGGCGAACCGATCCCACGACCAGTCGAGCCGCATCGCCTCGCGCTTCATCGCCTCGACGTGGGGGCGGCGGTCGTGCCACGTCGACAGCGCCCATGTGCAGGTGTTGTAGAGCGACGTCGGCGTCAGGTCGCCGAAGACGAAGCCGGTGCCGCTCCCCTTCTTCTCGTCGTAGCTGGTCACCGTGTCGAGCAGCCCGCCCGTCGCGCGCACGATCGGCAGCGTGCCGTAGCGCTGGCTGTACATCTGGTTCAGGCCGCACGGCTCGAAGCGCGACGGCATCACGAAGAAGTCGGAGCCCGCCTCGATCCGGTGCGAGCGCGCATGGTCGAACGCGAACCACGCGCGGAACTTCGCGGGGTGGCGCGCGGCGAGCTCGCCGAGGAAGCGCGCCGCCTCGGGATCGCCCGAGCCGAGCAGGACGACCTGCAGGTCGAGCCCGAGCAGCCCGAGCAACGCGTGCGCGAACGCGTCGATCCCCTTCTGGTAGGCGAGCCGCCCGACCCACCCGAAGAGGGGGACGTCGGCGCGCTCGGGGAGGCCCGCCTCGCGCTGCAGGGCGCGCTTGCACTCCGCCTTGCCGGCCGGCCGCCGCGCGTCGTAGCGCGCCGCGATGTGGGGGTCGGTCGCGGGGTTCCACTCGTCGACGTCGACGCCGTTCAGGATCCCGTGCAGGTCGCCGGCGCGCTCGCGCAGGACGCCGTCGAGGCCGCAGCCGAACTCGGGCGTCTTGATCTCGCGCGCGTAGTTCGGGCTCACCGTCGTGAGCAGCGTCGCGTGCCAGAGGCCGCCCTTCATCAGGTTGAGCGACCCGAAGTGCTCGAGGCCCTTCGCGTGGAGGTGCTCGCTCCCGAGGCCGGCGAGCCAGAGCTGGCGCGGGTCGAACTCGCCCTGGAAGGCGAGGTTGTGGATCGTGAGGAGCGACGCGCAGCCGTGCAGCGGCCGGGACCATTCCACGGTGTTCAAGTAGACGGGGACCAGCGCCGCCTGCCAGTCGTGGGCGTGCACGACGTCGGGGAGCCAGTTCGAGGCGGTGCAGAGCTGCAGCGCGCCGCGCGAGAGGAAGGCGAAGCGCTCGAGGTTGTCGCCGTACGCCGCCTCGGGCGACCCGTAGAGGTGGGGGCGGTCGAAGAAGCGGCGGTGCTCGAGGAAGGAGACGCGCACGTCGCTGCCCGGCAGCCGGCCGAGGCGCACCGCGGCGAACTCCGGCCCGTACCCCATCGGCACCGAGAGCACGCCGTCGAGGAGCTCGAAGGCGTCCCACGGCATGCCCTGATAGAGCGGCAGGACGACCCGCACCTCGTGGCCGCGGCGCGCGAGGTACTTCGGGAGCGCGCCGACCACGTCGCCGAGCCCGCCGGTCTTCGCGAACGGCGCGCACTCGGAGGCGACGAAGAGGATCCGCATCGGCCGCGCCGCGCCTACGAGCCGTGCCGCGTGAGCTTGAGCGACTCGGGCTTCACCTCGAGCCGCCCCTTGGAGGCGCGCAGCTCGACGACCAGCTCGACGTCGCGCTGCTCTTCGACGACCTCGAACTCGTACTGCACCGTCTTCCACGTCGCGGTGCCGTCGAGCCCGCCTTCGCGCCTGCCGCCGGAGATGCGCAGCCCCGCGCCCGCACCCGGCGCGTCCTCTTCCGCGAGCGCCGCGACCTCCTTGACCTTGAGCACGCCGGAAAGACGGTAGCGCCCCTTCGCGAGCAGGACCGCGCGCCGGTAGCCGGCGACGCAATGGCCGGAAGCCCCGCACGCGACGACGAAGCGGCGCTCGCCGTTCGCCTTCTCCTCGCCGACCTGCGCGTCCTCCGACTCCGACATCGGGTGCCACCCCTCGATGCGGACCGGCACGTCCTGCGAGAAGACGAGCGGCTTGGGGTCGGGCTGCGTGCGCTGCTCGCGGAGCGACCGCTCGCGCTGCTCGATCAGGTTCTTGAGGTCGCGCACGCGCCCCTCGTAGGCCTGGGCGGCCTCGCGATCGGTGGCGGCGAGCACCTTGGCGACGCGGCGGCTCACCTCGTCGATCTTCTTGCCGAGCTTCGTGGCGTCGAACAGCGGCAGCAGCTCGCCGACGCACTTGCGGAAGGCGGCGCGCCACTCGGGGTTCTTCATCAGGCTCGCCGCGACCAGCGCGGTCGGCGCGTCGAGGATCGAGGCGTTGGGGTCGCCCAGCACCTGGTCCATGCCGTGCGTGAGGAAGACCGCCTTGCCGCTCTTCGGCTCGAAGTAGACGCGGTAGTTGTTGTGGTTCTGGCTGTAGCCGTCCCAGTGGCCGAGCATCAGCTCCATCGCGACGAAGGTGAGGAACGCCTTCCCGTCGACGAGCTCGTCGAGGCGCGCCCAGCGCTTCTTCAAGTCGGGTTCGAGACACGCCTCGCGCAGCGCCTTCAAGTCGGAGCGGTCGTCGGGCCCCTTGCCGCATTCCTTCTTCAGATCGGCGTCGAGGTCCTGGCAGAAGCCGCCGTCGTAGAGGTTGCCCGCCGCCTCCTTGAAGAAGCGCTTCACCAGCAGCTTGTCGAAGCCCTCCTTCAGGACGTAGAGGCCGAGGTCGCGCTCGTTGAGCCAGACGCGGGCGTGGGTCACGCGCGGCGTCGCGACTCCGGCCGCGCGGCTGAGCTCGGAGCCGATCCATTCGCGCAGGAAGGTGTCGTCCTGCACGCTGTTGTTCAGGTGGAACTTGGCGAGGCCGTGGAAGCGCGCGTCGTCGTCGTCCTTGTCGACCCGGAGCGTGAACGCCGGCTGGTCGTCGATCTCACGGAAGCTGCCGGCGGAGCCCTTGAGCTTGATCGAGACGCCTTCGTAGACGGTCTTGTCGTTCTCCCGCACCCGGCAGTGGACGTATTCGCGCGCGTTCGCGCGCAGCTTCTGGACGTCCTCGGGCGCGAGCTCGAGCTTGAGCCGCGGGATCTCGCCCTTCTTGAAGAAGGCGTCGCTCGGGTCGGCGGCGGCGGCGACCTTGCCGCCGTCCTGCGGCGCGGCGGCGGCGACGAGCAGGGCGAGCGCGAGCGCCGCGACCACCATCGCTCACGCCTCTCCCAGCTCGACGTGCTGGACGCCTTCGAGGCCGTTCAGCTCGGAGACGAGCGCGATCGGCTTCGCGTCGTCGCTCATCTCGATGCGGTAGATGAGCTCGAGCGCGGCGCCCTGCCGCACCGTCGTCGTGCGCTTGAGCTGCCAGGAGGTCGCGTGCTTGCGCAGCGTCGCGCCCACGACGCCCTCGGGATCGCGCCCGCCGCCCAGCCGCACCACGAGCTGCTGCGCGACGACCATCCCCGCCTTTCCGGCCGACAGGAAGCCGAGCCCGAGCGCGACGACCGCGACGAGCGGCACGCCGACGACCGTCAGCGTCCAGTTGCCGACGCCGATCGCCATGCCAGAGACGACCGCGAAGACCACGAACGCGGTGCCGCGCGTGTCCTCGAGGATCGTGCGGAAGCGGACGATCGCGAGCGCGCCGACCAGGCTGAAGGCGCGTGCCACGCTGTCGTCGACGACCAGCGCCGTCATCGCGACCAGCACCGTGAGCAGCACGAGCGTCGTCGCGTGGCGGTCGAGCGCCGCGGGCGGCCGACGCGAGCTGACGCGGTACGCCTTCGCGATCAGGAAGCCGACCACGGCCGCCGCGGCGAGCCGCAGCGCGTAGCGGCCGAAGTTCCCCCCGTCGAGGCCGGCGTCAAGCGTCATCGTGCTTCGCCTCCACGAGCCCCGCAGCGACCGCCAATCTGCGGTACTTCGAGAAGCTCGACGGCTCGAGCCCGAGCTGCGCGAGCAGCTGCTTGAAGAGGTGGGGGAGCGCGTCGCGGAACTTGAGCTCGCAGACGACGCGGTCGGGCACGAGCGCGTGGCGCGGGTCGCCCGCCGCGGCGAGGTCCCACACCCGGCACGCCGTGCCCTCGAGCGCGCGATCGAGCGTGAGCCGGAACGGGCCGTGGTCGCCGCTCCCGAGGAAGGCGGTGCGCCGGTAGGCGACGGCGCAGGTGGGCGCGAGGCCGAGGTCCGCCACCTCCTCGTCGAACCAGCGCGGCGCGCCGAGCCGCGCGATGTCCGGCAGGTCGACCCGCAGCCGGCGCTTGTGGACGCGGTCGCCCGTGCGCACCTTCTTCTCGAGCCACGCGACCGGCTCCTGGCCGTAGCGGCGGATGCGGTACTTCGCGCCGAGCAGCTCGGGCGCGCGATGGAAGACGGCGAAGTCGGGCGTGTCGAGGTAGAGCGTCGTCACGAAGTAGGCGCCGCTGCTCGAGGAGCCGCCGCCTTCGGCGGCGTGGGAGTCGCCGTGCGGGTCGGGACGCAGCCCCGCGCGCGCCCACGTTTCGACGCGCGCCGCGACGTCTTGCGTGACGAGGAACTTCTGCTCGAAGGCCGCCGGCGGGACGGCGACGGCGTCGCCGTCCTCCCCGAAGAGCGACGGCGAGAGGTCGCCGCTCATCCGGCGTAGACGCGCCAGTCCGCGTCGGGGAACAGGTTGTCCTTCGCCTCGAGCGCCTTCAGGTAGGGCTCGTCGACGCGGCCGTGCGCGAGCTCGTCGTGGAGCTTCATGAAGCGCAGGATCGCCTCGTTGGTGCGGCGCGTCGCGTACGAGACGGTCGTGCCGGTCTTCATGATGAACGCCCAGTCGCTCGACTGCGCGAGCAGGAGCTCGCGCACGCACTGCTTCAGCGCCCGCTCCTCGAGGGGACCGGGCGGCGTGCCGCCCGCCGCGAACTTGCGCGCGAGCGCGACCATCCGCTCCGCCGCCTCGTGCAGGTGGCGGTAGACCCAGGCGTTGCTCTCGTTCAGCCAGTACTCGTTGAAGCCCTTGGCGCCCCACGACGACGCGGACGGCGTCGCGACCTGGTTCTTGGGGTGGCGGTCGAGGTAGCCCGAGATCGTGATCGGCTCGACCGCGGGGTCGTGCCGATCCTGGTCGAAGTGCATCTGCCGGAAGAGGTCGTCGAGGAACTGCACCCCTTCGAACCACCAGTGGCCGAAGAGCTCGGCGTCGAAGGGGGCGACGATCAGCGGCGGGCGGTCCATCTTTCCGCGTAGCGCCTCGCTCTGGCGCCGGCGGCTCTCGCGGAAGTGGGTGGCGTGCAGCCCCGCCTTCCCGCGCGCGACCTCGGGGTCGTAGACCCACTTGTCGTGCAGCTGCGAGTGGGTGATCGCGTGGTACTTGAAGCCGGTGTAGAGGCGATGGCCCTCGGGATGGATCCAGGGGCCGATCACGTCGAGCGGCAGGTCGAATCCGATGTCGCGGTAGAAGTCGCGGTACTGCGAATCGCCGGGGTAGCCCTCTTTCGCGCTCCAGACCTGGCGCGACGCCTCGTCGTCACGGGCGATCGCGGCGACGCCGTCGTGGCAGTAGAGCGGCGCGTGGATGCCGAGGACCGGCGGGTGCTGCGCGTTGGTCAGCGCGTGCGAGTCGACGAAGAAGTAGCGGACCGCCGCCGCGCGCAGGAGCTCCTCGACGCCCGGGACGTAGCCGCATTCGCCCAGCCACATGCCCGGCGTGCGCCG
>Ga0137437_1000396_pt1 | contig 13192 bp, 12 predicted proteins | sample EasRivERMGT138_2_FD_102332 | JGI IMG/M metagenome (GOLD analysis project Ga0137437, IMG submission 102332) | Soil microbial communities from meander-bound floodplain in the East River, Colorado, USA - East River MetaG ERMGT138_2 | ecosystem: Environmental > Terrestrial > Soil > Floodplain ...
ACCATAAAGTCTAACTTTCCAGTGTGCGGATCGCCGGGATGCGCCAGGCGACCACGGCGGTTAAAACTATCACGATGGCGCCCATCGTGGTTACGGTTAGCGGCGCGCCGAAGAAGTGCGCGGCGGTACCGGCGAATAGCGCGCCGAGGGGCATGAAGCCGCGGTCGAGCATGTAGAGACTTAGTACCCGGCCGCGCAGCTCGTCGGGCACGATCATTTGCAAGATGGTCGCCGTGCTGGCGAGGAAGAACATTTGAAACGCGCCGATGATCACCAGGGTGATGAGCGCCAGCGGAAACCAGGTGATCTGGGAAAACAGCATGAGGAAACCGCCGAGCACGATGATATTGGCGAGCAGAAATTGTCCCTGGCGCTTGATGCGGTTACCGACGGACGCCAAGGTCAGCACCGCGATCACCGCGCCGACTCCGGGGGCGGCCATCAGTAGGCCCAATCCGTCGGGGCCGATCTTGAGCACGTCTTTCTGAAACACCGGCATGAGCGTCTGATAGGGCACCGCGAAGACCCGTGGCACGTAGGCCAGGGTCATCAACGCCAGCACCGCGGGCGTGTGCCAAACATAGGCGAAGCCTTCCTTGAGATTGGCGAAGGCGCTATGGCGCGTGCTCCCGGCGCGCTGCGGCGGGATATGCATGCCGTAAATCATCACCAGCACGCCGATATAGGCGACGGCCTGCACGAAAAAATTTTCCGCCGCGCCGAACCATGCGATCAGCGCGCCGCCGAGAGCCGGGCCGATCACTTTCATCAAATTGAATCCGCCGGAGTTGAGCGCGACGGCATTGGCCAACTCGTCTTTGGGCACCATGCTCGGAATCATGCTCATGCGCACCGGCTCGGTGATCGTCCATGCCACGCCGGTGATCAGTGTAAATAGAAAAATATGCCAGACATGCAGAAACGGGGACCAGACCAGGGCGCCAAATAGGATCGCGGTGGCGATCAGCACCCACTGGGTGCGAAGCAATAATTTTCGCCGATCCAAACGATCGGCGGCGACGCCGGCCATGGGTCCGGTGATTAAAAATGGCAGGGCGCGGAGTCCATTGAGCGCGCCGAGCAACATCGAGTTGCCGGTGAGATCGTAGATGAGCCAGCCGAGCGTCACTTGCTGCACCCACTGACCGGCGCTCATCATCAAGGTGCCGCTCCACAGATAGCGGTAGTCGCGATGGCGCAGTGAAGAAAATATCTGCAGCTGAAACCAGCGAGGTGTCTCCCGGCGCGGTGCTTCGATGGGTTCTATTATTTCGTCTATTTCATTTTGCAAAGAGTTGGGTTCCTGACGCAGTTTTGTTTCGTTGAGGTCCATTTATTTTTAACAAGATTCCTTATCGGTTACCACTTGGCCGGCCGATTGTTTTCTTTTCAATACCGGCGCGCCGTGCTAAAAGCCGGGCAGGACAAATTGGTGGGAAAGGGTGGCCACTCATCATGAAGCGGAGCCTGCTGGTCATTTCACTTGTTCTGATCATCGTTACACCGGCGCCAGCGCAGGAGCGGATAAAATTTCCCGTTGGCGTTTCGTCGAAAGTTCTTGGCTATGGCCATCTGTGGGCGGGCTGGCGGCGCGGTTTTTTCGAGCGCGAGGGCTTGGACGTCGAAGTCGTGCTCATGCGCGGCACCGCGCCCGCGGTGCAGACGCTGATCTCCGGCTCAATCTCGGCGGCGCTACTAGCCAACGATGGGCCGATCACGGCGGTGGAACAGGGCGCGGACTTAGTCATGATCGCCAGCGGCAGCAAGATCACGCATATGCTGATAGGCGGGAAGAATTATAAAACCTATGAAGACCTGCGCGGCTCGACCATCGGTTCGTCGACGCTGACCTCGGGCACGACGTTTGTGTTGCGACGCGCTCTCAAGCTCAAGGGGCTCGAATATCCGCGCGATTACAAACTGCTAAACATCGGCGGCACGACCCAGGCTTTTTTGGCTATGAACCTGGGGCAAACCTCCGCGTCGATGATGGCTGTGCCCTATTCATTCCAGGCACAGGAGCAAGGTTTCAATTTGATCGGCCGGATGGTCGATCTGTTTCCCAACTATCTACTGTCCGCCTATTCGACGCGGCGCAGCTGGGCCGAAAAGAATCGCCCGGTTGTCGTGCGCTTTCTCAAAGCCGTGATCCGAGCCAAAAAATGGTTCGAGCAAGATCGCAAGACGGCAATCGAATACTTGGCCAAAGAATTTCAGATGACACCGGCGCTCGCCGAAAAAGGGCTGGACTATTACCTGCAGGCCCCCGCTTGGCATCCGGAATTAGAAATAGAAATGGACGGTCTCAAAACGGTCGTCGATATTTACGCCGAGCAGAATAACTTAAAAGGCCCGATTCCGAGTCCGGAAAAATATGTCGATCAGAGTTATCTACGCCAAGCGCTCAAAGAGTTGGGATTGAGGTGAGTGAAGAGTCAGGAGAAGGCCCTAACTCCTTACATTTCACTCCCTTACTTCTTACTGCGGCTTCCAACCCAATTCATCGGCGCTGAAGCGCGAATATTTTTCCATTTCCTCTTTAACCAGTGTGTTCAGGTCGGCCGTTGCCGTGCGCAGATCGAGGTTGTAACCGCGCGCGTTGAGGTTTTCTTTAAGCTTGGGATCTTGCAAAGTTTTGCGGATCGTGTCGGCGAGAATTTTGATCGTCGCATCGGGCGTTCCTTTTGGCGCTAAGAAGGCGAGATGGGCGAGCAAGTTTACTTGGGGAAATCCTTGCTTGGCGAAGGTCGCGACTTCGGGCAGCACCGCGGAGTCGACGTCGACGGCGACTCCTTGCAGTTTGCCGCCCTTAATATGCGGCAGCGCCGCGACATCGGACGCCATCGCCAGATTGACGTGGCCGCCGAGGAGATTCGTTATCGTTTGGGCCGAACCGGCGAACGGCAACGGCGTGATGTCGATCTTGGCGGCGCGCTTCAAGAGCTCCACCTCCAATGTCAGACTGGTTCCAGTCGGGCCAACGCCGACGATGATCTCGCCGGGTTTCTTGTGCGCCAAGGCGACCACGTCCTTGAGGGTCTTGAATTCCGAGTCGGTGCGGCTGAGCATAATCACCGCGGCGTAGCCATACAAAACCGCGACGGGTTGAAAGTCGCGCGTCAAATTGGCCGGTCCTTTCGGATTGGCGACATTCATAGTAGCGACTTGGCCGAGCAAAGAACCCAGCAGTGTGTAACCGTCCTTGCGCGACGCGGCAACTTTTTCCGCGCCGATGGCGCCGCTGCCGGCGGCCTGGTTGACGACGTTGACTTGGGTCTTTAAGAGCTTCGTCATTTCATCAGCGACCAAGCGAAACAACAGATCGACGCCGCCACCGGGGTTCGACGTAACGATGAGCTCGATCGGTCTGCTGGGAAAGGGTTGAGCGAACAACGGCGTTGAGATGACGAGCGCGCAAACAGTGATCGAGAACAGTCTGGTTTTCATTGGTCCTCCAAAGCCGGATCCGTATTACTTGGCAGAAGTCGGGTTAGAATACAAAATATAAATTAATTTTCCTCCAGCTTTTCGATGATCTCTTGACCGAGGCGTCGGCGCGTGAGGAGCGGGCTCAGCAACATGAACAGAGCCAAGATCATGAACGCCGCCGCTATGGGGCGATTTACGAACACCGCGAAGCTGCCCCTCGACATGATCAGCGAGCGGCGGATCGCGGTTTCCAACAGCGGGCCGATTACTAAACCCAGCACCATGGGTGCGGGCTCGTAGGCGAACTTCTTCATGAGGAATCCGACCAGGCCAAAAATAATCGTGATCACCACCTCGCCGACATTGCCGGAAACGGTGTAGGTGCCGATGATGCCGAACAAGATAATCAAGGGAAACAAGAAGAAGTAGGGCAAGCGCAAAACTCTGATCCACAGACCGATGAGCGGTAGATTCAAGATCAGCAGCATCGCGTTGCCGATGACCATGCTGCCGAGCAGGCCCCAAAAAACCTCCGGCGAGTTCTTGATGAACAGCGGCCCCGGCGCCAAGCCGTGAATCATCAAGGCGCCGAAGATCAGCGAAGTCACCGAGCCGGTGGGCAGACCTAGACTCAGCAGCGGTATCCAGCCGCTGCAGCTGGCGGCATTGTTCGCCGTCTCCGGGCCAGCGACGCCTTCGATGGCGCCCGTGCCGAACTTCTCCGGGTGCTTGGAAATTTTCTTTTCGATAGCGTAGGAAGCGAAAGTCGCGATGACTACATTCAATCCGGGAATGGCGCCGATGAAAAATCCAAGGAGCGTGCCGCGGGCGATCGGCGCGGCGGAGTCTTTCCAATCTTGCAGAGTCGGCAGCAGCCCGCGCACTTTGTTCTGAAACACTTCGCCGGTTTTTGCTTCGAGATTGAGCAAGACTTCGGAAACGCCGAAGAGGCCGATGACCACGGGAGTCAGGCCAACGCCGTCGCGCAGAATTAAGATACCGAAAGTGAAGCGCGGCGTGCCGGTAAGCGGGTCGAGGCCGACGCTGGCAAGCAAACTGCCGAACAGCGCCATCAACAGCGCTTTGTCCATGGGCCCGTGCGCTAAATAGACCAATGCCGTCAAACCGAACAGCATCAGCGCGGCGTATTCCGGCGGACCGAAGTGAAGACCGAGCTCGGCCAGCGCCGGCGCGAGAAACGCCAAACCAAAAATCGCCAGCGTGCCGCCGATAAACGAACCGAAAGCTGCGATGCCCAGCGCCGGACCGGCGCGGCCTTGGCGCGCCATGGCATAGCCGTCGAGACAGGTGATCACCGATGACGCTTCGCCGGGAATATTGACGAGGATCGAAGTCGTCGAGCCGCCATACTGGGCACCGTAGGTGATGCCGAACAGCATGATCAAATACGCCAGCGGCGGCGCATGCAGCGCGAGCGGCAGAAGCAGCGCGATGGCGCCGGCGGGACCGAGCCCCGGCAGCACGCCGACCAAAGTGCCGAGCAGCACGCCGGCGAAACCGTACAACAAATTCACCGGCGCCGCGGCGGCGAGGGTGCCTTGAAAGAGAAAATTCAGCGTCTCCAACGGCTGCCTTTCACAGAAGCGACTCGAGAATACCGCGCGGCAATTGGGCATTTAACAGCCGGTCGAAAAAAATATGCGCGAGCAACGCCACCGCAAAGGCGAAGCCGAGGCTGAGTTGCCAGCGCTGCAAGGCGATGATTTTGAGATAGAACGCCATCAGAAAAAACGTACAGACAGCGAAGCCCAGTGATTCGAGTAAAAATGCGTAGACCGCCATGCCCACGATGACGCAAACGATCTTGCGCCACTCGCTACCGCTCGTGGCCAGCGTCGTTGCCGGTTTTTTGCCGTGCGCGCCCAGCAAACGAAAAAGCGCGATAACACCGATGGCCAGCGCCGCGCCGAAAGGAAAAAAGCCGGGGCCTGGGCGGCCGAACGATCCGAGGCTGAGCTGGTATGCAGCGACCGACAGATAGAGCGCAAGAAGCAGCCAGATGGTGGAGATAACGAGTTCTTTTTTCACAGGTGAATGAAATCTGCGAAAGATTGTTTTCTTCAGCCGAAGTGACAGGAGGAGTGACGATAAAGCCAGCTTTGCTGAATGGACATGGGCGATCAGTTTACAACGCGGCCTTGATGAAATCCGCGGCGCGCTCGCCGATCATCATGCTGGTCAGATTGGTGTTGGCATGGGCGACCGTGGGCATGATCGAGGCGTCGGCAACCCAGAGATTGTCCATGCCATGCACGCGCAAATGCTGATCGACCACGGCAGTGGGATCTGTGAGGGGACCCATTTTACAAGTGCCGGCGCCGTGAAAGTAGCTGGTGTAACTCGAGCGCGCGAACTTTTCCCAGTCGTCCATTGGACTTGGCGAAAATAGTTCACCGCAATATTTGCTCAGCGGTTCGGTATTAGCCAACTGCTGGACGAACTTCATCGCCGCCAGCATGGCTTTGATGTCTTTCGGATGCTCCAGCATTTGCGGATCGATGATCGGCAGATCTTCGGCGCGCGTGCTTGCTAGTGTCAGTCGGCCGCGATTTGTCTGCTCCAAGAGATGGCATGAGAAACCGATCATGTCGCCGATGCCCGACACCGTGGTGATCTCGCGCAAAATAATGTGAAAGTCGATATAGTCGCGCGCCGGATCGCTCTTGTAATAAAGCTTGAGCGTCGAACGGCCGCGCGCATTGGGTTTCTGGCCATCGGTGTTGGCTTTGAGCGTCATCGTCACCACCGCATGGTCCTGATAGTTTTCGCCGACGCCATTCAATTCATATACGAGCGCAATTCCATGGTGCGCCAATTCAGCTCGCTGACCAATGCTGGACAGCATCAAAATCTGCGGCGAATGATAGACCCCCGCGCTCAGAACGATTTTTTCCGCGCTGGCCTCGCAGTCGCGTCCGTCTTTTTTATAACGGACGCCTACCGCCCTTTTACCATTCAAAATCAGCGTGTCGACCGGCGCGGAGGCGATGACGGTGAGATTCGTGCGTTGCCGGGCCGGACCGAGATAGGCGACCGTTGAAGATTGGCGCTTGCCGTCCTTGATATTGCGCGCGGTCGGCGCGACGCCGTGCGGGTTAGGCTCGTTCTGATCGTCGAAGCGAGGCACGCCGAGTCTAATCAAAGTATCTAAGAATGCTTGCTCCTGTTCGCTCAGTTGAGCGTCGAAAACATGCTTGCGCTTGACGTAGATCGGCCCCGAGTTGCCGTGGATCGGGCTGTTGGGAAAATCTTGGTCCGACTCCATGCGTCTTAATACCGGCAAAACTTTCTCCCACGACCAGTCGGGATTGCCTTGGGCGGCCCAGGTGTCGAGATCGGCTTTGATCGGCCGCGGGATGGACATCATATTCACGGATGACCCGCCCCCCGCGATGCGACCCGCCAGCGAATAAAACTCGCTGCCATCGAAATTGCGCTTGGTCGGATACATCGTGATGTAGGGACTTTCGAGCAGCACATTGGTCGCCTTCTCGGCATCGGCAACGGTGTCCGGAATCGGCTGAGGATCGGGCCCGGCTTCGAGCAGCAAAACATTTCGCTTTGGATCTTCGGAAAGACGCGACGCGGTCACGCAACCAGCCGAACCGCCGCCGCAGATAATTACATCAAAGCTGTCGGACATCTCAAACTCCAACTCGTTCAAGCCGTTCAACCGTTACGCTCAGTTAAATCACCGCGCTCCGTTCAAGCCGTCGGAACCACCGAACACGTTTTGAACGATTTGAACGGAGCGCAGTGATTGAACGTTTTGAATGTGTTATCCCGAGGTTTAAGTCCATTCAATTCCCATCTGCTTCAGCCGCCGGCGGTACTCCACCGCCGGTGTGTCGGGGCCGCGCAGGTGGAGCTCTTCGGCGAGATCGAGAGGCAGTTCCCAAGGCCGCTGCGATTCGACGATCGCTTTGTCTTGTTCAAAAATTTTGCGGTGCTGCGCGTTTAACTGCTCATCTGATTTTGTGTCGCGATAATTACGGCCCGCCAGGCGGTAGAATTTCGTCTCGTTGTTCGCCACCGGCGTGCACAAGTAAATGTTGGTGTGGCGCTCGATGCTGCCAGGTTGACTGCGCTGGATGATCACCATGAACGGCAGGATCACCGTGTAGAGTTGCTTCGATGCGCTGGCGGCGCGCAGCCGGTTCACCGGCGTGTCGATCTCGTACTGAAAGCCGCCTGGCACTTCTTTTAGCTCGATCAACGGCGATTCAGCCTGCTCGGGATCGCCAAGTATGCCAGCGTGCACCCACGGGAAGTGGGAGAAGTCGGCGAGATTTTCAATCATGCGCGCGGCGTTGGCTTTCCACTGGCCGGCGGAATTATAAGGCCCCCAGACAAAACTCGGATCGTCGATCTCCGGCGGCAGCTCTGGAATATCTTGCCTCGGCTCGTCGAGACAAACCCAGATCAGTCCGTGACGCTCCTGCACGCGATAAGCCTGTGCACGCGCCTTAGTCGGAATCTCGCGATCCGGTGGCAGCGACGGAATCTTTACGCAGCTTCCGTCCGCGGCATAGTTCCAACCGTGATAGGGACAAACGAGCTTGTCACCGTCCACCCAACCAAGCGAAAGTGCCGAGCCGCGATGAATGCAGAGATCATAGAATGCGGACACTTCGCCATTCGCGCGCCACAGAACCAGCGGCTGATCGAGCAGCTTCACCGACACCGGCTTGTCGGTAAGTTCCTTCGACCACAAAATCGGATACCAAAACTGTTCGAGGACATTCATCAGTTCACCCCTGCTAAGCACTAGATAGTCCGTTGGTTCGCTTGATTCAAACGCCACTGGGCGCCGCAACCAAACGTTCGACTACGTTCTTAGCAGATGATTGCCCGGTACTGTCAAGGAGCGAGTGAGGGAGAAAGAGTTGCTCGCTCGCGGTGCGGGAGAACTAGCGTGATGATACGAAAGATTTGCCTGTGGAAGAGGTCGGACTTTCGGCGGTATTGGCAGTTGATCTCGGGTAGCGGTTTTAGACTGGATTGTACTCCCTGTTGCCTGCCGGCGACGGAGGCGCGGTTCGCGCGGCGCCTCCGTCGCGATGTATAATAATTGGTCCTAGCGGGCTAACACTTCTACAGTTCCTTTTCCTTCGCGGTGATTGATACTTTTATAGTCGAAATCGATGCGTTTAATCGCGCGCCGATCGCCCGGCAGGTCGATGACTCGGATGCCGGATCCTTCTGCGAATCGATGCCGAATCTTGGGGCTGAAAGTCTGATTGTTAGCGAAGGTTACGACCATTTTAGAAAGCTCAATCGGGGCATCTTTAACCCGGAACTGAAGTTGTTTAAAGCGGCCTTCGCTCTTGTCCACATTGATCCGATCGTGGTCGTTTCTAAAATCCACCTCACGTTGACCCAAGAGTTCCCATCTGCTCGGGGCTTGCGCTGCGCCGGCCAAAGCCGATATCAGCAAACATAACGAAAGCATTCCCAAGGTAATATATTTTTTCATAACCACCTCTCTGTTTATGATTTCTGCCGCCAAAATCGCCAGTCAGCTATTTTCCTGCTGGTGAAATAGCTTATTAGCAAGAGGCATGCCGTGACTGAAAATGAGCCAATTGGGGCAATTAGCCCCGATGAAAATATCTTTAATCGCCTTTGCCTGTACGGTTTTTCCGTGCGAGTCTGAAAAAACCCGACATGTCAGCGATCGACTAGTGTGTGTGATACAGTTTGATGTATAGAAGTGTTGATATGGGTCCTAGTTTATAGGTCGATTTGAGGTGCGAAAAGTATTATGAACATCGATCTTCACTCTCACTTCTTTCCCGTCGAAGCGTTGCAGAATCCCGGCAAGTTTGAAAACCACGCGCCGAAGCTCGTGTTGGAGAACGGCAAGCTGTCGGTTACCTCGCGGATCGGCTTTCGCCCGGGATTGGGCGCTGGCGCGTACGATCCGGTGGCGCGGGTCAAAGCACTCGATGAAATGAAGATCGATATGCAGGCGATTTCGCCGTCGCCGATATTACTTTTCTACTGGGAAGATGCGGCGGTGGCGGCGCATTTTTCGCGGCGCCAGAACGAGGCGATTCAAGCTGTCGTCAAAAAACATCCGGATCGCTTCATCGGTTTCGGCAGCGTGCCGCTGCAGAGCGTCGCTGATTCCATCGCCATCGCCGAAGAAGCGAAGAGCATGGGCTTGAAAGGTTTGGAGATCGGCAACGCAGTCGGCGATAAGCCGCTCGACGACCCAAGCTTCGAGCCATTCTTTGAGGCGGCGCAGAAGTTGGACATGCTGCTGTTCGTCCATCCGCTCGAAGGCGGGCTCGACGCTGACGATCCGCTATCGCCGATTCTCGGCAATGTTTTGCAGTTCACCTTTCGCACGACGATGATGGTCGAGCGGATGATTATCAAGGGCATGTTCGAGAAATATCCCAACCTGCGCTTGTGTCTGTCCCATGGCGGCGGTCTGTTGGCGTTCAATATTTGGCGGCTCGATCACTCCTATGGACTGCGCGCGGATTTGAAAAAGATTATTGCGCGGAAACCGTCCGAATATTTGAAACAGCTCTACTTCGATACCATCGTGCATTCCGTCACGGCGTTGCAGTATCTCGTTCAAGTCGTCGGCGCCGACCGCGTCGTCGTCGGCACCGACTATCCGATGGGGATGGGCGATTTCGATTCGGTGGCGAAGGTCATGCAGCTCGATCTTTCGGATGCGCAGCGCGCTTTGGTACTTGGCGGCAACGCGAAAAAAGCCTTGAATATTTAACGCCAACGCGGTAATTCATCCGGGCCTGTAGCTCAGCGGCACCAGACAACTCCAAAAAAGCCGTGCCGATGAAAGAAGATCGATATGGCAACGATTTTAGTTGTGGCTCTTATGCTAGTTCTTAACGGCTGCGCGGCCATGCAGATGGGCAGCCCGACGCTGTCGATTCTGGTCGATCTCGATCCGGCGAGCGCCGATCGTACCGTGATCGTGGAGAGTGTCACGGCCGATCAGCAGGAACGGCTTTATTTGGCTGACTGGGTATCGGGAAATATACTACGGGTTGACCCAAGGGCGCCAAAGCCGGTTGTCGTCGGTCGCATTGAATACCGCCAGATCGCAGGAAAGCCGGTTCGAGCCGAGGGCCGGGGCATTGCCTTCAACCGGCAGGGCGATCTGTTCGTCGCCTGTGATCCATTTAGCGAGGTCGTTCGTCTCAAGCGCGTCGATATCAACCCGGAGAAATCAGGGCTTGCGGAAACTTTTGCGACGGGCACTGAAGGGGCCAATGGCATCGCCTTCGACCGGCAGGGAAATCTGTACGTTGCCGGCGCGCGCACCGGACGAATCTACCGTGTCGGGCCGGCGGGCGGTCCGGCCGAGGTAGCGCTCCAGCTCGAGCGGTACAGCCGCACTCTGCCGGATGGAAAGACGCAACAACCCATAGTCGCCAACGGCGTCGCGTTCGATGCCAAAGGAATACTTTATGTAACGGACACGGCTCGGGGCGCGATCTGGACCGTAGCGATCAGCGCGGACGGCAAAGCCGGTAAGCCGACTGTGCTGGTTCAAAGTCCGCTGTTGGAAGGGGCGGATGGGTTGGATTTCGACCGAGACGGTAGGCTCTGGGTCACAGCCAATGAGAGAAATGCTATTGTCATGATCACGCCGGACGGCAAGGTCCAAGAGATCGCGAAGAACGGCAGCCAGGGTCCGCTGGAGTTTCCTTCCGCCATCGTGTTCGTCGGCAACACTGCTTACGTCAGCAATAATGACACGCCGCGGCGCGACAATCTGGACGCCAACGGCACCACCGCGCGGGATGGAATCGGCGCTTCCATCGCGCAGATCACACCGTAAGAATCAAAATGTCGCTACTAGCTATCGAGGGCGTCGGTAAGGAGTATTCCGCTCGCGGCAAGAGAATCGTCGCCCTTGACTCCATCGATCTTAACGTTGCCGAAGGCGAATTCGTGACCATCGTCGGACCGTCGGGTTGCGGCAAGTCGACGTTGCTCAACTTAATCGTCGGCCTGTTGCGCTCGAGTGCCGGCCGCATTACCTTTCGCGGCGAGCGCATTGACGGCATCTGCACCAAGATCGGCTACGTTACGCAGAAAGATAATTTGTTGCCGTGGCGCACGTTGATTGAAAACGTCGAGATCGCCCTGGAAATCCGCGGCGTCGAAGCCAACGCGCGCAGAACCCAGGCGCGGGATTACATCGACCGGGTGGGCCTCGGCGGTTTCGAGGAACATTATCCACATGAGTTGTCGGGCGGCATGCGCCAGCGCGCCAATATCATTCGCACGCTGATCTACGATCCCGAGCTGATCTTGATGGACGAGCCGTTTGGCCCGCTCGACGCGCAGACCAGGATCGTTTTACAAGATCAGCTTTTGCAGCTTTGGTCGGCATCCAAGAAAACGATTATTTTTATTACTCACGATCTGGTTGAAGCGATCACGCTGGCGGACCGCGTCGTGCTGATGAGCTCCAGGCCGGGAAAGATTAAATTGATCGAGAACGTTGCGATTCCGCGGCCGCGAGACGTTTTCAAAATTCACGAGAGCGAACAGTTCCGCGCTGTCTACGAGCGGCTCTGGCAGCAACTGCGCCCCGAAGTAAAGTTGGCAGAAGCGTAAAAAGGAGAAATTTTCATGAAGAGAATAATCAGGATTGTTCTCAGCGGATTATTTTGCCTCGGTTGGTTTTCAACCAGCGCGGAGGCCCAAGCGCCGCGCAAAGTCAAAATGACGATCCCGGTCGTCGCCCACTCGATGACACCGGTTTACATTGCCCAGAGCAAAGGTTTTTTTGCGGAAGAAAAATTGGAGCTCGATATCACCTCCACCGGCGGGGGCGGTCCGGATATTCGGGCGCTGATCGCCGGCGATGTCGAGTTCACCTTCACCACCGGCGACAACGTCATCCTGGCGCATCAAGAGGGCAAGAGGCTGCTTATGGTCATGAGCGGTCTTAATAAAGTGTTCATCAACTGGGCGATGCACAAGGAGACGGCCAAGGCGAAAAACGTTACCGAGTCGATGCCGCTGGCGGACAAGGTCAAAGCGCTCAAGGGGTTGAACGTGGGGGTGACCAATCCCGGCGCGCTGACGGCGCATCTGGCGGCGTTCGTGATTCGCAAGGCGGGCTACAACCCGCAGCAAGACGTGCAGATCGTTCCAATCGGCGCTGGGCCGACCTGGCTGGCCGCTCTGGAGAATCGCAAGGTGGATGTTGCTTTAACCGCGCCGCCGGTGCCGGAGACCGCGATCAGCCGGGGCTTCGCGATCATGTTTATTAACAACGCCAAAGGCGAAGACCCGTCAATCCCGGAATTTCTCATGGAGAATCTCGTCGCTCGTCCCGAGACGGTGGCCAAAGATGGCGATCTCGTGCGGCGCATGGTGCGGGCGCTGGTGCGAGCCAATCAGTGGGCGCTTAAAAGCACGCCAGAGCAGGTTGCCGACGCACTGAAGCCGGCGCTGGGCAAGACCCCGCCTGATTTATTGTTAGCCGGCGCCGCTTCGGTGTTGCCGGCGCTCAGTCCCGATGGCCGCACTAGTGAGCGAAGCTTTCAGGTTACCCAGGATATCCTCGAACAGGCCGGGATCCTGAAAAAGCGCGCGCCTTACGCCGAGCTGGTGACCAACGAGTTTCTAGCGAAATGATCAGCCGCGGACGTCTTTTTCTTTACCGGCTGATTTTCGGTCTCGTCCTGCTCGCCTTTTGGGAGTTGAGCTCCGGCAGATTGATCGATCCGTTTTGGGTGTC
>Ga0137437_1000398_pt1 | contig 13181 bp, 10 predicted proteins | sample EasRivERMGT138_2_FD_102332 | JGI IMG/M metagenome (GOLD analysis project Ga0137437, IMG submission 102332) | Soil microbial communities from meander-bound floodplain in the East River, Colorado, USA - East River MetaG ERMGT138_2 | ecosystem: Environmental > Terrestrial > Soil > Floodplain ...
GCGTGGTCGCCTGAGCCACGACGAAGCTCGCGGCCGTAGAGAATCCGAGGGCCGCTGTGTCGCCGATGGTGTTGCTGACGGTCGGGCCATAGAAGATCCCGGTGCCACCACGAAGGACTGTGCGCCCGGACATGTCGAGCTGATAGGCGAAGCCGATGCGCGGACCGAAGTTGTTCGTGTCGGTTGCGAACGCCCGTTCCGGGACGCCGTTCCTCCCCGCAAACGTCACCACACCAGGCGTACTCGAGACCGGGTTAATCGCCGTCGGGTCGAACGAGTTCATCTTGTTGTTGGCCTCGCGACGCGGCACCTCTGCTTCCCATCTCAGCCCATAGTTCAACGTGAGGCGGCTCGTCAGACGCCAGTCGTCCTGCGCGTAGAACGCCCAGTAGGAAGCACGGGTTTGAATCAGATCGGAGGTCTGCACGCTTCCGGCATTCACTTCTCCGAGCAGGAACGACGCGAGCGCATTGCCGGTGTTCGGAGCACCGAGATTGCTGGTGACGAGCGGCGTGAACGTCAGGCTTCCGGATGAACCCCTGTCGCGGATTTCGTCGTTGGCTCCCGATCGGAACTCGCCGCCAAACTTGAACGCGTGCCGTCCCCGTGACCACGACACCGAGTCGAGCACCTGGCGATCGAGGATCGGCGACTGGAAGCGCGCGACCGTTGCGCTGCTCAGCGACGCGTAGCCTGGAATCGCGAACGCCGGAAACGCCTGACTGGTCACACCGCGCAGACCAATCGCCCAGGCCAGGTCGGTCCCGAGACCTGGACGCTGGTCGATGAACTTCCTGCGCAGGTAGGTCAGTCGCAGCTCGTTGACGACCGAAGGGCTGAAAACATGGGTATGAGCGCCGGTCAGGCTCTGCACACGCACGTCGGTAAAGTCGCCGAGCGGATCAGCGACAGGATTGCCGTAGGACCCGGTGACCTTGGTGCCACTGTTGTTGATGTAGTACCGAACCGTCAGCAGGTCGATTGGGCGCAGTTGATGATCGACTCGCCCCACCAGGATGTCGCGATCCAGCGTCGACTCGCTGTTGCCCACGTAGTTGCTGGCATTCGCCGTCGTGCCTTGCCGGTTGGGCAGCGGATAGTACTGCAATGCCGCGAGCGCGACGGGGTCGAAGCGATCTCGCGGAATCACGTTCCCGGCGAACGGCTGACGCGTCACCGGGTCGTAGACGACGACCGGTGCTCCTCCACTGGTCCTGAGATCCGAGAAGTCGCCCTGGCGGTTGAGCAGCGTCGGCACGGTCGACACCACCGCGTCGCTGGTAAGCTGCCGGGTGCGCTCCCACGACCCGAAGAAGAAGGTCTTACCTCTCCTGATCGGGCCACCGAACGTTCCGCCGAATTGATTCAGATGGATTGGAGGCTTCGACGAAGCGAAGAAATTCCTCGCGTCCAGGGCATCGTCGCGCAAAGACTCGAACACGGTGCCGTGAAACTGATTGGTCCCCGACCTCGTGGACATCACCACAATCCCGCCCGTTGAATGGCCGTACTCAGCGGAGTAATTGTTGGTGATGACCTTGAATTCCTGCATGGCGTCTACCGGGAGGCTTGTGAGCTGCTGGGGCCGCGTCAGGCCGACGGCGTTCGATGCGTTGCCGCCGTCGAGAATGAAGGTCTGGTTGCGTGCGCGGCCTCCAGCGACCGAGAACACAGGATAGTTTTCCGCGGTGCCGGTCCCCTGATCGATCATCACCACACCCGGCGCGAGCGCGACGAGCGAGGAGGCCGCGCGGTTCGGAAGCGGCAGCGCGGTGAGCATCTCGCGCGTCACCGTCTGCGTGATGTTCGAGCTCTGCGAGTCGATCAGCGGTGCTTTGGCCTCGACGGAGACCGATTCGGTCTGCTTCGCAACCTCGAGGGTGATGTCGATCGCCAACGTCTGGCTGACGGCCAGCGTGATTGCGCTCCGAACCGCCGGCTCGAATCCGTCGACTTTGATTTCAACCCGATATCTTGAGGGCACCAGCGCACCTACCCGGTAGAGCCCCTCCTCGTTCGAGACTGTCTCGAACGTCACTCCGGTGTCTTCGTTGCGAACGATGACGGAAGCGCCTGGAAGGGGGGCAGCGGTGCTGTCCTTCACGATGCCCGTGATCGCGCTCGACCCGCTCTGGGCCATCAGCGCGCCGGGCGCGAGAACCGCCGCCACGATGGCGGCTATCCGTGCAGATCGACCAAATCCCATGAACGCTCTCCTCCAAGACATATCGATGACGTGAACGTGGTTACGGTCAGCCGATCGACGTGGCGGGGAGAAGCGTGCTCAACGCTGGAACAACTGGTTGGCGGGAACTCTCACCTGCCTGTCGTCGGCTCGATACACGCGCATCGACACGTATCGACGCCGTGTGGAGGGCAACAACAGCGCACGCGGGAGGGGGCCGTCACGGTCATCAACCGCGAAAGTCTACATAATCTGTAGACTAAATGTCATCAGCTATCTTTTGGGGCTGTTTTGGCGCGCCGATGGCCGTTTTCGACGCTTATGGCCGCTTTCGACGTGCGCCACCTGGGCATTCAGACCCGCCAGGGTCGTGTGGTCGAGAATCCGGGCGGTCGCGTCGCGCACTTCCTTCATCGCCAGGCGGACGCCGCAGGTTTTCTCATCCAGGCACTCCTCGCACTTCATGTACGCCGTCTGACTGACACAGGGGATTAGCGCCAGCGGCCCGTCAAGCACGCGAATTACCTGTCCAACTGTGATGTCGGCCGGCTTGCGGCTGAGGAAGTAACCTCCCCCTCTGCCCTTCTTGCTCTGCAGAAGACCGTGGCGCTTCAACTCGAGGAGAATGGCTTCCAGGAACTTCTTGGGGAGCCGCTGCCGGTCCGCCAGCTCGGACACGAGTACGGGGCCACGGCCGGCCTCCTCAGCCAGCACGAGCACAGCTTTCAGCCCGTACTTGGATTTCTTGGTCAGCACCCCTTCACTCTACCGCATCGGTAGGCTAATCGGCCGCAACTCACAGGGCGGATTTGACTTCCGTCAGGATCGAGGTCAGAATTTCGAAATCGTGTTGTTCACCTCCTGCCCTCCGTGTGCGTGCGCTTGTTGTTGTATGAGGACCGCTAGGGTCCCCCGCGCTCTCGCTTCGGGTGTAGGAGCAACAACGTAGAACTCCTGACAACACGCGAAGATCGAAAGCCCGGGGATGCAAATCCCCGGGCTTTTTCGTTTTAGGGACGAATCATCGTTTTCATTTGGTCAAACAGATGTCGACTATTACCCTGCCTGTGGACATGGACGTCGCGTTAACGCCGCGCCTGGATCACCTGCGCGCGCTCGAGGCTGAGAGCATCCACATCCTGCGGGAGGTGGTGGCCGAGTTCGAGCGCCCGGTGATGCTCTACTCGATCGGCAAGGACTCGTCCTGCCTGCTGCGCCTCGCGCAAAAGGCGTTCTACCCTGGTCCGATTCCGTTCCCGCTGCTCCACGTCGACACCACATACAAGTTCCAGGAGATGATCGCCTTCCGTGACGAGATGGCCGACGCCGTCGGCGCGCGCCTCATCGTGCACACGAACGAGGAGGCCATCGGCGACGGGACGCAGCCATTCAAGGTCGGCACGCAGCGCTGCTGCGGCCTGCTCAAGACCAAGGCGCTGCTCGACGCGCTGCAGGCCGGAAACTTCGACGCGGCGATCGGCGGGGCGCGGCGCGACGAAGAGCGATCGCGCGCGAAGGAGCGCATCTTCTCGGTCCGCGACACCAACGGCCAGTGGGACCCGAAGCGCCAGCGGCCGGAGCTGTGGAGCCTCCTGAACGGCAAGCTCCGTCCCGGCGAGAGCATCCGTGTCTTCCCGCTGTCGAACTGGACCGAAATCGACGTCTGGCAGTACATCCACGCCGAACACATTCCGATCGTCCCCCTCTACTTCGCCAAGGAACGCGAGGTCATCGTTCGCGGCAACTCGCTCATCGTGCAGGAGCAGCCCTTCGTGGTGACGATGCCGGGCGAGAAACCTCAGATGGTGAAGTGCCGCATGCGCTCGCTCGGATGCTCGCCGTGTACCGGCGCCATCAAGTCTGACGCCGACACGATCCCAAAGATCATCGAAGAGCTGATCGCGACACGTCAGTCGGAGAGGCAGCTCCGGATCATCGACCACGACCAGGACGGCTCGATGGAGATGAAGAAGCGAGAAGGATATTTTTGATGAGAGGACGTATCCGGTAGATGTCTGGTCTGCTTCGAATCTGCACCGCGGGCAGCGTCGACGATGGGAAGAGCACCCTGATCGGTCGGCTGCTGTACGACTCGCAGTCGGTGTACGACGATCAGATTCATTCCGTCGAGAAGGCCTCGAAGAACCGCAACGCGGGACCGATTGACTTCTCCCTCTTCACCGACGGCCTGCGCGCCGAGCGCGAGCAGGGCATCACCATCGACGTCGCGTACCGGTACTTCGCGACCGCACGGCGGAAGTTCATCCTCGCCGACACGCCCGGCCATGAGCAGTACACCCGTAACATGGCGACGGGGGCCTCGACGGCCGACCTTGCGATTCTGCTGATCGACGCGCGTCAGGGCGTCCGGGTGCAGTCTCGCCGGCACGCCCGCATCGCGCGGCTGCTCGGCATCACGGACTTCGTCCTCGCGATCAACAAGATGGATCTCGTCGACTTCGATCGCGATGTCTACGACGCCATCCGCGATGACTTCGAGGAGATGCTCGTCGGAGCACGCGTGCATGCGATTCCGCTCAGCGCGCTCCACGGCGACAACGTCATCTCCCAGAGCGACCGGACACCGTGGTTCGACGGTCAGAGCCTGCTCGAGTATCTCGAGACGGTCCAGGTGACGCGCGACCTGACGCTGCTCCCCTTCCGTTTTCCGGTGCAGCTCGTGCTCCGGCCGGACCATGACTTCCGCGGCTACGCGGGACAGATTACGTCGGGCGCGGTCCGTGTCGGCGACCGGATCATCGCGTCGCCCTCGGGACGCACCGCCCGCGTCAACCGTATCGTGACCTACGACGGCGACCTGGATTACGCCTACGCGCCGATGTCGGTGACGCTGGCGCTGGATGACGAGATCGATATCAGCCGCGGCGACACGCTGACGCTCGAGCCGCCCATCGTCGGAACCGAGTTCGAAGCGGAAGTCGTGTGGATGGACGAACGCCCGCTCGATCCGGGTCGCGTGTACCTCATCAAGCAGTCGACGCGGACCGTCACAGCGGAGATCCATCACGGTCTGGTCATGAATCAGATCGGCACCGTGAACGTGTCGACCGCCCGTCCGCTGGTGTTCGATCGATATGCGGAGAACCGCTCGACCGGGAGCTTCATCATCATCGACCCGGCCACGCAATTCACGGCTGGAGCCGGGATGATCACGAACCCGCTCCATCACATCTCGGCGGTCGTGAACGCGCCGATCAGCGCCGCAGAGCGGCTGGCGCGGCTCGCGCGCCGCGCAGGCTCCGACGCGGAAGCGGTCGAAGCGATTCGGAAGGCGCTCGAGGATCTGCTGGCATGAGCGCGGTCATGACCAGCCAGCTCGTACGCGCCGCCGCGCCCTGCATCACCTCGAGTTTCCAGGCCGAATGCGTCGTGCTGACGCACATGCTTCTCGAGCACAAGCCCGATATCCCAGTGCTCTTCCTCGACACGGTGCACCACTTCGCGCAGACATACACCTATCGCGACGAACTGGCAGCGGCGTGGAAGATGAACCTGGTTAACCTTCGCGCAGCGGAACCGCGTCCGGGACTGTGGCAGGAGAGCACCGACAAGTGCTGCGCGCTCCACAACGTGGGACCGCTCTTCTCGGCTCTCGAGCAGTACGACGTCTGGTTCACCGCGCTCAGGCGCGAGCAATCGCCCTCGCGCGCGAACTTGCAGGAAATTGAGCCGTTCCAGCTCCCGAGTGGCAAGGTGATCCAGCGTGTCAGCCCCCTCGCCGCGTGGACAACCCGCGATGTGTGGAAGTACGCGAAGGACCACTCGATTCCGCTGCTCCCGCTGTACGAGGCGGGCTACACCAGCATCGGCTGCGAGCCGTGCACGACACCGCCGCTCGATCCGGACAATCCGCGCTCGGGACGCTGGCAGGGCCAGAAGCTCGAGTGCGGGATTCATATTCAAGCCGTTAAGTAGACGGGGTCCGGGATCCCCGATCCCCCTATGGCTTGTGCGATCGGACCGACAGTACGCAGACGGCGCCGAGCGCCATCGAGACCGCCAGGCACGCGAGCCCGATGTTGAAGGAATTCATGGTGGTTCGGACGTAGCCGAGGATGTAGGGTCCGACGAATCCGCCAAGGTTGCCGAATGAGTTGATCAGGCCGATCGATGCGGCCGCCGCCGATTCGGTGAGGAACGCTGTCGGGAGAGGCCAGAAACCCGGGAAGTATCCATCGACGCCCGCTGCGACGACGCAGAACGCGGCAACCACGAGCAGCGGGTTGCCGCCCGCCATGATGACCAGCACGTATCCGATGCCGCCGAGGACCATGGCGCTGGCTGCGTGCCACCGACGCTCGCCCGTCCGATCCGACGAAGCGCCTACCAATAACATCGAGATGAGACCCGCCAGATGCGGGATCATCGCGACCACCGTCACCTTCAAATCGCTCCAGTTGGACGACTGCTTGAGCAGCGTCGGCATCCAGATGTTCAGACCGTAGAAGCCAACGGTGGCGAAGAAATACGCGCCGACCAGCAGCAATACGTCGCGGTGCCGCAGCGCCTGCCACATCGAGATATGGCGCACCGCCTTGCGCTGCCGTTTCTCGAGCTCGAGTTCCCGCATAATCCACTGCTTCTCATCGTCGGGAAGCCACGTGGCGTCGCGCGGCCAGTCCGTCAGGTAGTAGATCGTGATGAAACCGAGGATCACCGCTGGAATGCCTTCGACGATGAACAGCCATCGCCACCCGGGCTGATTGAGCCAGTGGACGCCGAGCAGTAAACCGGAGATAGGTGAGCCGAGGAGATTCGAGACTGGAATGGCCGCCATGAACAACGCGACGGCCTTCGCGCGATCTTCGTACCGGAACCAGTGCGACAGGTAGACGATGATCCCGGGAAAGAACCCTGCCTCTGCGGCGCCGAGGAGAAACCGGACCCAGTAAAACTGCGTCGACGTCCTGACGAATGCCGTCATGATCGCGAGGACGCCCCACGAAATCATGATCCGCGCGATCCACTTCCGCGCGCTCCAGCGCTCCACGAGCACGGAGCCGGGAATCTCCAGGATGACGTAGCCGAAGAAGAAGATGCCCGCGCCGAACCCGAACACCTCCGCGCTGAAACCGAGGTCGTCGGCCATCTGCAGCGCGGCGTAGCCGACGTTAACGCGATCGAGGAACGCGATGATGTAGAGGATGAAGACGTACGGGATGACACGGAGACTGATCCGGCGGCGGGCCCGCTCAGCAACCGCGTCGAGGCCGGGAGTCGAAACTCCCGGCGCCATCACTCCACGGGCTCCGCTGTGGGTTGTGCTGGAAATGGGACGCCAGACCGCGCAGATCGCGTCTGTTCAACCCAGCGCCGCAGGACGCGGTTCCACCACATGATCGCGCCGGTGACGAACATCACCGCTGGCAGCAGGCCGATGATCACGTACGTGATGCGCACGCCCATGCCGCCATACCGGCCGAAGTGCATCCTCACCAGCCACGCGATGAACTCGTCCCCCTTGCGCGTTCCATTGTAGAGCGGAGCCGGCTCGAAGTAGTCGACGACAGCGATGAACGGATCAGGAAACGCGAAGTAGACACCGGTCACGCCCCATAACATCAGAATGGCCAGGCTCCAGAAGCCCATCGCACTATGCAAATCGAAATTGATCCGCTTCCATCCGTGCCACGGGTTGAAAAAGAAGCCCTGTGCCCACGCACTCTTCCCGCGCCACCAGATCACCACGCCCGTGAGGCACAACAGTGCGAGCAGGCCGCCGCCGACGGCGTTGATCCGGCGCCCGGTGTCTCCCTTCAACAGGTTGTCGTGCAGATCGACGAGCCATTCCATGACGGACACCGACAAGGGATGCAGCTCGCCCATGTCGGCGCCGGTGTACGGGTTGAAGCGCTCTTCAATCGTGTCGTCGCCCAGTGTCAACGTCACTTCGGCGGGAGTCAAGCGGCGCCCCGCCATCATCACCTTCTTGATGTCCCAACCCGGGTATTTCTGGCTTACCACTGCCCTGAGCTCAGGCTCCGTCATTCGCTTGTTGGCAGTGGCGTCGGCCGCGGGCACGTTCCCGAGCTTTGCGAAAAGCAGATCGCGGCGGAATACCACGGCGCTCCCTGTCACGCTGATCAGCACGATATACAGGCCGATCGCAATGCCCGCCCAGAGATGCACCTGGAACAGGGCGCGGCGCAACCAGGTTTTTTGCGGCTGTGCCCAGAATCCCATGGCGGCAGATCTTACAACTTGGCGCCGAGGTACGCACAGACCCGAAGCAGGTCGGCGAAAACGCCTCCGGCGGTCACGGCGGGTCCCGCGCCCGGGCCCTGGATGACGAGCGGATTGCGGTCGTAGCGGCTGGTGACGAAGCGCACGATGTTGTCCGTGAGGTTGATATTCGCGAATGGATGCGAGCGATCGAGCTCGACGAGGCCGACGGTGGCGCGGCCCGATCCCGCATCAAGCGCGGCCACGTACCGGAGGACGCACCCTTTCGCGTTGGCCGCCTTCAGCCGCTCGAGCATGGGCGCATCGAGCTCCGAGACGCGCTCCATGAACTCGTCAACGGCACATTCCCAGAGCGTTGACGGGATGAGCCCTTCGAGCTCGACGTCGGCCAGTTCGAGTCGCAGGCCCATTTCCCGCCCGAGAATGACGAGCTTTCGTGCCACATCGGTCCCCGAAAGGTCGTCGCGCGGATCGGGCTCGGTATAGCCGCTCGCCTTGGCATCGCGCACGATCGCCGAAAACGGCTGCTGTCCGTCCCACACGTTGAACAGGTACGCCAGCGTCCCCGACAGAATCCCTTCGATGCGGCGGATCTCGTCGCCCGTCTCACGCAGATCGCGAAGCGTCTGGATGATCGGGAGGCCCGCGCCGACGGTCGCTTCGTAGAGGTAATGTGATCCCGCCGCCCGTCGCGCCTCGTGCAGCTCTTCGTACAGATCGAGGGGTCCGCTGTTGGCGCGCTTGTTCGGCGTGACCACATGGATGCCGGCAGAGAGCCAACGCGGATACTGCTCGGCGATCTCGTCGCTCGCGCTGCAATCGAGAATGACCGCATGCGGCAGGTGCTCGGCGTTGACGTGATCCTCGAAACGCAGCATGTCGGGCGGCAGGCCCTCCCTGAGCGCTTCGCGCCACGCGTCGAGCGGGATTGCCGAATCCGAGAGCGCCATCGCGCGCGACGTCATCACCGCACGCAGACGCAAATCGATGTGGAAGTCGCGCGTCAGCCGCGCGGCCTGCGAGGCCAGTTGATCCAGCAGCACGCTACCGACGGCGCCAGGGCCGATGAGACCCAGTGAGACCGTGTGTGGTGAAAGATAAAAGCCGGAGTGCACCGATCGCAACGCCCTGGTGGTCTGGCGCTCGTCGATGACCACCGAGATGTTGCGCTCGGAGGACCCCTGCGCGATCGCCCTGACATTGACACCCGCGGCGCCCAGCGACCCGAACACCTGCGCCGCGACGCCAGGCGTTCCGGCCATGCCGTCACCAACGACCGACAGAATGCTGCAGCCGCGCACGACGTCGACGTTCTGAATCTGCCCGCCGTTCAACTCCGCGTGAAACGCGTGCCGAACCGTCCGGGCCGTGCGCTCGGCCTCGGCCTGCGGAATCGCGAAACAGATCGAATGCTCTGAGCTCCCCTGCGAGATCAGAATGACGGAGATGCCGTCCTCTCGCAGCGCGCCGAACAGCCGCTGCGCGGTTCCGGGCACGCCGATCATGCCGGCACCCTCGACGTTCACGAGCGCGACGCCATCGATGCTCGTAATGCCTTTCACGGGATGAATGGACGACGGCGAAGCGGAAATCAACGACCCGGATGTCTCAGGCGCGAACGTATTGCGGATCCAGATCGGAATCCGCTTTGCCACGGCTGGCGCCATGGTCTGCGGATGAATGACCTTCGCGCCGAAGTAGGCCAGCTCCATCGCCTCGTGATACGAGAGCGAATCGATGACCTGGGCGTCGGGAACGCGCCGCGGATCGGCGCTCAGCACGCCGTCAACATCGGTCCAGATGACGATCTCCTCCGCGTCCAGCAGGTCGCCAAAAATCGATGCGGAAAAGTCGCTGCCATTCCTGCCGAGCGTGGTCTGAAGCCCGTCGGCGGTGCGCGCGATGAAGCCGGTAATGACGAGCGTCGCCTCGACATCGCGCGGGACGAACTGCATCGCGTTCGCGCGCGACTCGTCCCATCGCACGCTCGGCCCGAGCGGACTCCAGTCGACGCGGACGATGTCGCGTGCGTCGACCCAGATGACGCGTCCCGGCCTGCGCCCGCGCGACTCGAGGTGTGTCGCGAACAGGCGGGTCGACCAGATCTCGCCGAAACCGGCCACCAGGTCGCGCACGGCGGACGAAGCGGAGCGCGTCAGGTGAACGGCGTGAAGAATCCCGGCGATGTCCTTGCAGTCCCGCTCGACCCCGGCGACGTACAGGTCCGCCGCGGAACCGGGAATCAGGGTCTGCGCCATGCCGGCGTGACGGTCGCGGAGCGCCTGGACCGCGTCGGTGACCGGCTGCTGGCGCTCGGCCTGCGTGATCAGCGCCAGCAGCGCGTCGGTCACGCCGCGGGATGCTGACAGCACGACCCCGAGCCGCGTGCACGTCTCTTTTTCGATGATGTCTGCCGCACGCTGCATGCACGCGGCGTCGGCGACGCTCGAGCCGCCGAATTTATGAACTCGCCACTTGTCCATTACAACGTCAATTCCCAATCTCCAACTCCCAACTCCCAAGGCGCATAGTTACTTGGAAATTGGTGATTGGGGGTTGGGAGTTTTCAGGTGCCAAGAACAAGTCCCCCGTCGACGGAAAGCACGGCGCCATGCACGAAAGAGGCGGCTTCAGATGCAAGCCATACGTAGGCCTCGGCGACATCGTGCGGATCGCCCATGCGACCAAGCGGCGTGCCCTCGACGAGCCTGTGCCGCACCTTGTCTGGAATCGTCTCGACCATCCCGGTCGCGATCACGCCTGGCGCCACGGCATTCACACGGATGTTGTGGCGCCCGAGCTCGCGCGCCCACGTGCGCGTCATCGCGATCACCGCTGCTTTCGAGGCGGCGTAGTTGGTCTGCCCGACGTTACCGTGCACACCAACGATGCTCGACGCGTTCAGCACGGCGCCACCGCCGCCGGCAATCATATGTGGAACCACTGCGCGCGTACATACGAACACACCGCGGAGGTTCACGTCGAGCACCCGGTCGAACGCCTCGTCGGACATCTCGCCCAGCAGATCGCCGCCCTTCCACTTGACGAGCAGAGCGTCATGGGTTATTCCGGCGTTGTTGATCAGAACGTCGAGGCGTGACCAGCGCTGCATGACCGAGGTTACCGCCGCTCTCACGGCGGACGCCTCCGTCACGTCAACCTCTGCACACAGGCACTCGCCGCCATGGGCCTTGATCTCGCGCGCGAGATTCTCGTCGGCCGCAATCCGGTCCCACACGGCTACGCGACAGCCTTCCTTACCGAAGCGAAGCGCCGTGGCGCGGCCGATGCCGGACGCGCCACCGGTGACGACCACCACTTTCCCGCTGAGGCCGGTGACGATCATGCGCTCATTTCAACAGGCCGGGGAGACACGGAGACAAATCTCGGAGTTTTCTCCGTGTCTTCGTGCCTCCATGGCACGTTGAACCAAGAAGCGCTGGAAGTGCGCCGATTCAGCGCGAGAAGCGGTCGACGATGTCGACGAGCTCGGCGAGACTTTCGCTGTGTTCGTCAGAGCCTTGCGCGACGCTGTGCGGAACACACTTTTCGACGTGAAATTTGAGGATGACGTGGCTGACGCGACCAATCGCCGCTTCCGCCGCCGCCAATTGCTGAAGGATCGCGATACAGAGGCGCGGCTCCTCGATCATTTTCCGAATTCCCCGCAGCTGGCCCTCGATACGCTTCAGGCGCGCCAGCACATCGCGTTGATGATCGATATCAAGCGCGGGCGGGCTCGCCCGCCGCGAAGGGTTGACTATAACATGCGGGTCCAGAGTGGCAGTGTTGGGCTGTTCGTCGGGCATTTAAAGCAACTTACGGCTGCCAGCCCGCTTTTGTTTACTCCGTGGCCCCAACCTCACTTACGGTTTCGACAGGTGGGCACGCCATGCGGCCCGTGCGGTCTCGTGGAAATTGGATCCATACCGGTCGATGATGACCACCGACGGAAACGTATGAATATCGAGGGAGTAGAGCGCTTCCGGCCCTAAATCGTCATAGGCGACCACCGACGCCGCCGAGATCTGTTTGGCCAGCAACGCGCCCAGCCCGCCAATCGCGCCGAAATAGACGGCGCGGTGGGCGACGACATGGGCCATGTCATCTCCGTGCAGCTCACCTTTGCCGATCACCGCGCGTGCGCCGGCCTTGAATAGCGCCGGGAGATACCTGGCCATCCGCGCCGTCGTCGTCGGCCCCGCCGATCCAATAACTTGTCCTGGCTTGGGTGGCGAAGGGCCGACGGCGTACAGAATCTGGTTCTCGAGCGAAATCGGAATCGGCTCGCCGTGCTCCAGCGCATGCGCGAGCCGTGCCGCGCTCGCGTCGCGGAGCGAGATGACGCGACCGGTTAGCTCAACCGAATCGCCGGCGTGAAGGCGATCGAGGTCAGCATCCGAAATGCCGTTACCACAATCAAGCTGCATAACACCGCTCATTGGTCGATGCCGCCCGTTAGTGGCCACTCAGGACACAAAGACGGACCCCGTCTTTGTGGTCTTGGTGGCGATCGTCATAGGACCGTAGATATGCGCCGGGTGGAATGACATCCAAGATTGACGGCGACCGGCAACCCCGCGATGTGCGTCGGAAAGACCTCCACATTCACCGCCAACGCCGTGACGATACCGCCGAGCCCCTGCGCGCCGATGCCGAGGCCATTCACCTGATCCAGCAGTTCCCCTTCGAGCTCGCAAAGGTCCGCCCGCGGATGCCGGACGTCAACGGGCCGGAGGACCGCCTTCTTCGCGAGAAGCGCGGCGACTTCGAAGGTGCCGCCCACGCCGAC
>Ga0137437_1000400_pt1 | contig 13172 bp, 6 predicted proteins | sample EasRivERMGT138_2_FD_102332 | JGI IMG/M metagenome (GOLD analysis project Ga0137437, IMG submission 102332) | Soil microbial communities from meander-bound floodplain in the East River, Colorado, USA - East River MetaG ERMGT138_2 | ecosystem: Environmental > Terrestrial > Soil > Floodplain ...
CGCGACGCTCGCCGGCGGCGAGAAGATGCGGCTCAAGCTCGACAGCCCGCTGCGCTCGGGCGACGCGGTCCTGCAGTCGCTCGGCGTGGCGCTCGACCGCTCGACCCGCGTGCTCGACGACGACTTCCGTTCGGTCCAGGACCTCGACCGCCAGATCGAGCAGGCCGGACGCGACCTGAAGGAGCGCGCCTACCGTCCGCTCACCGAGATCTACGAGCTCTTCCCCGCCTGCGAGCTGCGCGCGCGGACCTTCTTCGAGAAGCACGGCGGGGTGAAGAGCCTCGCGTTCGGCCGCAACGACGAGCCGCTGCGCGAGGCGTTCCAGAAGGAGGTCCTCGGCGACCTCGAGGCGAAGTACCGCGAGGTGGTCGGCCGCACCATCGACTGGATCGTGAAGGAGGAGATCGCCCTCTACGAGCGCAGCGCGGCCTGGCTGAAGGAGCGGGTGAAACCGCTCGCGGAGGGGCGCGCCCTGCCGGGCGAGCCGGCGCGCTTCGAGTACCGGCGCGAGCAGGTCTTCCGCGCGATCGTCGACGCCTTCGGGCGCGAGTCGGCGGCGCTCGACCTGCCGGGCGAGCCGCGGCGCTTCCTCGACGCCGCCGACCGCGGCGTCAAGGCGCAGCTCGCCGTCACGGTCGGCGCGATCGGCGTCGGGGCGGGCAGCATCGCGTTCGTGAAGACGCTGACGGCGGCGTGGTTCGCCGGCGGGCTCGTGCTCGCGGCGGGGCTCGGCCTCGGCGGACTCGCGATCCTCCCGTCGGTGCGGCGACGCGCGCTGCGCCGCTTCACCGAGCGACTCGCGGCGCTCCGCACGCAGGTGCGCGACGCGTTCGTGAAGGCGGCGGAAGAGGAGGTCGACGGCGCGCGCGACCGGCTGCGGCGCGCGTGGGAGCCGTTCCTGCTGTTCCACCGCACCGAGGCGGCGGCGCTCGCGGAACGGCAGCGGGAGCACCGCGAGCTGCGTCGCGCCTTCCAGGACTTCGCGCAACGCGTGGCGAGGATCAGCGCGAACTCGCCGCCGGATCGGCCGATCTCGAAATCGTGAGTCTGCTCCGAATCGGCGATTTGCTTGATTTCACTGCATCGCACCGCTAATTCGGCGCCCCTTCCGGCCAGGACCGGCCCCGAACGTCGGGTCCGTTCCGCTGGCTGGAGTCCGAGTGTCCGTGGTCGCGCCGCCACGTCGGCGGCGCGCTCAGCTCGAGAAGGCCGTCGCGCTCCGCAACGGGGCTCCGCGGTCGCTTGCGCTGCTTGGAGGGGATCCGATGGCGAAGAGCGCGAAGGGCAAGAAGGGCGGTCGTGAGTCGCTGGTCGTCACCAGCAAGGTGAAGGGCTTCGTGCGCAGCGCGAAGATGATCTGCGCCGGCGACCTCGCCGCCGCGGTCGACGGCAAGGTGCGCGAGATCCTGAGCGCGGCCGCCAAGCGCGCGCAGGCGAACAAGCGCAGCACCGTGCGCCCGCAGGACCTGTAAGCCGACCCCCGAACGAACTCCGAAGACGCTCCGACCTGGAGTCACCGCGTCGCGCGGCGATTCCAGGTCGGTCGCTTTTCCGGCCGGGAGGATTCACTCCCGTGCGCGCACGTGGGCGCCCGGGCGCGCGCGTGCGTGGGAGCGCGTGCGCAAACGCGTCGCGCTCGCGTGCGCGCGCGCACGCGCGCGCATCGGGCAAAAGCCTTATCGGTAGGGACGAAAGTTGCCGCGGCCCGGAATCGCCGATAAGAAGGCGCGCCCGACGGCGCCGCCTCCCCGGGGAGCGAGGCGCGCCACGGCGCGGTTCGCGCCTCGGCACCCGGCGGAACGCCTCCCCACCCGCAGGAAAACCAGCCCTCCATGGCGAAATCTCTGGTCATCGTCGAGTCGCCGGCGAAGGCCAAGACGATCAACAAATTCCTCGGCAAGGCCTACGTCGTGAAGGCGTCGATGGGCCACGTGCGCGACCTGCCGAAGGGCAAGTTCGGGATCGACGTCGACCACGACTTCGCGCCGCTCTACCAGACGATCCGCGGCCGCGGGGACGCGCTCTCCGACCTGCGCAAAGCCGCGAAGGGCGCGTCGATGGTCTACCTCGCCCCCGACCCCGACCGCGAGGGCGAGGCGATCGCCTGGCACCTGCGCGAAGCGCTCGAGCTCGACCCGAAGAAGACGTCGCGCGTCACCTTCCACGAGATCACCAAGAAGGCGGTGAAGGAGGCGTTCGAGCACGCCACGCAGATCTCGATGGACCGCGTGAACGCGCAGCAGACGCGGCGCATCCTCGACCGCATCGTCGGCTACAAGCTGTCGCCCCTCCTGTGGGAGAAGATCACGCGCGGCCTCTCCGCCGGGCGCGTGCAGTCGGTCGCGGTCCGGCTCATCGTCGAACGCGAGCGCGAAGTGCGGGCGTTCGTCGCCGAGGAGTACTGGACGGTCATCGCCGAGCTGCTCGCGGCGGCGGGCGGCAAGCCGTTCCTGGCCGAGCTGCGCCGTCGCGACGACGAGCCGCTCGAGCTCAAGGACGCGGCGCAGGCGCAGGCGGCGTACGACGAGATCCTGAAGTCGCCCTTCATCGTCGGCGAGGTCGCCCGCACCAAGAAGACCGTGAAGGCGCCGCCGCCGTTCACCACCAGCCTCCTGCAGCAGGCAGGCTCGACGCGGCTGCGCTTCTCCGCGTCGCGGACGATGCGCATCGCGCAGAGCCTCTACGAAGGCGTCGAGCTCGGCAGCGAGGGCAGCGTCGGCCTCATCACCTACATGCGCACCGACTCGTACAACGTGTCGGACGACGCGATCACGGCGGTGCGCGAGGTGATCACGAACGCGCACGGCAAGGAGTACCTGCCGGCGACGCCGAACACGTTCACGCAGCGCAAGGGCGCCCAGCTCGCGCACGAGGCGATCCGCCCGACCTATCTCGAGCAGACGCCGGAGAAGGTCGCGCCGTTCCTGACCGCCGACCAGCTGAAGCTCTACAAGATGATCTGGGCGCGCTTCCTCGCCTCGCAGATGGCGCCCGCGCAGTTCGACCTGACCGACGCGAAGATCCACTCCGGCCGCTACCAGTTCACGGCGCGCGGCCGCCGCATGATCTTCCCCGGCCACCTCGTGCTGTCGAAGGGCGAGGAGGACGACTCGATGCCGGAGCTGCCGCCGCTGGAGAAGGGGCAGCAGCTGGTCCTGCAGAAGCTCGACAAGTCGCAGCACTTCACGCAGCCGCCGCCGCGCTACACCGAGGCGACGCTGGTGAAGGCGCTCGAGAAGAAGGGCATCGGGCGCCCGAGCACGTACGCGACGATCATCTCGACCATCCAGGCGCGCGGTTACGTCAAGCTGCAGGCCCGCGCGTTCCACGCCACGCGGCTCGGCGAGACCGTCACCGAGATGCTGGTCGACAACTTCCCGCAGCTCATGGACTCGGAGTTCACCGCCGGGCTCGAGACGCGCCTCGACGAGATCGAGGAGGCGAAGGCCGACTGGCTCGACATCCTGAAGACGTTCTACGACAAGTTCATGGTCGACCTCGAGAAGGCGACCAAGGACATGCGCGACTACAAGAAGAACCCCGACAAGGGCGACGGCGACCCGTGCGAGAAGTGCGGCTCGGTGATGATCATCAAGCTCCACCCGCGCGGCAGCTTCCTCGCGTGCTCGGCCTACCCGAACTGCAAGAACACGCGGCCGCTCGACCCGACCGAGCCCAAGCGCGAGGCGCCGCAGGAGACGTCGCACGTCTGCAACAAGTGCGGCTCGAAGATGCTGCTGCGCACCGGCCGGACCGGCAAGTTCCTGGCGTGCAGCAGCTACCCCAAGTGCAAGAACACCTACTCGGTCGACGAGAAGGGCGAGCCGCTGATCCCCAAGCCGTCGGGGATCGTCTGCGACAAGTGCGGCGCGGAGATGCTGATCCGGTGGAGCCGGCGCGGGCCGTTCCTCGGCTGCTCGGCCTACCCGACCTGCAAGAACCCCAAGCCGCTGCCGGAGCACCTCGCGCCGAAGCCCGAGCCGACCAACGTGAACTGCGAGAAGTGCGGCAAGGCGATGGTGATCCGCAACGGGCGTCGCGGCCGCTTCCTGGCGTGCACGGGCTACCCCGAGTGCAAGGAGACCGCGCCGCTCGAGAAGGCGAACCTGGCGCCGGCGCCCGTCGCCGCGGCCGACGCGCCCGGCACGGCCGACGCGCCGGACCCGGTCGAACCCCCGGACACGGCGGACGACTCGCCCGACTGATCCCGCGCCGGCCGCACGAGGGGTCGGGCGCCGCCGGGACGGGGCGCGGAGGATCGCGATGGACCCGAGAGCGGGACGACGGACCGCGCTGCTGCTGATCGCGGCGCCGATCGCGCTGGCGGCGGTGACCACGTTCCTCGTCGTGCACGGTCCGCGCGCGGCGTTCCCGTCGGGCCGGACCGCGGCGGGCGCGCGGGTGGGCCATGTCGACGCGCCGCTCGCGGTGATCTCGTGCGACGAGCTGCCGGTCAAGCCGCCCGATCCCGACGAGATGCGCAGCGACGAGCAGGCGCGCCCCTACCACCTGCGCGTGCGCACGCTCGACTTCCCGTCGCTCGAGCCGGTCGACGTCGACGTGACGCGGCTCGTCGTCCTCGGCGCCGGCGAGGGTCGGCGCGTCGGGACGGGCGAGTACCTCTTCGAGGAGCTGGCGGTCGGCTACACGTCGGTGTCGCTGCTCGCGCCGCAGGATCCGGCGGCGCCGCGGCGGCCCGGGTTCGACGGACGCGCGGAGCGGCTCTCGGAGCGCAATCCGGTGCCGCTCGCCCGCCGCGCGCTGACGATCTGCGACCTCGTCGTGTTCGGTCCCGAGGACCTCTCTTGGAAGGGGGCGCTGCGCGGCTCGGTCGAGGAGGGCGCGACGCGGCGCCCGTTGGCGGGAGCGCGCGTGGCGTGCGGGTCGCAGGTGACGCTCACCGACGACCACGGGCGCTTCGAGTTCGCCGCGCCGGTGAGCTGGGCCGACCTCTCCAAGGAGACGGCGGTCACCTGCGCCGGCTACAAGCCGTTCACGCTGCTCGCGACGTGCATGCCGAGCGCATGGCTCCGCGACGTCGTCGGCAAGGGCGAGGCGATCTTCCGTCTGCAGGCGGCGGCGCTCGGCGAGGCGCGCGCGGCCGTGCCGGCGTTGCCGCGGTGACCGGTCGGACGACGGACGCGCGCCCCCCCATGGATCCCGCCGAGTCGATCCGCCGCTTCCTCGCCTCGCCGAGCTTCGCCGTCGTCGGCGCGAGCAACCGCATGCACAAGTTCGGAGCGCGCGTCTTCGGTGCCTACCTCGCGCACGGCCGGCGCGCCTTCCCGGTGAACCCGAACGAGGCGACGGTGCAGGGGCGGCCGTGCTTCGCGACGCTCGCGCAGCTCCCGGAGCCCGTCGAGGCGGTCTCCGTGATCACGCCGCCCGACGTGACCGAGCGGATCGTCGAGGAGGCGGCGGCGGCGGGGGCGAAGCGGATCTGGATGCAGCCCGGGGCGGAGAGCCGGCGGGCGGTCGCGCGGGCGCGCGAGCTCGGGCTCGAGGTGATCGCGAACGGGCCGTGCGTCCTCGTTGAGCTCGGCGCGGAGTGAGCGGCGCGGGCGGCGGGCGCGGCCGTCAGGCCGGCTCGTCGGCGACCACGAAGTCGCGCACGCGGCCCGCCAGCGCCGGCGGGACGAGCGCGCGCAGCAGCGTCGCCTCGTCGCCGACGGCGCGCTCGAGGACCTGCGCGCTCGCCTCGAGCGCGGCGAGCAGCGCCGCCTCGCGATGGGGCAGGCGCAGGCGCAGCTCGACGTGGCCCGCGCGCGCCGAAGTCGCGACGAGCTCGGCGAGCTGCGCGATCCCCTCGCCGGTGCGCGCCGAGACGTGGAGGGCGTGGATGCCGAAGCGGGCCAGGTCGGCGCGCTCGGCGACGCCGTCGACCTTGTTCACGACGAGGCGGCGCGGCCGCTCGTTGGCGCGCGTCTGCGCGAGCACGGAGTCGACCGCGGCGACGAGCTGCAGCGCGTCGGGTCGCGCGCCGTCGACCACGTGGAGCAGGAGGTCGGCGGTGAGCGCCTCCTGCAGCGTCGCGTGGAACGAGGCGATCAGGTGGTGCGGCAGGTTGCGGACGAAGCCGATCGTGTCGGAGAGGAGGACCGAGCAGCCGCGGCCGACCTTCCAGGGGCTCGTCTTGGTGTCGAGCGTGGTGAAGGGCCGGTTGGCGGCGACGGCGTCGCCCCCCGTCAGGCGGTTGAAGAGCGTCGACTTCCCGGCGTTGGTGTAGCCGACCAGCCCGACGGTGAAGCGGCTCTCCCGGCCCGCGCGCTGCGTCTCGTGCTGGAGCTCGATGCCGCGGATGCGGCGGCGCCGGTCGTTGATCTTCTTCTCGATCTCGCGCCGGTCGAGCTCGAGCTGCGTCTCGCCCGGGCCGCGCATCCCGATGCCGCCCTTGTAGCGGTCGAGGTGGGTCCACAGGCGCCGCAGCCGCGGCAGCGAGTACTCGAGCTGCGCCAGCTCGACCTGCAGGCGCGCCTGGTGGGTGCGCGCGCGCGCCGCGAAGAGGTCCATGATCAGCTGCGAGCGGTCGATGACGCGGCGGCCGAGGATCTTCTCGAGGTTGACGCCCTGCGCCGGCGAGAGATCCTCGCCGAAGATCACCAGCGCGGCGCCCTTCTCGTCGCAGAGCGCCTTCAGTTCGTCGACGCGGCCGCGGCCGAGGCAGGTGGCGCGATCGACCTGGCGGCGATTCTGCAGCAGGTGCGCGACGACCGAGGCGCCGGCCGACTTCGCGAGGCCGGCGAGCTCTTCGAGCGCCTCTTCGGCCGGCACGTCGTCGTCGGGGAGCGCGACGTGCGCGAGCACGGCGGACTCGGCCTGGCGCAGCGAGACCGGCTCGCCGCGCGGGCGGCGCGGCTCGGCCGGGACGGCGCGGACGTCGGGCGGCTCATCTTCGCGGGGCGGGCGCGTCAAGGCTTCGATCCCGGCGACGCGGCGGCGAGCGGCACGCGGCGCGTTTCGACCTCGCCCCCCGGCGCGCGCTGGAGCTCGAGGTCGGCGTGCCACGCGGCGTCGTTGCGCTGCGGGTGGTCGCCGCGGAAGTGGCAGCCGCGGCTCTCGTCGCGTTCGCGCGCGGCGCGCGTGATCAGGCGGGCGATCGTCAGCATGTTGCGCAGCTCGAAGTCGCGGTGGATCGGACGGCAGACGCGGTCGGCGACGCGCTGCCACGCCTCGAGACGCCGTTCGGCCTCGGCGAGCTCGAGCCCGTTGCGCATGATCCCCACCTGGCGCCACATGAGCGACTTGAGCGAGTTCACGAGGTCGGCGGAATTGAATTCGCGGTCCTCGCGCCGATCGAGCGGGGCGGTCTCGCCGTCGTCGCGCACGGCCGGCGGGACGTCGCTCTCGCGCGCGGCGACGCGGCCGGTCGAGTCGCCGAGGACGAGCCCCTCGAGGAGGGAGTTCGAGGCGAGGCGGTTCGCGCCGTGGAGGCCGCTGCAGGCGACCTCGCCCACGGCAAAGAGCCCGCGCAGCGTCGCGCGGCCCTCGGGGTCGACGACGGCGCCGCCGATCATGTAGTGCGCGGCCGGCGTCACCGGGATCAGGTCGTGGGTGATGTCGAGGCCGAACGTCCGGCAGACGCGGTAGATGCGAGGGAAGCGCTCGCGCACGAACGCGGGCGGGAGGTGGCGCAGGTCGAGGTAGACGTTGGTGTGGCGCGTCTTCACCATCTGCTTCAGGACGGCCCGGCTCAGGAGGTCGCGCGGCGCGAGCTCGCCTCGGGGGTCCTCGCTCTCCATGAACGCGACGCCGTTGCAGTCGCGCAGGATCGCCCCCTCGCCGCGCGCCGCCTCGGAGATCAGCAGGCGCGAGCTGCCTGCGATGTAGAGCGTGGTCGGATGGAACTGGATGAACTCCATGCCGCGCAGCCGGGCGCCGGCACGGAAGAGGAGCGCGTGCCCGTCGCCCGTCGCGACCTCGGGATTCGTCGTCTCGCGGAAGACCTGGCCGCAGCCGCCGGTCGCGCAGACCACGGCCCCTGCCCGGATGCGCAGCAGCTTGCCGCCGAACGCGACGAGCAGGCCGGTGACGCGACCCGCTTCGACGCAGAGGTCGATCGCGAAGGCGTGCTCGAGCAGGTTGAGCTGCGTACAGCGGCGCGCGCGATCGACGAGGATGCGCTGGATCTCGCGCCCGGTGCCGTCCCCCATCGCGTGGACGACCCGGTCGGAGGAGTGGCCCGCCTCGAGCCCGAGCGAGAGCTGTCCCTGCGGTCCGCGATCGAACTGCCCGCCCCATTCGATCAGCCGGCGAATCGAGTCGGGCCCCCCTTCGACGACGCGCCGCACGATCGGGTCGTGGCAGAGCCCCTGGCCGACGCTGAGCGTGTCCTCGATGTGCTTCGAGAACGTGTCGCCGGGGGAGAGCACGACCGCGACGCCCCCCTGCGCCAAATCGGTGTTGGAATCCGAAAGCCACGACTTCGTGACGAGCGTCACCGGCGCGCTCTCGCTCGCGGCGATCGCCGCGGAGAGCCCTGCTACGCCGCTTCCGATGACCACGACGGAAGTCGTCAGCTCGTCGTCGACCTTGACTTCGCTCGGATGGAGGAGATGGCGTTGCATCGGCGCTCGGGGGTCAGTCTAGCCGGCCCTCGAACCCCCGCCGACCGGGTGGATTCACTCTCGCAGCAGCCGACCGACTCGCGGCCGGCCGGAAGCGTCCCGAATCAAAACAAAACCGCGCGCGGACGGGTGTCCGCGCGCGGTGGAGTGTCAACAAAAAGCCCGGCGACGACCTACTTTCTCGGAGTGACCCAATATCATCGGCGCTGACCGCTTAACTTCCGTGTTCGAGATGGGAACGGGTGTGACCAGCCAGCTATGGTCACCGAGCCTTTTTTCTGATTGAAATCGTTTTGGTGGCGCCGAGCATGCAAGTCGACGACTTCGTCGTCGTGGACGGGCGTCATCGACGCCCGTCAGAAAAGTGTGGTCAAGCCAATCGGCTGGTTAGTACGGGTCAGCTGAACGCATTGCTGCGCTTACACCACCCGCCTATCAACCTGGTAGTCTACCAGGAGCCTAATTGGGATGCCCTGTCTTGGAGTTGGCTTCCCGCTTAGATGCTTTCAGCGGTTATCCGTTCCGAACATAGCTACGGGGCGGTACCGCTAGCGCGATAACCCCGACACCAGAGGTTCGTCCGCCTCAATCCTCTCGTACTAGAGGCAGCTCTCCTCAAGCATCCTGCGCCCACGCCGGATAGGGACCGACCTGTCTCACGACGGTCTGAACCCAGCTCGCGTACCGCTTTAATTGGCGAACAGCCAAACCCTTGGGACCTTCTCCAGCCCCAGGATGCGATGAGCCGACATCGAGGTGCCAAACCTCCCCGTCGATATGAGCTCTTGGGGGAGATCAGCCTGTTATCCCCAGAGTACCTTTTGTCTGATGAGCGACGGCCCTTCCACATGGAATCCGCCGGATCACTTAGCCCTGCTTTCACACCTGCTGGTCCTATCAGACTCGCAGTTAAGCACCCTTATACCTATGCGCTCTGCGCGCGATTGCCAACCGCGCTGAAGGTGCCTTTGGACTCCTCCGTTACTGTTTGGGAGGAGACCGCCCCAGCCAAACTACCCGCCTAGCACTGTCCCAGCCCCGGATTCACGGTGACCGGTGAGGTATCTGTCAGAACAAGAGTGGTATTTCACTGACGACTCCAGTCGAGCTAGCACCCGACCTTCAAAGTCTTCCACCTATGCTACACATGCTATGCCAGACACCAATACCAGGGTGAAGTAAAGGTTCATGGGGTCTTTCCGTCCTTGCGCGGGCACTTGGTATTTTCACCAAGACTCCAGTTTCGCCGAGCATCTCGTGGAGACAGCGCCCAAGTCGTTACGCCATTCATGCGCGTCGGAACTTACCCGACAAGGAACTTCGCTACCTTAGGACCGTCATAGTTACGGCCGCCATTCACCGGGGCTTTGGTTCAATGCTTCGGGGACGAATCCCCTGACAAATCCCTTTGACCTTCCGGCATCGGGCAGGCGTCAGTCTGTATACTGCGTCTTATCTGACTTTGCACAGACCTGTGTTTTTGGTAAACAGTCGCCCGGGCCATTTCTCTGCGGCCCCCGAAAGCTTTGAAGGTAAACCTCTACACCTCCAGGGGCGCTCCTTATCCCGAAGTTACGGAGCCACTATGCTGAGTTCCTTCACGAGATTTCACTCGAGCGCCTTAGGATATTCACCTCGCCCACCAGTGTCAGTTTGCGGTACGGGCGGCTCCAAGCTCACTAGAGGATTTTCTTGGGAGGTTCTCCGATCACTTCGCGCTCAAGGCGCACGTCATCACCCCCGAGATGTAATTGCAGCGGATTTTCCTACTGCCACCCCGCGGGTTTGAACCTACACATCCAATCGTAGGCTGACCCTCAGACCTCCGTCCCCCCATCGTGTCTTTATCGCTTGGCGCCGGTACAGGAATATTAACCTGTCTTCCATCGCCTACGCCTTTCGGCCTTGGCTTAGGGCCCGACTAACCCTGGGCGGACTGACCTGCCCCAGGAAACCTTGGGCTTACGGCGATTAGGATTCTCACCTAATTTACCGCTACTCGTTCCGGCATTCTCACTTCCATGCAGTCCAGACGTCGTTACCGTCGTCCTTCGCTCCGCATGGAACGCTCCTCTACCGAATCACGGTTTGACCCGTGATTCCCGTGGCTTCGGTGCTGTGCTTGAGTCCCGTTAATTTTCGGCGCAGGGTCTCTCGACCGGTAAGCTATTACGCACTTTTTAAATGATGGCTGCTTCTAAGCCAACATCCCGGCTGTCTTAGAAACCCTACCTCCTTCTTCCACTGAGCACAGTCTCTGGGACCTTAGCCGACGGTCTGGGTTGTTTCCCTCTTGTCCGTGAACGTTATCGCCCGCGGACTAACTGCCAGGATACGGTTGCCGGTATTCGGAGTTTGGTTGGGACGGGTAGCATGGATAGCCCCCGGACCCATTCAGTAGCTCTACCCCCGGCAACTATTACCTGACGTCAAGCCGAAACTTGTTTCGAGGAGAACCAGCTATTCGCAGGTTTGGTTAGTCTTTTGCTCCTAACCACAGCTCATCCCACACCTTTGCAACGGTGACGAGTTCGGCCCTCCACGAGGTGTTACGCTCGCTTCAGCCTGGCCATGGTTAGATCACCTGCATTCGGGTCTACCATACAGGACTTTGTCGCACACTTCGCACTCGCTTTCGCTCCGGCTCCGGACCTGAAGTCCTTAGCCTAGCCCTGTACGGTAACTCGCCGGATCATTATGCAAAAGGTACGCCGTCAGGCATTCCAGCAAAGCTGGCATAGCCCTCCGACCGCTTGTAGGTGCGCGGTTTCAGGTTCTATTTCACTCCCCTTGCAGGGGTTCTTTTCACTTTTCGCTCGCGCTACTGTACGCTACCGGTCGTCGATGAGTACTTAGCCTTAGGAGGTGGTCCTCCCAGATTCGCGGCGGGTTTCACGTGTCCGCCGGTACTCGGGAAACGAATCGGAAGTGAGTTTGGAGGGCATAAGGGACTATCACCCGCTTTGGTTCGACTTTCCAGACGATTCCGCCTCCGCGCTCATTGGTGACTTCCGCATGGGTCAGCAATCCCATGGCATCGCTCCCACAACCCCGTCGTCGCAACGGTTGCAGCCTTGCACGACGACGGTTTAGGCTCTTTCCCGTTCGCTCGCCGCTACTAGGGAAGTCGAGTTTTCTTTCCTTTCCTGCAGGTACTGAGATGTTTCAGTTCCCTGCGTCAACCTTCAGCTCCTATGCATTCAGAGCTGGATTCCGAGGTATTGCCTCGGAGCGTTTCCGCATTCGGGGACCCCCGGGTGAGCTTGCTTGGCAGCTAACCGGGGATTATCGCAGCCGTGCCACGCCCTTCATCGCCTATCGACGCCCGAGCATCCACCACGCACCCTTTACAGCTTGACCACACTTTTCTCTTATTCACCGGCACACGACGCTCTCGCGTCGCCTCCGGCATCTGTCGCGCTCGAGTTTTTCAAAACAAGGAGTTTTTGGTGTTCATACTCGTGCCACCAAATCGATTTGTCAAAGATCGTACAGCATCGGAGTGATCTCGTTGGTGGAGGCGACAGGATTTGAACCCGCGACCCCCAGCTTGCAAAGCTGGTGCTCTACCAACTGAGCTACGCCCCCTCTTGCTGATTGAACCAGAACGAGACGAATGCCCGGCCAGGCCGCCATCGAACTCGGATACCACCAGCATCGCGACCGACCTCGAGCCGGGAACCCCGACCCGCTGCTGCAGCGACCATGGTGGACCCGAGTGGATTCGAACCACTTACCTCGCGCTTATCAGGCGCGTGCTCTAACCAAATGAGCTACGGGTCCGCTCGGCGATCCATGACCGGACATTAGAAAAAGAAAGGGAGAGCCTGACCTCTGAGCGGTCGATAGTGCTCACGTCGCCGAAGCGACGCGGCCAAGGTGTTATCCTTCTTTAGAAAGGAGGTGATCCAGCCACAGGTTCCCCTACGGCTACCTTGTTACGACTTAGTCCCAATCACCGACCTTACCGTGGGCGCTTCCCTCCTTGCGGTTGGGTACGCGACTTCGGGTACTGTCAGCTTTCGTGGCTTGACGGGCGGTGTGTACAAGGCCCAGGAACATATTCACCGCGGCGTAGCTGATCCGCGATTACTAGCGATTCCATCTTCATGGAGGCGGGTTGCAGCCTCCAATCTGAACTGGGGACGGTTTTCTGAGTTTTGCTTGATCTCGCGATTTTGCATCCCTTTGTACCGTCCATTGTAGCACGTGTGTAGCCCCGGACATAAAGGCCATGATGACTTGACGTCGTCCCCACCTTCCTCCGTTTTCACAACGGCAGTCTCTCTAGAGTCCCCGGCCGAACCGTTGGCAACTAGAGACAAGGGTTTCGCTCGTTGAGGGACTTAACCCGACATCTCACGACACGAGCTGACGACAGCCATGCAACACCTGTCCACGTTTCACCCTTGCGGGCAGGGTATCCAACTTTCATCGGACCCATCCGTGGATTTCAAACCCGGGTAAGGTTCTTCGCGTTGCTTCGAATTGAACCACATGCTCCACCGCTTGTGTGAGCCCCCGTCAATTTCTTTGAGTTTTAGCCTTGCGACCGTACTCCCCAGGCGGGATGCTTAATGCGTTAGCTGCGCCACTGACAGGCAAGCC
>Ga0137437_1000401_pt1 | contig 13170 bp, 8 predicted proteins | sample EasRivERMGT138_2_FD_102332 | JGI IMG/M metagenome (GOLD analysis project Ga0137437, IMG submission 102332) | Soil microbial communities from meander-bound floodplain in the East River, Colorado, USA - East River MetaG ERMGT138_2 | ecosystem: Environmental > Terrestrial > Soil > Floodplain ...
ACGTTGGAGGGCGCCGGGTCCGAACCCGGCTGGCGCTTCGGGGCGACGCGATGCAGCTGGCGAATAAATTCCTGGCTCGTGTACGCACCGAACACCTTGATCTTGGTGGTCGCCAACGGCTCGCCTTCGAGCTTGCGCAGCTGCGTGACGTCCGGAATGTTGTCCACGAGCTGCGAGGTCTGGTTGGCGAGATGCAGCAGGCGCACGGGCTCGCCGTCGTTCGCGAGGTTCGGGTACGGCTCGCCCAGGTATTTCTCGGGTTCATCGGTGAGCGTTGCACGCCCTTCCACGATGGCGCGCGCCAGGAGCTGGCCGGTCATCGTCTTGCCCACCGAACCGATCTCGTAGACCGTGTCCTTGGTGGGAGGCCGGTTGCCGTCGAGCCGCGTGGCGCCGAAGTTGTAGAAGCGCCGCTGGCCGTTGTCGTAGATGCCGATGGATAGTCCGATGCCGTCGTTGTCCACCACCCAGTCGCGCCCGAGTTCTCGCAGCGCGTCATCGACGCTGGCCGGCTCCGCGGCCAGTCCCGACAGGGGGAAAAATGTCACGAAACAGATTAACGCCGCGGCTTTGGGGTTCATTGGCGGCCATCCTCGCGCGTAGACTCCGCAATGACAACGACAGATGGTGTCAGGCGGGGATTGTCGGGATTACTAGAGTCCAATTGCGCTGCTCGTAATCCCGACAATCCCCGCCTGACACCATCTGGGAGTCCGCCATGACGACTCAGGCCACACCTGTCACCACCAAAGAGCGCATTTACACGCTCGATGTGATCCGCGGCTTCGCGCTGCTCGGCATTTTCATCATGAACATGCCGGCCTTCAACACCTCCTTCTACGGCGGCGTCGATGGCACCAAACAGTTTCCCGCCTGGTACGACCAGTGGGCCGAGACCGCGCGCGATGTGCTGTTCTCGGGGAAGTTCAACAGCATGTTCAGCATGTTGTTTGCCATCGGCTTCATCATCCAGCTCGAGCGCCTGGAGGAGCGCGATCCCGCGCACGCGAAGTTCGTGTACCTGCGCCGCATCTTCTGGCTGTTCGTGTTCGGCGCCATTCACATGTGCGTGTTCTGGACCGGCGACGTGCTGCACATCTACGCGCTCTTCGGTCTCGTGCTGCTCGCGTTACGCCGCGCGCCCGAGAAAGTGCTGTGGACACTGTTCGCGGCCTGCATGGTGTATCCGGTGGCGATGGGGCTGTACCGGATGTCGGTGTTCACACCCGAATACGGCGAACACATCAAATCGGTTTCGAAGGTCTGGGAAGCGACCAACAACGCCGCGTACGGGCACGGCTCGTGGCTCGACGCGGTGCGCGAGCACGGACGGGAAACGGCAATGCTGTACACCGAACCGTTCATGTTACGCGGCACGCTGGCTTTCTATGTCCAGGTCTTCAGCACGATGCTGTTAGGCCTGATGCTCGGGCGGCGGAAGTTCTTCCAGAACTCGGGACAGCATCTGCCGCTGGTGAGGCGGGTGCAGTGGGCCATGCTCGCGCTCGGCATCGCGGCCGGCGTGACCTTCGGCGTCTGGCAATTTACGACCACGGATTTCGTGACGCCTTCGCCGTTCCGCCTCGTGGCGGGCATCTCCTACTGGGTGTGCCGGGTCTGCATCATGATGTTCTACGTCGCGACCATCGTGCGCTGCGTGCACAGCGCGACGTGGCGGCAGCGGCTGGCGCCGATGGCGACCGCCGGGCGCATGCCGCTTACCAACTACCTCATGCAGACTCTGCTGGCCACGTTCATCTTCTACGGATGGGGCCTGGGGTTGTGGGGTCGTGTCGGGCCGGCGCTGGATATCGTCATCGCGTTCGCGATCTTCTTCGTGGTGCAGGTGCCGCTCAGCAAGTGGTGGCTTGGACGGTATGAGCTTGGGCCGATGGAATGGCTGTGGCGCAAGCTCACGTACGGGCACGCGACGATGAAGCGCGCGCCGGAAATGGGGTCAGACCCCATTTCCTCAGCGAGGTAGATAGGGCGCGACGTTGCCCTCGAGGGCGCGCAGCTCGGCTGGCGTGAGCGGCAGCTTGCGAAACGACGCGAGCGCGGCTTTGGGCGGCGGATCGGTGGGATCCCCGCCGTCCGAGCCATAGAGCAGATGCCGCGTACCGATCGCGCGCAGTCGCTGCGCGATGGCCGGCGCGCGCGCCGCGGAATCCGTGCCGCCAGTAACCCCGGACGCGTCCAGATAGAGATTGCGCACCCGCGGATCGCCACGCGTGAATGCATCCGCGAAGACGGCGAGCGCTTCCTCCGCGGCCGGCTCGAGCGATCCGCCACCACCGCCCGCCAGGTGCGCAATCTGCACCACAACGTCCGGCGCGGTGGCGAGCAACTCATCGATGAACACCCGCGCCTGCGCGGCGCCATACGGCCGGCCACGCGATTCGGACGGCCGCAGGTGGACCACCAATGCCATATGCGCCGCGTTCGCGGCGCGGAACACCCGGCGCAGCATCGCGATATCGGTCGGGTCATCCAGGTCGACATCCGAGTTGCCGATGTGCAGCTTGATGCCGCGACCGAAGCGCTTGTCCCGCGCGCAGCGCGCCAATTCTTCCAGCGCGTAGTCCTTGAGCGGGTTGAAGCTGCAGAAAGCGATCAGGCGCTTGGGATACTTCGCGGCCTCGCTCGCGGTCCAGTCGTTCTCGGCGATGACGCGCGCGTACTCGTCTTTCACCGCGTCCGCGAACGGGCTGCCGATGCGGTACGCATTGGAGAGCAGCACCGCGCGCTGAATTCCGGCGGCGTCGAGCGATGCGACCAGGTCCGCCGCGGTGATCGGCTTCTGCCCCGGCGCGACCATCGTCTTGCTGAGCAGATGCTGGTGATGATCCACGGGCACCGGCGGCGCGGACTGGGCGCCGGCGATCACCGCCGCACTCACGAGGATCGCGGTGAGCGCGGTTCGCCAGCATCGTCGCCGCTCACTCATTGAGCACGTGATCAGCAGCCAATACCAAAAGCAGATAGTCCATGGTGCCGTGGCCCAGCACATACTCGGTCTGTTGCCAGAAAAATGGCCAGCGCTTGAGCTCGGGGAAGTCCGGGCGGATCAACGCAGTACCCGAGGCGCTGCCACCTGGAATATGCGACCAATCGGCGCGGTTGAAGCCATAGGCGGTGGTCAGCGAACTCGCGCCCACGCCCGACACGAACGACGCCGAGTTCGACCCCGGATGCACGCCGAGAATGAAGCTCAACGCCTGCAACGCATACGTGCGCGGAAACGAATCCGGAAACGACATGTGCAGCATCCACTGATCCCAGCCGAACCGCTGAATCAACCAGCCCGCGCCCCAGATATCGGGCTTGTACGGCACGCCATACGGCGTCTCCTTCGCGAGCGCATCCACTTTCACGCGGTACTCCGCTACCGCCGCGCGCAGCACGCGCGAATACTCCGCATCGTTCACCAGCGGCAGCGAGCGCCCAACTACCCAACCGACTCGGTCGATATTCTTCGCGATCGCATCGCGCTGCTCGAGCAGCAACTGCTTGTACTTCGGATCCTTGGTCGCGATGAACAGTTCAACCGCGGCGCCGACGCGCGCCAGGGGATCCTGCGGCGTCGCGCTGTCGTAGAGTGCAATCGCGGCTTTCAGCGACCGAGCCGCGAGATCATCGTTGTAACCGCGCAGCGCGCGCGAGGCCGCCGCGAGTGACGCGGCCGTCAGCAATTCGCGCCGCGGATTTTCCTCGGTAAACACCCAGCGATCATCGGGCGAACCCGGCAACCCCACGGCGGGCACGGATGCCACGGGCGTCTTCGCCTGATCGAACACCGCGTTGTCCGTCATCAGCGCGCCATCACCCAGGAACACGTACTGACGTAGCGTCGGCTCGATGATGCCGCGATACAGCCGGCCCATCGATTCATACCCGCCGACCACGGAAAGCACCCCATGTTCGAGCTGCTGCAACACATCCGGCTTGCCGTCGGGCTGATGAATCTCGGTGATCAAAGTCTTCTGATCGATGCTGGTGTTGTCGTAGTCGACGTGAAAGAGCTCCCACGCCAGCGCGAGGCCGTAGATGGTGTCGGCCTGGGATTCCACGCGCATATCCCAGTCGCCCGCGTCGTGCCAGCCGCCGCGATCCACGCCCGGCACGTGCTCGCCCGCCTGGTAGTTAGTGAGCGTGGACGGCCCTTGCAGGTAGCCGTCGAAGTGGTTGTGGTTGATCGGCGCCATGCGCGCGTCATCGAGATGACAGGCGCCATGCCACAGGCGGTACTTCTCCAGCACCTTCATGTGGCACATCTGCGCCGGCAGGAAATACTCGAGCGTCGGCTGCCACACCTCGCGCGCGAAGACGTTCGCGTTGATGCGGAACGGATTCGAGGTTTGCTTGCCGTACTTCACGACGTACACGCCCGGCTCTTTCACGTCCGTGAAGTCGAGCCGCGCGTACTGGTAGCGCAGGAACCGTCCCCACTCGTCCGGCTTGCGATCGATCACCGTCTTGATCTGCCCCGCCTGGCCGATGCGTTGCAGGATCACATTGGGTCGCTGCGTGTCGCGCGGATCGAGTTCGAGGATGACCTGCTTGGGCTGCGCCGGGTGGTAACCCACCTGCGACACCTGGATCACGGGCGTGCGCATCCAGCCCGCCTTCGCGTGCGGCGTGATGAGCCATTCGATCGCGTTCGTGGTGGCGCCCGCCGGTGCGAGGGCGCGCACGACGAACCAGCCGTTGTTGTGGTTGCCGCGGCCGTCGAGCAGTTCGAGCTCGCCGCCGCGCAGGGATTCGATAGTTAGATGATAGAGCTCGGTTTCGGGCGCGACTTCAAGGCGTTTGCCGCGGCCCAGCCACGGGGTTTCGCCGGGGCCGCTTGGCTGCTGCGCGAACACGCCGTCGCTCTTGCCGAGTTGATAGGACTTACCGAACAGCAAGCCCGGGAACAATTCGAGGTTGAAGCCGACCTTGCCGACCCACTCCTTCGGCACCGGCTCGTTGAAATCCACACTGATGCGGACCGACTCGCCCGCCGGGCGCGCGCGCACGGTGTAGTTGAGCTTGAGATCCGGATACTCGATGGGGTTGAAGCCCTTGCGGTCGCGCTCCGCGTCCGGGTACGCAAGCGCCACGCGGATTTCCTGCGTCGCTGCGTCGACTTCGCGCTTGCCGGGCTTCGGGATCGGCGACCACTGGCCGGGTGAGGGTTCCAGCCGCACGTCGCCGTTCGAGGCGATGCGCTCATCGTGCATCAGGATGCTCAAGCCACCCTGGTGGCCTTCGGGGTAATAGTCCTGCCCGTACATCACATTGATGCCGGGCCGCTCGAAGTATTCCTGGGAGTTGAGCTTGAAGTCGTCCGCCGCGGCGACGACGGGAAGAATCAGCAGACACAACGCGATGCGCATCGACGACCCCTTCGAAAATATCGCGGGGGATCTTATCTCAAGCCGCGGCGTTCTCGTGCGCGCGCGTCGCGCGGTTTTCCTGCACCATTTCGTGGATGTAGCGCAGTTTGCCGAGCACATTGGGCGAAAGCACGAACGGATACGCATCCTTCATGCCCATGCTGCGATTCAGGCTGTTCATTACGAGTGTCAGTGCGTTCCAGCCCGCCGTGAGCGACTCGAAATCGCGGAATGCCAGCGCATCGGTGGCGATGTTCTCGCCGCGCTTGTCCGACGCAGGCATGCGCACGGTGAGACCGTGGCTCTTGGCCGTCTCGAGCGTGTCGATCATGTGCAGGTAGTGCGCCCAGGTCTCCGCCCAGTCCTCCCACGGGTGCATCGACGCGTAGGCACTGATGAAATTCGTCTGCCAGTCGGCGGGCGGCCCCTGCTCGTAGTGGCGCTTGACCGCATCCTCGTAGTCCTGGCGCTCGTCGCCGAACATCGCGCGGAAGTTGTGGAGCCGCATCGTGTACTTGATGAACCAGTCCCAGTAGTAATGCCCGATCTCGTGGCGCAGGTGACCTAACAAAGTGCGGTAGCCCTCGCCCATCTTCTCGCGCATGTTCTCGCGGAAGGTGGAGTCGGCCTCGGCAATGTTGAGCGTGATCACGCCGTCTTCGTGACCGGTCATCGCCGGCTCTTCGTTCGTGCCGCGCAGGAAGTGGAACGCGATGCCGGTTTCGGGGTACTGCTTTTTCGGCGCGACCGGTAGTTTGAGCGAAAGCAGGGTATAGACGAGGCGCCGCTTGGCGGCTTCGATGTGCCGCCAGGCCAGCTCGTTCGCGGGATCGGAGAGATCGGGGATTACCTCCGACAGTTCGCAGGAGCGGCAGTATTCGGCGGCGCTGTCGGTGGTGACCAGCCAGTTGCAGGCGTCGAACCGCGCGTTGCCGCACTGGCGATAGCGACGGGTCTCGTTGTTGGGTAGCGAGATTTCAAAGATGCCAGGCGGCGCGTCGGCGGGCTGCCGCAGGACTGCGAGGTGCGCAACTTCCGGGCAATAACCCACAGACTCACCGCAATTCACGCAGCGGCTGTTCTCGAAATACAGGGTCTGCTGGCAGTTGTCGCAGGCGAAGAGTTTCACGCCCGGCCAGCATAGACCGTTCTTTGCGGTGTCAGGCGGGGAATGTCGGGAAAACTATGGGAGGGCGTCTGGGTTCCCCTTTCGGGGAACAAAGCGGACGCGCCCCAGGCTCAACCGCTGACAGACATTCGATTTCAGTCGACGAGGGGCGCTACGAAATCAGCGGGTCGACTCCAGTGCGGCAAGCTCGCCCTTGGCGCGCGCCTGTTTGCCATAAACCAATTCGAAAACCGGCGAAGCCATCAGCGTGGTTACGATCGCCATCAACACCAGCATCGAGAACAGCGCAGGTCCAATGACACCCGCCTGCAGACCGATGTTGATGATGATGAGCTCCATCAAGCCGCGGGAATTCATCAGCGCGCCGATGGCGAGCGCCGTGCGATTGTCCTGTCCCGAGAGCCGCGCCGCCGCCCAGCAGGCGCCGAACTTCGCGAAGATGGACATGCACAGCACCGCAAGCGCGATTGCCAGCAGATAGGGGTCCGCGACCAGCGTGAGCTGCGTATTGAGACCCGAGTACGTGAAGAACATCGGCAACAGCACGATCACGGTGAACGACTCGAGCTGCTTCTTCACTTCAGTCGCGAGCACGCCGCGCGGCATGACGCAGCCTAACAAGAAGCCGCCAAACACCGCGTGCAGGCCGATCGCATCCGCCGTGCACGCCGACAACATGAACAGCGTAAGCACGATGGCGAAGATCGTGCTGTTCAACGGCTTGTTCAGCGCCGCCTCGCGCTCGGCCCAGCGGCCGAGCGGCGCGAGCAGGCGCGGCATCACGAAAATCATGAAGGTCGCGAACACGATGCCGCCGATGATGGCCGTGTACGCGACACCCGCGCCGGCACTGCCGAAGCTTGCGAGCACCACCGCGAGCACACACCAGGCCGCGGCATCGTCGATCGCGCCCGCGGAGAGCGAGAGCGTGCCGAGCGCGGTGTGAGTCAGGCCGCGCTCGTGAATGATGCGCGCCAGCATCGGGAAGGCCGTGATCGCAATCGCCGCGCCCATGAACAGTGTGGCGTCGAAGCGCGAGGCGGCGGGCCCGAACAATCCCGGCACCGTCATCAGCCAGGGCGTTGCGACGACGGCCACCAGAAACGGTACCGCCATGCCAGCGAGGGAAACCGACGCGGCCTTGTGGATGTTGGCCTTGAAGTGATCCGTGCGGAAGCCGAGACCTACGAGGAACATGTAGAGGCCCACCCCGAATTGCGCGCCGACGTAGAGCACGCCTTTGTTCTCGGGCGGGAACACGAACTTCTGGATGTCCGGGGCGACGAGGCCGAATAGCGAAGGGCCTAGCAACACGCCGGCGATCATTTCGCACACCACCTGCGGCTGCCTCAGGTATTTCTGACCTAACCAGCCGACAACGCGGCAGGTGGCCAGGATGACGGCCATCTGCAGAAAGAACGTGATCGATAATCTGGCGACGGACACTCTGACTCCCTTTGTGATGCGGGGACAGACTTCAAGTCTGTCCCCTCTTGGGGAAGAGTTGGTGCCGGGTGGGGGAAGTGGGGAATTAGCGCCCGCGTTTCGCATCCGTCGGCGAATCACCAATCGCTAATTCCCCACTTCCCCCACCCGGCACCAACCTACGCGGCGGTCTGCGTGCGCAGGAACTGCTCGTGGGTGGGCAGATGCTCGACCATTCCCGCGATCGCGGCCTTGGCGTTGCGCAGGGTCTGCTCGATCTGCGCATAGTCCAGATTCTCGACGCGCGGGTTCGGGCTCGCGGGGCGAATGCCCATTCCTTCGAACACCGATTGCCAGCTCGACGCGCGGAACAATTCATCCACGCCCTCCCGCATCGCACCGTGCGCCTTGAACAGCTCAATGCGTTCGCGCAGTGAATCTGGCAACGGGATATTCCGGCACCACTGCCAGAACGGCGTGTCGTCGCGCGCGGTGGCCGAATAATGCAGCACGATGAAATCGCGCACTTCCTCGAAGTCCGCAATCATGCGCCGGTTGTACTCGCGGATCAGAGCCGGGTCGCAATCGCGATCCGGGAAGTAACGCAGGAAGAAATCCATGCCACGCGCGATCAGGTGGATAGACGTCGCCTCGAGCGGCTCGATGAATCCGGACGACAAACCGAGCGAGAGAACATTGCTCTTCCAGAACTGCTTGCGATGCCCGGTGGTATACGGAATCACGCGCGGCTCTTCGATGCACGCGGAGTCGAGCGAACGCAGCAGCGTGGCGCGCGCGGCGGCATCGCTCGCGAACTGGCTCGAGTACACGTAGCCATTACCGACGCGACGCTGCAGCGGGATCCGCCAGGTCCAGCCCGCGGCCTGCGCCGTGGCGCGCGTGAACGGCGCCAACGCGCCCTTGTTCTCCGTCTTGCAGGCGATGGCGCGATCACAGGGCAGATATTTCTGCCAGTCGATGCTGTCGACGCCAAGCGTCTTGCCGATCAGGAATGCCTTGAAGCCGGTGCAGTCGATGAAGAAGTCGGCGCGAACTTCCGCACCGCTCGCCAGCTTCACTCTCTCGATGAAACCGTTCTCGCGCTGCGTGACATCGACGACCTTGCCTTCGGTGCGCTTGAGTCCGCGCGCCTCGGAATAGCCGCGCAGGTACTTCGCGACCAGCAGCGCATCGACGTGCAGCGCGTAGTTAGCGCCGCCGATCGGCGTGTTGCGCGCCTTCGCCGGGTGGAAGAACCGCCCCTGCTCCGCCATGACATTGCACGGCGAAAAGTCCTGCAGCTCCGAGGTATCGCCTTGGGAGCGCGCCTTGAGCCAGCACTGGTAGAAATCGTGATTGCCGATCGGCTTGCCGATCACGCCGAACGGATGGAAGTACGAATCGCTGCGCTCGTGCCAGCCGACGAACTTGATGCCGAGCTTGTACGTGCCGTCGGTGGCGCGCAGGAACTCGTTTTCGTCGATGCCGAGGCGCTGGATCAGGCCCACGAAAGGCGGCACGGTGGATTCGCCGACGCCGATCGTGCCGAACTCTTCAGACTCGATCAGCTCGATTTCGCACAGCTCGCGCTTCAGGTGCTGGCAAAGCATCGCAGCGGCGAGCCACCCGGAGGTGCCGCCGCCGACGATCACGATCTTGGAAATGGGCTTCGTCACCAGTTCCGGTTCTCCACCATCACGCCCGGTTCATCCGGGATGCGGCCCGTATTGTAATTCCAGTAGGCGGAGCTGCTGGCCTGAATCGCGCGGCGCAGCAGATCGATGGCCTTATGTCGCGGGAAACTCACCCGCCATGCCAAAGCCAGGCTGCGTTTCGGGGCCGGCGGCGCGAATGGCCGGGTGACCAACAGATTCGGGGCATAAAGCGGTGCTTCGGCGGCGGTCTGCGGCAGGATCGTGACCCCGAGGCGCGAGGCCACCATGTGGCGCAGGGTTTCAAGCGTGCTGCCCTGAGTGAAGGTGCGGACCGCGGCGCCGGTGGGTTCGCGCGGGTTCAGGTGCGGAAACGCCGCGAGAATCTGCTCGCGCATCGAATCGCCTTCGCCTAACAACAGCAGCTCGTCGGGCAGCAGGTCCGCGGCATCGATGACCATCTTGTTAGCCAGGCGATGGTCCGCCGGCAGCAGCAGCATGAATGGCTCGTCGAACAGCGGCTGCACAACAACGTCCGCTTCGGCGAAAGGCGCCGTGACCAGGATGGCGTCCAGGTCGCCGCTGCGCAGTTTGGACGCGAGTTCGGATACCGAGCCCTCCTCCACGTACAGCGCGAGCTTGTTAGTGGTCTCCTGCAGCAGCGGGATGAACTGCGGCAGCAGGTAGGGCCCGATGGTGGGAAGCGTGCCGAGGGCGATCGGCCCTTCGAGCTGGTCCTTGTTGGCGTCGGCGACGTCCTTGATGGCGGCCGCCTGCTCCAGCACCCGCCCGGCCATCGCCACGATCTTGTCGCCGAGCGGCGTAGGCAGGATCTTCTGCTTACCGCGCTCGAACAGGACGCCGAGCTCTTCCTCGAGCTTCTTGACCGCGATGGACAGCGTCGGCTGGCTCACGTGGCAGCGCTCGGCTGCGCGGCCGAAATGCTGCTCCTGAGCCAGGGCGACGATGTAGCGGAGCTCGGTGAGGGTCATGGGAGCGCATGTTTACCCGTTCCGGGCGGCGCGTCCAATTGTCACGCCCGACGAGGCGCCCGTTCAGCTCCGAAACCGAGTTCCGTGACTCGCGCCTACTATCATTCACGCTGTGAATGATTATCATACAGCCAGTGAAAAAGCCGTTACCGCGCCTGGCAGAACGTGCGTTGGCCGCAAGACTGCGGGTGATGCCAGCGGTCGTAGTTACGGGCGCGCGCCAGACAGGGAAGAGCACGCTTTCGCAGGAGCTGTCACCCGGAAGGCGCATCTATCACTCCCTGGATGATCTGGATGTGCAGGATCTGGCGCGGCGGGATCCTGCGGCGCTGCTGGAAGGCACGCAGCCAGTGACGTTGGATGAGATTCAGCGTGAGCCCGAGTTGCTCGCGGCCATCAAACGTTCAATCGATCGCAAACGTACAGCCGGACGATTTCTCCTCACCGGCTCGGCCAATCTCGCGATGCTCAGAGGTGTCTCGGAGTCGCTCGCCGGCCGCGCCAGTTATCTCACGCTATGGCCAATGACTCGTCGCGAGCAGCGCGGCGAGGGCCGCTGCGGACTATGGGATGAGCTGCTCGCAGCCAAGGATGCGGATTGGCGAGATCTCCTGTCCGGGGACTCCGCGAAGCCTGAGGACTGGAGGCCGCTCTCACGCCGCGGCGGATTCCCCACGCCGGCTCTGGAACTGGAGTCGGATGCCGATCGCTCCATCTGGTTCGACGGCTATGTGCGCACGTATCTCGAACGAGACCTGCAGGCAATCTCGACCATCACTGCGCTTCCGGATTTTCGCCGACTCATGCGTGCGGCTTGCCTTCGCGTCGGCCAGCTTCTCAACCAGACCGAGCTCGGGCGCGATGTCGCGATGGCGCAGCCCACCGTGCATCGATATCTCAACCTCCTGGAGACTTCCTATCTACTTGTGCGTTTGCCGGCGTATGCCGTCAATCGCACCAAGCGGCTCATCAAGTCGCCGAAGCTGTATTGGGGCGATACCGGCTTGGGGCTCTACCAAGCGGGCAGCCCTGCGCCCGAAGGCGCCCATCTGGAAAATCTCGTCCTCAATGATCTGCTTGCCTGGCGCGATGCGCGCTCCGCCGCAGCAGAAGTGACGTACTGGCGCACCGCGACGGGAGAAGAGGTGGATTTCGTCATCGAAACCGACGATGGACTGCTACCCGTGGAAGTGAAATCGAGCGCACGTCCGCGTCTCGGAGACGCCCGGCATCTGCTGTCGTTTCGCGCGGAGTACGGCAAGAAGGCGCGCGCGGGCTTGCTGTTGCACACGGGATCGCAGACCGAATGGCTCGCGGGCGACATTCTCGCCGCGCCGTGGTGGCGGGTTTTGTGAGGGCCGATGTCGGCAACGCGCCGAGGGCGACGATCTAGCGGCTGCTTCACTCGCATCGCGGCAATCGTCCAATTCAGGCCGCCTTTCGACAAATCAGGTGATGGTGACTGAACTGCTTTGGCGCGTGCTAGTGGGTGACGAACGGTCGACCCGTGTTAGCGCATTGCACCAACCGTCGCTGCCTGGTCACCTGAGATTGGCGTAGAGGCCGACAATCCTTACTATCTTCTCGCCGGTCGCCTTGCCATAAAACGAAGAAAGGAACTCATCGCGTGCGTGCCATTTTCATCAGCTATCGGCGGGAGGACGCGGAAGGCCAGGCGGGGCGGTTGTTTGCCGACCTCGTCAAACACTTCGGCGAACAAGCGGTCTTCATGGACGTCGCAACCATCGAGCCAGGCCGTGATTTTCGCAAGGCCATCGACGAGCATGTCGGTTCGTGCGGCGTGCTCCTCTCCCTCATCGGCAAGGACTGGTTAGACGCAAAGGATGCCGGTGGGCAACGCCGGCTCGATGACGAAAGCGACTTTGTCCGCCTCGAAACTTCATCCGCGCTGAAGCGCGACATTCCGGTCGTGCCCGTACTCGTGCACGGCGCGCGTATGCCGAAGAAGGAGCAATTGCCGGCCGACTTGCAGGACCTTGCTTATCGAAATGCCATCGAGCTCACGCACGCGCGCTGGGATTCAGACCTCACGGTGCTGATCAAGGCGCTGAGCCGCTACATCACGCCGGCGAATGCGGCTGTAGCCGAACCGGCTCGGCCCGCGCCGCCGGCGGCCGCGTCCTCGGGTGGAGCTTCGAATTCGAAAATGCTGATGGTGGCAGGCGCCGTCGTCCTGGCAATTGTTGTCGGCGCCTTCTTTTATCTGAGCAGCGGAAAAGTCGAACCGCAAGTTACGACACTCACAAAGGAACCGGCCGCTGACTCGCCCACCACCAAAGCCGACGTCCCGCTCCCCTCCCCGGACTTGCCGCCGCGCGAAGCGCCAAAGAAGCCGGCGCCGAAGGCAGATCAACCGCAGGAGCAGCCCGCGCCGCCCGCGGCCGCACCGGCGCGTGGCGCCGAGCGCAACACCTTATTCGGGGTGACGGACTGGGACCACGACGGCCACCAGGACATTGTTAGCCGACAGAATTCCACGGCCGATCTGTGGCTCTACACCGGCGAGAGCAAACGTGGGCTAACGCGCATGCGCCGTATTCAAATCGGCAACGGATGGAATGGTTTCAGCCCCT
>Ga0137437_1000402_pt1 | contig 13164 bp, 16 predicted proteins | sample EasRivERMGT138_2_FD_102332 | JGI IMG/M metagenome (GOLD analysis project Ga0137437, IMG submission 102332) | Soil microbial communities from meander-bound floodplain in the East River, Colorado, USA - East River MetaG ERMGT138_2 | ecosystem: Environmental > Terrestrial > Soil > Floodplain ...
CTCCCGCCTGGCGACCCCGAGCGCCTCGAGGACGCCGGTGAAGTTCTGGCGCACCGTGAGCTTCCGGAAGATCGACGCCTCCTGGGGGAGGTAACCGACGCCGAGCCGGGCGCGCCGGTGCATCGGCAGCCCGGTCAGGTCGACGTCGCCGAGGAGCACGCGGCCCGCCTCCGGCTGCACGAGCCCGACGACCATGTTGAAGCTCGTCGTCTTGCCCGCGCCGTTGGGACCCAGCAGCCCCACGACCTCGCCCGGAGCCACCTCGAAGGAGACGCCCTGGACCACCTTCCGACGGCGGTAGCTCTTCTCGAGCCCCCGCGCATGGAGCGTGGGGCCGCTCATCGCGTCGCCTCCTTCTTGCGGCGGGGGAGGCCCGGGACGCCGCCCTGGGGGACGATGTCGCCGACCACCTGGCCACGCAGCGTCACGAGATCGCGGTCGAGGTCGTAGAGGAGCTCCTGGCCGGTCACCGTGGAGGGGCCGTCCGCCAGCGTGACGGGCCGCCCCGGCGAGCTGCGACACGTGACGACCGCGGTCGCCTCGACGAAGACGGCCGAGTCGCAGGTCACGGTGCGCGTGCCTCGAACGATCTTCACGTCGCCGGAGCAGGTGGCGCGGACGATCTTCCCATCGGCGTCGTTCTCGGCGAGCACCTTCCCGCAGAGGAGGACCGCGTCCTCCCGCGTGAGCTTCACCGTCGGCCGCCCGACGAAGGCGATGGTCCGCTCCTTGTAGTCGTACCGGATCTCCTCCGCGTCGACGCGGACCGGCGGGCGCTTCGCCGCCGCCGGCTCGGCGCCGAGCGCGAGCAGCAGGCCGAGGATCGAGAGGGTCACCGGCCCCCCTGTGGGCTCGCGACGAGCCGCGTTCCGCCACGGAGGACGATCTGGCGGACGGTCGGATCGAGCGTGAAGCCGTTTCCCTGGAGCTGGTAGCCCCGTCCCCGGAGCTCGACCGGAGCGTCCCCCACCACGAGCCCCTTCGAGCCGATGGCCGGGTCGAAGCGGGCCGACTCCGTGACGGCGGTGTCGGTGCCCCGGACCGCGCGCAGCCCGCCGGAGGCCTCGAACGTCCGGGCGGAGACGATGCCGGCGGCGGCCGGCGCGGTCAGAGCGACCTCTTCGGAGTGGTCCCGAACGTGCAAGTCGAGGCTCGTCGCCTTCACCGCGGTCGTATCCCGCTGGTACGTGACGGCGGCCGCCGTGCCGCTGCCGCGGGGCAGCGGGTCGCCCCCATGGAAGAGACGAAAACGAACCCCTTCGAGCCGCAACTCGGGGGGGGCGCCCTGATTCTCGGCCGTTCGAGGGGGCGCGCAACCCCACGCTCCGGCGATCGAAACCGCCAGAATCCCCAAGGCCAAGTGGTTGGAACTCCTCAGAACCATGGCGCTCTTCGTGCCGACGTGGAGTGCGGCACGACACTTGCTGTACCACGGGGCGACGGTCGGTGGAATGGCCCGATCCGCCGAGGCACCCAACTTGCTAGGGCGCTGTCTCGGCGCTTGACGGAGGGCGCGTCTTCCACCGCTCGTGCATCCAGACCCACTGCTCCGGATGGCGGCGGATCGCCTCCTCCAGGATCCGGCTGCACTCGGCGGTGACTCGGAGCACCTCGGCCTCGCGGTCCGGCGGGGCCGGGTCGAACGGGACCTCGGTCAGCTCGACGACGTGGCCGGCGTCGGGGCCGTCCCCCTTCCGGTGGCTGGTCCCGACGACCACCCCGGCACCGAACCGGATCGCGAGATCCGCCGCGGCGCGCGGCGTGGCGGCCAGCTTGCCGAAGAACGGGACGAAGACGTTCTGCACCTTCGTGTCCTGGTCGATCAGGATGCCGAGCGCCTTGCCCTGGCGCAGCGTCTTGATGATGACGCGCCCGGAGTCGGGCGACTCCCGCCAGAGCGTCTTCACTCCCCCGGAGGCACGGAACTCCTGGATGAGCCGCGTGAGCCGCTCGTCGTGGCTCGCCTTCCCGACGGTGGCGTTGTCCAGCCCCGTGCGTGCGATGCGACGGGCGTGGAGCTCCCAGTTCCCCAGGTGGCCGGGGACGTAGATCATCCCCTTTCCGCGCGCGATCACCTCTCGCAGCAGCTCCGCGTCGCGGACCTCGACGTAGGACTCGAGGTCGCGGTCGTAGCTCTGGATCGTGACCGCCTCCATCGCGGCGTGCGCGAGGTGGAGGAACATGGCGCGGGCGATCGCCTCGCGCTCCCCGGCGGACTTCTCCGGGAAGGCGGTCGCGAGGCCGCTCAGCGCGAGCCGCCGGCTCCTCCCGGCGAGCGGATAGGCCAGCCTCCCGGCGAGCGTCCCGAGCGACCAGGCGAGCCGGCGGGGGAGGTGCGAGAGGAGCCGGATCGCGGCGGCGACCACGATCGATCGCACGCTGCGCCGGACGCGCTTTCGGAAGGGCACCGGACGAGTCACTAGAAGCTCCGGATCCCCTTCGCCGCGAGGATGAGCTCGCAGAGCTCCCGCACCGCTCCGAACCCGCCGGGGTTGGTCGCGACGAAGTGGACGCGGCCGAGCACCTCCGGATGGGCGTCGGCCGGACAGGCGCTGAGCCCGACCGTCTGGAGGAGCCCGATGTCGTTCACGTCGTCGCCCATGTAGGCGACCTCCTCGTCGGCGAGGCCGAGGTGCCGGAGCTTCGCGTACCCCGCCAGCTTGTCGGCCTGGCCGAAGACGACGTGCTTGAAGCCGAGCTCCTCGACGCGGGCCTGCGTCGCCTTCCCGGAGCGGCCCGAGATGATGGCGAGGTCGACGTGCTCGCGGAGCTGGACGAGCCCGAAGCCGTCGCGGACGTGGAAGGCCTTGAGCGCCTCCCCCTCCGGCCCGTACCAGATCCGGCAGTCGGTGAGGACGCCGTCGACGTCGAGCGCGAGGAGCTTCACCTTCGCCGCGCGGGCGAGGAGGGCCTGCGGGGAGATCCGGCTGCGGGAGTGGCCTGCCCGGCGCTCCGCGGGCCGCGGGGGGGCGGCGTGGGGGCGCCGGCGGCGCGGTGGGCTCAAGGCTGCCCCAGCGCGCGCCGGACGGCGAGGACCTCGGCGATCACCCGGTCGGCCATCTCGAAGTCGAGCGAGTTGGGGCCGTCGCTCTTCGCCGCCGACGGATCCTCGTGGATCTCCAGGAAGAGGGCGTCGATCCCGACGGCCGCCGCCGCGCGGGCGAGCGGCGCCACGAACTGCCGATCGCCACCGGTCGTGTCTCCGCCGGAGCCCGGCATCTGGACCGAGTGGGTCGCGTCCATGCAGACCGGCACCCCGAGCTCGCGCATCTGCACGAGGCCGCGCATGTCGACGACGAGGTTGCCGTAGCCGAACGAGCTGCCGCGCTCGGTCAGGAGGATCTGCTCGTTCCCCGCCTCGCGGCACTTCGCGATGGCGTGCCGCATGTCCTTGGGGGCGAGGAACTGCCCCTTCTTCACGTTCACCGCCTTGCCGTGACGTGCGCAGGCGAGGACGAGGTCGGTCTGCCGGCAGAGGAAGGCGGGGACTTGCAGGACGTCGACGACGCGCCCCGCAGGCTCGGCCTGCGACGGCTCGTGGACGTCGGTGAGGCACGGGAGCCCGGTCTCGCGCTTCACCTCCGCGAAGGCGGCGAGCCCCTTCTCCAGCCCCGGCCCGCGGAAGCTCTTGCCGCTGGACCGGTTCGCCTTGTCGAAGCTCGCCTTGAAGATCACGGGCAGGCCGTGCTTCGCGGCGAGCACCTTCACGCGCCGGGCGTGGGCGAGCGCGTGGGCGGCGTCCTCCATGACGCACGGGCCTGCGATCAGGAGGAGCGGCCGGCCGTCGCCGACCTCGAAGCCGCCGATGCGGGACAGGATCCTGGACACGTGGTGCTCCTAGCCGTTCTTCCCCACCGGGAGCTTGGTCACCTCGGCCGCCGGGGAGTGCTGGGCCTGGTCCCGGTGCTCCCGCGCGGCGCGGATGAAGCCGGCGAAGAGCGGGTGCGGGGCGAAGGGCTTCGACTTGAACTCGGGGTGGGACTGGCAGCCGACGAAGTGCGGGTGGTTGTTGAGCTCGATCATCTCCACCAGGCCGAGCTCCGCGTTCTGGCCCGAGAAGACCATCCCCGCCGCCTCGTACTTGGCCCGGTACGCGTTGTTGAACTCGAACCGGTGGCGGTGGCGCTCGTGGACGACGTCCGCGCCGTAGAGATCGCGAGCCCGGGTCCCCTCCTTGAGCACGCACGGGTAGGTCCCGAGCCGCATCGTCCCGCCCTTGTCGGTGACCCCCTTCTGCTCCTCCATGAGGGTGACGACCGGGTGCGGCGTCTGCTCGTCGAACTCGAGCGAGTTGGCGCGCTCGAGCCCCAGCACGTTGCGGCCGAACTCGATGACCGCCATCTGCAGCCCGAGGCAGATGCCGAAGAAGGGGATCTTCTTCTCGCGCGCGTGGCGCACCGCGAGGATCTTCCCCTCGGTCCCGCGGACGCCGAAGCCGCCGGGGACCAGGATGGCGTCGACCTTGTCGAGCTCGGAGAGGTCCCCCTCCTCCAGCTTCGACGAGTCGATGAAGACCGTCCGCACCTTCACGTCGCTCGCGATCCCGCCGTGGACGAGCGCCTCGTTCAGGCTCTTGTAGCTCTCCTGGAGCTCGACGTACTTCCCGACGAGCCCGATCCGGACCTCGCCCTGGCGCGGGTTCTTGATCTTGTCGACGATCGTCTCCCAGCGCTCGAGCCGCGGCGCGCGGCTCCAGATGTTGAAGAGCTCGGCCAGCTTGTCGTCGAGCCCCTCGCGGTGGAGCGAGAGCGGCAGCTCGTAGATGGACTTCACGTCGATGGCGGTGAAGACCGCGCCCGGGTCGACGTTGCAGAAGAGGGCGATCTTGTCCTTCATCTCCCGCGGGACGTCGCGGTCCGAGCGACAGAGGAGGATGTCCGGCTGGATGCCGATCTCGCGCAGGTCCTTGACGCTGTGCTGGGTCGGCTTGGTCTTCAGCTCGCCGGCGGCGGCGATGAAGGGGACGAGGGTCAGGTGGACGTAGACGGCGTTCTCCTCGCCGACGTCGTACTTCATCTGCCGGATCGCCTCGAGGAACGGCAGCGACTCGATGTCGCCCACCGTGCCGCCGATCTCGACGATGAGGATGTCGGCGCCGCCCGCCGCTTCGCGGATGCACGCCTTGATCTCGTCGGTGATGTGGGGAATCACCTGGACGGTCTTGCCGAGGTACTCGCCCCGCCGCTCCCGGTTGATGACGTTCTGGTAGATGCGCCCGGTCGTGTAGTTGTTCTTCCGGGTCATCTTGGCGGTGGTGAACCGCTCGTAGTGGCCGAGGTCCAGGTCGGTCTCGGCGCCGTCGTCGGTGACGAAGACCTCGCCGTGCTGGAACGGGCTCATCGTGCCGGGATCCACGTTGATGTACGGATCGAGCTTGAGATGGCTCACCTCCAGCCCCCGGTTCTCCAGCAGCGCCCCGATGGACGCGGCCGCCAGCCCCTTGCCGAGCGAGCTGACGACGCCACCCGTCACGAACAGGTACTTGGTCTTCTTGCCTCGCTTGACCATTCCGGACCCCTCCCGTCATTCCGCCCCGAGGATCGCCCGCGCGCGCGCGAGGTCCTCGGGAGTGTCGATGCCAAAGCCGCGATAGGCCGTGTCGGCCACCCGGATCCGAATGCCGTGCTCGAGCGCGCGCAGCTGCTCCAGCGACTCCTCCTGCTCCAGCGGCGTCGCGGGCAGCGCCGCGAACCGGTGGAGACAGGCCGTGGTGAAGGCGTAGATGCCGACGTGGGCCCGCGCCCGCGGGCTCACCCCTCCCGCCCGCCGGTGCGGGATGGCGGCGCGCGAGAAGTAGAGCGCGTCCCCTCGGAGGTCGGTCACCACCTTCACCACCTGCGTCCTCTCGAGCTCGCCGTCCTCGAGCGGGCGGGCGAGCGTTCCCATCTCGGCGCCGCTCGACTCCATCGCGGCCAGGAGCGTCTCGATCGCCTCGGGCTCGATGAGCGGCTCGTCCCCCTGAAGATTCACGACGAGCTCCGGCGGTGGAGAGAGCCGCCTCGCCGCCACCGCCACCCGGTCCGTCCCCGTCGCCGCCTCGCCGGTCAGGATCGCCTCGGCACCCGCCGCGCGAGCCGCCGCCGCGATCCGCTCGTCGTCGGTCGCCACCGCGACGACCGCGACGCCTCGCGCCCTCTTCGCGCGCTCGACCACGTGCGCGATGAGCGGTCTGCCGCCGAGATCAGCGAGAGGTTTTCCCGGGAACCGGGTGGCTCCGAACCGGGCCGGAATGATGACTGCGACGTGTCTCAAACCGGGATCACTAAGTACGCTGCGCGATCCCCCGCGTCAACGGTCGCGGACGAGGAAGGTACCGGGTAGCGGAAAGACGGGCCTTTTGGGCGGGGAATCTCCCCTCTCCCCCGCTGGGGAGAGCGCCCCATCGGGATCTCTTCCCTCTCCCCCACCGGGGAGAGGGTCGGGAGGGGGCGAAGCGTCTACCGCTTCCGACCCGACGTCGCGCGGACCTTCTCGACGGTCGTCTCGACCTCGCCGGGCTTCTTCTCGGCGACGGGGATGTCGAAGAGCCGGACGCGCTGCTCGGCCCTTCCACCGACCGGAACGTCGACCCAGAACGGCTCGACGCGGACCTTCCCACGCTGCGAGACCTCGACCTTGTGCTTCCCGGCCGTGAGCCGCGCCTCGAGCGGGGTCCTTCCCGCCGCCTGGTCGTCGATCCGGACGTCGGCCCCGGCGACCTCGGTGATGACGGCGAGCGTCCCCGAGCCGGCGGCCTCGCCTCGGAGCAGCGGCCCGGCGGCCGCGACCACGTCGGAGCGGATGCGACGGGAGGCGATGGGGACCTCGCGCGTCGCGCGCGCCACCGCCGTGCTCGACTTCACGTCCACGTTCACGAGCCCGAACCGGTAGTTGTTCCCGTTCCGATCGATCCAGCCGCCGACGATCCGGTCGACGCCGAGCCGCAGCGCCGGCCCCACGTAGCAGGCGACGCTGTCCCCGCACTGGGCCGCCTGCGCCGTGCCGTCGGGGCCGAGCTTCGCGAGCACCTCTGCCGGCGAGACGACCTGGAGCCAGCCCGACTTCGCCGCCTCCTGGGCCACCGCCTCCGCGAGGCTCCGCCCGAGGAGCGCGAGCTCCGTCGGCGCGTCGAGGGGCACCACCGCGAGCCGGGGCGGGCCGGCGGGAGCGGCCTTCGCCTCCGCGGCGGCCGGGGCGGCGGTCGCGGCGGGAGCCGCTGCGGCTGGAGCGGCGGCCGGGGCAGGCGCCGACGAGGCCGGAGCGCCGATCTCCATCGTGGGGACGGACATGACCTCTCCCGCGGGCGGCCGGGCGGGAGAGGGCTCGACGGCGAGCGCGAGCGCTGCGGCGACTGAGAGGAAGGTGTGCAAGGCGGCGGAATGGTAGCAACCGAGCCGAAGGGTTCAAGTGATATCTTCCGGGAGTGGGAGAGGTCGTCAGGATCCGGTTCGTCGTCGAGCGCAACTACGCGGGCTGGCGGCTCGACGCCTACCTCCAGCAGAAGCTGCGCCGGCTCGCGCCGGAGCGCATCCCCCAGCTGATCGCGGAGCGGCTCGAGGCGGAGGACGGCTCCCGCATGACGCCCGACTCGCTCGTGGCGCCGGGCTTCGCGTTCGCGCTGCTCAAGGAGGCCGAGCCGGAGCCCGACACCCCGCTCCACTTCGGCGTGGTCTACGACGACGGGATGCTGCTGGTGGTGGACAAGCCCTCGGGGCTCCCCGTCCACCCCACGGCACGCTACTTCGCCCACACCTTCACGACGATCGCGCGCAAGCGGTTCCCAGACTGGAAGATCGATCCCGCCCACCGGCTGGACCGCGAGACCTCCGGGCTGCTCGCCTGCGGCACGGCGCCCGAGTGGACGAAGGCGCTGAAGCGCGCCTTCGCCGACGGGCGCGTGCAGAAGGCCTACCTCGCCCTGACGCTCGGCTGGCCCGCCGAGGATCGCTTCGCGGTCGACGCGCCGCTCGCGCTCACGCTCCAGAGCGAGGTCCGGGTCCGGATGCATGTCCACCCGGAAGGGGCGGCCTCTCGCACGGAGTTCGAGGTGCTGGAGCGGCGGACCGCGCCGGACGGGGCGCGCATCGCCCTGGTGGCCTGCGTTCCCAGGACCGGGCGGCAGCACCAGATCCGGGCCCATCTCCTGTTCGCCGGCACCCCCGTCGTCGGCGACAAGATCTACGGGCCGGACGAGCTGATCTTCGATCGGTTCACGAAGCGGGCGATGACGGCGGAGGATCTCGCGGCGCTGCGGCTGCCGCGCCAGGCGCTCCACGCCTGGCGGCTCGAGCTCCCCCACCCGGCGACGGGTGCGCCGGTCGCGCTCGAGTGCCCGCTGCCGCCCGACCTCGCGCTGTTCTGGGAGGCCTGCCGGCCATGACCGGGTCTTCGCGAGCCTTCGTGGCGCTCTTCGGGACGGGGCTGTTCGGCGTCGGCGTGCTGGTCGCGACGATCGCGGCCTTCGTGATCCTGTTCCGGCTGAAGCGGCCCGGGACGGATCGCATGGCCCGCAGGGTGCTCGTGGGGGCGGGCGTCGTCGGGGCGATCGGGCTCGCGATCTTCGCGTGGGGGACGCTGGGAGGACGCTGAGCGCGCCCCTCACTTCCTGGAGGTGGCGTGCCGCTCGCGCTTCGCCTCGGCCCGCTCGGCCTTCGCCATGCGGGTCCGCTGCTTCACCGCCAGCATGTAGAACCGCTCGCGCAGCGCCGCGGCCTCCGGCTCGGCCAGATCGCCGTGCCGGCCCCGCTCGGCGATCCGCCGCTCGACCGCGCGCGCGAGCGTGATGGCGGCCGCGACCGAGACGTTGAAGGACTGGGAGAAGCCGAACATCGGGATGGTGAAGTTGACGTCGGCGAGCGAGACCGCCTCGTCCGACACGCCGGCGTGCTCGTTGCCGAAGACCAGCGCGACGCGGGGCGCGAAGGAGAGCTCGCCCAGCGCCACCGAGTCGGTCCCGAGATGCGTGGCGTAGATCCGGTACCCCTCGGCCTTCAGGAAGCCGAGGCACTCGCGCGTCGAGGACCAGCGCCGGACGTCGAGCCACTTGTCGGCGTTCTGGGTGACCTTCTTGTTCGGGTCGAACCGCTTCTGCGGCCCCTCGATCGCGTGGACCTCCTGCACGCCGAAGGCCTCGCAGGTCCGGAGCACCGCGTTGACGTTCTGCGGATCGCAGAGCGCCTCCATCACCACGGTGAGCGTGCGCGTGCGGTGGGCGACGACCTCGTCGATGCGCGCCTTCCGCTCCGGGAGCAGGAAGCCCGGGTCGCCGAGCACCGCGATCATCGGACGTGGCGGGGCTTGCCGAGCCGGCGTCCGTGGCCGTCCCGCTGCTTCACGCCCTTCTGGAAGAGCGCCTTCCCGATGGCGTCGAGCAGCGGATCGAGCCCCTCGCCGGTGGCGGAGGAGATGAGGTGGACCTTCACCGGCTTCTTCCGCTTGGCGAGGCTCTTCGCGAACTTCTCGCCCGCCTCCCGCGCCTCCGGGATGTCCACCTTGGTGATCGCGACGATCTGCGGCTTCTTCGCGAGCTCGGGCGAGTAGAGCGCGAGCTCGGCGTTGATCGCCTTGAAGTCGGCCGCCGGCGTCCGGCCCGGCTCCGGGTTGGACCCCTCGACGAGGTGGACGAGGACGCGGCAGCGCTCGACGTGGCGCAGGAACTGGTGGCCGAGCCCGGCGCCGGCGTGCGCGCCGTCGATGAGCCCGGGGATGTCCGCGACGACGAAGCTCTTGTCGTCACGCCAGCCGACCACGCCGAGGTTGGGCGCGAGGGTCGTGAAGGGGTAGTCGGCGATCTTCGGCCGCGCGCGGCTGATGCGCGAGATGAGCGTGGACTTCCCGGCGTTCGGGTAGCCGACGATCCCCACGTCGGCGAGCAGCTTCAGCTCGAGCTGGAGGTTGCGCTCCTCGCCCGGCGTGCCGTCCTCCGCGTAGCGCGGCGCCTGGTTGGTGGAGGTGGCGAAGTTCATGTTGCCGAGCCCGCCCCGCCCGCCCTTCGCGATGACGAAGCGCTGCCCCGGCTCGGAGAGGTCGACGACCAGCTCGCCGGTCGCGGTGTCCTTCACCACGGTCCCCGGGGGGACGCGCAGCTCGAGGTGCGGCCCGTTCGGGCCGTTCATGTCGCTGCCGCTGCCGTGGCCACCGCTCTTCGCCTTGTGGTCGTGGAGGAAGCGGAAGTCGAGCAGCGTGGAGAGCTGCGGGTCGACGACCAGGACGACGTCGCCGCCGTTGCCGCCGTCGCCGCCCGCCGGACCGCCGCGCGGGATGAACTTCTCGCGACGCCACGCGACGGCGCCGTTGCCGCCGTCGCCGGCCTTCACGTAGATGCGGACCTCGTCGACGAATTTCATGACGCCTCGTGCTCACGGAGGGGGCCGGCACGGACCCCTGAAACGACAAGCGCCGCGTGCCCGTGGGGGCAGCGGCGCTCGGTTCGGCTCGAAGCCGGAGCCCTAGGCCTCGGGGAGAACCGAGACGACGCGCCGGTCGCCTCGGGTCCGCGAGTACTTCACGGTGCCGTCGATCTTCGCGAAGAGGGTGTGATCCTTCCCGAGGCCGACGTTCTCGCCGGGGTGGAAGAGGGTCCCGATCTGCCGGACGAGGATGTTCCCCGCCACGACCTTCTCGGAGCCGTAGATCTTCACGCCTCGGTGCTGGCCCGGAGAGTCGCGGCCGTTGCGGGAGGAGCCCTGTCCTTTTTTGTGAGCCATTTTCGATCCTTCCTGTTCTGCCGGTCCGAGCCGGACACGCGCTAGGCGCGCACCGTCTTGATGAGGACCTCGGTGAAGGGCTGGCGGTGACCGCGCTTCTTGGTCCAGCCCTCCTTCTTCTTGCGGAAGTGGATGACCTTCTTGTGCCGGCCCTGGGCGACGATCTCGCCCTCGACCGCCGCGCCGCCGACCACGGGGGCGCCGACCCGGGCGGCACCGTCGCCACCGAGCATCAGCACGTCGAAGTTCACCTTGCCGCCGACGTCGCCCTCGAGCTTCTCGACCTTGAGTCGATCGCCCTGAGCCACGCGGTACTGCTTGCCGCCGGTCCGAATCACCGCGTACATCGCACTCTCCTCAGAATCTCGTGGGAGGTTCTTGCCGACGCCGCCCCTACAGCTGGAAATGGGCACGTCCGGCGGGTCCTCCGGAGGGGCGGTTCTATACGATCGGGCGCCCTCGACTGTCAAGGATTCCCAAAGGCGGATCCCGGGTTAGGGGGATGGCGGGAACTGTCCCGGTGCTATGGTACGCGCCATGAGAAAGCTCATCTTCGCGCTGGCCCTCGCGCCGGCGCTCGCATCGGCCCAGGTGCAGGCTTCAGGCTCCTTCTCGATCAACCTTCCGATCGTCCTGCCCCAACTCGTCGTCGTCCAGCCCGGAATCATGGTCGTTCCCGGCCTCGAGGTGGAGGTCTTCCAGGTGGATGGGGTCTTCTGGACCCAGCGCGAGGGGCGCTGGTATCGGTCGAGGAGCCACCGCGGCGGCTGGGTCTATGCCCCTCGCGGCGTGCCCGCCGGGCTCACCCGCATGCCGCCGGGCCAGTACAAGCACTACCGGCCCGCGCAGCCGCCGCCCCGGGCGTTCAACCGCGGTGGGCCCGATCGCCGCGACGATCGGGATCGCGGCCGCGGCAAGGGCGACAAGCACGACGACGGGAAGGGGCACGGCAAGCGCGACTAGCGCTTCCGGCCCCTCGGACTCTTCTCGTCGACCGCCACCGGCTCCGCCTCGTGGAACCGCCGGTAGTCGATCCGGCGGCGGCCGTCGGGAAGCGCCTTCACGATCTCGCGGAAGCGGTGGTTCCAGAGCACCTTCTCCGCGGGGTAGACGTGGCGCGCGTACATCACCTTGGTGAGCGCCTCGTCGTACCCGGAGAGGCTGACGATCAGCTCGGCCTCCGCGAGCTGCAGCGCGGTCTCGTCGCTCCCGTGGAGCGGGCTCTCCAGGCCGATCGGGTGCATCGCCGTCCACGCGTGCGTGAAGAGCGCGGAGCCTCCGCGGGCGAGCGGCAGGTCGTGCGCCCGCCGGACGAAGTCCCCCTTCTCGTCCGGCTCGTTCCAGACCAGCAGCGCGTGGACCTTCGCGTCGATGATGTTGCTCGTCCGCTCGTTGGCCATCCGGAACATCAGCGCGGGCCCGCCGTCGCCCGGCGCGACCACCGCCACCCGGCTGAAGATGATCCGCGCCCGGAGCAGCGAGAACTTGGTCAGGACGATGCCGGCGCCCAGGACCAGCTCGAGCCAGCGGACGAACCCCTCGGCGCTCGCGACGAGGCCGGAGAGGACCGTCCGGACCGCCCCCGTGACGTCGCGCCCCGCGACGGGGCCACGGACGGCCTCGACGAGGGCGGTCGCGAAGGCGGCGCGTGACGCCGGCACCGCGCCCACGAGCGCGAGGTCGACCGCGGCGAAGATCCCCTCGGTGACGAAGTAGACGACGCCGTAGACGACGAGGAGCCGCGACCACGGGCCGGTGACCAGCCAGTGGTAGAGGTCCTTGAGCGGGTGGCGGCGCAGGCCGACCTCCACCACCCCCCCTTGCGTGTGTCCGAAGACGCGGGTCGAGCCGAGGTTGCTCACTTGGCCGGGTCCGCCAGGGCCTGGAGCCCGTCGTCGTAGGGACGCCGGACGACGCCCCGCTCGGTGATCAGGGCCGTGACGAGCCGCTCGGGGGTGACATCGAAGGCGGGGTAGCGCGCGCTGACCCCCTCCGGCGCAATCCGCTGGCCGAAGACCATCAGCACCTCGTCCGAGGGGCGCTCCTCGATCGGGATCTCCCGCCCGCTCGGCGTCGCGAGGTCGACGGTGCTCCAGGGGGCCGCGACGTAGAACGGCACGCCGTGGTGGCCGGCGAGGACGGCGAGCGAGTAGGTCCCGATCTTGTTCGCGACGTCGCCGTTGGCCGCGATCCGGTCGGCCCCGACGACGACACAGTCGATCTCCCCGCGCTGCATGAGCCAGCCGGCCATGCCGTCGGTGAGGACCGTGACGGGGATCCCGTCGCGGTGCAGCTCCCACGCCGTGAGGCGCGAGCCCTGCAGGAACGGCCGCGTCTCGTCGGCCAGGACGCGCACCGCCTTGCCCGCCTCGATCGCGCCGCGGACGACCCCGAGAGCGGTGCCGTACCCCGCGGTCGCGAGCGCGCCCGCGTTGCAGTGGGTGAGGACGGTGGCCCTGGGCGGGAGGAGTGCCCCGCC
>Ga0137437_1000403_pt1 | contig 13154 bp, 38 predicted proteins | sample EasRivERMGT138_2_FD_102332 | JGI IMG/M metagenome (GOLD analysis project Ga0137437, IMG submission 102332) | Soil microbial communities from meander-bound floodplain in the East River, Colorado, USA - East River MetaG ERMGT138_2 | ecosystem: Environmental > Terrestrial > Soil > Floodplain ...
ACATCCAAATCGGCCATTGCTGGAAGTCCAATCGACAAACGTTGTTCGTTACATTGAAAAACTCTTCCGTTCAAAATGCCGGCCTTAAAGACTTGCATCAAAATATATTGGTGGCTCAAATCGTTTTGGAATGATTGAAGCCAAATCTTTACTTCGGGCCAATTTTTCAATTCCCAAAGTACCCAGCTATTATCACGTTTCGTTGCAAAGAAACCAAGAGAAGCCATCACGTCAATTTGAATTTGTTCAACGGCAGGCTCTTGTTGAAGCAATTCAAAATAAGGATTCGTCATCTTATGAAATTACACCAACAACTTTTGGCTGTCCATTATTTATATCCAAATCAAAACCCTGGTCAGCGTAGAGTTTTTTTAATTCGTCAAGTGTTTTGACCGGAGCTGGAAAACTCTTCTTTGGTTTGAATGTAACGCCACGGGAACGAGCAACGATTTCCTCTTGTGTTAATTGGGCAGTTTCTTCTTTCTGCCGTTTTTGATTACACTCGAAACAAGCCAAAACTTTTCTTTGTTCGTTTGTAGCAGTGTGAAGCCAACGACGAGGATCGTAACGAGAAATCAAGTGGTCAATCGTCGCCATCTTTGGCTCCGGTTTCTTGATATTTTTTTCATTGGTGAGTATGGTCAAGCATCCGCACCAATGACAATGGGGGTTTAGATTGAAAAGTCTAAGCTTCTGGAGGCGGTAACTCATTTTCCTTTCCTTTCTCTTGTGTTGGAAGAATCACACTGGTTTGATTTGTAACAATCGGTGTCAATAAGAATCGAATGACCAAACAAAAGAACAGGGTCATGTACCAAGATTCAAACGTGAATGGAATTCCAGAATGGAAAAGAACATTTAGGCCGTGGATGATGCCAATCGGAACTACGGCAATCAAAAAGATGACACAAACCAGAAACATTTACAGCGTGGTGGAAAGTTCACGAAGCTGTTTCTGAAGGGCGACAACATCCGTGATGTTTTCAAAGTAACGGGCTTTTTCGCCACGAATGAGAATAACAGATTTGTTATTGATGTATCCGGTTCGGAGAAGGAAGGAAATGGCACCGTCAACATCAGCGAAGGCGTTGAAGACTTCCGCTTTTTTGTTCAAGACGAGAACTTTAATCATACAGGATTGTAATCTATGTTTGAGGTTTAGTCAAACGATTTTATTGTGTTCGCAGATTCCCCTTGAACCTCTTGCCAGATATTTCGTTACGACACCAACGAAAACTTTATCGGCCCAGCCGTAACTAGTTCCTTTTGGGTCATCGACGACACCAGTTAATTCGGTAGTTCCGCCATTGATGTTTTTATACAAAACAGTTCCGTAAAGTTCAGCAGCACGTTGAGAATAGAATCCGTAAAGTGTTCGTTCCATAAAGTTTTTAGTCAACCGGAGTTTCGTCGAATTCGTGTGGTTCCGGTTCGGGATAATCACACTCAACATCCGCCACTTGTTCAAATCCCTTTTGAATCACTTCGTCTTGTTGGGCTTCGGTCAATTCCACGTCTTCACCGGTTGCCTTGTTTTTTGAAGATTGGATTTCGATTTCTGCCGGTGAATCAGGTTCTTCAGGACACCCGTATTTGTCCCGATGTCCCCGACTCATGGACCAATACTTGCAATCGCAAACAACGGTAATTTCCGTTCCGTCTTCCTGTTCCACGTAGATTTCAACGTTCATTTCAATACTTGGTAAACTAACTTCTTCAAATCATCGTCTGCGAGAGGCTTATTGTCAAGCAATTTGAAACAAAAAGCAGCTCGATTCGTTTCACCGTAAGCAGCGATAATCTTCTGAGCTTGGTCCCGACGAGTAGGAAGATGGCGAACATCATTCACAAACAACGTCATGTGCGCCACAATCTTGGCCACTTCCTTGAATCCGTCACAGATTCGGCTCATGTCGCCTTGGATTTGATTCGCCAATTCAAAGTCAAACGTAGTGGCAACGTGATTATAGAAACCTTGGTAATCAGGCTTGCCGAGGGCAAACCAAACGTCAATCACTTTGTCGAAAGAAGCCAGTTCAGACTTCATGTGATGAAGGGCCAGATACCATGCCGATTTGACCTTATGAAGCGTCTGGCCTTCTTTGGAATAGATAACAACGCCTTCCTTACCCTTCCAGTTGTCAACGTCTGCCATGAGGTTGTCAACAGAATCAAATCGATACATGACCGGACGCTTACAACCGAAACCTTTGGCTAATGAATCGAGCCAGTCTTGGGTCCAAAGATTGTAAGTGTCATGAGAAATGGCGCCGACGAGAATGATATCGGCTTCTTCGCCGTAACTAAGAACGATTCGATTGACAGGAGAAACCCATTCAAACAAAAGAGAGAATGGCCACGTTTCCATGCCACAAGATTGGAACTTGAAGATTTCGGGATACTTCTCTTTGAGAATGGCAATTTCGTGGCCGTTGTCAAGATTTGCCGCATCCACCGTACCACGAGTGCGGAGAATGAATTCGCCCTTGTATTTTGAGATAATGAGAAGAGAACCGTCAATCTTCTCCGTAATCAAACAATCACGGAGGGAAGTCGGAACGGGGAAGTTTTCAGGATTTTCGCCCCAGTTAGTGAATTTCGGAAGGCCAGCAGAAATCAATTCACCTTCGGAATTCCATACAGAAGAACGAAAATGCTTGTTGGCTTGTGTCCACTTACAACCAATATGTTGGGGTTGAAGGAGATACACAACTTCGCCAAGGACAATATGTTCGTGGATCATGAACTGATCACGGTCAATTGAGGCCAAGTCTATCTTCATGGTGATATCTTACGATAGTTTTACAAATTGTCAAATCCTTTATAGGGAACTGATATCCTTCTGAGTGGGCGGCCTCCAGTTTAGAATTTTTCCGGTAGCCAGTTCAATGTCCAGTTCAACGTAATCGCCGAAATGTTCACCAGGGAAAAACTTGGGGACATAGCCGTCATATTCCTTGATGACGTTTCCTTTTTCGTCAATGACCGTGGCAGAGAAAAGGTCGGAACATTTTGCTGTGATTTTTATGACAATTGCTTTCATTGAATGAATTATATCAGAATTTGAATGACTGTCAACCATTAAATTGAAAAGATGCACTGATAAATGACCTTCTTTTTGGCAGAGAAAATGATGCTATGAATGGAGATTTTTGCTCCTCTCCCATCGGCCTGGTCCATGAAATCAATCTGCCAACGGCCTTCCAAGTCGGTGATTTCGCAAAAGATATACTTGGCAGCATTGATGTGATACTCTTCACAACGACGACAAAATTCCTTCCATACACAATTCAGGAGAGTCTTTGGATACTTCGGCCCAAGATTACGAGTTTTGCACTCATAACGATTCTGCATCGAATTCCAATTATTGAAATCGGTGGTGGTTTTGTCGAAGGAAATCACAGAGGGCAACGAAAGTTTCATTGAAGAGAATATATCAAAGAATCAAAGAGAGTCAAGAAGTTCTTTGAGTTTCTTTCTCATGTCACCACGGTCTATTCTGCCGTCACACGAAGGCCGTAAAAGGTAGGATTCGAGTATCGTTAGAATGTTATACATTTCTTCCATTTTGTCAAGTTTTCTTAGGCCACTGAAAATCATGACAGCTTCGTCCCGTGTAGCAATCCCTTTGAACACGGCGATATTCTTATCGAAATGATCATTCGCTTCTTTCCGGCATTGAGCCAGAATCTCTTCCAGTTGTCTCATAAAATTGGTAGCGATGGTCGGACTCGAACCGACACTGAACAGATTTTAAGTCTGCTGCCTCTGCCATTGGGCTACACCGCCAGTGTGTCTGGCTTAACCGCCAAATGATTCGTGATAACTCTGTGAGTCATCAAAGGGTGAATACTTCTTATCTCCGCCACCTTCATCGTGGCGAGGTTTGTTGCCCTTATGCTTGTTCGGTTTCTTGTGATTGATTTTGTGGCGCCACTTGTCTGGCTTCTCTTTGTATGTTTTTCCCATATTACACCTTACTTACTAACACAATCGGGACAAGTGTCAAATCCTTCGTGTGGATTCACCGGAATCTCTTTACACAATACACAAAGGTATTCTTTTGGTTGGTTGTTTGTCTCGACTGAAATGTTTCCTGCTCCTCCGGCTGAAAGGCCTGAAGCAAATGCCTCGGCATAGGATGAATCGGGGAATTCTTTAGTGACCGATTTGTTTCGCATCCAATCCGGCCCGCTTCGGTATTTGAAAGTGAAGGTCATTTACCAACCTGTGATTGCTCGGATTACGAAGATGGCCAAACGAATGGGTAAGTAAGGCCAGAAGATTGTTGTGAGAATGGCGTATGCTGCTTCTCCTGTTCGGCATCCATTTCCCAAACAGATAAGGAGCAACCAACCCAGACCAGCGCCAATCATTCCGATGACGTAAAGAATCACGAATGCCGTTATCATTGTGTCAGAAAGTAGTGGCAAAGCCTGTATTTGTCAAGCAAATTGCCTGGCTTCAGGTCGCTCATGTTATGGTCAAGGTCAGAAAGCTTGACAATGGCAGCGAAGGTATTGCGTCGGATATTACTCAAGTAAATGATAATGTTGAAGTTATCTTTATTCTTGGTAAGAAGCATCACAGCTTCCAAAACTTGGCTGACTTCATCCAGTGGAAGTAACTCACTCAGAAACTTCTGAAGTTCTTCCCATGTAACCGTTGTATCTTCAAGAGTGTCATGGAGAAGGGCAACCAACGAGATCAAAAAGACTTGGCGTGAACCATCCGGATAGAAATCATTCGCCCGATTGATGGCATTATCCTTGACAGCAACACAATGGGTGAAATAGGGGATTTGACTGTTATTACGGAAACGATTCTTTGGCGTCAATGCCCTCTTGTCATGGGCAATCGAAGCGAATTCGTAAATCTCTTGATAAATGGCCGGTTCGGTCATATTCATCTTAATTTAACATTTCAGGCGTAGATGTCAAGTCAATTTTTATCTTGACTGGAGGAAGTGCGGCTTTGAACATTGGTCTGCCGTCTTGAATAGCCATTTCGATGATTCCCGTTCCAACCATGTCAGCTAGAGAACAATGCAAATCGGCCACGTCTTCAGGAGACTTGCCGGAAGGGTGTTTTTCTTCATCGGCGGCCAACAGTTCCAGAATTTGTTCGGTGGTATATTTCATGCCACACTCCTTTGTTCCGACATTACTCGGCAGAATTGGTCTTGTTGAGAGTCACAACGAATCCAAATCTCTTTGCCTTCATGTAGGGCAAATTCTTTGGCTTGTTTGTTGTCGATTGCCCAACTATGGCCTGCTCGGGGTTGAGCGAACCACATTCTACCGTTCCAGTGGGCGGTTGCGAAGATGTTCATCGTGGAGTTATTATAGTTGAAGATTAGTCTTTGTCAAGGAACTTCTTCCAGTCACCTTGAGGGCGACGATAACCAGCTCCCTTTGTAGGCCGTTCCACCTTGACCGCCGGAGCGAAAGGCTTACGAATGCTTTTCAGCAGTTGGAGTTGAGTAGGAAGCTTGTGTTTCATCTTGGAATAATTATATCAAATCCATTCCAATTGTCAAGAAAATAATGCCGGGAGCTTTTCCAATGACGGCAAAATCACTGGTGATATGTTTGCCCGCACCGCTAAGTGTCCGTCGGCCTCAAAGGGCCGCATATCTGCTCCCGGCTTTCAATTTGAACACAATTTCACTTAGGACCTACGTCCAATTGTTCCAGTTACTTCATTCTGAATGGGAATCGAACCCATGCCAAGCCCGCAATGGGCCTGCTCTACCATTAAGCTACCAGAACCATTTCACTGTCTATGTGACCCTTTTGGGTTTTGTCAACAGTCTTTCGACCGAGATTCAAGTTACAACATCCAGTTACGAATGTCAAATCTTTTTTATACCGTCTTGACCTTTGCCGGACGGCCACGTTTCTTTGTCACAACCCCATTGGCTGCGTCAGTTTCCGCTTGGGCGGTCTTTTGTTTGTCTTCCTTGACCAACTCATCAAAGATTTCTTCCGCACGGCCAATCGAATGAACAGACCATGCCGATTTTCCAAACATGTTGCTGCCGGGATACTGTTCGTATGTTTGTTCAACAAAGACATTTCCAGGCAAGGGCGTTCCCTTCAGAATGGTTTTGAACCGAAAGACTTCCCAACATTGAATCTTCGCCGGAGTCTTGACCTTGGAGAAGGAATAGATGGCCACGTTTCCTTCCCGTTTAACTTGGTGAAGGAGAATCGCTTCGGCCTGGCCGAATCCGTCACCAGTCCAAACTTTGTCGATTTCCAACCGTTTGATTTCGTCGTTCATAATACGGTGAATGTATCACGGCGGACACCAAAGGCAACAGAACCATCGCCGAATTGAAGGTCGCAGTAGGTATCACCTTTGATTTGATACTCTTCCACGATTTGAACGTCAACCTCTTCGCCAGCCCGAAAGGTGTCGTTTTCTTGGCCAACAATCTGGTCAGCCTTCTCGTCGAAGTCGGTTACAACTTCGAGTTCCGTATCAATTTTGAAACTTATCATGACGAGAATATATCAAATAAATTGTGATTGTCAAGTGACTTCCTACAAAAATTTAACCCCGGAGTGTGACCTCCGGGGGTTTATGGGGTTATTGTTGTGTTTTAGAGCCCGTTTTTAGCCACGGGGCCGAGCAGTCGTTCGGTTCGCCGTTTCTATCACGGGTCACCGAAATTGGTTTAGTCAGACTTCTTATTACTGGAGAAAGAAGACTTGAAGAGAAATCCACAGAGAATCAGAATTCCCCAGGCATGCCAGATGGATTCCAATTTGCTGACGCCAGCAACGGTTCCAACGAGGCAACTATTCCAAAGAAGATAGACCGGCCATGACATGAGAAGGCCGAGGAGCAGAATAGCTCCGACGAAGAGAATCAAACCACCGATGATTGTAGCTAGTGTTTTCATAGTTGAGTTATTATATCAGACTTTGTTACCGTGGCAAGCGGGGAGTTGTGCCAGTCAATTCGATGTGAAGTTCAGCACGAGCCAGTTTGGCCATAAGTTTACGATGACTGTTCGTGACGATGGTTTGCATCTCTTCAATGCTTGTTCGTTCCCTATTGAACGAAAGAACCTCTAACAGACTCGAATACTTGCTGAGGGCTGCTGAAATCGGTACGTAATCATGTTCAGCATCATAATTGAAATCCACAAGGGCATCCAGAACGGTCTGATTGATTGGATCCCACGGGTCTTTCATCTGTTCCCTTACCTTGGCTTCGGCCTCGGCATTCATTCGACAACAACAATCTTTGTGTGAATGAATTGGACACTGTTCATCGTTTGGCATACTTCGTATAAGTTCCGGGTTTGACGCAATGGCGTCTTTCCATAGACACAATACGTTCAAGGTCAAGATTGGCAAAGTATTTCGTCGCCTCTTCTTGAGACATTTGCGAAATCTTCTGCTTGTGTTTGATTACACCTGAAGGCATCATAAACTTAGAAGGGCCAACCACGTTTCCAGATGCAAAGTCCGAGGGTTACGACGATGACGCAAACCACAATACATTCAAACATGTTCATATATTTACATTACTCCCTTTTGTGATTTTGTCAATCTCGAAACAGATAAGAATCCATCCGTTTCCCAGTGTAAACTTGTCAAGGTGAACAGCATTGTCACGCCATCGTTCAATATCCTTGGAAAGAACATCGGTTGAACAATATCCGGCGTAAAGCAAACAAGACTGATGGTCCAAGGCAAAAATTGGCCCGTGAAACCTATGGTCATTTGGTGTAAACACGTAAAACGTTTTCATAAAATTGGTGCCGCTGGAAGGATTTGCACCTTCACCATCCTTCTGACCTTTGATATCATTCGAGTCAAAAAGAGTCCTGCCGCAAATCGTTTGCAACCGATTATTTCTGGATGCCACACTGTTCTGGCTCTTACGGAACGCACCGGCGAAATACTATAACACTTTTTATATGTTTGGCAAATTGGTGGGCCCTGTAGGATTTGAACCTACGACCAAGCGATTATGAGTCGCCTGCTCTGACCGCTGAGCTAAGGGCCCTAACCAATTATTGAGCGACCTGATTCAATCGGAACAGCTCAAAGGCATTGACTGCCCGATGACTTACGGCCTTCTTGGCCTTGGTTGTCTTGGCCCTGTTCTCATTGTTGGAAATCGACGTGTAGGCCGAATCGGCAACGCTGTTGTGGTCCATCCAACGCTTCTCCGAAGAATTCATCTTATGCCAAACCTTGTCAATCAATCCCATTTGTTCGAGCTTCAGCAATCCCTTGGTGACGACGGTTTTAAGAACAGCAGCCTGCTGGTCACTGGAAGGATTCAGGCCAACACTCTTGGAAACGAAGTCGGTGACCTGTTCAAGATTGTGGGCGAGATGTTTTTGAGAAGCGAAAAGGGCCTTCATCGCTTCGTGGGCTTTATCGGTGTAAAGTTCGACGTTGAATACCATAATACTTTAAGTTACTTTGTTTTGGAAATTTGGCAAGGGGAATCCTTTCCCCTCGTTTGGTTTACATGCACTGGTAGCTTTCGCTCTTGGTCCATCCTTCATACCATTCATCATGAGCCTCAACCACTTCGGAGAGAGGGATGCCCTTGTGGTAGAGCTTTCCGTTGAAGATTCCGCCAAGATTGACGGTATTCTTGAACTTGGCCGTGACCCGGACGTATCCGTCTTTATACTTGACGACGGAACCTTTGGTGATTTCTTTCGGTGTTGTATCGTTCATGGTGATACTCTACAATTTTTTGTAGAAATGTCAAGGACTATTTTCGATGGCCAGTATGAACCACCGATTTAGTTTGTGTATCAATGACTTGCCACCAATCCGTTCCGTCTTCAAGTTCAGCAGCAGCCAATACGGCTTCCAATGCCGTATCATGGTCGCTGTTGAAATCTCCCCAACCACCCGAAGGGTAATAGTCGGAGCCGGCAAATAGGAGGAATTGTTTCATTAGATTCCGGTCCAGCTCGCCTGAGCTTCAGGGAGATACTTGGCCACGATGACGTAGGCAATCAACACACAGGCGACGAAGATTAGGGTCAGTTTGAGTTTCAGATTCATACAATGATTATACTATTGTTTGGGGATTTGTCAAATTTATTCCACGTTGAAAAGTTCTTTCATCGAAGGGACCCGGCCAAGGAGTTTTTCCAGACGTGTTTTCTCGGCGCCAAGTCTCTTTGCCCGGCGTTTGACTTCCGTTCGGGGTAGTTCACCGTCACAAGTAAGATTCTCCGGAGAGAGTTGACATTCGATTCTCCGGAGACTTGAAAGGATATCTTGTTCGTTCATGGGGATATTATATCCCTAATCCGAACAGTGTCAAGAGGGAAATTTCGTTTCCGTTCCTGCGGGAAGATGGCCGAGGGTCGCAATCAGCTGATGCTCAATCTCCTGATAGGCATAGTTGGTCTGCTCTTCCATTTCATCGCCATACAAGGCGGCATCTTCAATGTCGTCGTGGTTCAGATGACCGTGAACCTCGTCAGCATCAAGGTCAAGGCCATGAGCATTCAGAACTGTTTCAACGTCTTCAACTGTCGTTTCCCATGCTGTATTCATGTTAGTATTTTATTCGTTTCTTGTTGTTTGTCAAGTTCAAATCCAATGATAATCTGGATGACCGTCTTTGATGATTCGCCATCCAGCTTGTTCAAGGTCATGGAGAGCAATTGGAGTGGCCAGAATTTCACCATCCCAACGAGCCAAGGTGAATCGGTCGCAGTAGCTGGACTTGGTGACGTGGCCACATTCAACTGCGTCAATCTTGACTTCACGAATGTCTTTCTTCATCAACTTGGCCATTCGTTGCATGTCACGAATCCTAGCAGGATTGTATCCTTCCAACAGATGAACATTGACAAACGTTCGTCCGGGTTTATTGGCCGGCATGTCTTTTCGGAGATAGATGTATTTGTATGTCGCCATGTTCGATATTACCTTTCAGTTATGAAGTTGGCAAGTCGTTTACCAAACAAAAATGCCAAGAATGTCTTTGATGGATATCGGCCCATAGTTCCGACTGTCAAGACTATCCTTTCGATTGTCGCCCATCATAAAATATTCATTCGGCCGGAGGGTGAGATTGTTGAAATTCCTTGGAGCAGTCAACGTTCCCTTGTTCAAATACGATTCATCCAGAAGTTTTCCATTGACATACACCCGTGAGAATTGAATTGAAATCTTGTCACCGGGCACGCCGATGACTCGTTTGACAACCAATTCCTTATCAATGTTGTCGCGGAAGATGATGATTTCACCATTCTTAGGCGAACGGAATTTCAGAACACACAGATTGACATAACCACGGTCGCCATTGGCGAGAGTCGGATTCATACTCTTGCCTGAAATCACAACCGGACTGATTACATTCTTCTGAACTACGGCAGCAGTCACCAACACTCCAACAATACTAACACCGAATGCTAAAAGGTTTTTTGTAGTCTTATTCACTCATTGAAGTTACTCCATCTTTTTCTATTGTCAAGACTTGACAAGGGACAATTCTTTGGTATATTCCTACCATGAAAATTGACATCCGTCCGCTGGATTACTCCACCGCTGAAAACCGTCGTCAACTCCGTCAAGTGAAGAACAGCCGACTTCATATCTTCCAGAGTGGCGAGACAATTCTGGAGAACCTCTTCAACCGTCACAATCGGCCCTTTCATCTCTACAAGAAGGCAGTCATTCCAGCCGTCTTGGCTGAGTTCAAGGCGAAGGGAATCGTCGCCGAGGGATTCTCTTGGAGCCAGTATGCTGGCTGTTCGTGTGGCTGTTCGCCAGGCTTTCGGTTCACCGTTCGTGGAACTGGACACGATGTTTTCGTCAATGTCAAGGCCGAAGACTTCGAGAAATTCATTGTTCACATTCAGTCTGAACTTGAACTTGCCAGTTAATAAACAATAGTATAATATACCATCATGAAGAACGCACAAACAGTCAAAAACGTCACATACGGTTTCGCCGGCAAATGGGTATTCCGTGCCAATCTCCCGGATGGTTCCGTGTATGAATTCCGAACCAAACTGCCTGGCGGCCGTGCCACGGCAGACAAGGTTGCTCGTCAAGTCGCCGGTTCCGTCGCCCGCAAGGGTGAACTGGACAACCTCGCCCGTGTCACCATCGACAAGATCGTAGCCGAAGCGCTCGGCGTGGAACAGTAAACAACAACAAGGGAATGGATTCCCACCACTTTAACAAAACCCATGACAAGCCTACTCATTCTAAACTCACTCGTGTTTCTCTTCCTGTTCGTTATCTGGACTCGAAAGAACTGGTTCAACTTTTTTCTGAAGTTCATCTGGCTGTTGGCAGCTGTGGCCAATTTGTTGGCTGTCACCAGTCCCCACATTTTTAAGTAAGTCAAATGTTCTCTTGACATTCTCTCTGGATTTGTTATAGTATCTCATGAGCAAAAACCTCTGTGGAAAGACGCGGAAGATGGACCGACCGTATGAAGTGTGGCAAGGAAACGCCGGCGACCTTGGGAACATCACGTATCTGGTTCTCAAGAAATACCAAACCTCCGAACTGGAAGCGGTTAATCCGTATGCTCGTTGGTTCGTGGCGGCCAAATCTGATGCCACTTACGGCACCTTTGAAATGGGCGACAACTACGTGAGCGAAATCAAGATGGTTGCCAGGCGCATCTGGGTTGACGATGGCAACGAGATGCCTGCCGAAGTGAAGCAGCTCATCGCTGCCTAACAATAAACGAACAAGGGGAAAGGATTCCCCTTGACTTTCTTCTGCCGAATAGTATAATAATTTCATGAACATCAAAACACCGGACGACTGGGCCAGAGAGTTTAAGCTTCATCACTGTATTGGCAACAAGAATTTCGCCAAACAGATTCGACGTGTTCAGAAAGAGGCTTATGAGGCTGCACGTAAACACGACGAACAGACGGCAAAGAAAACAATCAAATCACTCGAATAAATGTGGAAATCTCCAACAACCGAATTACCAGAAATCAACATACGGGTGAATGCGATTTACCAATCATTTTCTCAATCCAAACCTCTCGTTGCTATTGCTTGGTTGAAACCTCTTAATAATGGTTATGGTAAGATCGGAAAAACTCAATGGGTTCTCACCGATGGAATAAAGGGCACGATTTGTGTTCCAGCAACTACAATTCTATGGTGGTGCGAAATTCCAAAATTCCCTTGACAATGAGGATTGAAAATAGTATAATCAATCCATGAAACGAACGTTCTGGAACAAATTCACCAACGTCCAAACCAATCGGAAGAAACTCGCTGAAGTATGGTTTGAAGTCCTCCGTTCGGCAATCACCGAAGAGGGTGAACTAACCATCTATCACAGCGCCCGATGCAATGATGTAATCATCGTCCAACTATTTCAGAATTACACCAGTCGTTGTGTATTCGGCCATTCCGAAAAAGAGGCAAGAGCATTACTGGCATGAATGAGGAACAACTATTGCTTCTCCGCAACGTGACGGCAACCTTGAACGGTATAATTCAAGGGTGTGTCCATCCCGACGTTGCCATTCGTGCGGTATTCGTTGACCTTAAACCGATTCGGGAAACTCTCAAGGAAATACAGAAAGTCCTTGACAATCAGACTCCGAAATAGTATAATAATCTCATGAAGAAACTTGTCAAATTCCGTTTGGATAATCACTGGGAAGGCGAAGGAATCATCGACCATGGCGCCAAGCCTGAAGATGGAAACTGGTCCGTCACGCTCACCAAACCTTGCAAGGAGTTCAAAGCCGGAACAGTTATCCTTGTCGGAGTCGAAGAAATCACTGGCGTCGAAATGGTTGCTTGATATGAACGACGAACAGATCATCGAATGGATTGCTGAACATCTGGGCCGGCTTCGGATTACTCCATACGGTAACGTCGAAATCGTGTATATCGACGATGCCGGATATGAACAGTCTTACATGGAAAACAACGAAGGCAACGAATCGCCGGCAACTTTGTTAAAGAGAGCAGTTGCCAACGTCAACGGATTATTGTAAAGTATCGACATGAGAATCGAAGTTTACGGTAATAACTACGTGATTCGTGAAGGCAACGAGAAGATGACTTTCTTCATCCACGGCGACCCTTACGCTCACATTACTGCCCGAGTTCTGTTTCTGAAGTATGCTATCGAAGTCAAGTCTCCGATTGCCGGCGTCATAC
>Ga0137437_1000404_pt1 | contig 13128 bp, 9 predicted proteins | sample EasRivERMGT138_2_FD_102332 | JGI IMG/M metagenome (GOLD analysis project Ga0137437, IMG submission 102332) | Soil microbial communities from meander-bound floodplain in the East River, Colorado, USA - East River MetaG ERMGT138_2 | ecosystem: Environmental > Terrestrial > Soil > Floodplain ...
CGCGCAGCTTTGGTTGCTCCTTCGCGTGGGTCGTCCGTCATGATTTCAGCCTGTTTTCAATGATCAACCTTGGAAAAGATGGACGCTAACACATGGGCTGTTGAGCCGATGCTCACTATTGAACACAACGTCAAACAGCCTCAGTGCTTTTCAGCACAAACGCTGGCCTTTTGTGTAGGACACGACGGAGCCAACGTGTAAGTGAACGATTGACATTCATAGCTTGCGGGCTTAACGTGCCGACGCGGGACCCGTCGAGCAGCACGTCAGCGGATTGGCAGTCGGACGGAGCGCGCAATCGCAGGCGCGCTAAACGGATGGATTGGAGGAGCAGATGAAATGGCATCGGAGCGTCGGTTTGTGGGCGGCGGCGGGCGCACTGGCGGTGTCGTTCACCTGGGTCGGCGCCCAGCAGGGGAGCGGCGGCGCGGTCGCGATCGATGCCGATGACATCGGCGGCGTGGTGACGAGCGCGAAGGGATCCGAGGCAGGCGTGTGGGTGGTCGCGGAAACAACGGACCTGCCGACCAAGTTCGCCAGGACGGTCGTTACCGACGATCAGGGGCGCTATGTGCTGCCGGATCTTCCGCCGGCGAACTACCAGGTGTTCGTGCGGGGCTATGGGTTGGTGGACTCGGCGCGCGTCTCTGCGAAACCTGGGCAGCGCCTCGATCTCAAAGCGGTCATCGCGCCTGACGGACGCGCGGCCGCGCAGGTGTATCCGGCAAATTACTGGCTGAGCCTGCTGGAAATCCCCAAAGGAGAACACACGGCCGGGCACGTGGCCCTGGAAACGAAGGCGTGCTACTCATGCCATCAAGTGGGCAACCGTGCGACTCGTGAATTGTCGAAGGGCGTTGGCTCGTTTGCCTCGACTCTTGACGCGTGGGATCACCACACCACGATGGGACCCAACGGGGCAAACATGGGCGGCGTCTTCAAGGGCCTCGGGGCGCAGCGCAAGGCGTTCGCCGACTGGACCGATCGGATTGCCGCCGGCGCGTATCCCGTGGCGCCGCCGCGTCCTGCCGGTGTCGAGCGCAACCTCGTGATCTCGATGTGGGACTGGGCCCAGCCGACCAGCCGACGGAGCGATGCGGCGGGCACCGACGAACGCCATCCCACGATAAACGCGAACGGGCCGGTCTACGGGGCCATCCAGACATCCGACATTCTGACCGTGTTCAACCCGCGGGAGAACTCGTCAACGGAGATCAGGATTCCGTCGAACGGACCTGTGCTTGACGCGAACACTCGTACCTCTCCGGTGTGGGGGGACGAGAAAATCTGGCAGCGGCAAGCCGACCCCCGCAGCGTGGCGATGGACGCCAAGGGACGCGTGTGGGTCACGGCACGGAATCGCGCTCCACAGCAGCAGCCGGCGTTCTGCAAGGACGGCGCGACGAACAAGTTCGCGAAGTACTTCCCGATGGAGGGCCCGAGCGCGAGGCAGGTTCAACTGTATGACCCGAAGACGAAGCAGTTCACGGCGATCGATACCTGCTTTGCTGCGGACCACAACGTCTTCGACGACAAAGACGCGCTCATCTTCGGCCAGGACGACGCGGTCGGCTGGGTCGACACTGTGACGTTCGACAAGACCCACGACGCCGCCGCCTCGCAAGCATGGTGCCCGGGGGTCGTGGATACAAACGGCGACGGTAAGATCTCCACCGGCTGGACCCAACCCAGCGAGGCAATCGATCCCAAGAGGGACCACCGGATCGAATTCGGGCGTTACTCGATTGGCCTCAGCCCCACCGACGGAAGCATATGGTGCTCAGGCATCGGTCACGACGACAAGACGCTCGTGCGCCTCGAGCGCGGGCCTAACCCGCCGCTGTCGTGCAAGGCCGAGGTCTATGTGCCGCCGCCGTCGACGATACCGTTGCCCTATTCGGGAGGCGTGGCCGTCGACAGTGACGGCGTGGCCTGGCTGAACTGGCGGGGCGTCCATGAGATCTTCAGTTTCGACCGTCGCAAGTGCAAGGTGCTGAATGGACCGACCGCTACCGGTCAGCAGTGCCCGGAAGGGTGGACCGTGTACAAGAAGCCCGGCCCCACGTTCAAGGGGGAGCCGGATCTCAGCACGGACATGCTGTACCTGAGCAACATCGATCACCACAACGCGCTCGGTCTCGGGGAGGATGTCCTGTTGTCCGGCGACGTCAACGCTGACTCCTTCTGGGTCCTGATGCCGGAGAACGGTCAGATGAAGTCATTGACCCTGCGCGTGCCGTACCCGCTGGGATTCCACTCTCGTCACGTGGCTGGACGGATCGACGACCCGAAAGCCGGCTGGAAGGGTCGCGGAATGTGGTCGAGCTATTCGATGTACACGCCCTGGCACCAGGAAGGCGGCAAGGGTTCAAGACCGAAGGTTGTGAAGTTCCAGATGCGACCGAACCCCATCGCGAAATAAAGAGCGATCGACGACCCGAGGCATGTCGCAGATCATTCGTCTGCGAGTGCCTCGGGCGCTTCCTCCGTAGTACGGCTTTTCCGCTGTCGATCGATGCGCCGGTCGCTCACCTGGAGTAGCCCATCGGTCGACTCACGGGCGGGAAGGCACCAGATCACCTACTGCTCGTAACCTCCAGTCGCAGTGTCAAGGTCGTCCACCAGTTCGAGGCCAGTCGGTAGCGCGAGACTGTCATCGATGAACCCCGCGACGGTGGGTCTCACCCAGTGGTTGTTGTTGGCGAACGAGGTTGGAACCCCAGACGCGGACACGAAGATCACCGTGCTGGTCCGGTTCGGTGGAATCGGAAGGGTCACGACCGCCAGCTTGCCGCTCGTCGAGCATCCGGCATTGTCCACGACGACATTCACGCCGTTGAGCGCGGCGCTCGCGACTTCGCCCCACGGACGATAGCAGCTATACCAGAAGTGAGCCTGCCAGTTGATCGGATCCGCCGTCGTGTTCCTGACCCGAAACAGCGTCACGACCAGTTTCCCGTCGTTGGAGCCGAATTGAAGCCGGGTGTCCGAGAGCACCAGCGCGTTGCGTCCGGGATAACCCTTCTGCGTCAAGAGTGAGCGTTGGACGTCCTTGTCGGCGGCAACACTGGCAGCCAGTGCGAATCCGTCCGACCACGCTTGCGGGGCAACGCCTCCGAACATGGTCGGGTTGTTCGCGAACAACCAGCTGGTGTTGGGGTGATCAAATGTGTCGAACACGTTCCAGCGATACATATGGCCGATGCGCGGACCGTCAGCTCCAGTCCGGCCCTGTTGGCCGGTGGGTCCGATCGCGCCCTGTGCGCCAGTCAATCCGATCGGGCCCTGCGAGCCGGCGGGTCCGATCGCGCCCGGCGCGCCAGTCAATCCGATCGGGCCCTGCGGGCCGACGGGTCCGATCGCGCCCTGAGGGCCAATCGATCCGATCGGGCCCTGCGGGCCGCCGGGTCCGATCGCGCCCGATGCGCCAGTCAATCCGATCGGGCCCTGCGGGCCGGCGGGTCCGATCGCGCCCGGTGCGCCAGTCAATCCGATCGGGCCTTGCGGGCCGGCGGGTCCGATTGCGCCCGGTGCGCCAGTCAATCCGATCGGGCCCTGCGGGCCGCCGGGTCCGATCGCGCCCTGAGGGCCAATCGATCCGATCGGGCCCTGCGGGCCGGCGGGTCCGACCTCGCCCTGCGGCCCTGTTTCTCCCTGATGGCCGACCGGTCCGACTGTCCCCTGTGCGCCGGTCGAACCTTCTGCGCCCGAGTGACCGATGGCGACGTCGAGTGTTGCGACGTTCGCGCTGTTCTGACTGTTGCTGTTCCCTTTTCTCACTACCAGTTGATACGTGCCAGGCGTGGCGATGACCGACGCGGGAAGAGCGGCGACGATCTGCGTTGGCGACGAACTCAACAAGGCGAGCGGCCCATCGTTGAGCGTCACAGACGGAGGCTGACTGCCGAAGTTCGCACCGCTGATCGTGACGACCTGGGAGACCAGGTTGGGCACGGCGCTGTCCACCCTGACTTGGTTACCTTGCGCGTAGCTTGCGCCGGCGCTGGCGATCAGAAGCGCGAGTGCGAGGCACAGCCTCGCAGAGGCTCGTGTCGTCATGGCTCCCTGCCAGTCGGCAAACCGATCACGCGTCGTAGTTTTCATGCGGCCTCTCCAATGAATTCTCATTTGGCACGTGACCATGTCTGGGGCAATGGTCGTACCAGACCGCCGTACTCCTTTCGTCCCCTCAAAATGCCCGCGCGCGCTGCGTATTTCTGCTGGTTTCAATTCCAGTACTTGCAGCGCCGTGACTCAGAACGGGCCAGACCAACGCACGAAGCGTAATTGGCTCGATCCGGCGTCAGACGTCCGATGTCGCGGCGTGATGCGACTGTGGTGGTGCACACCACTTGCCCTGCGCTCTCCGCGCGTCAAGGAAATGGCTCGCGATGGGTGATGGCGTTGAACGCTCTCGCCTGGTTGATGTTCTTGTTGCCGACCGGAGTTCAGATGAACGTTATCGGCAAGGCGGCCAGAACGCTAACGAGCGGGAGACCGAACACTGACAGGACATTGCCTAGGGATGTGTCGGCATCGTCCGTTTGCCGTCGACAACAGGTGGAAAGTCCTTCACCTCGTCATACGCTTCGGTGATGAAGCGATCCTTGCTCTGCTGCGTGTCGCCCTGGGTCGTCTTGTCATACGGCGCGGTCAGGTTCGCAGCCAGAACGTCCTTCAGCGTCTTGCCCTGATTGCGCAGCGTTGTTACCTTGGCCATGATGTCCACCAGCATCGCGCGATAGGCCAGGAGATCGCTCTTCTTGACCAGCGTGCCATGGCCAGGGACGAGCGTCGTGTCGGGGCCGGCCAGTTTCTCGATGAGGTCAATCGCATCGAGCATGCCTTTGATCGATCCGCCATTGGCCTGATCGGCGAAGGGATAACCGAAATTACGGTAGAAATCCTCGATGTAGATCACATTGGCGTTGCGAAAGCGCACGATGGTGTCGCCAGCGGTGTGAGACGGCATCATCGGGATAAAGTCCACCGTTTCGCCGTTCATATTGAAGGTCGCGGCAGGCTCGCCCGACGCGGCGGGGTTGTAGTCATAGGTCACCACCGGAACCGCGGCCATATCGGGCGCCGGCGCCTGCTGGGCGTTGGCACGCCGCGGCGGACGCACCATCTCATTGCGCAGATTCTCCTGCGAGAAGATCAACGCCCCCTGCTTGGCGAAGAAAGCGTTGGCGCCGGTATGGTCGCCATGAATATGCGTGTTGACCAACACCTTGATGGGTGCGTTGGTGAAGGACCGGATCGCCGCTAGTGTCTTTTCGGCAACCTGTCTGTTCTCGGTATCCACCATCAGGACGCCATCCGGTCCGAAGAGCACCATGGCCCGCCCGCCGGACGCGTCGGGGTGCGCCGGATCAAGGCCTTCCGAGCCGTGCAGAACAAAGAGATTCGGCGACATCTTTGCCGTCACCCTGATCTCGATCTTGTCCCAGGGCGTCTGGTAGCCCGGAGGAAAGGTGTACGAGCCTTCTCCCGGTGCGATGATCGTGATGGGATATTCCGTTCTCTGTGCCCAAAGGACCGCGGGGACAGCTGCCATCGCGACCACACTCACTGACAACAACAGGCGTTTGCTTGTCATGGCATTCCTCGTCTGCCGGATCGTTGCACTTTCGCGCCCCAGATCAAGAGGGAATTTCAGTCTCCCGGCCCCGACTTGTCCGCCCTAGCGCGACCCGACCGACTTGTCCGCCGTAGTACGAAGCGCGAAGGCGGATTGACTCAAAGGTGTGGCCGGCGTATGGTTGGCCCACCTTTGACCGTCTGGTCGCGGAGGCACCGATTTATGACAGGACGAACGCTCAAGATTGCGGCGATAGGTGTGGCTTTGGTCGCGGGCATCCTGATTGGCAGTCGGCTGGACGTTGTCCAGGGACAGCAGAAGAAGACGCCCGGCGAGGGGTTCGCCGCCGTTCCAGGACTCAAGGGCGGGCAGGACGTGTTCGGCCCGTACGATCCGGTGCAGAACTGGCCGAAGCCGTTGGGCGAGAGCCTTCCCGACCATGCGGGGTGGACCTGGTCGCAGGCCACCGATGTGTTTCCTGAGAGTCCCGACCGAGTGATCGTGGCGCAGAAAGGCGAGCTGCCTGTGCTTCCGGCGGGGCGCGGGCGCGGAACCACCTGGCTTCCGCAGATCGGGCCCAGCATCAAGTTTCCGGTGGGCGGCGGCGTGCCGATCCGTGAGGCCGCCAGTGCCACACCCAGCTTCGGCAAGGCAGTAGATGCGAGCGACGGCCGTCCTGGCGTCGATTGGCGGTGGGAGCACGTGATCGTCGTGTTCGATCGCAACGGAAAGATGATCGAGGACTGGTCGCAATGGGACAGCATCTGGGGCCGGCCGCACGACGTGGAGATCAGCCCCTACGATCCGGAAAAGAACATCTGGATCGTGGATGCCGACGCCCATTTCGTCAGCAAGTTCACGCACGACGGCAAGAAGCGACTCCTGACGCTGGGCACGCCGGGCATGCCGGGCACCGACGATACGCATTTCAGCCGGCCGACGTTCATGGCCTTCATGGACGCCAACACCTGGTACCTGGCCGACGGTTACGACGGCACCCGCGTCATCAAGTACGACATGAACGGCAAGAAGCTTCTGGAGTGGGGAATGAAGGGCACTCCACCCAACGAAAAGCGCCCGGGCTACTTCAACAGCGTGCATGGGATCGCCGTTGACCCGACCACGCGGCGCGTGTACGTGAACGACCGCAACAACGGGCGCTTGCAGGTGTTCGACGAAAACGGCAAGTTCCTCGATCAGTGGGATTTCGGTCCGCGCCCGCCGATGAACATTCACACCATCTACATGGGCGCCAACCATATTCTGTGGGCCGCCGATCAGGGATCGAACAAGCTCCTTGGCTACGACGCCGACGGACACTTCCTCTATTCGTGGGGAACGTTTGGCACGTGCCAGGGCTGCCAGTGGGGCGTGCACGGGTTTGCCACCGACAAGGAGGGCAATCTCTACACCTCCGAAGTGAGAACCGGCCGAGTCCAGAAGTACGCGCCGCGCAAGGGCGCCAACCCCGACTTTGTCGTCGGCAAGCCCTGGCCGGGCGTCTGGTAGAAAGCGCGGCTCAAGGTTCGATTCCTTCCGGGCGCGCCAACTTGCTCTGCGAGTTGGCCGCGCCCCGAAGTCTTCAGCCACGTTCCGGCTCGCACGCTCGCCGGAACATGGACGAGTCGTTTCGAGCGCGCCGCGGATTACTGAACGCGATGGGCTGGCCGAAATTGCGCGCCGGGTCAGTAACCGAACAGCCGCGTGTACTTGACGATGAATGAGCGACCCAGCAGCTCTTCCGAGGTGAAGTCTGAGGTGTCGCGCCGGTCGTTGTACACGAGAAACAGTCCGGTCCCGCTGCGATTCAGGAGGGCCATGCGGATGTTCGAGGAAACGGTCGACGTCTGGCGGTTGTACTGAATGAGGCCCTGCAGGTTCGCCAGGCTCGTGAAGGCGTAGTTGACCTTGATCGGAACCAGCTCGTTCGTGAAGTTGCCGAACGGCAGTTTCATGTCGTCCCGGTTCCAGCCGATCTCCGAGAGGAGCCTCGCGCCGGCCCGCAGGCCGATCGTCAGTTGCCAGCCGATCTGGCTCCCGTTGTAAAACTGGCCGATCCTCTGGCGCAGCGATGCGCTGATGGGTGCACTCTGGTCCGTGTTTCCCTCGAACATCCCATGCGTCCAGGCATAGTTACCGGCCGGAATCACCACTCGGCGTCCCTCGACGTCCTGGTAGATGGTGAACGGCTGCCTCGGGCGGTCCTGCTGTGTCTCGAAGATGTAGCCGAACCTGGCTCCCGACCGTTGTTCAATTTGGAAGAAGTGCCAGTGTCCTCGTGAGGTCTCGAGCTTGTTGTCCAGATCCGTATAGACGTTGAAGTTTGCGTGCGGCGAAAAACGACGGATCCAGGGCCACCGTTTCGGCTGGTAAGAGAGGTTGTACCGGGTGTCAAGCTGCCGGTACGCCCGCCTCTGGAGAAACCCGACCTCGGGGTTGAAGCGCTCGCCCACCTGCACGTAACCCACCGTGGTGCTCCCAACGGCGTTGGCGTGCGTGAACGACGCGCGGCCTGCGTAGTCGGACCCGCCCTTGCCTTGCGGCGAATCAGTTCGGGCGAGAAAGGCAAGGAGTTTGCCGTTGGTCGTCGCCTGCCATGCCACGTCGAGTCCGTAGGCGCGGTTATAGTCATCACTCGGCGCCAGCGACCCGACTCCCTGCCGGTTGACGTACATCGCCCCGAAATTCGAGCGGCCCACCTCCCGCTGTATCCGTATCACCGAGAAGTTGTTGCCCGGCGCGATCGTCTCTCCCGTCTGGTCGTTGCGGGCCTCCCGTGTCTGCATGTTCAGCAGGCCGACGTTGTAGCCGCCCAACTTGCCGCTCAGGCGGCCGCCGGCGAGGATGTCGATCGGCGCGCCGCCCTGGGAGAGACCGATCCGTCGCGAGAAGAAGAGGTCGACGGCCTGGGCCTGGCCCAGCTGAAAGGTCTGGGCGTTCTCGAGGAAGAAGGGCCGCTTCTCGGGAAAGAAAAGTGCAAAGCGCGTCAGGTTCACCTGCTGCTCGTCGGCTTCGACCTGCGCGAAGTCGGTGTTGATCGTCGCGTCGAGCGTCAGGTCTGCCCGCACGCCCCACTTCATGTCAAGTCCGACGTCGCCGTTTCGGTCCACGGTGTTGGTCCGCAGCGCCCGGTCGTCGTTGACCGAACCGACGGCATACGGCACGAGCTTGAACTCTCGGCGGGCCGGAAGGCTCAGCCCGCTCAGCTTGGCAGCCACCGAAACGCGGTGCAGGTTGTAGCCGCGGGGTACTGGGGACAGGAAGACCTGCTCGTTCTTCCGGCGGATGTTGCGCAAGACGTTGACGCCCCAGGTGCGATCGTCGCCCGGCTCGTACCGCAGCGTCTTGAGTGGAATGGCAAACTCCGCTTCCCAGCCGCGTTCGGTCATCTGCGCGCGGACGACCCAATCGGCATCCCAGTTCGTATTGAAGCGGCCGGCCTGCGCCTCTCCCGTGACCTGTCCGTCGTACTCGATCCCGAACGGGTTCGTGCCGAAGACAAACGCGTTCTGCCCGTCGTTGAACGTATCGAGGAGCACCTCAATCGAATCGGTGTCGCTCAGGTCGGCGTCGCGGCGGCTTTGACTGACGATGATCTTGTCCGGCTCGGAGTCGAAGCTGATGATGCCGATGTACAGATTCTGGGAATCGATGAGGAACTTGATCTCAGTGCGTTCGGTCGCGGCCTCGCCGTCGTTGGGCTCCTGCTGCGTAAAGGAACTGTAGGGCACTGCCGCGGACCACGCTTCGTCGTCCACAAGTCCATCGACCTGCGGACGCGCGTCGCCGGCGAGTCGGCCGACGGTCAGCATTGCCACGTCCTGGCCGAAGCACACGTTCGGGATCAAGAGAGCGAGCGGCGCGAGCAACCAGGCCGCTGAGAGTCGCGGTAAGTTCATTTCGTCTCCGGGGGAGAAGCCTGTCCTCGCTGAGCCGCGGGCGGAATCGAGCGTCACATGATATCTGAAGCAGCCGCTGCTTCATGGGCGCGTACGAGGCGCACCGCCGCGGACGAGAGGAACACCGGTCGGCTTGTTTAGGATTGTTTTGAGGAACTGCTTGACGGAGCGGTTAAGCGGCGCACCCGTAACTCACCCCGAGAGTGCGCGACCCTTCATCACCTTCAAGCCGCCCAGGGTTCGCCTGAAGCACGTCCGACGTCGGGCCGCTCTAAGACGTTTCATTCCACACATACAGGAAGACGTCGTCGCTGGCGGTCGCCACGGTACGCCCATTCTTGCGGGTAGCACGATTCAGGGCTGACCGGACCTTTTCCTTGCTTTCTGTCAATGCCGACAGCGGCACTTTCAGCGCGATACCCTTCTCTACTTGATCGAGATCCGACAGGATCTTGGTGACAATCTGCTTGTGTTTTCCGTTCCGGCCGTTTGGAACATCGGCCTGCAGCATCCCCTTGAAGTTCATCGGAATCTTTCTGGTCCGAGGCGCCATCGTCAACCTCCTGCGCACACACACAAACCTTAAACTAACGACACGTAATAGTATCCAATCGTAAAACGCCGTGCAAGTATTAAATACACTCCACTAAAAGCACCAGTCGTGGCGCAGCGGAGTCGGCGTGCAAGGGGTCCGCGGGATCGCTAATTGAGGACTGAGGCTGCGCTAACGGAGCGGAGCCGGTTGTCCAAAAGAGGTAACCGGTAGCACTCACGCCTCAGTACGCTTGCTTGGTGACGCGAAGGAGCGAACCGATGAAAAAACCAAGCACTCACTTCGATCAGATCCCGATCGAGGTCGTGAAGAAAATTGCCGATCGAGACACCCCAAAGAAAGACGATCGAGACACCCCCGAGAAGGAAAAGGGTGGCAACGTCATTGTTGAACCGGCGTCGAGCAAGACCGAACCCTACAGCATGTGGCCCGGTTCATTTAGCAGGACGTGACCGTGAGCGCCCATCCGCAGCCATCAGCTGGCCAAGGCTTTTCCCAGATGCCGGACCCTGCTCGCGTCGTTTTGCCGTCAGTGACTTCCGCTCCTCCAGGCCCGCGCCCGGATGTGCTCTTCATCGATGATGAGCGCATAATCGCGTCACTCGTCCCTACGCTGCGGGACCGCTTCACGGTGACTGTGATGTCCGCGGTTACAGCAGGACATTTCCTGCAGCACACCCGGCCGGCGCTTGTCATCATGGACATCGATGCCGGGAATGGCGCGGCGGTGGAAGTCTGTCGCCAAGCCAAATCTCTCAATCCCTCACCGGCCGTACTCGTGATCACCGCAGCTCCCGAGAAGGTACCGGACGCGTTGGCGGCCGGCTGCGATAGCGTGCTCTTGAAGCCGTTCCCGCCGAACTTGTTGCACCAAAGGGTCGGAAGACTGCTTCGCGCGTACATCTCGGGCATGGGTACCAACCGACCGAGGCCAGACACACGCTGTCCATACTGCAACCATGTGGGCGTCACGAGTTTCGAGTTCGCGACCCTTCGCTGGGACTGGTACGCATGCCTCCACTGCAGGCAGGTCTGGCTTGCGAACTGTCAGGGTTGACGCCTGGCCGACTCGTGCCTCTCCTTCGGACTATGGCCGAAGCGACGACGGCTCCCGGCGAGTAGGATAGGGACCAGGCGACATTGGCCAACCCTCTCCTGCGTGTGTTCAGCGGTCTCACCGCGTCACGGCGAACGGTCGACACCGTCATCCCCAGGCGCACATTCGATGATGTCGTTCTGCCACCGGCGACGCGCCGGGCACTTGATCAGGCGCTGGTCCACGTAACGAGCCATGACCTGATTTTCAATCGCTGGGGTCTTGGCGAGCGGCACCCGACCGGTTTCGCGCTCGCTTTCAACTTCGCCGGGCCTCCGGGCACCGGAAAGACGATCTGCGCCGAGGCCCTGGCCAACGCGCTTGGGCGCCGTCTGCTCGTCGTGCGCTACGCGGAGATGGAATCACTCTGGATGGGCGAGACGCCGAAGAACGTGTCGGCAGTGTTTCGGCTCGCGCGGGAAGAACATGCCGTGCTGCTGTTCGACGAGGCTGATGCGATCGCGGCGCGACGCTCCTCTTCTGTCGAGCATGGCTTCCTGCGCGAAGCGAACACGGTCGTCAACGTGCTGCTCAAGGAGCTCGAGACGTTCAACGGCGTCGTCATCTTTGCCACCAATCTCGCCGCGAACTTCGATCCGGCGTTCGAGCGCCGCATGAGCACCCACGTGCTGTTCGAGATGCCTGGTGTTCACGAGCGGGAGCAAATCTGGCGCGTGCAGATGCATCCGACGCTCACGCCGCTCGCCCCAGACGTGAATTTCCGGGAGCTGGCGGAGCGGTTCGAGGTCACCGGCGGCGATATCCGCAACGCGGTGCTCAAGGCCGCAACCGCCGCCGCCGGCGAACCTGGCCGCGACACATCGAAAGCTATTCATCAGCGGCACTTCCAGGACGGCATCCGCGACGTCATCGCCGCCAAACGGGTGATGCGTCAATCGTTGTTCAAGCCGGGTGATACCGACCTTGCGGGCGACGACCGGGCGCAGGCAGTCAGCTCACTGCTGTTAGGCGCGTGGCCAGCGCTCGTGATCGGCATTGTCGCGTTGCTCGTTGCCGTCGCCGCGCTCATCGTGGCGCTCGTCCGCTGACGACCGCGGAGCGTGCGCGGTGCGAAGCGTGCCGGATTCAATCGCTGGAAGAACAGTGACTCGACCTGATCGCAGACGAGCTACGGTGGCAGACGCTCCGAGCGTGCCGAGGTTCCCATCATCGAGGGGACAAGGCGAGCTGGGCGCAACCGCCTTCGTTGGTTCGCTCCAGCTCGCCTGCTTCGATCGCTCTTGCTTTCGATGCAATCACCGACCCAGGTTCAACCTCACGCCCAACATCGCGCGGCGCGGATCGCTGAACGAGGTCGGCTGGCCGAAATTCGGGCTGAACAGATTGTCCGTGGCGATACCCTCCTCCGCGTTGTCATTCAGCAGATTGAAGACGTCCACCAGAAGCTCGACCCGCGTCGAGCCGCCCAAGGCGATCGGTCTCGAGAGGCGCAAATCGACCAGCGTTTGCGACGATAGCCGGCGGGAGCCGCGCGGTTCGAGGAAGATCCGCTGGTCGCCCTGCGGCAGCGCGATCTGCGCCGTCGCCGCCCACGGCTTGCCGTTGAAGTGCTGCACATTGGCGGCGAGGACGAGTCCCGTCCGAGGCACGTCGACGCTGCCCATGACCCGCAGCATGTGCGGTCGATCGTTTGGCAGGCGGCCGCGCGCGTTGGTGAGATTGTTCGGATCCTGCCCGAAGGTGAGGAACGGTGTGCCGGCGATGGTGCTGACCTGCGGACCTGCGGCGGTCGCTCCGCCGGAGGGTTGCAGCCCCGAGGCTCTCGACCATGTGTAGGAACCAGACGCCTGCCACCCGCGCGAGCGACGCTTTTCGACTGCCGTCACGAGGCCGTTGTAGTTCAGCGAGTAATCGGCAGGATTCGTCAACAGAAAGCGCCGATCGGCCGTCGCATTGGCGATCACAGATACCGGCAGGCTGCGCCCGTCTGGCAACGACCGTGTTTCCTCCCGATACCGCCCGCCGACATCCGTCCATC
>Ga0137437_1000406_pt1 | contig 13121 bp, 9 predicted proteins | sample EasRivERMGT138_2_FD_102332 | JGI IMG/M metagenome (GOLD analysis project Ga0137437, IMG submission 102332) | Soil microbial communities from meander-bound floodplain in the East River, Colorado, USA - East River MetaG ERMGT138_2 | ecosystem: Environmental > Terrestrial > Soil > Floodplain ...
CGAGTAGCGGCCGCCGACCCAGTCCCAGAGCTCGAACATGTTCGCGGTGTCGATGCCGAACCCGGCGACCTCCTTGGCGTTGGTCGACAGCGCCACGAAGTGCTTGGCGACCGCCTCGTTGCCCGCGCCGAGCTTGTCCAAGAGCCACGTCCGCGCCGACGTCGCGTTGGTCAGGGTCTCCTGGGTCGTGAAGGTCTTCGACGCGACGATGAACAGCGTGCGCTCGGGATCGACGCGCTCGAGCGTCTCGGCGAGGTGCGTGCCGTCGATGTTCGACACGAAGTGCACGCGCATCTCGGCCTTCCAGTACGGCCGCAGCGCCTCGGTCACCATCACCGGCCCCAGATCGGAGCCGCCGATCCCGATGTTGACCACATCGGTGATCGACTTGTTCGTGTGCCCCTTCCAGGCGCCGCTGCGCAGGCGCTCGGTGAAGCTGCGCATCTTGGCGAGCACGCCGTTGACCTGGGGCATGACGTCGGCGCCATCGACCACGAACGGCCGGTTGGATCGGTTGCGCAGCGCGACGTGGCCGACCGCGCGGTCCTCGGTGCCGTTGAGCTTTGCGCCCGAGAACATCTTGTCGCGCCAGCCGGCGACGTCGGCCTGCCGCGCGAGCGCGAGCAGGAGCCGCCAGGTCTCGTCGGTGGCGCGGTGCTTCGACCAGTCGACGAACAGGCCGCACGCCTCGCGCGACATCTTCGCGAACCGCTTCGGATCGGCCGCGAACAGATCACGCATCGTCGTGTTGTCGATCGACTGCTTGTGGTCCAGGAGGGCTTTCCACGCGGGCGAGCTCGTCAGGGCTGACATGGACCGCGAGCAAACCACGGTTCGTCGCGTAGATCGATCGCCCGGCGCCGTCGTTCGCGCCCCCGCGGTCGACTTCCCCGCGCTGGTCGGCGGCTCCGGGAGGCTCGCCTGCGCTCGACCTGCTCCGGTGGACATCTCCCCGTCATCCTGAGCGAGCTGGACCGTGCGTCGGCGCGCGATCTGCCTTCGCTGGTTCGTCCTGGGCACGCGGAGGTCACGGCGCTGCTGGCCATCCCGGAGCGCGCGGTGCTCGGCTACCTGGCCCACCGGATCGCCGATGACCTGCTCGCCCAGGGCGCCGGTTCGCAGCGGCTCTCGCAGTGACGTGACGCATACAAGGCGATATACTTGTTGTATGTCCAAAATGATCGCGGTCCGTCTCCAAGATGAGATCGTCTCCCGGGTGGACTTCGAACGGCGGCGAGCGGGCCTCACTCGCGCCGCCGTGATCAACGAAGCACTGCGCCTATGGGTAGCTACGAGGCAGTACGAGGAGGCGGTCAGGCGCGATCACGAGGGCTACGAGCAGCATCCAGTCCGCGCGGAGGAGCTCGCCTCGGTCTTGGGAGCGCAGAAGTGGCCGAAATAGAGCGGGGGGAGATCTGGATGTTCTCGTTTCCCAAGCCTGACAAGAAGCGGCCGGTCTTGATCCTCACCCGCCAGGACATGATCGGGCGCCTCGAAACGGTCACCGTTGCCCCGATCACATCCACCATCCGTGGCGTCCCGAGCGAGGTGGTCGTCGGACCTGAATCCGGCCTGAAGCAAGCTTTGGTGGTCAACCTGCACCACGTAGCCACCGTTCCGCGCAACGGCTTGCGCTCCTTTGTGGGTACGGTCTCGATGCCGACGATGGATCGGGTTCGCGACGCGCTGATGTTCGCGCTGGGTTTCATGGGACCGTCCACGAGATGAGCTGGGCGGTATATCGTGGCCGGTGAGCCCTAGGACGCGGAGTTGGTCACCGCAGCGCGACCATGAGATTCGATCAGCCCACTCCGCTCGCAGCTCGGCGCGCGGATTCGGATGCGCGATGTCGATCAGGATCGGGCGACTGGGTCGGTTGCGTAGCGCGACGCGCAGGATCGCCGCGGTTCTTCCTGTAGATCGAACGCCCGGCACCGCCGTTGTCGCCCGGCGTGGTGGTATGGCTGACGGTGGCGACATGAAGCGCATGGAGCGGTGATGACGATCGACGCCGAGCGGGAGCGTGTCCGCGAGATCACCGACGATCTGTCCGGATGGCGGCGCTGGGGGCCGTATGTCTCGGACCGTTCCTGGGGCACGGTGCGTGAGGACTACTCCCACGATGGCAACGCGTGGGGCTATTTGACCTACGACAAGGCGCGCGCCAAGGCGTATCGCTGGGGCGAGGACGGCATCGCGGGGATCTGCGATCGCTATCAACTGCTGTGCTTCGCGCCGGCGTTCTGGAACGAGCGCGATCCGCACCTGAAGGAGCGGCTGTTCGGCGTCAATCCCTACGAGGGCAATCACGGCGAGGACGTCAAGGACTACTACTTCCACGTCGACAACACGCCGACCCACTCGTACATGTGCCTGCTCTACAAGTACCCGCAGGCGGCGTTCCCGTACCGCGAGCTCGTCGAACAGAACCAGGCCCGCGGCGGGCAGGGCCCGGAGTACGAGCTGCTCGATACCGGCGTGTTCGACGGCGATCGCTACTTCGACATCTTCATCGAGTACGCCAAGGCCGATCCGGACGACCTCGCGATCCGGATCACCGCCCACAACCGCGGGCCCGACGCCGCGCCGCTCCATCTCCTGCCGACCTTGTGGTTTCGCAACACGTGGGCCTGGGGCCCGGCCGCGTTGCCCGAGCCGCGGATCACGTCGAGCCGCGACGGCGGCGTGTGCCTGGTGACCGACGATCACGAGATGCCGGCGGATCCGAACATGCCGGCGCGCTACCGGCTGGGGCCGCGCTACCTGTACGGTCCGGTGGCGCCGGCGCTGTTCACCGACAACGAGACCCACGGCGAGCGCGCCTACGGCCCGGGCAACGCCAGCCGCAAGCTGCACACCAAGGACGCGTTCCACCGCGCGATCTGCGAGCGCGACCCCACGACGGTGCGGCCCGACGGCTGCGGCACCAAGGCGGCGCTGCACTACCGGCACGTGGTGCCGGCGGGCGGCAGCGTGACCTTGCGGCTGCGGTTCACCGACAAGCCGACCGCGGTGCCGCTCACCACGGTCGATACGATCATCGCGGCGCGCAAGGCCGAGGCCGATGCGTTCTACGCCCAGCTGGCACCGAGTGGCGCGTCCAGCGACGAGCAGCTGGTCCAGCGCCGTGCGCTGGCGGGCCTCTTGTGGAGCAAGCAGAGCTACCTGTTCGACGTCGCGCGCTGGCTCGACGGCGATGACCCGGCGCACCCGCCGCCGGCCGCGCGGCGCACGCTCCGCAACGGCCACTGGCGCCACCTGAACTCGATGCGGGTGATGTCGATGCCCGACAAGTGGGAGTACCCGTGGTTCGCGGCCTGGGATCTCGCGTTCCAGTGCGTCCCGTTCGCGCTGGTCGACGCGAAGTTCGCGAAGGACCAGCTGTGGATGCTGTTGTTCGAGCAATTCCAGCACCCGAGCGGGCAGCTCCCGGCGTACGAGTGGGAGTTCGGCGATCTCAACCCGCCGGTCCACGCGTGGGCGGTGTGGCGAGTCTACAACATGGACCGGATCCGCAACGGGCACGCCGACCGCGAGTGGCTCGAGCGCTGCTTCCACAAGCTGCTGATCAACTTCGCCAGCTGGGTCAACAAGGTCGATCGCGACGGCAACAACGTGTTCGAGGGCGGGTTCCTCGGCCTCGACAACATCACGGTGATCGACCGCAGCGAGCCGGGCGCGGGCGGTGGGGTGCTCGAGCAGTCGGACGCGACCGGCTGGATGGGCATGTTCTGCTTGAACCTCATGCGGATCGCGCTCGAGCTCGCGCGCGACAACCCGGTCTACGAGGGGATGGCGTCGAAGTTCCTCCAGCACTACGTGTACGTCGCGCACGCGATGAAGCACATGGGCGGCGGCGACGTCCAGCTGTTCGACAGCGAGGATGGGTTCTTCTACGACGTGCTGCGCTACCCCGACGGCACGTCGCAGAAGTTCCGCGTCCGCTCGCTGGTCGGGCTCATCCCGCTGTTTGCCGTCGAGCGGCTCGAGCTCGAGTGGATCGAGCCGTTCAAGGAGTTCACCGCGAACCTGACGTGGTTCCTCAAGAACCGCCGCCACCTGGTCGACGAGGTGATCCATCCGATCGAGCGGCCGGACGGCAAGACGACGTATCTGATGACCATCGTCAATGTTGCGCAGCTGCGCCGGTTGCTCGGCCGCGCCCACGACGAGCGCGAGTTCCTGTCGCGCTACGGGATCCGCTCGCTGTCGAAGCTGCACGAGGCCGAGCCGTTCGAGTGGGACGGGCGCAGCGTGGCGTACGAGCCGGCCGAGTCGGCGGGCAAGCTCAAGGGCGGCAACTCGAACTGGCGCGGGCCGATCTGGTTCCCGACGACGTTCCTCATCATCGAGTCGCTGCGCAAGCTCGGCACCGCGTTCGGCGCGCGCTACCTCGTCGAGACGCCGGGCTCGGGCGGCCAGCCGATCTCGCTCCAGGCGATGGCGCGCGACATCGCCCGCCGGATGATCGACATCTTCCTGCTCGACGGCGACCAGCGGCGCCCGGTGTACGGCGGCGCGCCCAAGTTCGCCGATGATCCCCGCTGGCGCGATCACCTGCTGTTCTACGAGTACTTTCACGGCGACAATGGCGCCGGCATCGGCGCGAGCCACCAGACCGGCTGGACCGCGCTGGTGGCGAACCTGATCGACGAGTGGCATTGATCCCCCGGACGACCCGCACGACCATGGCCCGGACCCACCTCCAGATCCTCGCGAAGCGCTATCCGAACCTGCCGGCCGTGCTCGCCGAGCTCGCGAACCTCGAAGCCGTCCTGACGCTGCCCAAGCCGACGGTGCACGTGGTGAGCGATGTCCACGGCGAGGACGTCAAGCTGCGCCAGGTCATCAACAACGCCTCGGGAAGCCTGCGGCCGCTGTTCGAGCAGCTGTTCGCCGGCCGGCTCGCCTCCCCCGAGATCGAGCAGCTGCTGACGGTGGTCTACTATCCGCGCGAGACCTGGGCGGCGATGGTCGCGGGCGTCGCCGCCGATCGCCGGCGCGAGCGCTTGCACTGGGTCGCCGGCCACGCGGCGATCGTGATGCGGGTGCTCGCCCGCCACTACTCGCTCAAGTACGTCGAGCGGATCGTGCCGGACCCGTTCGACGCGGTGTTCCGCGAGCTGATCTTCGCCGACGAGCTCGGGCGCGAGCCCGCGTTCCTCGATCGGCTGCTCGATCCGTTCCTGCGCCACGAGCGCGACGGCGAGCTGGTCCGCGTGATCGCGCGGGTGATCAGAAACCTCGCGGTCGGCGAGCTGGTCGTCGCCGGCGACCTCGGGGATCGCGGGCCTCGGATCGACAAGGTCATCGACGTGATCGCGCAGCAGCCCAACGTTGCGATCACGTGGGGCAACCACGACGCGAGCTGGATGGCAGCGTGCCTCGGCCATCCAGCGGCGATCGCGACGGTGGTGCGGCTGTCGCTGCGCTACCAGCGGCTCGCGCAGCTCGAGGATGGCTATGGCATCTCGCTCGAGCCGGTGGCGCGGCTCGCCCGCGAGGCCTACGCCGACGATCCGGCCGAGCGCTTCCGGGCCAAGGGTGGGGCGAGCGGCGAGGCGGGCGGCGACGCCGTGGCGCTGGCGCGGATGCAGAAGGCGATCGCGATCCTGCAGTTCAAGCTGGAGGGCCAGACGCTGGCGCGCCGGCCCGAGTGGAACCTCGCGCACCGCGTGCTCCTGCGCACCATCGATCCGGCGGCCGGCACGGTCGAGATCGACGGCACGCGCTACCCCTTGCGCGATACCCGGTTCCCGACGGTCGACTGGAGCGATCCGTGCAAGCTGTCGGACGGCGAAGCGCGCTGCCTCGCCGAGCTGACCCAGGCGTTCCTCGATAGCCGGCGGTTGTGGGACCAGATGACGTATGTCGTCTCGCACGGCCAGATGTCCTTGCGCCGCGACCTGTGCGCGATCTTTCACGGCTGCGTGCCGGTCGACGAGCAGGGCGAGCCGCTTGCGTTCGTCGTGGACGGCGAGCCGCGCCGCGGCAAGGCGCTGTTCGACGCGATCGAGGTCGTGGTCCAGCGCGCGTTTCGCAAGGGGGCGGCGGGCACAGCCGAGCTCGATCGCGATCTGCTGTTCTACCTGTGGACCGGCCCGCGCTCGCCGTGTTTTGGCAAGGACCGGATGGCGACGTTCGAGACCTACTTCGTCGCCGACCCCGCGACCCACGAGGAGACCAAGAACCCGTACTTCAAGCTGCTCCACGACGCGGCGTTCTGCGCGCGGATCCTCCGCGAGCTCGGGGTCGACCCCGCCGCCGGGTTCATCATCAACGGCCACGTGCCGGTCAAGCTCGAGGACGGCGAGGCGCCGGTCAAGCAGTCGGGCCGCGCGATCACGATCGACGGCGCGTTCGCGGCCGCGTACGGAGACAAGGGATTCTCGCTGGTGCTCGACGCGCAGCGGATCTACCTGGCGCAGCACCACCACTTCGAGAGCGCGGCCGCGGCGGTCAGCCGGCACGCGGACATCGTCCCGACGGTGTCCGACGTCGTGGTCCACGAGCGCCCGCGCACGGTGAGCGACACCGAGACCGGCGACGACATCCGTGCCGAGATCGCCGTGCTCGAAGAGCTGGTGCGCGCGTTCGAGGCCAATATCATTCGAGAGCGCTCGTAGACGTCACACCAAAGGGGAATCGCGATGGCGCAGTCTCTGTTCGAACAACTCACCACGATGACCGTCGCGGTCTGCGATACCGGCGACCTCAACTCGATCAAGAAGCTCACGCCGCGCGACGCGACGACCAACCCGTCGCTGATCACCGCGGCCGCGCAGATGCCGGAGTATGCCGACGTCGTCGACGGGGCGCTGCGCTGGGCGGAGGCGCAGGCCGGAGCGGTCGAGGCCAACGTCATCGGCCTCGCCCTCGATCGACTGTCGATCGAGCTCGGCCTCCGGATCCTGGGCATCGTGCCGGGCCGGGTCTCGACCGAGGTCGACGCGCGGCTGTCGTTCGACACCCAGAAGACGATCGAGAAGGGCCGCTACCTGATCGGGCTCTACGAGGCCGCCGGCGCGACCCGCGATCGCGTCCTCATCAAGATCGCCTCGACCTGGGAGGGCATCCGCGCGGCCGAGATCCTCGAGAAGGAGGGTATCCACTGTAACCTCACGCTCCTGTTCGGCATGCACCAGGCGATCGCGTGCGCCGAGGCCGGCGTGACGCTGATCAGCCCCTTCGTCGGCCGCATCCTCGACTGGCACAAGAAGGCCGAAGGCCGTGACAGCTACCCGCCGGCGGAGGATCCCGGCGTCGTCTCGGTCACCAAGATCTACAACTACTACAAGAACCACGGCTACAAGACCGAGGTCATGGGCGCCAGCTTCCGCAACCTCGGCGAGATCATCGAGCTCGCCGGCTGCGATCTGCTCACGATCGCGCCGAACTTCCTGCTCGATCTGGGCGCGCAGACCCAGACCCTGGTCCGCAAGCTCGACCCAGCGGCGGCGCGCGCGATGACGATCCCCAAGATCGCGATCGACGAGGCCAGCTTCCGCGCCGCCCACGAGATCGACCGGATGGCCAACGACAAGCTCGCCGAGGGCATCGCCGGGTTTGGAAAGGCGATCGTCGCGCTCGAGAAGCTGCTCGGCGAGCGCTACCGGGCGATGCGGGGGCAGGCCCGGGCGGGCCAGGCCGCGCACGAGTTCTTCAAGGCGTTCGATCTCGACGGCGACGGCTTCATCACGCGCGAGGAGTGGAGCGGCTCGCACGCCGTGTTCATGGCGCTCGACACCGACGGCGACGGCAAGATCACGCCGGTCGAGATGGCGGCGGGCGTCGGCGGCGCGTTCGTCCTGGCGAAGTAGCTATGGCGGGCACGGGCCGACCGGGCTGATCTTCGGCGCCGGCGCCGATTCAAACAGCACGCCACCGTCGAGCATCGCGCCGTCGGCGAGCGCGCCCGAGTCGGCCGGCGAGGCGTCGATGGGCGCGCCGGCGATCGCGGCGTCGATCCCCTCGGCGCGCGCGGTCTCCTCGGCGCTGAGCAGGTGCAGCGTGCGCAGCGCCTGCTCGAACGCGCGGGCATGCGTCGCGCGCGCCGCGCCGGTCGGTGCCGACAGCACGAGGCTGATGGCGCGGTCGGTCGAAAACGCGATCGCCTGACGCAGAAAGTGCTTGCCGTCGTCGTACTCGAACCAGATCGACGGCAGGCCCGCGGCTTCGTTGTCCTTGGGGCCCGCCTGGACCGGGCCGACCTTCAGGTGCTGCGCCTCGAGCTTGGGGCGCAGCGCGCACGCGTACTTCGACGGCAAGCCTTCGTGGCTGGTCCGGCAGGTGACCGGCCACGAGCAGTAGAGCTCGCGCGTGAAGGCCTCGGCCGTCAGCTCGATCTGACCTGGCGGCTGGCTGCGCGCCATCCAGAGCAAGAGCCCCGGATAGCTCGGCTGATCGCTCGCTCGCCAGCCGCGCGGCACGATCAACCGCAGGTGATCCGCGCGCGACGTGAACACCAGGTTCTCGAGCTCGGCGGCCGAATCCCCGACGAGGAAGACGACCGCGAGCCCCAGCGCGGCGACGAGCGCGAGAGGGAAGGCCGCCCTGGCAAGTCGCTGCATTCGACGCCGAAGCTAGCGGTTTGCCGCGATCCACGCGAGCCACCCCGCAAGGGGAACCTCCGCCCCGCAGACCTGAACAGAGACCCAGTTAAAAACTTGATTCGCTGCGTGTTCGTCTTATTGACTGACTCCATTCAGAGGAATACCGTCACAATACTTCGACGGACGGTGGTTCTTCCAGCGTGCCACGAAGGTAGATGACGCCCGTAGGGGGGCTCGCACACGGAAGGCACGACGCGCTGCTCGAGGGGGCAGTCCGGCGGTGCTGCGTTCCCCGTGCGTGCGTCGTCGACTGGGTCAAGCGAGCGACGTCACCAGGGGAGACTCCGTTGTTCTCACGTCATCGAGGCTGGACAGCACGTACGTCGTCGACGGGAACGGTCGTTCCGTTCCGGGCGCATCGCCGCCCCGTCCTCGCGGACATCGCGCAGCGCAGCGACGACGACGCGCCCAGCGCCAGTGCATCGCCGGCGCGCGCCTCGCTCCTTGCGGAGGAGGACCTGCGCGCGATCGAGGGGACGTACCCGGACGGCATCACCGCCGTGCAGATCGTCGACGTGTTCACCAGCCGGGGGATCAAGTTCTCCGAGGCGAGCTTCCGCAAGTACGTCCAGCAGGGCCTCCTGCCGCGCAGCCGCCGGGTCGGCCGCAAGGGCAAGCACCGCGGCTCGCTCGGGGTCTACCCGTCCAAGACCGTCCGCCGGATCAACGCCGTCAAGCAGCTGATGGTCGACGGCTACACGATCGAGGAGATTCAGGGGCAGTTCCTGCTCTACACCGATCTCGTCGAGGGCGTGGCCGAGCACCTGACCGAGCTGTGGTTGCGGCTCGGCGCCGATGTCACCAAGATCGATCCGGCGATCCGGCGCGATCTCGAGAAGCAGCTCGCCGACGCCCGCCGCGACGGTGATCGCCTCGTCGAGAAGCTCGGCGACGTCACCCGTCGCTTCGCCGCACCACGTACCGACAGCCTTCGTCTCGCCGGCGCCGCGGGGGGCGCCGAGGACTTGCTTTAGCGACGGTCACCCACGCCGTCAACACAGGCCAATACAGGAGATGACGATGAACGACAACCGTGACGATGACGACGTTGAGCTCGAGGGTCAAGACGGCGCCGAGGCCGAGGCGGCCGACGAGGAGGTGGGGGATGATGCCGACGGCGGCATCACCGCGGATGGCGAGCTTCCGCCCGAGGTGAGCCGCAAGGTTCGCCGTCGCCGTCGTCGGACGCGGCCGCGGAGCAAGACGATCGCGATGAAGCGGCTGACCCGCGAAGAGCTCCGCCAGGGCGCGCTGATGTATCCCCCGGTCGATATCCCGCGGCCGACCTCGCGCGCCGAGTGCAGTGAGGAGCTGCGGCCGTGCCCGTGGGTCGCGTGCAAGCACCACCTCTATCTCGACATCAACCCGGAGACCGGATCGATCAAGATCAACTTCCCGGAGCTCGAGCCGTGGGAGCTCAAGCACACGTGCGCGCTCGACGTGGCGGAGCGCGGCGGGATCACGCTCGAAGAGGTCGGCGAGATCATGAACCTGACCCGCGAGCGGATCCGCCAGGTCGAGGTTCGCGGCCTCTTGAAGCTCAAGATGGGATCGCCGTCGCCCGACGAGCTGGGCGCGGAGCTGCTCGCCGCCAAGATACAGAACCAGAACTAGCGGGTAGACCCTCGACGTTGCGGTTGGTATAGCGCGGCCATGATGCGACGTGCGCTGGTATCCGTGAGCGACAAGCGGGGCGTGGTCGAGCTGGCGTCCGTGCTCCAGGGTCTCGGCGTCGAGATCCTGTCGACCGGTGGCACGGCGGCCGCCCTGAGCGCGGCGGGGATCGCGGTCACGCAGGTCTCGGCGCATACCGGCGCGCCCGAGATCCTCGACGGCCGGGTCAAGACGCTGCACCCCAAGATCCACGGTGGCTTGCTCGGCCGCGACACCGCGGCGCACCAGCAGGAGATGACGGCCCACGGGATCGCCCCGATCGATCTCGTGGTCGTGAACCTGTATCCGTTCGAAGCGACGATCGCCCAGCCGGACACCTCGCTCGAGGACGCGATCGAGAACATCGACATCGGCGGGCCGGCGATGCTGCGGTCGGCTGCGAAGAACCACGAGCGCGTCGCGGTCGTGGTCGATCCCGAGGACTACGGCTGGGTCGCGGAGGCGGTGCGCGGCGGCGGCCCGTCGGCGGCCCAGCGCCTGGCGCTCGCGCGCACGGCGTTCGCGCACACCGCGGCCTACGACGCAGCGATCGCGGCGTACCTGTCATCGATCGACGACGCGGCGGCCGACACGCGCGCGGCCGCGCCGGCGCGGCGCGAGCTCCCCGACACGCTGACCGTGCAGTGGCGCCGGCGCTACGAGCTGCGCTACGGCGAGAACCCGCACCAGCGGGCGGCGTTCTATGCCGACGCGCGCTCGCCGCTGCCTCGCACCCCGTCGGGCCGGCCGACGATCGCCGCCGCCGAGGTCCTGGGCGGCAAGCAGCTGTCGTACAATAACCTCCTCGATCTCGACGCCGCGCTCGGCCTGGCGCTCGAATTCACCGAGCCGGTCGCGGTGATCGTCAAGCACAATAACCCGTGCGGCGTCGCGATCGATCCGGAGCTCGCGGCCGCGTACCGCAAGGCGCGGCAGGCCGACTCGATCTCGGCGTTCGGCGGCATCGTCGCGGTCAACCGCGAGGTCGACGAGCCGCTCGCCAAGCTCCTGGCCGACACCTTCCTCGAGTGCGTGGTGGCCCCCGCCTACTCGGCCGCGGCGCTCGGCGTGCTCGCCGGCAAGAAGAACCTCCGGCTCGTCGCGGCCCCCGGCACGTGGCAGCCGCCGACCGGCGAGCTCGCGTGGTCGCTGCGGACGATCGCGGGCGGCGCGCTGGTCCAGCACGTCGATCACGGCATGGTCGACCTCGCCGCGGCCAAGGTCGCGACGGTGCGCGCGCCCACCGCGTCCGAGCACGCCGACCTCGCGTTCGCCTGGCGCGTCGCCAAGCACGTCAAGTCCAACGCGATCGTGTTCGCCCGCGACGGCGTCACGATCGCGATCGGCGCCGGCCAGATGAGCCGCGTCGACGCGGTGCAGATCTGCGAGCGCAAGGCCGGCGAGCGGCTCGAGGGCGCGGTCGTCGCCTCGGACGCGTTCTTCCCGTTCCGCGACGGGGTCGACGTGCTCGCCGACGCCGGCGCGGTCGCCGTCGTTTCGCCCGGGGGCTCGGTCCGCGACGCCGAGGTGATCACCGCCGCCAACGAGCACGGCCTCGCCATGCTGTTCACCGGCATGCGCCACTTCCGCCACTGACCGGACGGGCGATCCGGTCGCGGCCGGCCCGGACGCTAGTTCCAGGTGTAACAGTGGACGCGTGCGTCATCGACCTGGATCCAGGTGTCGGCGTGACATGCGACGGCAGACATGGAAGACCGGCCATCGCGGCGAGCCGCCGTACGCGCACGGTTTCGGCGAGCCGTGCGCTGGGTTGCGTCGACCGGCGGCGGTATAGATGCGGTCATGAACATCCTCGTCATCGGGAGCGGAGGGCGCGAGCACGCCCTCGTCTGGCAGCTCGCGCGGGCGGGGCACCAGATCGTCGCGGCGCCGGGGAACCCCGGCATCGAGGCGCTGGCCGAGTGCGTCGCGATCGCGGTCGACGACCACCCGCGGCTGGTCGAGCTGGCCTGTGCCCGGCAGGTCGATCTCGTCGTGGTCGGGCCCGAGGCGCCGCTGGTCGCCGGGCTCGCCGACCGGCTGCGGGCGGCCGGCGTGTTGACGTTCGGGCCGGGGGCCGCAGGCGCTCGGCTCGAGGGCAGCAAGGTGTTCAGCAAGCAGTTCTTCGCGCGCCACCGGATCCCGACCGCGCCGTTCGCGGTGGCGACGACCGTCGCCGAGGCGGTCGCGGCCATCGATCGCATCACGCGCGTCGCGGTCGGCACCGGGGTGGTCGTCAAGGCCGACGGGCTGGCGGCCGGCAAGGGCGTGGTGGTCGCGCGCGACGCGGGCGAGGCCCGGGCGGCGGCGCGCGCGATGCTCGAGGCGCGGCGGTTCGGCGACGCGGGGGCGACCGTGGTGATCGAGCAGCGGATCGTCGGGCGCGAGGTCAGCGTGCTGGCGCTGACCGACGGCGCGCGGCTGGAGGTCCTGCCGTCGGTCGAGGACCACAAGACGATCTTCGACGCCGACCGCGGGCCGAACACGGGCGGGATGGGCACGGTGACGCCGGCGTGGATCACCGACGCGATCGCGGCGCGGATCCGCCACGAGATCCTCGAGCCGACGCTGCGCGGGCTGCGCGCCGACGCGATCGACTACCGCGGCGTGCTGTTCGCCGGGGTGATGGTCGAGCCGTCGGGCGCGCCGTACCTGCTCGAGTACAACTGCCGGTTCGGCGACCCGGAGGTCCAGCCGATCATGGCGCGGCTCCGCAGCGATCTCGGCGCGGTGCTGCTCGGCGCGGCGCGCGGCGAGATGCCGGTCGGCGCGCTGGCCTGGGACGCGCGGGTCGCGGTGTGCGTGGTGGTCGCGGCGGCGGGCTACCCGGACGCGGTGCGCACCGGCGACCCGATC
>Ga0137437_1000407_pt1 | contig 13113 bp, 13 predicted proteins | sample EasRivERMGT138_2_FD_102332 | JGI IMG/M metagenome (GOLD analysis project Ga0137437, IMG submission 102332) | Soil microbial communities from meander-bound floodplain in the East River, Colorado, USA - East River MetaG ERMGT138_2 | ecosystem: Environmental > Terrestrial > Soil > Floodplain ...
CCGAAGATGAAGAAGTAGACGAACGTCGGATCGAGCGGGGGCAACCCGGCTCGTGAATACGAGGGCCGCGGCGCGTGCTGCGGCCCTTCGTTTGTCCGCTCCTGCGGTTGCCCGCCACCGGTCGCGTTCGAGCAGGCGCGCTTCATCGTCCATGGCGCGCGCGTAGCAAGATCAGGTGATCGAGCGCGAACCGGTCATCGGCGCGCGGCATCGCGAGCACGAACACCACGAGCGCGAGCCGCGGGATCACGTGCTCGTGGAACGGGTAGAGCGGCTCCGCGAGGAGGTGGCCGAACGTGACGATCACGAGCACGCCGCCGAGCGCGATCAGCGCCTCGCGCACGCGCCACCCGATCAGCAAGAGGCCGCCGGCGGCGAGCTCGACGAACGGGATCGCGGTGCCGACCACCCACAAAGACCACACCGGCAGGAACGTGTCCCGGTAGGGCAAGAACCACTGGCGCGCGTGCTCGAGCGGGCCCTGCTCGAAGACCTTGTGGCAGCCCGCCATGAAGAAGATGAGCCCCAGGACGAGGCGCGCGAACACGATCGCCCAGGCGCGATCCGATCTCTCGAGGGGCTCGGCCGGTGGCATCGGCTACGATGGTAGGGGCAACGAGGCGCGTCGTCGAGGGGCCGATGGCGAACCACCGATTCCGCTCCGCGTGCTGGACGCAGTTCGAGCTGGACGTCATGCCGGCGCCCTCGAGACCGCCTGGGGTGACCCGCGGCGTGGTCAGCGCAGGTCGTGGATCCGCTCGAGCACGGCACGCGCCGTCGTCGACAGGCCGTCGGGATCGAGCGCGGCCTCGAGCTCGCGCAGCGCCTTGGCGCGGGCGAACGCGCGCTCGCGGCCGGCGGCGCCGAGGTCGTGCCAGCGCGGGTGATAGCGCAGCTCGTCGCGCGGCACCGGGCGATACGCGCTCGCGACTTGCTCGATCAACAGCTCGTCGTCGCCGCCGTCGGGCTTGTCGTCGTCGGTCACGCGCCGAGCTCCAGGTCGATCGTCACTCCGCGCTTGTGCAGGCAGTCCGCGATCAGCTGCCGCGCGCGCGTGACGTTCTGGAGGAACGTGTTGAGCTTCATGCGCAACGCGGTCGCGAGATCGCCGTCGTCCTGCCCGCCGGCGCTCGCGAGCCGTGCGTCGAGCGCCTGCCGCGGCTTGTCCGGCAACTTGTCGCGGCACTCCACGATCGCCTTGCGCAGCAGCGGATCGGGCGCGCTCATGGGCCTTTCCCCGGCCGCGAACGCGGTCTCCAGGTCGTTGCCCTCGGTCGGCGTCGCCTTCGTGCGCCGGACCTCGCTGATGGCGAGGTTGCGCCCGATCCGGATCGCCATGCGCACCAGGCCGTTGGGCCGCCCGTCGGCGACCAGCCGCGGCGCGACCTGCCACGCCCGCAGGAGCGTCTCCTGCAGGACCGCCTCGACGTCGATCACCCGCGCGAACGACCGCAGGCTGTCGCGCACCCGCGGCTCGGCGCCGCTCATCCAGCTGCCGAACGCGCGGGTATCGCCGCCCACGATCGCCGCGAGGTAGACGTCGAGATCCATCAGGCCACGATCCACCAGATCAGGGCGATCACGAGCATCAGGATCAGCCACGCGATGACCAGCGACCACCGCGAGGCGCGCTTGGCCGCGGAGATTTCGCCACTCGGTCGCACCCTCCTCGCCTTCGCGGCCCTCGGCCTCATCGGGGGCTGGCTCTTGCCGAGCTCGTGCGCGGGTCGGCCCTGCCCCCCGAGCGTGGTCGGTTCCGGCACGGACGCCCCGAAGCTCTGGAGCCGAACGGGTATGTTCCGGGGGCCGGCGCCGGTCGCGCCTGTCCGTTCGGGCCCCGTGTTGTCGCCGATCTTCAGGCTGCTCGGCCTCTCGAGCTGGGCCTGCGGGGCAAGCGCCGGCGCACGGGACGCCGACAGCGGTTGCCAGCTCGGCGCCGGCATGATCGTCGGACGAGTCTGCGCGTCGAACGCAAGGTCGTCGTCGGGGGCGAGATCGTCGTCCTCGGACCACGTCCACCCGCGCGGCGACTCGCCCTGGTGCGGCGCCAACGCGTTGAGCCGGTTCGCTCCGGTCGGACCCTCCTCGCCGAAGTCGCCGCCCTCGTCGCTCTCGCCGAACGCCATCGCCATCCGCTGTGGCTGTGCAGGTCCCTGCGCGCGCAGGCCGAACGCCGATGCGGTGGTTCCGTACGGCAGCGCCTGCGGCATGTGGTCGTGCCGCGACGGCCCGGTGACCCTGCGCGCCTCGTCGATCGCGATCCACGACGTGAACCGGGTCGCGATCTGGAACTCCAGGCCGGCACGTTCGATCTCGGCGTCGGTACGGCCGCCGGCGAACCCGCGGGCCTCGAGATCGGCGACGTGCTCGCGGCCGAACAGCCCGACGATCGCCTGGTTGCCGCCCCCCGCGCGGCACGCCGGGACGTCGAGCCGCTGCTCCCACGCGCCGTGCGCGAGCTCGCCGCGCACCACGAGCTCGCCGGCGCGCAGCTTCACCGCGGCGACGAACGGCGCGCCCTCGAACACGTCGGGCAGGAGCTCCGGGGCCTGCGCGATCACCGCGCTGCCGGCGAGCGTGACGTTGGTCAGGATCGGCATCCGCGTGCGATCGATGATGCGCCTGGCGGCGCGCTCGGCGTCCTCGTCGAGATCGCACAGCACCTCGGCGCCGCGGCCGGCGCGCGCGACCGAGGTCGACAGCGTGCGGTTGACCGACGAGCCGACCCCGAGGAAGTGCAGCCGGCACGAGCGCGGCAGATCCTGATGGAGCTGCCGGACGATCTGGTCCTCGCCGCCGATGTAGCCATCGGTCGCGAGCACGACCTGGCGCTGCGAGCCCGGGCGGAGCGCGCGCATCGCCTCGATCACCGCGCCGCGCATCTCGGTGCCGCCGCCGGCCGTGAGCCCGCGCAGCCAGCGGATCGCCGCCTGCTTCTCGCCGCGCGTCGCGGCCATCGCCTCGGGCTTGTAGCGGCGCGGCTGCGACGAGAACTCGATCATCTCGACGCGGTCATCATCACCGAGCGAGTCGATCAGCATCGCGACGACCTGCTTGGCCTTGTCGAGCGGGCCGCCGCTCATCGAGCCGCTGGTGTCGACCAGCACGATCAGATCGCGCGTGAGCGGCCGGGCCTTCGCCGCGCGCGCCGGTGGGACGATCGTCAGGAGCCCGAACGCCTCGTCGCCTTCCTGACCTCCCGGCCGCGGTCGCGCGACCTCGAGCGACAGCCCGACCGCGGCGCCGGCCACCGGCCAGCGCACGACGATGTCGCGATCGAGCTTGGCACCGGCGATGTCGCGCAGCTCGACCAGGCCGTCGTCGCCGATCCGCAGTGAATGCGACGGGGAGGCCGCGGTACCGCCGGTGATGATCGCGTCGCCGATCTTGATCTCGATCTGGATCCGCGCGGTGACGCCGTCGACCTTGGTCTCGATCGCCGTCGCACGTGCGTCGGCGGCGGTCTCCGCCGTGCCGAGGTAGCGCGGTCCGATCACGGTCGGGAACCGCAGCTCCCACTCGCCTTCGGGCAGCCACAAGAGCTTCAGATCGACCGCGATCCACGCGGTCAGCGCCTCGCCCGCCGGCAGGTTACCGATCGACTGCGTGAAGATGTCGGCGCGGTCCTGCTCGAGTAACGCGGCGGTCTTGCCCGATGCGACCGCATGCTCGAACTGCTCGCGCGCGGCGCGCTTGCGATCGACTCGGCCCGCGATGGTGCGCCCGGCGATCTGGAACGCGTAGCCGCTCACGACACCCTCGGCCGGCAGCGGCATCCGGTAGGTCACGTGCAGCGTCTCGGCGTGGTGGTTCTCGAACCGCTGTTCGAGCACCATCCGCGCGATCCCGCCCTGCGCGTCGGCGTGCAGCCTGGCGGACACCAGCGGCAGCGAACGGCCGTCGCGGGTGAGGACCTCCGCACCGCGGGTCGGTGGCTCGGAAACTAGCGGAGCGTGCACGTGTGCGGCGGATGGTAGCTGCGTCTGCATCGGGGTTCGTCGTCCTTTCACCCCGACCAACGCAGCGGCAGCCGTTTTTGTGACAAGCTGTTTAGGGCAATAAGCGCGATGACTTGTGCGATCCCCGCGCACCAGCGCGACTCGCCGCTGCCGCTGCCGCTGCGCGGGGCCGTCTCGGCGACCCTGACGTCGTACGTCAGAGCAGATCGAAGAACGCCGGCGTTTCCGAAACCAGCCACCGACGCCACGGCGTTTTGGCGAAGAAGTAACGCCGCTTGCCGGTCTTGGTCTTCCGGCGCCCGGGGACCGTAAGCTGGGGGCGCGCGGCTCGTTGTCATGCCGATCCGGCGTCGCCGTTGGCGCCGAGAAGGAGCCTCGTGTTGCACCTGTCTTGCGGCCGCGTCGCCGCCATGGTCGTCGTTTGCGTGTTCGTTGGATCTGCTGGCTGCGCCGCCTCTGCGAAGATGGCGTCGATGGTGATGGCGCCGGGGGCGGCGATGGCGGCGCCGGCCCCCGCCCCCCTCGATCGATCGCTGTTCGCGCGCGATCCGAATGGGCAGCTGGCCGAGGACGCGCTCCAGAAGATCCTCGCCGCGCCGATCGAGCTCGACCTGCCGTCGCGCGTCGGCGTGCTGCCGATCCACACGGCGACCGACTGGCGCGGGCCGGGCCCCGACGATCGCGTGCCGGCCGGCGTGCCGAACTTCGTCGACAAGCTGCGGCGCGACGCCGCGTTCTCGCTCGTCACCCAGACGATGGTGATCCCGTCGGGCGCGCTCGGGATGGAGGCGCTGCGCGAGATCGCCGCGCGCTACCGGCTGCGCTACCTGCTGCTGTATCGCGAGGTGGTCGCCAAGACGGATCGCCTCGACGCCTGGGCGATCGGCTACGCGACCGTGGTCGGCGCGCTGTTCCTGCCCGGCAACCACCAGGAGGTCTACGGCTACATCGAGGCGAGCATGTTCGACGTCAAGACCGGCCTCCTCATGTTCACGACCCGCCGCGCGATCACCGCGTCGCAGAAGACCAACGAGTGGCACACCGAGGTCAAGCTCGACCAGCTCGCCGCGCGCGCGGTCAGCAAGTTCTCGCCCGAGCTCGCCTCCGACGTGCTCGCCGATCTCCGGCGGTTCGCCGGCGCGGCCGAGGCCGAGAACGCGCACCACCGCGCGGATCCCGGCGCGCCGATGATCTCGATGCCGGCGTCGCCCGGCGCGAGCGTCGCGACCGACTCGCACTGATCCGCCGGCACGCGCACGTGCGGCGCGGTGGAGGCAACCTGTCAGCCTCGATCATCGGGATGTCCATATCCGTGCGCGCGTGATGGCCTATCGTCGGTCCATGAAGCAGCGCAAGCCGACCGGCACGAAGCAACCCCGCGTCCTGGGCCCGGCCGAGCTTGCCCGCGCGCGAGGCGGCGACGACACCGTGGCGCTCGAGCAGCACGTCGACAACCCGGGGCAGACGCCGATGAAGGCTTGAGCGCGGCCGTCCTAGGTCGCCGCGGCAGCGAGCTCGGCTTCGATCGCGGCCTCGCCCTCGCGGTACGATGGATAGCGCAGCTCCACGGCGAGCTCGCGCTTCATGAGGGCGTTGCGCACGCGCCGGTTGCGATGCGCGGTCCGCGACGCGCCGGGCTCGAACATCTGGCGCGACGGCGGCATCGGGAGCCCCATGCGCTCGCTGAGCCACGCCGCGTACTGGCCCTGCGTGGTGGGCTCGTCGTCGGCGACCAGGTAGCGCGCTCCTCTCGGCGCGTGGTCCTCGGCGGCGAACACCACGTTGACGACGTCATCGACATGGATCCGCGAGGTCGCGTGCTGGCCGTCATCGAGGATCCGGTACTCGCCCTTCTTCAGCCGCTGGCGCATGCCGCGGCCCGGTCCGTACACCGGCGCCAGCCGCAGGATCACCGTGCGCAGCCGGTCGAACTGGCAGATGTCGACCTCGCGCTCGTCGCTGTGGACGTTCATCATCGGCGGATCGTCCTGGGCGAGCGGCGTGGCCTCGTCGATCCAGGTCTCGTCATCGGGCTGGCTGCCGTAGAGCCCCGCGGAGCTGAAGTGGACGAAGCACGCGGCGCCGGCGCCGTACGCCGCCTGTAGCGCGGCGCGGATCGCCTGGCCCGGCGGCAGCACGGTGATCGGCGGGATCGAGTAGACCACCGTCGCGCCCGGCAGCCCGCTCAGCGCCGGGTTCAGCTGCTTGGCGACCGAGGCGTCGAGGTACTTGACCTGGGCGCCCGCCTCGGTGAGTGCGGTCAACCGACCGGTCGAGCGCCCGCAGACCCGGACGGAGCGGCCCGCCGCCAGCGCCGCGCGCGCGAGTCGGGTCCCGATGTAACCGCAGCCGAGGATGATGAGCGGCGCCATGCTCGCAGTGTCCCACAGCGGGCGCGCCCGAGGCGTTATCCGGCGCGCTTGGTGTCGCGGCCACAGGAACCGTGCTCGCCGCCAGCGCAAAGGCGCGGCCGGGCATCGTCGCTGTACAGGCGCGTCGCGGACAGCGCCTCGATCGCGGCGGCGAGCTCGCACGCCGTGAACCGCTGCTCGGCATCTTTGGCCAGGCAGCGCATCACGAGCTGATCGATGACCCGGGGAATCCCGGAGGTATACAGCGAAGGCGCGGGCGGCGGATCGCTCAGGTGCTTGGCCATCACGGCCGTGCTTTCGTCGCCATCGAACGGCGGGCGAGACATGGAGTCGACCGCGTACCACGAGGGCGTGCCGGGTCATCACCTGCAGATCGCCGTGCAGCAGGAGCTCGGCGACCTGCCGGAGCTCCGCCGCCACATCCACTACGTCGCGTTCCAGGAGGGCTGGGCGCTGTACTCCGAGCGGCTCGGTAAGGAGGTCGGCTTCTACACCGATCCGTATAACGACTACGGCCGGCTGCAGGACGAGATGCTGCGCGCGATCCGGCTGGTCGTCGACACCGGGATCCACGCCAAGCAGTGGACGCGGGACCAGGTCGTGCGGTTCTTCCACGACCACTCGACGATCGACGAGCCGAGCGTGCAGGCCGAGACCGACCGCTACATCGCCAACCCCGGCCAGGCCCTGGGCTACAAGATCGGGCAGCTCACGATCTCGCGGCTTCGCACGCACGCGCAGGACGAGCTCGGCACGGCGTTCGACCTCCGGGCGTTCCATGACGAGGTGCTCGGCGCCGGGGCGCTGCCGCTCGACCTCCTCGAGCGCCGGATCGACGCGTGGATCGCGCGGCGCAAGGCCGCGCGGGCGCGCTGATCGCGGATCGCCGAGCGCCGTCGGCGATTACAAACCAGGTCCCCGCGATCGTTTCTGCCTTCCGTGAGGCGCGTGGAGCGATCGCTGGCTGGCGCTGACAGCGCGGGTGGCGTGCGCGATGCGCAGGCTGTCCTGCATCGCTGTGCGGCACCCTCAGAAAGCCAGTCACGGGAACGTGGTGAGCATTCCATCTCGCACCCGGCGATCACGTGAGGCGTCGGCGCACACCCTCCCTGCGACCGCGGGCGTCGAATGTCAGCGCCTGTCGTAATACCTCCATTCCGCTTGCGTTGACCTGACAGGCCGTTCGCTCGGAATGGAGGTTCACCGAGGATTGCCGGTCGCGATGTTTCAGAAAACCATGATTGCGCTATCCGCGGTGAGATACAGCTTTCTCAGAAATTCATGGCCGGTTGGTCGGCGCTGCGATATCTCATGTCTATCTCGAGGAGGACAACTGCGATGCTGCAACGATATCTGAAGACCCTCGCTACGAGCTGTCTTGCACTGACCGCGATCGCCGGGTGCGTGGAGACGGGACCCGAGGAAGAGGTCACCGGCGAGGCGCAACAAGGCGTCACCGCGATCGGTGATCCCTGGCCGGGGACCGACCTGGCGGCGTTCGCCGTCGCGCGCGACAGCTTCGCGCGGGCCGAAGACATCACGGATGGGCTCGGCCCGACGTTCAACGAACGCGCGTGTGGCAATTGCCATACGACGCCGATCATCGGCGGATCGGGTGTCCAGATCGAGCGGCGGTTTGGCAAGGCCACCAACGGTGTGTTCTTCGGATTCGACGAGGCGCCGGATAACGAGGGTGGCACGCTCCGCCAGCTGTCCTCGAATGGCACGTATGTGAGCGGCACCCAGACCTGCACGGTGGCGCTCGACCAGGAGGCGCCGACCGCGACCGTTCACAACGTCGGACGGCGCTCGCTGCCGCTGTTCGGCCTGGGGCTCGTCGACGCGATGCCGGACATCTGGTTCGACTTCTTGGCGGCGATCGAGCCCGCGGCGACGCGCGGCACGGTCATCCGCGCCAAGCCGCAGTTCCCCGATGTTCGCGATCCGTTTCAGGGCCTCAGCCTGACCCGCGTCGCGCGGTTCGGGATCAAGGACCAGCAGACGAACCTCGTGTCGTTCGCAGGTGACGCCTACCTCAACGAGATGGGCATCACGACGCAGAGCTGCTACCGCGGCACGTCGATCCTCGCGTACGCGTTCGAGAACCAGCCCAACAACGTCGCGCACGTCGCCGGCTGCAACGGCGGCGATCTCGCGTCTGCCCAGCCCGCCGGCAACCCGAACGTCCCGGAGTTCACCGACGACGCGGTGGGTGACTGCACCAATGGGCTGTCCGAGATCCAGGACGACCTCGCGAGCTTCTTGTACTTCATGGAGCACCTGGCGCCGCCGCCGCAGGCTCCGCTGGATCCGATCGTCGCCTTCGTTGGTGCCCTCGAGTTCTCCGGCGCGGGGTGCGGCAACTGCCACACGTCGATCGCGTTCACCACGCCAGCGAATCCGTTCAACGGCGTTCCCGGGAACTTCTCGTTCTCTCCGTTCTCGGACTTCCTGGTTCATGACATGGGCTTGCTCGGCGACGGCATCGGCAACACCGGTGATTCGGTCGCGACGACGCGGCTCATGCGGACGGCGCCGCTGTGGGGCGCGCGGTTCAACACGCAGTTCCTGCACGACGGCCGCGCCAAGACGATCCGCGACGCGATCCTCGCCCACGACGGTCAAGGACTCGCGGCGCGCAACAACTTCGCGGCGCTCGGCCCGCTGGACCAGAGCTTCCTGCTCAAGTTCGTGAGCTCGCTCTAGCAGTCGGCTCTCCGCCGGCCGCCGGCCCGACGCTTCGCACCGCCGCCTACCCCACGCCAAGGCCCTGGGCGCTCCACCCTCGGCCTTGGCCGTGATCCCATCGCGCGCGCGGCGCGCCTACTAGCGGTCGAACTTCTTCTTGATGCCGTAGGTCTGGATCTTGTGGACCAGCGTGCGGAGCGGGAGGTTGAGCGCGCGGGCGGCCTCGGTCTGGTTGCCGTTGTGCTTGTGCAGCGCCCGCACGATCAGCTCGGCCTCGTAGCGCCGGACGTGCTCCTTGTAGTCGCCGGGCTCGTCGGTAGACTCGGGCTCGGCGGTGAGCGTGCGAGCGCTGCCGCGCACGCGGTCGGTGAGATCGTCGGGCGTGATCGCCTGGCCCTCCGCCAGCACGACCGCGCGCTCGATCACGTTGCGGAGCTCGCGCACGTTGCCGGGCCAGCTGTAGCCCTCGAGCGCGGCGAGCGCGCGCGGATCGATGGTGCGCACGTCCGTCCCGGCTTGCTTGCGCGCCTCCTTGAGGAACCGCTCCGCGAGCGGGCGGATCTCGTCGACGCGCTCGCGCAGCGGCGGGATCCGGAGGGTCACGGTGTTGAGCCGGTACAGGAGGTCCTCGCGGAACCGGCCGGCCTCGACCATGCCTTCGAGGTCGCGGTGGGTCGCGGCGATCACGCGGACGTCGACCTCGATCTCCTTCTCGCCGCCGACCCGCGTGACCTTCTTGGTCTCGAGCACGCGCAGGAGCGCCGCCTGCGCCGAGGCGGCGAGCTCGCCGATCTCGTCGAGCAGCACGGTGCCGCCGTCGGCTTGCTCGAAGATGCCGCGCGCCGACTTGTCGGCGCCGGTGTACGCGCCCTGCTCGTGCCCGAACAGCACGCTCTCGATCAGCATGCCGGGGATCGCGGCGCAGTTGATGCAACGCAGCGTCTGCTTCTTGCGCGGGCCGCCCTCGTGGATCGCGCGGGCGATGACCTCCTTGCCGGTGCCGGTCTCGCCGTGGATGAGCACCGCGATCGTCGAGTGCGCCAGGCGCTTGACGGTCGTCATGACCTCCTTCATCGCCGGGTTCTTCACGACCACGGCGACCGGATCGGCGGCCTGCGGGGCCGCGCGGCCCGCGCGCATCGCGACCTGGAGCGCCGCGATCAGCTCCTCGACCGAGCCGCCGTCGGCCGGGAAGCTCACCGCGCCGCACGCCAGGGGTGGATCGCCGCCGGCGAGCGCCGCGGCCAGCCCCTGGACCGCCTCGGGCGTCGCCTCGGGCAACGCGATCAGCACCGCCGCCGGGCCGTAGATGCCGACGCGATCGACCGGGCGGAGCACCATCCTGAGCCGGCTCGCCCACCGGCTGACGTGGCCCTCCTTCGCGCCGGCGCTGCGCAGCATCATGAGCGCGAGCGGGCGCTGGAACGTCCGCGCGCGGGTGATCTCGTCTCCGAGCGCGGCGACGAACCGATCGTGGCCGTCGAAGCCGCGTAGCTCGTCGTCGACCGACGAGATGACGTGGACCGAGACCATCACCGGGCCGATCGCGATCTCGTCACCGGGGGCGACCTTGGCGCGGGTGACGAGCTCGCCGTTCTTCTTGGTGCCGTTGGTGCTCTGCAGGTCCTCGACCCAGAGGCCGTGGTCGTCCCAGGTGAACCGCGCGTGCTGGCGCGACAGCCCCGGGTCGGGGATCTCGACGTCGGACGGGGCCGCGCGGCCCACGACGAGCGCGCGGCCCTTGTCGAGCTGGGCGACCATGGCGCCGTCGCGGTGGTACAGGACGAGCGTGGTGCGCGCATGCAGCACGGTCTCGCCGCCCTTGAGGGTGGTCCGGTCCATCGGGTTGCTCATCTCGCTTGCTCGATCACGCAAAGGATTGCGTGCCAGCATGGAGCAAGCCCAATAAATGACAAGTACTTACATGTGGCCTAGCGGTTGCTCAAGCGAACGGGACCAACTTCAGGGAGCTACATCCACATGTTCGCAGGTCTCATCACCATCGCTGGCGGCATCCTCGCCGCCTCTGCCCTCATCATCGCTCGCAAGCCCAACGCCAAGGATCTGATCGACAAGATCACGCCCTACCAGGGCTGGATCGGCGTCGGGATGTTCCTCTGGGGCATCTGGGGTACCCTCGACTGCGTCGGTGGGATCAAGTATCTGTCGGCGGCGCCGCTGTTCTGGCTGTTCTGGTTCGCCTCGAGCGTCGCCGACTTGCTCGTCGGTTTCCTCCTGGGCTTCGGGCTCATCACGAAGTACGCGCTGGGGCGTAATGCCGCCGCGCAGGCACGAGGCCAGCAGCTTCGCGCGAAGCTCGCCGGCTACCAGGGCGTGTTCGGCCTGTTCGCGATCGCGATGGGCTCGCTCTACATCGTCTGCGGCCGCCTCCTCTGAGGCGACGTCGCCCGGTATGCCACACCGCTCGCGCTGGCTGAACCGCAGCGTGGCGGCACAACCATTGTCCAAGCTGGTGTGGGTCGGGCTAGAATCGGCCCGGATCGCAAGCCAACGAAATGGAGCGAGATGGCCAACGCCGACAAGAGGAAGCAGTCCCTCTACTTTCCCGAGGACATGCTCAAAGAAATTCAGCATGAGGCGCAGCGCCTCGACCGTTCATTGTCCTGGATCGTCCAGCAGGGTTGGAAGCTGGCCCGTGAAAAGCTCAAGGCATTTCCGGCGAGCAACGACGACCCCGAGGGGCTGCCAGATCCACGCGAGGAGTCGGCCTAGCCCGGCCAATCCCGATCCGGGCGACCCGCGCTTCGGGCCGCGCTGTCACGGCGTGGGAACGACCGGGAGCTCGATGAAGCTCGCCCGGTCGGGCGCGTGATAGATACGCTGGGTCGCTTTTCGGTAGTCGGTCGGCTTTGCCCAGAAGATGTTGGGCACGAACGTCTGCGGATTGCGGTCGTAGAGCGGAAACCAGCTCGACTGGATCTGCACCATGATGCGGTGCCCGGGCAGGAACACGTGGTTTGCCGGCGGTAGGTTGAACCGGTAGAGCAGCGGCTTGCCCGCCGCGAGCGGCTTGCCGGTCTCGAAGCTCTCGCGGTAGCGGCCGCGGAAGATGTCGGCCGAGATCATGAGCTGGTAGCCGCCCATCGTCGGATCGGTGGCGACCTCGTCAGGGTAGACGTCGATCACCTTGACGACCCAGTCGGAGTCGGTGCCGCTGGTCGACGCGTACAGGTTGGCGATCGGCTGTCCGGCGATCTTGACCGGCGCGGTCACGACGTCGGACACGAACGTGGCGACATCGGGCCGGCCCGAGGCCTCGCGCTGGTCGGAGACGAGCCACTGGCGCCAGAACACGTTGTCTTGGTAGCTGGGAGGCTGGATCGGCCGCGAGCGGAACGGCACCGGCTTGGCGGGATCGGAGACATACTCCTCGAACGCCGAGCCGCCGGCCCTGGGCGCGGCAAGCTCGGCCTTGGCGCCGCCGCTGGGGCCCGCGTTCAGCCCGGCGTTCAAATAGAGCGGGGTCGGCTTGATCGTGCAGCCGCTCGCGCAGCCGGCCGGCCAGGTGGGCAGCCGGCGCCACGTGTTGGTGCCGGTCTCGAACGCATTGACCGGCGCGATGTCGGCCTTGGGCGCGCCGTCCTTCAGGTACGTGTCGAGGAACGGGCGCAGGACGTCGCGGCGGAACGCCAGCGCGGTGTCGCTGCCGAACTTCACCGGCCCCAGCGTGCTGCCGTCGCCGATCTCCTGGCCGTGGTGCCACGGCCCCATGACCAGGAACACCTTGTCGTGGTTGGTGTCCCGGGGCGCGAGCGCCTTGTAGACCGCCATGGCGCCGTAGATGTCCTCCTGGTCCCACAGGCTGTGGACCAGCATCACCGGGACTGCGAGCGGCTCCTTGGCGAGCACCTTGTCGACGGCCTGATCGCGCCAGAACGCGTCGTAGCTGGGATGCTGGACGAGCTTGTTCCAGAACCCCAGCTGCTCCATGCCGTGGCGGCGGCCGAGCTCGCCGGCCGAGCCGGCCTCGAGGAACGTGTCGTAGTCGTCGAAGTGGCTGCGCGAGAACTTGATCAGCGACGACCGCTCGGCCTCCTGGTCGTGGATGTAGTCCATGCCGAGCTGGCGGAACG
>Ga0137437_1000408_pt1 | contig 13105 bp, 9 predicted proteins | sample EasRivERMGT138_2_FD_102332 | JGI IMG/M metagenome (GOLD analysis project Ga0137437, IMG submission 102332) | Soil microbial communities from meander-bound floodplain in the East River, Colorado, USA - East River MetaG ERMGT138_2 | ecosystem: Environmental > Terrestrial > Soil > Floodplain ...
CAGTCGGCCGATTTACGCATGGTCGCCATTCAGGATGAAAGTTTCTTTTCCAGACGCCGGGCAAAGACGGTCATCTCCTTGACTGCCTGCTGATCCCCGCGTCGCTGTGCGACTTCGATGCCGCGCCGATAGGTGTCCAGGGCTTCGTTCAGAACTCCGCCCTCGGCGAGTGCCATGGCGAGCAGCTTCCACGCCGCGGAATAGTTGGGCTCCAGCTCGAGCGCGCGCTTCAAATGGAAGACCGCGACCCAGATCTCGCGCAGTTTGAGGTACTCGTTGCCCAGACTGAAGCGCAGCAGCGCGGATTCCCCGCGCTCAGACAGCAATCTTTCGAGATTGGAAATGACCGACCGGGCTTCCATGTGGCATGCGGGCAACGGCCTTAGAGTTCGATCTGGGTGCCCAGTTCGACGACCCGGTTCGCCGGAATCTTGAAAAATGTCGTCGCGCTGGATGCGTTGCGCGACATCAACGCGAACAGCTTCTCTCGCCAGAGCGCCATACCCGGACCGACCTTGGGAATCAACGTCTGCCGGCTGAGGAAGAACGACGTCTCCATCATCTCGAATTTGAGTCCCTTGGCCGAGGCGAGTTCGAGCGCACGCGGCACATCCGGGTCGTCTTTGAAGCCATACCGGACCACCGCGCGATAGAAATCGTTGCCGAGCGCCTGCACTTCGATGCGCTCTTCGTCGGGTACATGCGGGATGTCGATCGTGCTTACCGTGAGCAGCACGATGCGCTCGTGCAGCACTTTGTTGTGATTCAAATTGTGCAGCAACGCGTGCGGCACGCCTTCGGAAGCCGCGGTCAGGAATACCGATGTACCCGGTACGCGCGTCGGAGGGTGCGCGGTGACGCTCTGGATGAAAGGTTCGATCGGGATCGCGCCCGGAGACAGCCGCTCCATGAGCAGCAGCCGTCCGCGCTTCCACGTCACCAGCAGCGTGAACAGCGCGATCGCGACCACGATCGGGAACCAGCCGCCCTGCAGCAATTTGATCGCATTGGCACTGAAGAACGACAAATCGATCGTCAGGAAGATCAACAGCAGCGGCAGGGCGATCCACAGCGGCCAGTGCCACAGTCTGCGCATCAACACAAAGGCCAGCACGGTGTCGATGGCCATGGTGCCGGTCACCGCGATGCCGTAAGCGCCCGCGAGGTTGCTGGAGGTTTCGAAGCCGAGCACCAGTCCGATCACCGCAGCCAGCAGCACCCAGTTGATCCAGGGCATATAGATCTGTCCGATTTCGCTTTCGGAGGTATGCGTGACTTCGAGCCGCGGGCAATAGCCAAGCTGGATCGCCTGCCGGGTCAGGGAATAGGTTCCAGAGATCACCGCCTGCGACGCGATCACGGTGGCCATGGTGGCGAGGATCACCAGGGGGTACAACGCCCACTCCGGCGCCATGTGATAGAAGGGGTTCTGCACGGCGTCCTTGTCGTGCAGAATCAATGCGCCCTGGCCGAAATAATTCAGCAATAGCGCCGGCAGCACGTAACAGGACCAGGCCAGCCGGATTGGCTTCTTACCGAAATGGCCCATGTCCGCGTACAACGCCTCGGTACCGGTAATGGCCAGCACGACCGCGCCGAGCACCAGAAAGCCGCCGGTGGAATTCTCGGCAAAGAAGGCGATGGCATAACCGGGGGAGAACGCCGCCAGGACCTGCGGATAGTTGACGATATTCATGATGCCCAGCAGCGCCAGTACTGCGAACCAGACAAGGGTGATCGGTCCGAACAGCGCGCCGACCATCTCAGTGCCTTTCTGCTGAAACAGAAAAAGGCCGATCAGGACGAGGATGGTGACGGGAATGACGAAAGGCTTGAGGGCCGGGGTCGCGACTTCCAGACCTTCCACGGCGGAGAGTACCGAAATCGCCGGCGTGATGACGCCGTCACCGTAAAATAGCGCGGCACCGAACAGGCCGAGCGACATCAATATCATGCGACCGCGGGTGTTGCGCGTCGTGGAGCGCAACACCAGAGCGAGCAAGGCCATGATGCCACCCTCGCCACGATTGTCGGCGCGCATCATGAATACCACGTATTTCAGCGTTACGACGATGATCAGGGACCATGAAATCAGCGACAGCACGCCAAGCACGTTGTCATGGTTGGCGGTGACCGGATGGCTGCCGTTGAATGCTTCGCGCATGGCGTACAGCGGACTGGTGCCGATATCGCCGAAGACCACGCCGATGGCCGCGACCGTCAGCGGCAAAACACCCTGTTTCTCGCGCCCGTTCCCGCTGGAGCTCATTGTTATTGTTTGCTCCTCAGTATCTCCGGATTGTCATGCTGCACCGACCGGCGCGCGCACGAAACAGCCCGGCTCGTCGCGCAACGGACGGGACGAAGCTGATGCAACGCGGCTCTGCGTCGTGACAAGGGTTCGGCGACGGGTGTTCGGTTATCATCGTGATATAGCCGGGTCGGCCTGATGGCCCGCCCTTGTTGTGGCGCAACATTCTATACCCGGAGCAAGCCGTGACCAAACAGGCCGTTCACGCCCACGATGCGCCGCAGGCAATTGGAACCTACTCGCAGGCGATATGCGCAGGCAACACCGCCTGCTATCCGGATAGATCGGGCTCGACCCCGCCACCATGAAGGTGGTCGACGGCATCGATGCTCAGGTCCACCGCATCTCCCAATTGCCGCGCGGCGCGTTGGTCGAGATCGAGGCGATACTAGTGAAGGGATGAGGGGCGAGGGGTGAGGGGTGAGGAGGGAATTAGTCGGAAAATCTTCGATCGGCGCAAGCGCAGGTCGAGGCGGTTGGCGTGAAACGCGTGCTTCCACCAGGGGAGAAGCGGACTGCCACCAGTAGAGGCAGGAAACACACGCCTGCCCGGGTTGCGTCGAATATCCAAGTCAGTTCTTCCTCCTCACCCCTTATGGCCGAAGGCCGGTATCCCGCGGGCACTCCTCACCCCTCACTTTCATTCGCCACACCGGCAGTCCAGGAGAAGCTCGCGCGTATCGGCATCCACCAGCTTTCCGATCTGGTCACGCACTTGCCGCTGCGTTACGAAGACGAAACCCGTATCGTTTCCATCCATGACGCGCTGTCCGGCGAAACCGTGCAAGTAGAAGGCACGGTGGTCGAGACCAATATCAAGTTCCGTCCGGGCCGGCAGCTCGTCTCGGAAGTCGACGACGGCAGCGGAAGGCTGATGATGCGGTTTTTCAATTTCTATCCGAGCCAGAAGACCGCGCTGGCACCCGGCGCCAAGGTGCGGGTGATGGGAGAGGTCCGGCAGGGTTTCTTCGGCGCCGAAATGGTTCATCCGCGGTTTCGTGTGTTGCGTGGAGAGGCGCCTCTGCCGCAGGCATTGACCCCGGTGTATTCGACGACCGCAGGGCTGGGTCAGGAGGTGCTGCGCAAGCTCGCTGCGCGCGCGCTTGCCTGCGCCGATCTGGCAGACGCGTTGCCTGAGCCGGTGCGCAGGAAATTGAAACTGCTGCCGCTCGACGAAGCGATCCGGCTGCTGCACAATCCACCGCCCGACGCCGATGCGCAGGCTCTGCTCGATGGCTCCCATCCGGCCTGGCGCCGGGTCAAGTTCGACGAGCTGCTGGCGCAGCAGCTGTCGATGCGGCTGCACTACGAGCGGCGCAACGAAGTGCGCGCGCATCCGCTGCTGCAGCATTCGAAGATGTCCAAGGCGCTGCTCGCCTCGCTCCCGTTCAGGCTTACCCGGTCGCAGGCGCGCGTACTGACCGACATCCGCACCGATCTCACGCGGCCGCATCCGATGCAGCGCCTGTTGCAGGGCGATGTCGGCAGCGGCAAGACCATCGTTGCCGCACTGGCCGCACTGCAGGCGATCGAATCCGGCTATCAGGCGGCGGTCATGGCACCGACCGAAATCCTCGCGGAACAGCATTACCGAAAGTTCGTCGCTTGGCTCGCACCGCTCGATGTCGAAGTCGTATGGCTCACCGGCAGCCTGAAGAAAAAGGAGCGCGAGAAGGCGCTTGCGGACATTTCCTCGGGAAAAGCGGCGCTCGCAATCGGTACGCACGCGCTGTTCCAATCCGAAGTCGTGTTCAGCAAGCTGGGCCTCGCAATCGTCGATGAGCAGCATCGCTTCGGCGTGCATCAGCGCCTGGCCCTGCGCCAGAAAGGCAGCCGTGCCGGCCAGGCGGTCCAGCCGCATCAGCTGATGATGAGCGCCACGCCGATTCCGCGCACGCTGGCCATGAGTTATTACGCCGATCTCGACGTGTCGGTGATCGACGAACTGCCCCCCGGAAGGACGCCGGTGCTGACCAAGCTCCTGTCCGACACCCGGCGCGATGAGGTGATCCGGCGCGTGCGCGACGCGTGCATGGCGGGGCGACAGGCTTACTGGGTTTGTCCGCTGATCGAGGAGTCCGAAGCCGGCGCGCGGAGCAGGGACCCGCCAGCGGGTTGGGACCGCGGAGGCGGCGGCGCTGCGCGCACCTATGCGAGCGAACTGCCGCACAAGGCTCTCGCGCGGCGCGAAGCGCTGCAGTTGCAGACCGCGATCGATACCTACGAGGGTCTGGTCGCCGCGTTTCCGGAGTTGAAGGTCGGGCTGGTGCATGGCAGGATGCCGAATCAGGAAAAAGCCGCGGTCATGACGGCATTCCAGGCCAACGAGATTCAGCTGCTCGTTGCCACCACGGTGATCGAAGTCGGTGTCGATGTGCCGAATGCCTCGCTGATGGTGATCGAACACGCGGAGCGCATGGGGCTGTCGCAACTGCATCAGCTGCGCGGTCGCGTGGGCCGCGGCAGCCAGAGCAGCGCATGCATCCTGCTCTACCAGAGTCCGCTGTCGCAGAATGCGCGCGAGCGCCTGCGCATCATTTTCGAGAACACCGACGGGTTCGAAATTGCGCGGCACGACCTGCGCCTGCGCGGGCCCGGCGAAATGCTCGGCGCGCGACAGAGCGGCGTGCCGATGCTGCGATTTGCCGATCTGGAGAAGGATGTCGATTTGCTTGAGGCGGCGCGTACGCTGGCACCACAACTGCTGCGCGACCATCCGCCGAATGCAGAACTGCATCTGGCGCGCTGGCTGGGCGGCCGGCAGGAGCTCCTCAAGGTATAGGCCCTGTCCGGTGTCTATGAGATCATGCCGGCATCGTGAATGCCCTATCCGACCATGGATGATTTCGCAAGCCGATGACCTTCGCCGAGCGCATAAACGCCTATGAAAAGCTGATCCGGCTGGACAAGCCGATCGGCATCCTGCTGCTGCTATGGCCGACGTTATGGGCACTGTGGTTGTCGTCGCGGGGACATCCTGACTGGACTGTCGTCCTGATCTTTGTTACCGGTACTGTACTGATGCGATCGGCGGGTTGCGCCATCAATGACTATGCCGACCGCGATTTCGACGCCAGGGTCGCGCGCACGCGGGGACGACCGCTGGCTGCCGGTCAGGTCAAACCGGTCGAAGCCTTGATGGTCGCGGCGGTGCTGATTCTGGTGTCGTTCGCCCTGGTCGTGCAGCTGAACACGCTCACCATCAAATTGTCGGTCTTCGCGGTCCTCATCGCGGCGATTTATCCTTTTACCAAGCGTTTCTTCGCTGTGCCGCAAGCTGTGCTGGGAGTGGCTTTCGGATTCGGTATCCCGATGGCCTTCGCCGCCCACACCAGCCAGGTGCCGTGGCCGGCCTGGTGGCTGCTGGCAGCGAACGTGTTCTGGGCGATCGCCTATGACACCGAATATGCGATGGTCGATCGGGAAGACGATCGCAAGATCGGCATTCGCACATCTGCAATCACTTTTGGTCGCCATGATGTCGTCGCCGTGGTGGCCTGTCATGCCATTTTTCTGCTGATCATGATCTGGATCGGCAGGCTGTTCCGGCCCGGCTGGCATTTTTATCTCGGGCTGGCTGTGGCAGCCGGCCTGGTCGCCGTCCAGTACCGGATCATCCGCAGTCGCGAACCGGCCGACTGCTTTCGCGCGTTTCAGCAGAACAACTGGATAGGCGCCGCAATCTTCGCCGGTATCTTCGCCAGCTTCTATTTTCAGAAACATATTTGACCGGCCGTGTCGTCGCCGCACGCCGGCAATCCGGCCGCGACGGCGCCAATTCATTCACCACGGGAAACTTATGGACCTAGGGTTGAAAGATCGATCGGTATTGATCACAGGCGGCAGCAAGGGAATAGGGCTGGCGTGCGCGCGCGCGTTCCTTGACGAAGGCGCAAGGGTCGCCATAGTGTCGCGCGACCGCGGCAATCTGGACAGAGCGAGCGCGCAGTTGGGGAAGGTCATGATGATCGCAGCCGACCTTACCCATGCCGAACACGCCAAGCGGATGGCGCGAGAAGCACAGGCGGCACTCGGCCCGATAGACGTGCTGGTAAACTCGGCCGGTGCGGCAAAGCGCTATCCGCCGGACGAATTGAATGCGCAAGCCTGGCATGCGGCGATGGACGCCAAGTACTTTACCTACATCCATGCGATGGATGCGGTGTTGCCGTCGATGCGCGATCGCAGGCGCGGCAACGTGGTCAACATCATCGGTACCGGAGGCAAGGTGGCCTCGTCGATCCATCTTCCGGGTGGTGCAGCCAATTCCGCGCTGATGCTTGCTTCGGTCGGCTTGGCCAGCATTTACGGCCGGTTCGGTGTTCGCATCAATGCGATCAACCCAGGCGCCACCATCACAGATCGCATTCGCGAAGCGCTCGAACTCGAGGCCAAAGCCAAGGGGACCACCGCTGAACAAGTACTCGAACAAGGCCAGGCGCGTGTGCCATTGGGCCGCTATGCGGACCCGAAGGAGATCGCCAGCGTCGTGTTGTTCCTGGCCTCCGATCAGGCGGCCTATGTCACGGGCGCGGTGATCCCGATGGACGGCGGCATCAATCCGATCATCTGAACGGCAACGCCCATGCGCTATCACGATCTTCGCGATTTCATCGGCCAGCTCGAAAAACAGGGTGAACTCAGACGCGTCGTTACGGAGGTTTCGCCCCGTCTGGAAATGACCGAAATCTGCGACCGCGTGCTCAAGGCGCAGGGACCGGCGCTGTTGTTTGAAAAGCCAACGGGCTTTTCGATTCCGGTTTTGGCGAATTTGTTCGGAACGCCGCACCGCGTGGCGATGGGTATGGGCGAGGAATCGGTGGTGGCGCTGAAAGAAGTCGGCAAACTGCTCGCCTATCTGAAGGAACCCGAGCCGCCTTCAGGATTGAAGGATGCCTGGGACAAACTGCCGGTGCTCAAGCAGGTGATGAACATGGCGCCGAAGATCGTCGGCAGCGCGCCGTGTCAGGAAGTCGTTTGGGAAGGCAGGGACGTGGATCTGGGCAGACTGCCGATCCAGACCTGCTGGCCGGGCGACGCCGGACCGCTGATCAGCTGGGGTCTGACGGTCACGCGCGGTCCGCGCAAATCGCGCCAGAACCTCGGTATTTATCGCCAGCAGGTGATCGCGCCGAACAAGGTCATCATGCGCTGGCTGGCGCATCGAGGGGGTGCGCTGGATTATCGCGACCATTGCAATGCCAGTCCGGGCGAGGCGTTTCCGGTTGCAGTCGCGCTCGGGGCCGATCCGGCGACGATACTCGGCGCGGTGACCCCGGTGCCGGACTCGCTCTCCGAATACCAGTTCGCTGGACTTCTGCGCGGGTCCAGGACCGAGCTGGTCAACTGCCTCGGTTCTGATCTGCAGGTGCCGGCATCCAGTGAAATTGTCCTCGAAGGCGTCATCCAGCCGGGCGAGAACGCGCTGGAGGGACCGTTCGGCGATCACACGGGGTATTACAACGAGCAGGAAGCCTTCCCGGTGTTCACCATCGAGCGCATCACCATGCGCCGGGATCCGGTCTATCACAGCACCTATACCGGCAAACCGCCGGACGAGCCGTCCGTCCTCGGCGTGGCACTGAACGAAGTGTTCGTGCCGCTGCTCACGAAACAGTTTCCCGAGATCGTGGATTTCTATCTGCCGCCGGAAGGCTGCTCCTACCGCATCGCGGTGGTCAGCATGCACAAGCAGTATGCCGGGCATGCCAAGCGCGTCATGTTCGGCATCTGGTCCTACCTGCGCCAATTCATGTACACCAAGTTCATCATCGTCGTGGACGACGATATCGACGTGCGCGACTGGAAGGAAGTGATCTGGGCCGTCACGACCCGCGTCGATCCGGCACGCGACACTCTCATTGCGGAAAATACGCCGATCGACTACCTCGATTTTGCCAGTCCGGTTTCGGGGCTGGGATCGAAAATGGGGCTCGATGCGACCAATAAATGGCCCGGCGAAACCAGCCGCCAGTGGGGCGTTCCGATCGCAATGGACGCGGGAGTCAAACGTCGCATCGATGATATGTGGTCTACCCTCGGTCTCTGATCGATCGGGCAATGGGGCGTGGAGATTTCCTAAAGGATTCATAAGGAGAAAATCGAAAGTCTCACCACGTGGTGAGACTCTAGGTCTTGAACGTCCGGTCTATGAAGAGCCCTCTTGCATATGCCCAATAGCCTTGCCGGGGAAACCAGCCCTTATCTGCAGCAACACGCCGACAATCCAGTGGACTGGCATCCGTGGGGCGAGGAAGCACTCAAGCTTGCACGCGACCAGGACAAGCCGATCCTGCTGTCGATCGGTTATTCCGCCTGCCATTGGTGCCACGTCATGGCGCACGAGTCCTTCGAAGACCCTGAAACTGCGGGAATCATGAACGCGTTGTTCGTGAACATCAAAGTCGATCGTGAAGAACGTCCGGACCTCGACCAGATTTACCAGACCGCGCATCATCTACTGACGCGGCGCTCCGGCGGGTGGCCGCTCACCATGTTTCTGACGCCGGCGCAGAAACCGTTTTTCGGCGGCACCTATTATCCCAGGACTTCACGTTACGGCCTGCCGGGGTTTGGCGAACTGCTGCAGAAGATCGCCGCTGCTTACCGCGAGAAGCGTGGCGAAATTGACCGGCAGAACGAATCGCTGCTCGAATTTCTCGCAGCCACGCTGCCCGCCGCGGCCGCTGCAGTCGAAATGAGCCGTGAACCGATCATTGCGGCGGCTGCGCAATTGCGATCCGGTTTCGATGAAATCCATGGCGGCATCGGAGCCGCGCCGAAATTTCCACACCCTTTCGAACTTGCATTCTGCCTGCGCGTGTCCCGATCGTCGCTCGACACGCGTTTGCGCGATTTGGTGATCCTGACGCTGCAAAAAATGGCGCAGGGAGGAATCTACGATCAGCTCGGTGGCGGTTTCTGCCGGTATAGCACGGATGCCTACTGGCAGATCCCGCACTTCGAGAAAATGCTCTACGACAACGGCCCGCTCTTGCGCCTGTATGCGGACGCCTGGCTGGTTACTGGGGATCCCCTGTTCAAGCGCGTTTGCGAGCAGACAGCGGCCTGGGTGATACGCGAAATGCAATCTCCCGAAGGCGGTTACTACTGTTCGCTCGACGCGGACTCGGAGCGCGAGGAAGGCAAGTTCTATGTCTGGTCACGCGAGGAATTCGCCGAGCTGCTGACTGAAGACGAGTATGAGATCGCAACGACTTATTTCGGACTCGACCGTGCGCCGAATTTCGAAAACCTCGCCTGGAATCCTTGCGTCGCGCAAACGATTGAAAGTGTCGCGGTAAAGGTGGGTCGCGACCTGCAGGAATGCGAATCCTTGTTGCGCAGTGCGCGCACCAGGTTGCTCGCGGCGCGCGAAAAGCGCGTGCGTCCGGGCCGGGACGAGAAAATTCTTACCAGCTGGAATGCCTTGATGATCGAAGGCATGGCCCATGCGGCTCGCCTATTCGGACGCGAGGACTGGCATGTGTCGGCGCGCCGCTCGATGGATTTCGTCGCAACAAGAATGTGGCAGCATGGGCGGCTGCTGGCGACTTACAAGGACGGCCGCGCACATCTGAACGGGTATCTGGACGACTATGCTTTTCTGCTTGCCGCATTGCTGGAGATATTGCAGGCCGAGTTTGCGGCTGGCGACCTGCAACTCGCGACCGCGCTCGCCGACACGCTGCTCGAACGCTTCGAGGATCGCGCCGCCGGTGGTTTTTTCTTCACCAGCGACGATCACGAAGCGCTGATTCTGCGGCCCAAGCCGGGTGCGGACAGCGCTACGCCTTCGGGAAACGGCATCGCCGCACTGGCGCTCACGCGCCTTGGCCATCTGCTTGGCGAATCGCGCTATCTGCAGGCGGCCGACAAGGCGGTCCGGCTTTTTTTCCCGACGATGTTGCGCCAGCCCGGAGGATTTTCCACACTTTGTACCGCCCTGGAGGAAGTGGTGGAACCGACCATGATTATCGTGCTGCGCGGATTGCGGGACGCGTTGCGCCCATGGCAACGGACGCTTTCAAGCAGATATCTGCCGGACCTGATGACCTTGGCAGTCGACTCGGCCTCGTCCGGTCTGCCGGGGGTGCTGAACAAGCCCGTTGCTGGCGCTGTCAACGCTTATCTCTGCCGCGGCGTTGTATGCCTGGCACCAATCGGGGACATCCAGGCATTGCTGGCGAACCTTGAATCCGGCTAAGAGCCTGAAGGTTTTCAAAGCGAACCAAAGCCGATAAAATGCCGGGCGGTCCAAATCAACTCGTAATGAAAGGCGCTCGGAAATGAAGAAACTCGTGATGATTGCAGCGACAGCGGGTCTGGCGCTGGCCTTTAGTGCGAACGCGGCAGATGCCGAAAAGGCGAAAGCATTGGCACAGGCCAAGAATTGCCTCGCCTGTCACGCGGTGGACAAGAAGCTGGTGGGCCCCGCCTACACCGAAATTTCCAAGAAGTACAAGGGCAGCAAGGATGCCGAAGCCTCGCTGATCAAGAAAGTTATCAATGGCGGAGGCGGTGTATGGGGTACGATTCCCATGCCGCCCAATCCGGTCAAGGAAGACGAGGCCAAGCTTCTTGTAAGTTGGATCTTGTCCCTCTGAGAACGTGATCGCAGTTGTAGCAGGAAGGGCCGGCGAATGCCGGCCTTTTTGTTTTTTGGCGGATTCGCTGGCCATGCACAACTTTATGAATTAACGGCCCAAATTGACAACGCTCAAAACGCTGGCGGATAATCCGGGCAAACTGGCGCAAGTTGCAAACAACAAGGGGACTGCAGACATGAAAGCTCTCGGCGTGACGAACGAATTCAAATGGGTTGCAGCAGGCATTGTTGCGGTGGCGGCATTAGGGCTCGCCGGTTGCGGCAAGAAGGCAGACCAATCCAGTGCGGCCGGGAAAGCCTCTTCGATACAGCGTGTGGTCAAGATCGGACATGCGGCACCGCTGACGGGTGCCATCGCACATCTGGGCAAGGACAACGAGAACGGCGTACGTCTTGCGATCGAGGAAGCCAACGCGAAAGGCCTGACCATAGGCGGCGAGAAGATCGCTTTCGAGATGATCAGCGAAGACGACGAAGGCAAGGAAAACAAGGGTCCGATCATCGCGCAGAAATTTGCCGATGCCAAAGTGGCCGGCGTGGTCGGACACCTGAATTCCGGCGTCACCATTCCGGCTTCGGCGGTGTACAACCAGGCCGGCATTCCAATGATCAGCGGTTCGGCGACCAATCCCAAGCTGACCGAACAGGGTTTCAAGGTTGCGTTCCGTACCGTGGGCCGCGATGACCAGCAAGGGCCCGCGATCGCCAGTTATCTGATTTCCGAGTACAAGCCGAAGTCCGTCGCGGTGATCGACGATGCCACCGCCTATGGCGAAGGACTTGCCAACGAAGTCGAGAAGACTTTGAAGGCCTCCGGGGTCAACGTACTGCCGCGCGAGAAAGGCACGCAGGAAACGCGCGACTGGAAAGCCATTCTGACCAAGCTGAAAGGCAAGGGTCCGGATGCGATTTTCTACGGCGGCATGGATTCCGGCGCCGGCCCTTTGATGAAGCAAGGACGCGAGTTGGGGCTGAAGGCCGTGTTCTCGTTCGGCGACGGCGCTTGCACCGACAAGATGAAGGAACTGGCCGGCGCTGCGTCGGAAGGACTGGTGTGTTCGCAGGCGGGAATTCCGGTGCAGGCCGCAAGCAAGGCATTCCTTGACGCCTACAAGAAGAAGTTCAATTCCGATCCGTTGATCTACGCGCCGTTTACCTACGATGCGACCAACCTGATCCTTGACGCCATGCAGGCCGCCAATTCGGCCGATCCGGCGAAGTATCTGCCGGAGCTTGCCAAGATCAAATACGACGGCGCGAGCGGCCACATTGAATTCGACGACAAGGGTGACCGCAAGGATGCGGAAATGACGATCTTCACGATGAAGAGCGGCACCATCACGCCGGTCGCCATCATCAAGGGCGGCAAGTCGGTCAAGTTCGAGGATTTCGTCAAAGGCGGAGCCGCAAAGTAGGCGGTGCGCTTGCGCCGATATGAAAACGGCACCTGCGGGTGCTGTTTTCTTTGATGGGTCTTCCACCTCAGGCTGCGCGCCGTGCCGACCGCACGGAACTTATTAGCAGTTGACGGGCGACAGCCTGACTGACCTTGGATATTTTCCTTCAGCAACTCGTCAACGGCCTGACCCTGGGCAGTGTGTATGCGATTGTTGCGCTGGGATACACCATGGTCTACGGGATCATTCAGTTGATCAATTTCGCCCATGGCGAAGTTGTGATGGTGGGCGCCATGGTTTCACTTTCGGTAATTGCCGCCCTTGCGGGTACCGCGCTGCCGCCACTGCTGATCGTGCTTACCGGTGTGGTCTGCGCCGTGCCGGTCTGCATGGCGGTCGGTTTCACCATGGAGCGCATTGCTTATCGACCGCTGCGCGGCGCACCGCGGCTCGCGCCGCTCATTACGGCGATCGGCATCTCGATCATCCTGCAGCAAGTTGCGATGATCATCTGGAGCCGCAATCCGCTGGGCTTCCCGCAGATCATCGACAATCGCGTGTTTGAGTTTGCCGGCGCAACCATCAGTGCAGTGCAGATCGCAATCATTCTCGGCTCGTTCCTGATGATGGCCGGCCTGACGCTGCTGGTATATCGCACGCGTCTTGGCGTCGCCATGCGGGCAACCTCCGAGAATCCGCAGATCGCCGGATTGATGGGCATCAATGTCAATCGCGTGATCTCGGCCACTTTCGTGATCGGTGCCGGCCTCGGTGCGGTCGCCGGTGTCA
>Ga0137437_1000409_pt1 | contig 13103 bp, 10 predicted proteins | sample EasRivERMGT138_2_FD_102332 | JGI IMG/M metagenome (GOLD analysis project Ga0137437, IMG submission 102332) | Soil microbial communities from meander-bound floodplain in the East River, Colorado, USA - East River MetaG ERMGT138_2 | ecosystem: Environmental > Terrestrial > Soil > Floodplain ...
AAACCGGCTGATCGCGTCGACGATCGGGCCGAGCTGCGCGTTCAGCGTCGTGAGCTCGCTCGCGAGCTCGCCGTCGGGATTCCACCGCGGCGCGAGGGTGTCGACGAGCTCGCGCAACGTACAGTCGGTGTGGACGCCGTCGCGACACCCGGCGACCGCCTGGAACCGCATCGCGAGCACGGTGATCTCATCCGCGAGCACCCTCGTGACGGCGGGGGTCGCGACAACGCCGGCGAGGTAGAGCCACGTCGCCATCGACGTGACCTCCTTGCCGGGATCGCTCGCGTCCTGCCAGAGCCGAGCGGCCTCGACGAGCAGCGTGCGCTGCAAGGGCAGCGTGACCACGATCAAATCGCTCGAAGCGATGGTCTCCGCGGCATGCTTGGCGTTGCATGCGATCTGTCCGGTGTCGACGCCCTCGGGAACCGCGAGCCTGCCGCGCTGCATGCGCGCGAACGGTCCGGCCACGCTCGTCAGGTACTGGCCCATCGCCACGAGCCGCTGCTCGGGTGCTCGCCCGGCGAGCAGCACCTCCAGGTCGACGCTGCCGTCCCGCAAGGACGCGACCTCCTCGGCATCGAGCGCGTTGTCGCGCCGGGCCAGGGCGCGCACGAGCTGGCGTTGAAGCTGCGCGTAGACCACCGCCTTGGCGGTCATGTCTCCCGACGGGTCGATCATCTCGGGGCACTCGGCGAGCCACTCCCACATGGTCCTGGCAGCGGCGGCGGCCGGCGGGCATCGCAGCTCGAACGCGAGGCCTTCGAGGATCCGCGTCGGCTCGCAGCTCGCCGCGTTGCAGTCATCGCCCACCGGGTAGGCGGCGACGGGCTGATCGGCTCGCTCGGTGTAGCGCGCGTACAGGTCGTAGTGCCGGTGCGGGTCCGGCGTCGCCTGGGTGGCCGGCGGCGGGCACGGATCGGTGCAGTCGATGCCGTCCCGCTGCCGTGCCTGGAGCTCGCGGATCATCGGCGCGAGCTCGAGGGATCGCGCGCAGCCGAGCACGAGATCGTTGCCGCACCCGTCGATCGCGTAGCCGGGCTCGACGACGACCTGCGACGAATCGCACGGGCCGCATTCGATCGAGAGGCCGCACACGACGCCCGTGCCGAACAGCCGGGTGTTGTGAAACCGCTGCTTGGCGACCGTGTAATCGATCACCGCGCCGAGATCATCCTCGGTGAGCAGCTGGCCCGCGAAGAACCGCGGGCGGACGAACGCCGCGGTCTCGCACGGCGTGTGCGGCGCCGCCGCCGTGTCGGGCACCCTCGCCGAAGTGCAGCCGCAGCTGCAGCCAGCAATACATCCGCATCCTTGGGTCTTCGTCTGCATCGTCATCCTCACAGCGAATCGTTGTCGTCGTCGTCGCCGATGTAGAACCAGCTCTCGAAGTTGCCGGCCGGCATGCCGTTACCGGAGGTCCAGCGCGCGAACGTCTGCGGCTGGGGCCGCATGCAGGGCGGGATCGGCGGCGCGGTCGAGCTCGGATATTTTGCCTGGTACGCGGGGAGCTGCGGCACGAGGCCGCCGATGTGCTCGCCGTCGACGGCGCGGCACCAGCGATCGAGCACGAACGCGCTGCGCAGCTGGATGATCACGCGATCGCCGGGATCGATCCGGTCGGCGAGATGCGCCGGCACGCGCGCCGTGATCCATCGCGTGAGCTGCGTGCCGGGGTTGTCCGGCACGAGCTCGATGGGCGCGCTGTAGATATCGCCGCGCCGCCCACCCCCGCCCTGGACGATCCAGAGATCGAGCACGCCGCGCTGCAGCGTCTCGGCGTGGACGTCGTCGGAGAGCTCGATGACGAGCCCCTCGCGCAGCATGTGGTCGGCCAGCGCGGGGCGATACGTGCCGCCGTGGGCCCAGCTCACGCCGGCGATCCGCGTCGGCACGAACGGCGCGATGGTGCGCCGGATGCTGTTGTCGACGTGGAGCCCCTGGTTCCAGCGCACGGTCGCGAGCGGCAGGCACGGCTCGCCACACGGCGTGTCGCACGGCGAGCAACCGACGTCGTGCGGCGGCGCCTCGAGCGAGACCCGGACGCAGAAGTCATCCCGCAGCCGGCTGGGCACCGACTCCGGCACGAGCCCGCCGCAGCTGTCGGCCGACAGCGGCCGCACCGGCTCGATCGGTTGCTCGACGAAGCACAACGAGACGTAGGCCGGCTTGCCGTTCAAGAGCTCCGCGCGCCCGTCGCCGCTCAGGTGGCCGAGGACGTCGACCGGCGTCGGCCACCCCACCGCGATCTCGTTGCCGCTGCAATCGAGCGCCAGGCCGCAGCCGATCTCGATCCAGGCGCTCGCCGGCAAGGCAGCCGCCGTCTGCGGAGGCGCACCCGGATCGGGTGGCGCGGCGGCGCCCCTCACCTCGAGGCCGCACACCACGCCGTAGCCATGGAGGTACCGGTTGTGGAGCCGGTGCTTCTCGAGGAAGAACTGCTGCTCGGACTGAAACTCGCGGACGCCGAGCAGCTGGCCGTAGAAGTAGTTGACGCGCTCGAAGCGCGGCAGCGCGAGGCCACCGGGTTCGGACGCTTGCGGATGCGGGTGACGTTTGTTGCTCATGATCTCCTCACGACAGGACCGTCTGGATCGCGATCGCCGAGGCGGTGCCCACGGCGAAGCCCGCGCCACCGCGCACAGGACCGCGCGCGAGCACGGTCCGGCGCGCGAGCCGGGTGTTGGTGCCGAGCCAGGAAGCCGGCAGGCCTCCGAGCCGCGTATCGATACCGACCGCGTAGTCGTTCCCGAGCAGCGCGATCTCGGTGCCGGCGCGCACCACCGCCGTGACGTGCGCTGGCTTCTGCGCATCGACGAGGCGGCGCAGCCGCGCGAGCGCCTCGGGCGTGGCGTGCTCGCCGCCGGGGACCTGGACGACGATCCGCCAGCCGAGCGCGGCGATGTGATCGCGATCCGGATCGCCGTAGCTGTGCAGCGGCGCCGAGCCGAGCACGGACGCGCCGAGCCGCACGCGCGCGCGGGCGCGTCCGAACAGCCGGACCTCGCCGACACGCCCGGCGCCGAGCCGACCGAACGGCCGGAGGCTGCCTCCCAGCTCCTGGATCGCCGGGGTCACGCCGGTCACGAGCTCGATCGAGCGAGCGAGCGCCCGCGGCGTTCCGCGCTGGCGGTACAGCGTGGGCGCTTCGCCGAGGATCGCGCGCCGGGTCGCCTCGGACCACGCCGGATCGAGCGCGATGTCGAGGAACGTGCCGAGCCACGCGAGCGCCTCGGCGGGCGCCGTGGCGGGATCGAGCAGCACCGGGAAGCACTCGATCGCGCGATCGAGATCCTCGATCGAGGCATCGAACATCGCCACGAAGCGCTCGAGGAAGTCGGTCGCGACCGGATCTTCCCGGTACACGCCCGGCAGCCGCATCGCCGAGGTCGAGCGCGGAAAATCGAGCCGGATCCTGCGGATCCGCGGCGTGGTCGTGCCATCACCGCGCAGCACGAGCCTGAGCGCGAGGTAGCGCCCCGGCGGCTGATCGATCAGGAAGTCGCAGGTCGATGGTTGCACCGGGCCTTGCGCCGGGCCTTGCCCGCGCGTCGGGGTGATCTCGCCGACGTCGACCACCTGCCAGTCCTCGGCCGCGACCGGCGAGGTCGGGTCGTCGAGCGTCGCGAGCGCGATCTCGAGGCCGGTGCGCCCGGGGAGCTCCAGATCGATCCGCACGCGATGCCAGGCGCAGCGTGGGATGCCGCTATCGATCGGTGCGCTGGTGACCACGGCTCCGGCACGGAACCACCGGTCCCGCGCCACCGGTGAGGGTGGGGGTGCCGGCCGGCCGCAGCGATCGAAGCACACGGACCCGCCGCGCGGGATCTGGAGACACGCGGTGTCCGCGCCCAGCGCGGCGATGCCGGTGTCGGGCGCAGCCGCGACCAGCTCGGCCAGCGGCGCCGGCTCCCAGCCCCCGGTGCCGAGCCGGACCAGCGTGAGCGCACCGGCGGTGTCGATCGCCGCCCAGACGACACCCTGCGCGACGGCGAGCCGCGCGATCGTCCCCGGTGCGGTCACGAGCTCGCGGCGCGCGCCGCCGACCAGATCGTAGGCGGCGAGCGCGCGACCGTCGGCGACGACGATCGACCGCCGGGAGAACGCGATCGGTCCCGGCGCGCGACACGGGAACGCGGTGATGACGCGCTCGCCGCCGGGCGAGACGATCAACAGCTCGCCGCGCCCCGCATCGAGCACGGCGACGAGGCCGCGCGTGACCGCGACCGCCACCGGGTTCACCAGCGTGACATGGCAGGCGATCCCGCGGGGATTTCCTCGCGCTAGGGTGGCGCGGGGCCCCTGCCCCGCGCTCGATCGATCGCGCTCGGTCATCGCCGCGAGGCTGCCGGCGCACGGCCCTGCCCGCCGCAGCGCCGGAGGGGCGCACGGTGGCGACGACACGACGTACCACGTACACGCGCCTCCGCCGCGTGCGATCCACGCCGGCGGCATCACCGCGGCGAGCGCGCCGGGGTCGACGGACGCGGCCTCGCGCAGCGCGAGCTCGATCGCCTCGCCGAGCACCGCGCCGGCGTCGGGCGCGAGGTCGAGCTCCCAGCTCGCGTCGCGCGCGAGGATCCGGAACGTCGTGGGCACGGGACCGCAGGTCATGGCACCCTCCGGGGCAACGGGATGAGCTCGTGCGGCGCCGGCCACAACAGATCGTGGCGCGGGATCGCGACGTCCTGACACGGCCGCGAACGAAGGTCGTCGACGACGAACAACAGGCGCGGAACCGCCGTGACCGCCGGGGCGAGCTCGCGCAGGAGGAAGCGAACGAGCGCGTCGTAGCGGATCGCGCCGCCGAACGGCCAGCCCTCGCCGCGCTCTCCCCCGGCGACCGGATCGAACCACCGGTCGAGCGCGGCCGACACCTGGTACGTGGTCTCGGTGACATCCGCGGTGCGCGCCAGCTCGAGGCTCGCCTCGACCCGCACGGTGTGGAACACCGGCGCGACCGCCACGACCTCGGCGCCGCGTGGCGCCAACGCGGTCAGGTGCGCGGACACCGCCGCGAGCGTGGCCTCGGTCGGCGACGGCGGGTGGCCATCGACCCGCGTGGCCCCGACGACATAGACCGCGACCACGCCGGGCACCGTGCGGCCGGCGAACCGCGGATGCAGCCCGCCCACCGCGTGCGCGCGCTGGATGTCGGCGCCGGGTGCGCCCAGCGCGAGCACCTCGTAGTCGGCGACCGCGACCGCGCGCCCGCGCGCCCGGATCTCGCGCGGTCCACGCCGCAGCGCCGCGTCGAGCGTCTCGACCTCCGCCCCGCCCGAGGCGGCCTCCAGGTTGGTGACCGAGGTGAGGAACGGCGCCGAACCCACGGGCGTGTTGATCGCACCGGCGGCGACCGACACGGCCGGCGCGGCGGCGCGATACCTGGCGCGCACGTGGCGAAACCCTTCGGGCAGCGGCTTGCCGTGACCGCTGCGTTCGTCGCCAAACGTCAGCGTGCCGGCCGCCGCGTCGAACAGGAACACGCGATCGCCGGGGCCAGCGGACGACAGATCGGCGACGGCCTGCCAGGCGACGGGCTCGGGGCCGCCCTCGTCGATCAACACGCCGAGCGTGCCGTCGATCACCGGGTGCTGCGCGAGCTGGAGGACGCGCGGCACCGTGCGGTCGAGCGCCAGCGGCGTGTCGACGATCTCGTCTCGCACCGTGCGTCCGGACCGCGCCGGTACCACGTTGGGGCCGACGAAGCGGACCACCGGCGGGTCTGGCCACGCACCGTCGAGCAGCTGCGCACGTACCCAGTACAGCGGCTGCCCAGGATCGGTGCCCGGCGGGGTTCCGGGCCGCCACCCGGCGGGCACCTCGAGCTCGACCACCCCGCTCTGCATGAAGCTGCGGGTCTCGTCGCGCTCCACCTCGAGGGCCACGAACCGCCCGGCGTCGTAGCCCTCCCAGATCAGGCGAGGCGGCTCGGTGCCGGGCTGGGCGAACAACCCACCCGCCGACACCGGCGACGGCGTGTCGCGCGGCGCGAGCAGCACTCCGAACGACAGCCGCGGCGCAGGCGCGACGCTGGCCGCGAACCCGAGATACAGCGCGGTCCCCCGCGCCGGCTCGATCCCGAACGGCGACACGCGCGCGCGGAGGTCCGGCGTCGGGATCGGAAGGCTCGCGACCCGGCCACCGGTGCGCCGCCCCAGCACGGCAAGCTTCGCCGGGACGGCGAACAACGACTGGGTGGTCTCGAACGGGACGAGCGCCCCCGTGGCGTCGCGCCCGAGCACCTCGAAGCCCGCGCCGACGAGCACGCCGGCCGGCGCAGCCGGCGACACCTCGAACACCAGCGTCGCCTCGAGCGGACGCGGCGCCCGCTGCGCGACGCCGGCGGTGTTCAGGTGCTCGATCCGCGCCTTGTTCGGCAGCAGGTTGACCACCGTGGCGACCGCCGCGTGCTGCTCGGCGTACACCGCGATCAGCGCGGTCCCCGGATCGTCGGGGCGCTGGCTGGTCCAGTCGGGCGTGAAGCAGCCGTGCCGCCCGGCGATCACGCGTGCGATCGTCCTCCCGTCCGCGGCCGTGAGCGGCGGCAGGTCCACCCGCGCGCGCTGCGGATCGGTTCGCAGCGCCTCCTCCGACGCGGTCGCCGCGGCCTCGGGATCGACGTCCTTGCCCCACCACGGCCCGCTCATCGCAACCCACCCTCCGCCGCCGGCGCGGCCGTGATCGCCACCTCGATCCTGTCGACCGCGACCAGCTCGTACGGCCGGATCGCGACGTCCTGACACACGGCGAGGGCGCCGCCGTCGATCGCGATCGCGACCGCGGTGACCTCGCCGCAATCGCCGAGCTCGCGCTGGGCCACCCTGAGCAACGCGGTCGGCCGCACCGGATGACCGAACGGCCACCCGGTCTGCTCGTCACCGCCGAGCAGCGGATCGAGATACTGTCGGAGCGCGCCCGCGAGCCGCTGCCAGACCTCCTCGCGGTCGTACGGCGCACCGGCCACGGTGACGCGCACGCGTACCCGGCGATAGATCGCCGGCTCGACCAGGATCGCCTCGCCGACCAGGCGGGCGCGCTCGAGCTGCGCGCGAACCTCGTCCAGGAGCCCCGGGTCCGCGATGGGCGCGACCACGGCATCGCCGGCGCGAACCGCGTCGCGCGTGCGGCTGGTGCTGCCGGGAACGACGAACACCGTCGTGACGCCGGGCACGACGCCGCACTCGCCGCGCGACAGGCCGACCTCGGCGTGGGCGCGCGCCACGGCGACGCCGGGTGTGGCACACGCGACGATCTGGTGATCGCCGGGCGTCACGGCGCGCTCCGGTTGCCACAGCGTCGCGGCGGCACGTGTCCGCGCCTGGTCGAGCGTCTCGGGATCGCGACCGCCGACCGCCGACACCAGGCTGCGCGCGCCCAAGAGCTGCCCCGTCACCACCCCCGCGACGTCGTCCACGATCTCCCACGTGCGCGGCCCCAGGTTGCCCGCGACGCCGCCGCCCGCCGCATAGCACACGGTCACCTGCGGCTCCGCATCCGGGGCGAGGCGTGGCACGCGACCGGTCAGCCCGTCGCCGAACACGATGCGTGCACGCGCGCGATCCACCGTGACCACGCGGTCGGCGGGTCCCGCGCGCACGAGATCGGGCACCACGCGCCACCTTTGCCAGCCATCCGGCTCGCGCACGCAGACCACCATGCGGTCGGCCAGCGGCAGCGGGTCGGCGTCGAGCTGCACGGTGCGCCCAGGCAGCGGCAGCCAGCGCGGCGACGCATGGTGAACCTTCCACGCAACGTGGGTCGCGAGCGCGCTGTTGGGCGCGATGCCGAGCACGGTCGGCGGCGACGAGAACGTCGCGCGGTCGGTGATCACACGCAGCCAGCCGATCCGCGTGGCGTCGCCGGCGCTCCACCGGGCCGGCAGCGCGAACCGCACGATCCCCGAGCGGCGGAGCCCGCACGTGCCGTCGCGCAGCTGCGCCACCGGCCGCCAGGTCCCCGCGGTGTCCTGGTACTCCCAGCGGACGTCCGCCGGCGGGCGTACCGCGACCGCGTCGGGATGCCACTCCGGCAACACCGCGGTATCGAGCTCGAACAGGATCGAGACCGGCAGCGTCGCGGTCGCCGGCGGGGCTTCGCGCAGCGTGAGGCCGATCCGCGCCTCGGCGGCGCCCCCCACCGGGAGCAGGGGAACCGGCCGGCCGTTGCGCAGATCCTCGGCGCCGTAGCCCGGGACACCGGCGAGCTCGATCACGGGCGCACCGACCGCCCCATAGCGGCACGTCGGGTAGCGCGCGAGCGGCAGCGCGGTCAGGCCATCCTCGAGCGTGAACACCAGCTCGGTCTCGGGGACCCGTACGCTCGTGCGGCGCGAGATCGCAACGCTGGGCGCCGTCGTCGCCGCTGGCTTCGCCTCGAACGTGATCGCCATGCTCGGCGCGCTGGGCTCCGCGAGCTCCGGCTCGAACGTGATCGCCACGCCGGCGGGGCGCGCCGGTCGGAGCTCGTCACCGACCAGCGACAGCAGGCGGCGCACGAGCGGCACGGTCAGCTGATCGGCCGCGTACGAGCGTTGCTCGAGCAGCCAGGCGAACAGCTCGACCAGCGTGATGCCCGGATCGACCGGCGCGTGCAGCGTCCAGTTACCGCGCGACGCTGTCGGGATCTTGCGCAGCGCGACGTCGACCAGGCTGCGGAACGTCGCGGTGTCGATCGAGCTGTCCAGCGTCATGGCCGGTCTCCTCGCAGCAGGTAGAACGGAAACACCAGGCTCTCGCGCGTGTTGGTGCGCCGGACGCGATACGACAGCGACACCGTCACGTGGGTCGCGTCGTCCGCATCGGCCTCGGCAAGCACCGCGAGCACCGCGACGCGCGGCTCCGAGCTCCGCACCACCGTTTCGATCTCGCGCTCGATCGCATGCAGGTTCTGCTCGCTGCCGGCGCGGAACACCATCTCACCGAGCCGCGATCCGAAGTCGCCGCGCATGACGCGCTCGCCGACCCGCGTCATCAGCAATACGCGCAGCGAGTGCTCGACGTTGTCGTCGGCGCAGCTCCACTCGAGGTTGCCGGTCGGCCCCGGTAGGATCGGGAACCGCCAGCCCTTGCCGATGAACTCCTTGCCCATCCTAGCCCCCCAGGCTCACCTGCAGGGCGGCGAGCGTGATGATCGTGCCTTGCAGGGTGATCTTGCCCGACGCCTCGATCGTCAGCTTGCCGGCACCGCCGGCCGCGGACAGCTCGAGCTTTCCGCCCTGATCGTCGAGCACCAGCGTGTGCCCGACGGCCGACGCGATCGTGATCTTGCGGTTCTGGTCGTCGAGCACGACGCCGTGCCCGCCGGCCGTCTTGAGCTCGATCGCGCGCGCCTGCGCGCTGTCGTCGAGCCGAACCGCGTGTCCGGCCTTGGTCTTGATCATCTTGACGTCCTGGTTGGTGCCGTCGTGATGGGCCGGCGGCTTGTCCTGGCCGTTGTAGAGCCCACCGATCACGACCGGCTCGTTCATGTCGCCGTGGACGAACGCCACCAGCACCTCGGTCCCCTTCTCGGGCACGAAGATCGCGCCGAACCCGTTGCCCGCGTACGCCTGCATCACGCGGCACCACTCGGAGACCGTGGCGTCGTCAAGCCACGGGAACCGCACCTTGACGCGGCCCTCGTGCTCGGGGTCGTCGTTGTCCTCGACCAGCCCGGCGAACACGCCGTAGAGGCGGCGATCGAGGCTCTGCGCTCGATACATGGCGGTCACGCACCCTCCTTCATCCGCTCGACTTCGAACGACGTCATGTAGCCCGAGGCGCCGTAGACGTGATCGGCCTTGGCCACGTAGTAGTCGCCGTTGTAGCGCCTGCCCAGGCCCCTGAGATGGACCACCGTCTGCGGCCGGATCGCCGGCTCGCCCATCGCCTCGCCGCTGCCGGTGAGGAACTGGTTCGCGGTCTCGGCGAGCAGCTGCGTGGCCAGCGCCTTCGCCTCCTCCTGACTCTGCACCACGCGATCGACGATGCGTTCCTCCTTCGGCCCAGACTTGGACGCGAGGATCTCGGCACCCGACTGGCCCTCGCCGTGCGCCTTGAGGTCCTCGATCGACGCGGTCGCCTCGATCTTCTGCTTCTTGCGCGAATCCCAGCCGCGCACGGTGACCTTGCTGACCTGCCGTCCGACCCACAGCCGCGGCGTGAACGACACCAGCGATTCGCCCCAGACCAGCGCGATCTCCGTCACCGCCTCGGGCCCGCGCTTGTCGCGCGGCGGGCCGAAGTACAGCGCCGCCTTCTGGTTCTCGATGACGACCACCGCCTCGAAGTCGTTGCGCTTGGCGAGCCAGAGCAAGAACGTGAGATCGTCCATGTCGCGCTGCATGACGACCGGGTTGGACGGCCCGGAGCTGGTGGACTTGTCCGACCAACCGAGCTTGTTGCGCGTCGTGATCTGTCGAGCGATCTCCCAGTCCGGCCGACCCGCGAACAACTTGGTATCGTTCGCGCCGGGCTTGGATCGGCGCAGCCGGCCGAGCAGATCGGTTCCGGTCACACTCAGCGTGGGCATGCCCGAGCTCGGAAAGCTCGGTGACAACGCGGTGATCTCGCCGACGAACATGGTCGCCATCTGGTTCGCGGCGGCATAGCCCATGCGGATCTCGACGGGCTTGAACACATCGAGGCGCGAGAAATCAGAGTGGCGAAACGTCTGCGTCACGAGGTCGAAATCGTTCGCGAGCTGCATAGAGAACCCGCCGACCTCATCCCGCTGCAGCGTGACGCGGAGCTCGATCACGTCGTCGAGCGCGAGCTTCTGGCCGTCGACCTTGATCTCGATCTGCGGGGCGTACGCATCGATCCCTCCCGGCAGCTCGATCGTCCGCGTGCTCGCCGTCATTTCGGCTCCGTGACGAGCCGCGGGATCGTCAGCACGGTCCCCGGCTCGAGGCTGCGCGGATCGGAGATGCCGTTGGCGCGCGCGATCTGGCGCCACAGCGCGGGGTCGCCGTACGCCTGCCCGGCGATGCCGCTCAACGTGTCGGTACGCCGTACGACGCATGCCTTCTCGACGTCCGGCGACTGCCGGTTCGCGAGATCGCGCTGGTCCTTGACGGTCGTGTACTCCTTGAGCCCGATCGCGAGCTTGGCGCGCACCGGCCTGCCGGCATCGGAGAACAGCGTGTACGTGACGTTGAGGCTCTCGAGTACGCCCGTGAAGTGAATCTTGTCCCAGTGGAAGATGACCACCGGCGGCGCGTCGAGCGGGCCGTGGACGTGCATCAGGTTCCGGATGTTGTCGACGTACTTCACGCGCACGTCGGTCATGTCATCCGACGTGTCGACGATCGCGTCGAACGTGAGCTTCTCGCTCGCGCCGCGCACGAACTGGATCGGCGGCGAGGTCAGGCCGGGGATCGGGACCTCGGCAACGGTGGCCTGCTTGGCGAACACAAGCTCCGTCGGGTTGAAGCAGAACGGGATCGTCTTGGGATCCGCATTCGCAGGAAAGATCACCTCGAGGTACGCCTTCTTGACCGTGCCGCGCGCCATCGTGCCGGCGACATTTCCGGTGTCCTGGGCCATCACCGGCCTCCGTACGTGCGATCGCCGACCACGCGCTCGCGCTCGAACGCGCGGTCGCGCGCGTCTCGCTCGTTCTGCATGCGCGACCAGCGGTTGATGTAGCGCTCGAACAGCCGCGCAAACTCCTGCTCGCCCTCACCGACCACGTCGAAGTGGACCTCGAGCAGCTCGATCTTGACGTCTGCCATCATGGCCTCCCCGGGGGAGTCGCGCGCAGGACGGCGCCTGGTGACACGATCGGCCAGGCCTCGAGCCCCTCGTGGGCGATCTCGAGGCCATCGATCGCGACCGCGCTCTGCGAAGCATTGAGGTCGGGGCCCAGCCACTTGGTCGCGAGCGCGCGCCGGAACGACCACACGATCGCCGGGGTGCCCGCCTCGTCGCAGACCGCGATGCAGCCGTCGCGCCGAGCCCCGAGGCTGCCGTGGAGGCCGGCCTGGTACCAGGTCCACAGCGCGAGGTCGCGGATCACACCGCGCCGGAGCGTGATCCGGCCCCAGGTGTGGCGGACCGGCAGCTGATGCACAAAGTCGTTGACGCCGCCCTCGGCGTAGGGCTGGATCTCGAGCTCGCCGCCGAGCCCCTTGACCTCGGCGAACGCGCCGAGCGCCATCACCGGGATCAGCGCGGCCTGCTTGGCCGGCAGATGGGCGTCGCTCGGATCGAGGCTGACGAAGAAGTTGAACGCCGGCAGCGGATCCTCGAGCTGGGTCGCGGTCGAGGTGATGCGCGGCAGGTTCACGACAGCACCTCGAGCGTGCCGTCGCGGCTGAGCGCGACACGGACCAGGATGAACTCCATCGGGACGGCCGGCGCGAACGCGATCGTGCACACGCACCGCCCAGCCTCGATCTCCTCCGGCGGGTTCGTCGTGTCGTCGCACACCACCTCGAACGCCTCCTCGGGGCGGCCACCGGCTAGCGCGCCCGCCCGCCACGCCGGCAGCAGCACCGCGGTGATCGCGCGGACGAACGCGAACCACAGCACCGGACCGTTGGTCTCGAACACCAGCGGCTCGGCGACGCGCCGGATCGCACGCACCAGGCCATGGAGCAGCCGGCGATGCGCGACGAACCGGTTGCCGGCGCTGCGGTCGAGCGTGCGTCCGCCCCATACCGAGAACCCGAGCGCCGGCACGCAGCGCACGAGATCGACGCCGGCCTCGTTGAGCGCCGCGTGCTCGTCGTCGTCGTAGTCCTCGTCGAGGTCGGTCACGCCGAGCAGCGGCGCGTTGGCGGGCGTCGTGTGCGCGCCCCGCTCGCGATCAAGCCGGCTGATCATCCCCGCGACGTGGCCGGACGGCGCGATCACGCGGCGCGGGTAGGCGTCGCCGCCGAGCGGATCGCTGACCTCAAGCCTCGGGTGATATAGCGCAGCCGCGCGCCACATCCGTGTCGTGCCGTCGAGATCGCGGGTGTAGCGGTCGAGCCAGCCCTCGATCCAGGTCGCGATCTGGTCGGCGTGCCAGCGCTCGCTTGGTGGCCGTGGCGGCAAATCGACGAGGACCAGCCGGTCGCGCAAGAGCTCGGCGCGCTCGGTCGCGGCCACGAACACGCGCGATGCCTCCTGGCGCACGAA
>Ga0137437_1000410_pt1 | contig 13091 bp, 12 predicted proteins | sample EasRivERMGT138_2_FD_102332 | JGI IMG/M metagenome (GOLD analysis project Ga0137437, IMG submission 102332) | Soil microbial communities from meander-bound floodplain in the East River, Colorado, USA - East River MetaG ERMGT138_2 | ecosystem: Environmental > Terrestrial > Soil > Floodplain ...
GCCGCCGCCGGCGAAGTCGAACTGCGACACGAACTCGAAGTGCTGGTAGGCCTTGCCGTTCAGGTTGATGCGCGCGCGGCGGATCTCGAAGTCGTCGGTCTGGCCGCCGATCGCGGTCGACGTCGCCGCGTTGCCGGGCGTCACGTAGATCCGGCTGTTCTCGAGGTCCTTCTCGGTGTCGTTGAACTCGGCCTCGAAATGGACGCGGCCGCCGACGCCGAAGGTGAAGTTCTTGTCGGGCGACTCGAACTTGAGGCCGTTCTTCCAGTACGGCCGCATGTAGTCCGACGAGTTGAGCTTCTGCTCGAGCGCGTCGACCCGCTCCTTCAGCGCCTCCTGCTTCAGCTTCTCCTCGTCCATGCCCTGGCCGAGCGCGAGCCCGCCCACGGCCTGGAGCGCAGCGATTCCGGCTGCGCAGCGGCCTGCCCGTTTCGCGAACGAATCCATGGATCCTCCTTCGACTCGGTCGGGTCCCGCGGGATGGCGGCGACGCTCCACAGACGTCGCGCTCCCCGGGAATCCGCGAGACGGTAGGAGCGCTCCGTGAAGCGATCAAGAAGATGCGGTGAATGATCGACACACCGGCGAACAAGTCGGCGATCGCGTTCGCGCCTCGTTCGTGAAGCGCGGCGCTCAGCCGCTGCGGGCGCGCGAGAGGCGGAGGTGGCGGATCACCTCGCCGTCGACGAGGAAGACGACGTCCTCCGCGATGTTGGTCGCGTGGTCGGCGATGCGCTCGAGGTGGCGCGACACGGAGAGCAGCGAGACCGCCCGCTCGATCGTGTCCGGATCCTTCGCCATCACCTGCTGGAGCTGCGTGAAGTGCTTCTTGTTCTCCTCGTCGACCTCGCGGTCGTCGATGCAGACCTTCTTCGCGAGGTCGACGTCGCGCTCGACCAGCGCGTCGATGCACTCGTGCACCATGCGGCGCACCAGCTCCGCCATCGCGCCCAGGTCGCGCGCCCCCGGGATCGGCGGCTGCGCCGCGAGCGCGAGCGCGCGCTCGGCGATGTTCTTGGCCAGGTCGCCCATCCGCTCGAGGTCGCTGTTGACCTTGAGCACCGTGATGATGAAGCGCAGGTCGGACGCCACCGGCTGGTGGAGCGCGAGCACCTTCAGGCACTCGTCCTCGACCTCGAGCTCCTTGGCGTCGATCTTGTCGTCGCCCGCCGTCACCTGCTCGGCGAGGTCCTTGCGCCGGTCGACGATCGCGGAGATCGCGAGATCGGTCGCCTCCTCGACCATGCCCCCCATCACGAGGAGCTCCTTCTTCAGGCGGTCGAGGTCGCGTTCCAGGTGCTTCGACATCGTTCTCTCTCTCCCGTCCGGCGGCGCCGGCGTCAGGCGGTCGCGACCGGAGGCCGCGGCAGGTAGACGCGGAACGTGCTGCCGCGCCCGGGCCAGCTCTTCAATTCCACCGATCCCCCGTGCGCGTCGACGAGGTGCTTCACGATCGAGAGGCCGAGCCCCGTGCCGGGCACGTCGCGCGAGCGCGCCTTGTCGACGCGGTAGAAACGCTCGAACACCCGCGCCTGCTCGCTCGGCTCGATCCCGATCCCGGTGTCGGCCACCTCGAAGTGCACGCGCTCCCCGTCCCGCCCCGCGCGCAGGTCGACGCGCCCGCCCGCGGGAGTGTATTTGATCGCGTTGTCGACGAGATTGTCCACGATCTGCTCGAGCGCCGTGGGGTCGCACCAGCCGAGCACCGACCCGCCGTCGGCGTGGACCAGCGCCACCCCCTTGGCGCGCGCCGCCGCGGCGAAGCGCTCCACGGCCGCCGCGCCGGCGCCGTCGAGGTCGACCGCCTCGCGCGCGCTCGCCGGCTCCGACTCGGCGCGCGACAGGTGCAGCAGGTCGGTGGCGAGGTCGGCGAGCCGGCGCACCTGGTCGCCGAGCTTGCCGAGGAAGCGCTGGCGCATCTCCGGCGCCATCGCCTCGTCGTCGACCAGCGTGTCGACCAGGCCGCGCATCGCGGCGAGCGGCGTCTTGATCTCGTGCGAGACGTTGGCGACGAAATCGCGGCGCACCCGCTCGAGCCGGCGCAGCGCGGTCACGTCGAGGACGACCGCCACCGCGCCGCGCGTGCCGAGCGGCGTGGCGTGGATGGCGAGGACGCGGTCGCGCCCGCCGGCGTGCACCCGTACCTCGTCGCCGCGCTCGCTGCGCTCGCGCGCGGCGGCGCGCACCACCTGGACCAGCTCCGGCTGGCGGATCACCTCGACCAGCGCGCGGCCGCGCGGCGCGAGCGGCGCCACGCCCAGCATCGCCCGCGCCGCCGCGTTCAGGTGGAGCAGGCGCTCGTCCTCGTCGACCGCGACGACCCCCTCGCTCATGCTCTCGAAGACGGTCTCGAGCTTCTCGCGCTCGACCTCGAGCAGCCGCAGGCGGTCGCGCAGCTGCGCCGCCATCCGGTTGAACGAGCGCGCCAGCTCCCCCATCTCGTCGGAGGAGGCGTGGTCGACGGCGGGCGGCTCCACGCCGTCGGCGAGGGACGCGGCCGCGCGGGTGATCGCGACCACCGGCCGCGTCACGCGGCGCGCGACGAACGCGGCGACGACCAGCGCCAGCAGCGTCCCCGCCGCCACGCCCGCGAGCAGCCCGGCGCGCAGTCGGGAGAAGCGCTGCTCGAGCCCCGGCAGCGGCAGGCTCGCGCGCGCGAATCCGAGCCAGGGCGAGCCACCCGGGATCGCGACCGCGTAGTAGAGCGTGCGCTGCTTCGTGGTGTCGCTCACCCGCTCGGCGCTGCCGTGCCCCTCGCGCAGCGCGGCGATCACCTCGGGGCGGTCGGAGTGGTTCTTCATGCGCGACGGCTGCTCGTGCGAGTCGGCGATCACGCGGCCGTCGGGGGCGATGACGGTGAAGCGCGTCCCCGACGCGGGGGCGAGCCGGGCGACGAGCGCCTCGATGCCCGACGAGTCGTTCGTGCGCAGCGCCGGCGCGACCAGCTCCGAGAGCAGCATCGCCTCGGAGCCGAGCGACTCCTCGATCCCGCGCCGCTCGCCGTCGATCGTGAAGCGGTCGACGCAGAAGCCGACCAGCACGCCGCCGACGACCACGACCAGCGCGAAGCTCGCGAAGAGCTTCCCGACGAAGCGTGACCGCACGCGTCAGCCCCGGTCGTCTCGGAACCGGTACCCGACACCGCGCACCGTCTCGATCCGCTCGCGCTCCTCCTCGAGCTTCTTGCGGATCGACCGGATGTGCACGTCGATGTTGCGGTCGATCACGACCGCGTGCTCGCCGATGGCGCGCGCGAGGAGCTGGTCGCGCGTGAAGACGCGCCCGGGGTGGAGCGCGAGGAAGTGCAGGAGGCGCAGCTCGGTCGGCGTCAGCGTGACCGGTACTTCGCGCACCAGCACCTCGTGGCGGCCGACGTCGATCACGAGGCCGGGGAATTCGACCCGCTCGCTCGTCGTCGCCTGCGTCTGCGCGTGGGCGCGGCGCAGGACGGCGCGGATGCGGGCGAGCAGCTCGCGCGGGCTGAACGGCTTGACCAGGTAGTCGTCGGCGCCCATGCCCAGCCCGACCACGATGTCGGCCTCCTCGCCCTTGGCCGTGACCATCACGACGGGGAGGGTGCGCGTGACGTCGTCGGCGCGCAGTCTCCGGCAGACCTCGAGGCCGTCGATCCCCGGGAGCATGAGGTCGAGCACGAGGAGGTCGGGCAGCTCGGAGCGCGCCTTCTTGAGCCCGTCCCCCCCGTCGCGAGCCGTCACGACGCGGAATCCCTCGCGGGTGAGGTTGTATTCGATCACCTCGAGGATGTCGGGCTCGTCCTCGACGACGACGATCTTCTGGCGCTTCACCTCCGCGGGTCTCCGGCGTGGATCCGCATGGAAACCACGAGGGCGGCGAGCTTAGTTGCGTAAAGAAAAGAAACGAACCCGGCCCCGTGAAGGAAACGTGAAGCGGCAAGGAGCTTGCCCGGAAGAGCGGGCCGATCCGACTCCGTCGAGTTCTTCCGATCGAGCCTCGCCCGCAGGCCCCCCGGAGCACCGCCATGGCCGAAGTCCGCAACATCCTCTTCCCGACCGACCTCTCGGACGATTCGTTCGCCGCCTGGCCGCACGCGCTCGACTTCGCGAAGAAGTTCGGGGCGACGATCCACGCCGTGACGGTCGTCGAGGAGCTCTACGCGCTCGCCCCCTACGAGAACTACGGGGTGATGGTGGAGGCGATGCGCGACATGCTGCCGCAGATCGAGCGGCGGCTGCAGGAGCGGGTGAAGGACCCGCCGACCGACGTCCCGGTCCGCACCGCCGTCATGGAGGCGGTGACGCCCGCCGGCGCGCTCCTCGACTACGTGAAGAAGAACGCGATCGACCTGATCATCATGGCGACGCACGGCCGCGGCGCGATCGCCCACGTGCTGCTCGGCAGCGTGGCGGAGCGGCTCACGCGGACGGCGCCGGTCCCGGTCATGACCGTGCGCCCCAAGGGGCGCTGACGTCCCCTTCGAGCTCGACTCAGGAGCGCGGAAGGTAGGCCCACCGGACCGGCTTCAGGTCGTCGTCGAGCTCGTAGGCGAGCGGCGCGCCGGTCGGGATCTCGACCTCGACGATCTGCTGCGGCGTGAGCCCGTCGAGGTAGAGCTTGAGCGCGCGCAGGCTGTTGCCGTGCGCCGCGACGATGACGCGCTTTCCTTCCTTCAGTGCCGGAGCGATCCGCTCGTGCCAGCACGGGAGGAAGCGCTCGACGGTGTCGGCGAGATTCTCGGTCAGCGGCACCTGCGCGGAGGCGAGCGCGGCGTAGCGCGGGTCGCCGCGCGGGCTGCGCGGGTCGTCCGGCGCGAGCGCGGGCGGCCGCACGTCGTAGCTGCGCCGCCAGAGCTTGACCTGCGCGGCGCCGTACTTCTTCTCCGTCTCCGCCTTGTTCAGCCCCTGCAGGCCGCCGTAGTGGCGCTCGTTCAGCCGCCAGTCGGTCGCGACCGGGATCCACATCTGGTCGAGCTCCTCGAGCGCGAGCCAGAGCGTCCGGATCGCGCGGCGCAGCACCGACGTGAAGGCGACGTCGAAGGCGAGCCCGGCCGCCTTCATCGCGCGGCCCGCCGCGCGCGCCTCGGCCACGCCGTGCTCGGAGAGGTCGACGTCGGTCCAGCCGGTGAAGCGGTTCTCGTGGTTCCAGGTGCTCTGGCCGTGGCGCAGCAGGACGAGGCTCTTCATCCGGGTCTCCGAAACCGTGCACTCCAGCCGCGCGCTCCGCGGCCGTCAAGTCCCGCGTCGCGCGTCACGGCACGAGCACGGCGGCGCCGCGCACGCCGTCCCGCTCGAGCCGCGCCAGCGCCTCCGCGGCGCGCGCCAGCGGGAAGACCTCGACGTGCGTACGCACGCCCGCCGCGCGCGCCTCCGCGAGGAACGCGACGCCGTCCGCGCGCGTGTTGTTCGCGACGCTCTCGATGCGCCGCTCGCCTCGGAGCAGCGCGTAGGGCAGCGCCGGCAGCGGGCTCATCGCGATGCCGCCGAGGACCAGCCGGCCGGCCGGTGCGAGCAGCGCGAGCGCCGGCGGGACGAGCTCGCCGGCGGGAGCGAAGACGATCGCGGCGTCGAGCTCCTCGGGAGGCTTCGCAGTCGCGTCGCCGACCCAGGCCGCCCCGAGCTCACGCGCGAGCGCCTGGTGGCGCGGACGATCGCGCGTCATCACGTACACCTCGGCGCCGCGCGCGCGCGCGACCTGCAGCGCGAGGTGGCCGGCGGCGCCGAAGCCGAGGATCCCGAGCCGGAACGGCGGGGCGCCGGCGCCCGCTCGCGCGGCGTCGAGGAGGCCGGTCGCGCGCAGCGCCCGGTATCCGATGATCCCCGCGCACAGGAGCGGCGCGGTCGCGACCGCGTCGGCCCCGTCGTCGAGCGCGTACGCGAACGCGGCCGGCACGCGCAGCCGCTCCGCGAAGCCGCCGTCGACGCTCCAGCCGGTGAAGTCGGCGTTCGGGCAGAGGTTCTCGCGGCCGCCCAGGCAGGCGCGGCAGCGGCCGCAGGTGCGATGGAGCCACGCGACGCCGACCCGCGCCCCGAGCGGTGCGCCCTCCCCGGACCGCAGCGCCGCGCCGCGCGCGACGACGCGCCCGACCACCTGGTGGCCCGGGATGACCGCCGGCCTGCGCGGCGGCAGTTCGCCCAGCACGACGTGCAGGTCGGTCCGGCAGACGGCGCACGCCTCGACCGCGACGACGAGCTCGTCGGGCGCGGCGACGGGCTCCTCGACGTCGAGCAGGCGCAGCCCGCCGTCCGCGATCGGTCCGGTCCGCTCGACCCGCCACGCCCGCACGTGCATCTCCCGCGACGCCGCAGTGTCGGGCAGCGTAGCCCGGATCATTCACGAACCCCTACTGCGGCTAGGTCTGTTCGCCCATGTCGAGAACGCGTGCAGGCCTGCTTCGCAGCCTGCACGACGTCGGAAACACGCGTTCCTTCCTCAGCGGGTCTTCAGACCCGCATCGTCGGAGCCGCGCGTTCCCTCCTAGCCCTGGACGAACATCCCATCGCCTCGCGACGGGGCTCGTGAATAATCCGGGCTCGCGCGCGGCGGCGCCGCCGCGGCGTCAGAAGTCGCGGCGGCGGAACAGGAGGATCGTCGCGCCGAGGAAGAACGCGGCGAAGAGCGCGGTCGTGCCGTAGGGGGTCGCCATGTCGGCGGCGGCCGGGAGCTGCTGGCGGAAGCGCTCGAACCCGGCGGCCGAGAGCTCGGAGCGGCCGAGGCTCAAGGCGCCGAGCGTCGCGATCTCCCCCGTCTTGGGCGTGATCCACCAGAGGATCTCGAGCACGGGCTTCCACGTCGATTCGTCGGCGATGCCGGACTCGACGAACTTCTCGCGCACGCTCGCGACGACGTCCGCGGCGCCGTAGCAGGCGAGCGCAGCGAGCGCCGCGAAGTTGCCGTTGCGCGTGACGAGGCCGACCAGCATCGCGACCGGGAAGACCGCGGCGAAGACCGCCGTGGTCGGGAGCGCGGCGGCGACGAACGCCGCCGAGAAGTGGCCCGACCGCAGGCCGAGCGTCACCGCGCAGACCCCGTAGATCGAAGCCGTGACGAGCAGGACGGCGAGGACGGCCCCCGCGTAGGTGAAGAGGAGCAGCCGCGCGCGGCCGATCGGGCGCGCGAGCAGCAGGTCGAGCGAGCCCTTCTGCATCAGGTCGGGCAGCGTGCTCCCGAACGCGAGCAGCAGGACGAGCATCCCGGCCACCCCGGCGAGCAGGCGCGCCACCGTGCGCTGGACGTCGAGCACCACCTCGGCCGGGCTCATCGAGTCGATCGGGACCTCGGCGGCGCCGAAGAACAACTTGAAGCGCCACTTCCCCTCGAGCTCGGCGAGGTGCTCGGTCGACGCCGCCACGAAGAGGCTCGCGCCGGCGTCGTCGCGCGCACGCGTGATCACCGTCTCCCAGCCGCGGTCGCGCAGGAAGCCGGCGATCGCGTCCATGCGCTGCCGCACGGTGAGCGGCGCCGCCCCGCGCCCCGGCCCGGAGCCGCCGCGGAGAGAGCGTGCAACGCGGTCGAAGTCCTCGAGGTCGGCGATCTCGAGGTCGGCGACCGCGACGTGGTCGAGGCCGAGCGGCAGGTCGTCCTCCGCCGCCGGCGCGCGCGCGTCGACGCGCGGCATCCGGCGCAACGTCGCGACGTTCATGAACGACGCCGGGCCGCGCCGCGTCCGCCGGGAGAAGTTCTCGAGCTGGTTCTTCAGCGACTCGCGCGGGTCGGGGTGCGCGAACTCGAGGCTCGCGCAGAACGCGGCGACGAGCAGCGCGACCAGCAGCAGGACGACCACGGAGCGCCGGTCGCGCGCGCGGCGCCACGCGTCGCCGAAGAGCGCGAGGAACGCGATCACGGCGCCGGACTTCCCGGAATCGGGTCCGGCGGCGCGTCGCGCAGGCTGCTCAGGAAGACCTGCTCGAGCGAGTGGCGCCGGCGGGTGAGCCCGCGCAGCCGCACGCCGCGCGCGCGCAGGAGGTCGACGACCGCGTCGATGCCCGCCTCGTCGTCGAGGACGACCTCGACGCCGTCGGCCGTCACCTGCACCGAAGCCGCGAGCGCGCCGAGCTCGGCGACGACGGCCGCCGGGATCGGGTCGGCGGCCGCGACCGCGAAGCGCGCCCCCGCCGACGTGAGCTCGGCGATCGTGCCGCAGCGCACCAGCGTCCCCTGGTCGAGGATGCCGACGCGGTCGCACAGCTGCTCCACCTCGGAGAGCAGGTGGGAGTTGAGGAAGATCGTGTGGCCGCGGCGCTTGAGCTCCTCGAGCTGCCCGCGGATCTGCGCGCGGCCGACCGGATCGACGCCGTCGGTCGGCTCGTCGAGGAAGAGGAGGCGCGGCTCGGCCAGGAAGACCTGCGCGAGGCCGAGCCTCTGCTTCATCCCCTTCGTGAAGCCGCGGATCTTGCGGCGCCGCGCGTTGGCGAGGCCGAACCGGGCGAGCAGCTCGCCGGCGCGCGCGCGCAGCGGCGCGCCGCGCAGCCCCGACAGCCCGCCGTAGAAGCAGAGAGCGCTCTCGGCGGTGTGGTAGTCGGGGAAGCGGTGGTCCTCGGGCAGGTAGCCGACGTCGCGGCGCGCCCTCGGCAGGCGCGAGGGGACGCCGAGCAGGCGCGTGGCGCCGCGCGTCGGCCGGACCAGGTCGAGCAGGATCTTCACCAGCGTCGTCTTGCCGGCGCCGTTGCGGCCGAGCAGGCCGAAGATCTCGCCCGGCGCGACGGCGAGCGTGACGCCGCGCAGCGCGTGCACGCCGCCGCGGAACGTCTTGTGGACGTCCGCGACCGCGATCGCGCTCGCGGCCCCTGCTGCGTCCGTCGCCGGATCCACGGATCGCGGATCGTAGCCGCGCGCCGCGGCGGCGCTCAGCCGCCCGACGGCGGCGGCGCTCCGCTCCGCTCCTGCTGCAGGCGGGAGTGGTGGCGGCCGTAGCCGAAGTAGATGAAGAGGCCGACCACGAGCCACCCGAGCAGCCGGTACCACGTCTCCTGGCCGAGTCCGTAGATCATCGCGCCGCACACGACGATGCCGAGGATCGGCACGAGCGGGACCAGCGGCGTCGTGAAGCCGCGCTCGCGACCGGGGTCGCGCACGCGCAGGATCCAGACGCCCGCGCAGACCAGGATGAATGCGAAGAGCGTCCCGATGCTGGTCATGTCGCCGACGATGGCCTCCGGGATGAACGCGCCGAACAGGCCGGTCACGACGAAGAAGATCCAGTTCGACTTGTAGGGCGTCCGGTACTTCGGGTGGACCTCGCTGAAGACGGCGGGGACGAGGCCGTCGCGGCTCATCGAATAGAAGACGCGCGACTGGCCGAGCAGCATCACGAGGATCACCGACGAGAAGCCGGCCAGGATCGCGACCGTCACCAGCTTCGCGAGCCATTCGTAGCCCGGCATGTAGTGCGTGATCGCGTAGGCGACCGACGCCTCCTTGCCCTGCGCGCGGAAGTCCTCGACCGGCGCGAGCCCGCTCAGCACGTGCGAGAAGAGGATGTAGAGGACGGTGCAGACGACCAGCGAACCGAGGATGCCGGTCGGCATGTCCTTCTTCGGGTTCTTCGCCTCCTGCGCGGCGGTCGAGACGGCGTCGAAGCCGATGAAGGCGAAGAAGACGACGCCGGCGGCGCCGAGGATCCCCATGATCCCGCCGTACGCGTGCGGGAGGCCGGCGGCGCTCGTGTAGGTGGAGCGCTCCGGGATGTAATTGGCGTGGTTGGCGGGGTTCATGAAGCCCCAGCCCAGCGCGATCACCATCACGACGATCGCGACCTTGGTCACGACGATGATCCCGTTCAGCAGCGCCGACTCCTTCGTGCCGCGGATCAGGACGAGCGTCAGCAACAACAGGATCACGACGGCCGGCACGTTCACGATCCCCGACTGGAGGACCTGGTGCGTCACCGCGTCGTGGACCTTCTCGAAGGGTGAATGGCACCACCCGTACGGGATCTGCACGCCCAGGTATTCGAGGAGCTTGTTCAGGTACTGGCTCCACGCGATCGCGACGGTGGCGGCGCCGACCGCGTATTCGAGGACGAGGTCCCAGCCGATGATCCAGGCGACGAACTCCCCCATCGTCGCGTAGGAGTAGGTGTAGGCGCTGCCGGCGATCGGGATCATCGAGGCGAACTCGGCGTAGCAGAGGCCGGCGAACGCGCAGCCGACGCCGGCGACGATGAAGCCGATCGTGACCGAGGGTCCCGCGTGCTCGGCGATCGCCGCGGCGGTGCGGACGAAGAGGCCGGCGCCGATGATCGCCCCGATCCCGAGCGCGATCAGGTTCATCGGCCCGAGCGTCCGCTTGAGCGACTTCTCGGAGTCGTCCGCCTCGTTCACCAGCCGGTCGAGCGGCTTGCGGATCCACAGGTCAGTCATGGCGCGGGTTCCCCTTCACTCGAGTTGCGAGGTCGCGTCCGTTGCGCCGCAGGCGGCGGCGGAGGACCTCCGGGCGGCGAGCAGCAGCGAGATCGCCGTGTAGACGACGACGGCGAGCACGATCCAGATCAGGACCTTCAAGTCGGTCTTCTTGAACAGGTACTCCGCCGCGAGGACGGCGGGGATCCCGCCGATCGCGAGCCCGGCGCTCGCGCGCAGGTCGACGCACTTCTCGCGCAGGAAGCGCAGGCTCGCGAGCGGCATCAGGAACGCGCACGAGGCCATCATGATCGGGAAGCCGGTCTTCGCGTTCATGCCGAGCATGCAGACCAGCAGGAGGCACGGCGCGTAGAGGCCGATGCCCATGGTCATCAGCACGCCGAGGACGAAGTTGCCGGCGACGCCGAGCGCGAGCATCCCGCCGTGCAGCGCGATCGCGCCGCCGCCGGCCGGGTCGCCGCGCAGCCGGTACGCCATGACCCCGCCGATCGCGAGCAGCGCGACCCCCATCACGCGCTGGACGCGCGACCGCGACCAGTTCGCGACGAAGCCCGCGCCGAGCCAGGCGCCGAGCACGGCGGCCGCGATCATCGAGACGAGCGTCGTCGCCTCGACCTCGACGGCGCCGAGGAAGAGGTAGGCCTGCAGGATCGTCGGCAGCGTGTGGCCGACGTTCAGCGTCCCGGGCAGCACGCGGTCGTCGATCGTCCGGCGCGCCCGGTAGAGCGCGGTGGTCGGCGCGAACGACCCGATGCCCCACGTGTCGAAAAAGTCGGTGACGACGCCGACCAGAAGCTGCCAGGGACCCGGCCAGCGCCACGCCCCCGCGCTGGCGCGCGCGAAAGCTCCGACGAAGACTGCCCCGAACACGGCGAGCAGGACGTAGAGGACGGTCTTCGCGTGCTCCACTCGGCAGCTGGGCTCCCATCCCCAGGGGGCGTCGGCGCGAAGCGCACCTCATACTCGACGCGGGCGCGCGTGGAGCGACCGGAATCGCGATCCCGGCGCCGTCACTCCGGCTTCTTGGCCAGCAGCTTCGCGCGCACCTCCTCGATGCGCGCCTGCGCCTGCGGCGAGAACCAGAGGTCGACCCATTCCTCCTCGTGCTGGTCGTGGTCGGCGCGGATGCGCAGGAGGACGGGGTCGCGCACGGCCGCCTTCATGTGGTGGAAGGCGACGGAGGGGTGGCGCGCGAAGGAGCGGGCGCGCTCGAGCGCGCGCTCGACGACGCGCGCCGGGTCGGCCGCCTCCTCGGCCAGGCCGAGGCGCACCGCGTCGTCGGAGCCGTGCGTCTGTCCGCCGTAGACCACCTCGGCGTAGGCGGCGCCGCTCGCGAAGTGCTGGCGCGTGATCTCGAGCCCCGCCTGCGGCAGCGGCAGGCCGAGCGCGATCTCGGTCAGCCCCATGCGCGCCTCGCCGCGCGCCAGCACGCGCCAGTCGGCGCACAGCGCGAGCAGGCAGCCGCCCGCCACCGCGTGGCCGTTCACCGCGGCGACCACCGGCCGCCCGAAGACGTAGAGCGTCGCGAGCAGCCCCTGCAGCCGGTCGAGGAAGAGCAGCATCCCGGCGCGGTCGAGCTTGGCGAGCTCGACCAGGTCGAGGCCGGTCGAGAAGAACTTCCCCTCGCCCGTGATCACGAGCGCGCGCGCCGACTCGGCGATCGGCGCCGCGCGCACGGCGTCGAGCAGCTCCTCGATCAGCGTGGGCGACAGCGAGTTGCCCTTGCCCCGCTGGAGACGCAGCAGCGCGATTTCGTCATGCATCTCGACGGCGACGTCGGCGCGACCGCTCATGCGTGGCTCCGTCTCGGGATGCGGCACGGGCCGGTCACGGCGCCTGGCTCGCGAGCCAGAACGCGACCCACCACGCCGCGCCGGCGCCCAGGATGCGCTGCGCCTCGCCGCGCAGCGCCGCGAGGAGCTGCGGCGCGGGTGCGTCGGCGTCGGCCGCCAGCGCGGGCGCGCGCAGCCGCGCCCGAGGCCACCAGCGCGGCACCGCCGACAGGCGACGGAACCGCTCGGGGAACGTGCGCGTCAGGACCGCCTCCTCGCTGCGGACGACGACCGAGTAGATCGCGCCGAGCAGCACGAGCAACAGCGCGGCGGGGAGCGCGCCGGCGAACGCGAGCGCGAGCCCGCATGCCGCCGCGACGTTCCCGACGTAGATGGGATTGCGGACGCGCCGGTACGGGCCGCCCTCGACGAGCCGGCGCGCGTGCACGCGCCGCGTATTCGTGCCGCGCAAGAGGTAGCACCTCGCCCAGACGCGCATCCCCATCCCGAACAGGACGAGCGGCGCGGCGCACCACGCCTGGAACGGCGTCGGCTTCGGCCAGCCGCCGACTGCGAAGACCGCCAGCGCGAGCAGGGAGACGCTCGCGGCGACGAACCAGCCGCGGCGGCGGAACAGCAGGTCCTTCCACGTCTCCCTCGGCGCCGCCTGCGGCCCGCTGGTCAGGACCGGCGGCAGCGCCGCGGTCGACCCGGGCGATGCCTCATTCATTGCGAGCATGCGCGCCCCTATCCGTCGGACCGCGACTTCGCGAGCGCCGCTTCGGCGTGCGAGAAGGCGCCTTCGATCCGCGCGAGCACGGCGTCTGCGCCTCTTCGGGAGAATACCGCGCGGACGATCCAGACCGTCGCACGCATCGGCGTCACGTTCGACGAGTTTTCGAAGAGCGCGAGTCCGAGCCGGCGCGCCGTCCCCTGCCAGAAGGCGAGCGTGAAGAGCAGGAGCGCGAGTCCGGCGCCGCGC
>Ga0137437_1000412_pt1 | contig 13080 bp, 16 predicted proteins | sample EasRivERMGT138_2_FD_102332 | JGI IMG/M metagenome (GOLD analysis project Ga0137437, IMG submission 102332) | Soil microbial communities from meander-bound floodplain in the East River, Colorado, USA - East River MetaG ERMGT138_2 | ecosystem: Environmental > Terrestrial > Soil > Floodplain ...
ACCGCGAAATTATATCCGCGAGTTTCCCCTGGGGGGGCTTCGAGGTAGGGGTATTCCCCCTCCGTACTCTGGGAGACCCATGCTCACGGCGGCGACCGCCATAGCGATGTAACGAGGAATGCGGTGTTGGCCGGCTTCCCAGTTTTGCAGGCTTCGTTTCGAGCAACCCAAGGCTTTGGCGGCGCCAGCTTGGGTCAAATGCTGCCGCTGCCGCCATTGCTTGAGTTGGGCTGCGTTCATTTTCTTTGCGACGAAAGATTGACTAATTTTTTGAGTTGCTTCTGGCGGCCAAAACTGGGGAGGAGTTCTCTCTCAAAAATCTGTCGCGCCAGCTGGAGCTGCTCGGCCTTGAGAAACTTGCCAGCGACGTTGGCAAGTTCCGCGGCGTCTTCACGTTTGATGTCCCCGCTCTTGAGGGATTCGTAGAGGGCGCTCATATCAACCTTAATATCATCGAGAGATTTCATTTGCAGATTCATTGCTTGACTCCTTTTAAAAATCTAAGAACATTTAGATATTGTCGTTTTGCGTGAATCATGTCCTTCGGGATTAGTCTGGATGGCAATCCTGTTTGGGATTTAATTAAGTCTACGACGTAGTGGTCTCGGAGAGATTGCCTCGCGCGCGCCCCTTGACGTTTGGCAATCTGGAGAACCTTTTCTCGATTACGTTTTCTCCAGGCAAGATGTCCAGCCTTCTGGCGATCTGCTAGCTCGATTGGGTCAAGTTTTTCTCTCCGGGATTTTCCGGCCATGCTAAGTCGGGTATCATATTTAGCTCGCGCCCGAACAGAGAGTTCAGCCCGATGCCTTTCGCGGTATCGACGGCAATTGGCCTTGTTTTTGTCCGGGTGTTGTTTCCTCCATTCTGCGTCGTGCGCACGCTTACGCCGCATTTGAAGATCCCGATCATGAAGCTCTGCCTTGGGAAGCCGGCCCGCGGCAAGTCGTTTCCTTTCCCTTCGTTTAGCCTTGTCGGTGCGGATTGTTTCAGCGTGCTTCTTTCTCCATCGTTGTTTCTGGACGCGAACCTTGTCGCGATTTTGTTTTTTCCAAGCGCGATTATAGGCGCGCTTACGTTCAGAAGCATTCATGGCGGCCGGTATCTTAGCGCAGATATGCGCCTAGGTGCAAGTTAGCAGGCGCATTTATGCAGTCCGGAGTAAATATGGGACAAAGAGGACCGAACGTCACCCCAATCAACCTGCAACTTCTTCGAGGGGATCCGCGTAATAAGGGCAAGCATGTTCTCGCGGCCATGCTCGACGAGAAGGTGCGGCCGAAGGTCGAGATCCCGGCGGCGCCGGCGCACCTCATGCCGGAGGCGCGGGCCGAGTGGGATCGCATCAGCGTGCACCTCGAGCAGCTTGGGCTGATCTCGCAGATCGACCGCGCGGCGCTGGCGGCCTACTGCCAGGCATGGGGGCGGTGGGTGATGGTGGAGAAGCGGATCGCGGGGCTGAACCATTCCGACAAGAAGCACCTGGCCGGCCTCGTCGGCGATACCCCGTCTGGCTACAAGCAGATCTCGGTGCTGCTGCAGATATCGAACCGCGCCGTCGAGCAGATGGAGAAGTTCCTTTCGCACTTCGGCATGTCGCCAGCGGCGCGCTCGCGCGTGACGGCGTCGGACCCGCAGATGGCGTTGCCAGGGCTGGACAAGCCGCAGGAAGGCGGATGGGGAACATTCAAGCGGTAGACCATGTCGCCGCGGCCATCGATTACGCGCAGGAGGTACTGGCCGGGCTGATCCCGGCATGCAAGTGGGTCAAGGCCCCCTGCCGGCGCCAGATCGACGATCTCGCCCGCTGGGAGAACGACGAGGCCTGGCTCTACGAATGGCGGCCCGAGCTCGCCGACCGGATCATCCGGTTCATCGAGAAGTTGCCGCACGTCAAGGGGCCGCTCGCCGGCGACCCGATCCGCCTCGAGCGGTGGCAGAAGTTCATCCTCGCGACCGTGTTCGGATGGGTGCGTAAAGATAACGGCCTGCGGCGCTTCCGGACGGTGTACGAGGAGATCCCGCGCAAAAACGCGAAAACGACCAAGCTCGCGGGCATCGGTCTCTACATGCTCACCGCGGACGGCGAGCTCGGCGCCGAGGTCTACTCCGCGGCGACCAAGGAAGAGCAGGCGCGCATCGTGTTCGAGATCGCGCAGCAGATGGCGCGGATGGAGCCCGAATTCCGGGCGGCCCTCGGCGTCGAGATCTTCCGCAAGGCGCTGGCGGTGCGGGAGACCGGATCGAAGTTCGTGCCGCTCGCCGCCGAGGCCGACAGCCTGGACGGACTCAACGTCAGCTGCGCATTGATCGACGAGCTGCACGCCCACAAGACCCGCGCGGTCCACGACGTTCTCGATTCGGGGACGGGCTCGCGGGCGCAGCCGCTCATCTGGAAAATCACGACGGCGGGATCGAACCGCGCCGGCGTCTGCTACGACCAGCGCGCCTATGGCATCAAGGTGCTGAACGCGGTGCTGAAGCGCCACGCCGGGCTCGGCTATCGCGTCGAGGGCGAAGCGGTCGACGATGAAACCTTCTTCGTCATCATCTACACGATCGACGAGGGAGACGACTATTTCGCCGAGGAGACATGGCGCAAGGCGAATCCGAACTACAGGATATCGGTGGATCCCGAGGACCTGCAGCGCATGGCGACCGTCGCCCAGGTCCAGGCGCAGGCGCTGAACGAGTTTCTGACCAAGAGGCTCAACGTCTGGGTCAATGCCGACTCGGCGTGGATGAACATGCTCGCGTGGGAGGCGTGCGGGGACCCCGAGCTCAAGGAAGAGCGTTTCGCGGGAAAACGCTGCATCATCGGACTCGACGCGGCGTTCAAGAAGGACCTCTTCGCCAAGGTCAAGATCTTCCGCGAGGACGGGCATTACTACGTCTTCGGCCGCTACTACACGAACCAGGAGCAGACCGAGCAGAAGGGCAACGAGCATCTCGCCGGATGGGTGCGGGACGGCTGGTTGCGCACCACACCCGGGAACGTCCTCGACATCGAGGCGGTACGCGAGGAATTGCTCGGGCGGAAGGACGCAACCGGCAAAATCGAAGCGCCCGGCGACCTGCAGCGCTTCGAGATCGCGGAATGCTGCTTCGATCCGGCTCAGCTCACGCAGTTCTCGACCGAGCTCGGCGAGCAGGGCTTGACGATGGTCGAGATCCGGCCGACGGTGCTCAACTTCTCGCCGGCCATGAAGGAAATCGAGGCCCTGGTCGCGGCCAGGCGCCTGCATCACAACGGCGATCCGATGCTCGCCTGGGCGATCTCGAACGTGGTCTGCCACTTCGACGCCAAGGACAACATCTATCCGCGCAAGGACGATCCGTCGAAGAAGGACCGCACCAAGAAGATCGACCCCGCGATCGCGCTGCACCTGGCGATGGCCCGGGCGATGGTTGCCGAACCCGGCAATCAATTTACCGGTGGTCTGAGGGTGATCGAAACGTGAGCATGATGAAGCGGATCATGGAGGCGGTGGCGCGCGCGCGAAGCGTGATTGCCGAGAATATCGGGCTGCGGGAGGTATTCGTGATATCCGGGGGCAGCGCGATGGGTTACGGAATTGCGCAGATTCACGCGCCGTCGGCCTGGATCGTGACCGGCGCAGCGCTGGTCATACTCGGAATGCGCCGCTGATGGGGCTTCTCGCGAAGCTGGAAGCGGCGCCGCGCGCGGAGACCACGACGCTGCGGTCGCCGGCGGCATGGTTTCTGGAGACGCTGTGGGGGCGCGAAGCATCATCGGGCGTCCGGGTTTCCGAGGCGACCGCGCTGGGTCTGTCAGCGTATTACTGCGGCGTCAACATGATCGCCGGCACGTGCGGCTCGCTGCCGCTCAACGTATATAAATCGGACGGAAAGAAGAGAGACGTCTGGACGCAGCATCCCGCGCACCGGCTGCTGCACACGGAGCCCAACCCGGAGATGACCGCGATGTCGCTGCGGCAGACCTGGGTCACGCACGCGCTTGCGCGCGGCAATGCCTACGGCGAGATACTCTGGGACAGCCGCAACAACCCGGAGCAGATCTGGCCGTTGCCTCCGAACATCACAACGCCCCGGCGCGACGACAAAGGGCAGTTGTGGTACGAGGTCAGACCAGGGGACAAGGAAGTCCGCTACTTGCGGCCCGAGGACGTGCTGCATATACCCGGGATGGGCTACGACGGGATCATGGGCTACGGGTTGATCCAGGTGGCGCGGGATGCGATCGGACTCAACTCGGCGCAGGACACCTACGCCGCGAAGTTCTTCAGGAACGGCGGCAACATTTCCGGCGTGATCGAAACCGATGCTGTCCTGACTGACGCGCAATTCACGCGGCTGAAAAGCGAGATCGCCGAAAAGCTGCAGGGTCTCACGAACGCGCATCGTATTGCGATACTGGAGGCTGGGCTCAAATTTAATTCAATAAACCCCAGCCACCGTGACGCGCAGCTGATCGAAGCGCGCCGGTTCACGGTTGAGGAATGGGCGCGGTGGCTCAACATGCCTCCGCACAAGCTGAAGGAGATGACCCACGCGACCTTCTCCAACATCGAGCATCAGAACATCGAGTGGGTGGTCGACACGATCCGCCCCTGGCTGGTGCGCTTCGAGCAGGAGTTCAACCGGAAGCTCTTCCGCAAACAGAGCATGTTCTACACCAAGCACGTGGTGGATGGGCTCCTGCGCGGGGATCAGAAGGCGCGCTTCGATGCCTATGCAATCTCGCGCAATTGGGGGTGGATGTCCGCGAATGACATACTCGAGCTCGAGGATCGCAACCCGTTGCCGGGGAAACTCGGGGAGATGTACCTCGTCCCCTTGAACATGACTCCGGCCGAAAAGGCCGGAGAGGACAAGGACAAACCTCCCGCCAAGACGCCGCCGCCGGGTGACGAGCCGGTGGCGGCCCGCTTTGTTCGCGCCGCAGCCGAGCGTGTGATTCGCTTCGAGTCGCGCATGCTGGGGACGAAGGGAACCGCGGCCTACGTCGAGGTCGGCGCCAAGGTCGCCGAGTGGATGTGCGTGGAGCAGGAGATCGCGGACCGGTACTGCGCGGCGGCCATGCAGTTGAACCTGCTCGCCGAAGACGGCGGTATTTCCCGGGACGACCTCAATCTGCGCAAGATCGAATGGCTCGAACGTCTCGTGCTTGGAGAAAAAGATGCCACAAATGCTTAAAGGCCAGCCGGAAGCGGGAACCCGTCCGTGGTATCGCGTGCAGGCGAAGAAGGACGGCGCCGCCGAAGTCTTCATTTACGACGAGATCGGCGCCGGATTCTTCGGCGGCGGCGTTGCCGCGGCGGACCTGATCAAGGAAGCGAAGGCGCTCAACCTCGCCGCGGATGACGAACTGAAAGTAAGGATCAATTCCCCCGGCGGAAATTTCTTCGAGGCCGTCGCGATTTACAATTATTTTCGCACGATGAAGGCGAAGATCATCGTGCGCGTGGACGGCGTCGCCGCGTCGGCGGCCTCGGTGGTGGCGATGGCCGGGGACCGCATCGAGATGCCGCAGAACGCGATGATGTTCATCCACAACCCGTGGATGTTCGCCGCCGGCGATGCGAAGGTGATGCGCAAGGTGGCCGAGGACCTGGACCAGATGCGCGACAGCGCAGCCGGGACCTACCTGCGACGGGCGGGCGACAAGCTCACCCGGGCGAAGCTGTTGGACATGCTGGACGCCGAGACCTGGCTTACCGCCGAGGATTCGGTCAAGCATGGCCTGGCCGACGTGGTGGACGAGCCGGTGCGCGCCGCGGCTCTCGCGCAGTTTGATTTCAACAAGTATGGATTCCCGGTGCCAAAGGCCATCGCCACCGCAAAGGCGGCCATTTCAGAGGAGAGGCACCGCCAGCGCGAAGCATTGCGCATGCTGGAGGTGGTGGCGCTGGAGGGGATGAAGAAGATCTAGCAACGTTGGAAAAGATCAAGTAGACGAGTCACCAAATCATTCTAAGCCGCTCGAAGCCGGGCGGCTTTTTTATTGGATTCAGACGCTGACAGGCGTCAACCCGTACGGATGCCAAAGCAATCCGATGCGCAGGGCCGAAGCCCTGGGAACCTGTCACCGAGCCCGCTTCGAGCGGGTTTTTATTCAACCTTTTGGGAGCACGACGCATGAAAACCGTCACGCAGTTGAAGCAGGACTACGCGGCATTGCTCGCCGAGACCGAGGGCATTCTCGACGCGGCCGACGAGGCCGATCGCGCCATGTCGGCGGAAGAGTCGGCCAAATACGACGCCGCGATCGCGCGGCTGACCGCAATGAAGGCCGACATCGAAAAGCGCATGAAGCTGGAAGCGGTGGCACAGCCGAATTTCGGCGGGCAGGGGCCGGCCGTCCGCGAGCAGCCCTCCAATACGCTGGACGACACCGAGATCGAGGCCACCGTCCGCCTCACGGACGCCGGGCCCCGGGTCGATATCCCGCGCGCCTACGGCAAGCTGATTGCCTTTGCCAAGACGGCGAAAGGCCAGATGCAGGCCTACCGCTCGGGCATGTGGCTGCGCGCCACGCTGTATGGAGATGTCAACGCGCAGGACTGGTGCCGGAAAAACGGCGTCGGCCCGCGCGCGGCGCTCTCCGGAGGAGTCAACACTTCCGGTGGCGCCCTGGTCCCCGACGAGCTCGAGCGGGCGATCATCGACCTGCGCGAGGAATACGGGCTGTTCCGCCGTGTCTGCCGCGTGACGCCGATGTCCACCGATACCAAGAACCGGCCGCGCCGCAAGGGAGGCTTGAATGCTTTCTTCGTCGGGGAGAATTCCGACGGCTCCGCCAACGAATCCGACGCGAGCTGGGACAACGTCGCGCTGGTCGCCAAGAAGCTCATGGTACTTACAAGGATGAGTTCGGAGGTGGCAGAGGACGCGATCCTCGACCTGGCCGACGAAATGGCGCAGGAAATCGCCTACGCCTTCGCAGTCAAGGAGGACACCGTCGGGTTCACGGGAACCGGGGCGGCCACCGACGGCGGCATCGTCGGCGTGCTGGTCAAGGCGCTGCAGGCGAGCTTCACCAAGGCGAAGGTCACGGCGGCTTCCGGCCACGACACCCTCGCCGAAATCGACGCGGACGACCTTCTGAAGTTGATGGCCGCGCTCCCGCGTTACGCCAAGAAAGGCTCGGCCTGGTATTGCAGCCCGACGGCGCAGGAACTGGTCTTCAACGCGATCAAGATCGCGGGCGGCGGCAATACCCGCGACACCCTCGCGGAGGGCGACCGTCCGATGTTCCTGGGCTATCCCATCGAGGTAACGGATGTGATGGCCGACGACGCGGGGGCAACCTACAACGGCCTGGTCATGGTCGGCTTCGGCAATCTCAGGATGGCCGCCACCCTGGGCGATCGCCGCGGCATCCGCGTGGCGCTGTCGAGCGAGCGCTACTGGAGCGAGGACCAGATCGGCATCAAGGGCACGGAACGCTTCGACATCAACGTGCACGACCTGGGCTCGACGACGGTCAAACCGCCGTTCGCGGTGCTGGTCGGAACCACCTGATCCTGAAATGAACCGGGGGCCGGCGCAAGCCGGCTCCTCCCCAACCCTTTAGAAGGAAATTTTGCCATGATGCCTCTCCAAAACACGGCGACGAAAGTCGCAATCAAGCCCCAGTCGGTCACCTCCGGCGCCACGGCGTCGGGGTATGTCGATTGTCTGGGATACAGCGAGGCCGCGGTTGATGTCATTCTCGACAGCCAGGGCTCCACCACCTCGAACCCGTCGGTGCTGAAGCTGTCCGAATCCGCCATCACCGACGCCACCGGCTTCGCGGACATCACCGGTTTCGTTGGTGACGCCACGAACGGATTTGCCATCCCCGCCGCGGGCGCGGCAGCGACGATCGTGCGGTTGAACGTCGACATGCGTGCCCGCAAGCGCTATCTCAAGGTGACGGTCAGCCCGGATGGCGCGGCGCAGATACTGGCCGCGGTCGTGACGCTCGGCAAGGCGAAGGATTCCACCGTCGCCCGGTCGGAAATGTCCGGTGTCAAGGACGGCTGATCCAACGCAACACCGTGCGACAGGAGCGGCCCCGCGGGGCCGCTCTTTTTTCAAGGCGCCTGACCCAGGCGTCTCGAAAAAAGAACCGGAGGATTGCTTGCGGTTGAATCTTGGAAGTGGCGAGACTCCGATTGACGGATTTGAAAATCTCGACGGCAAACAGGGGGATTCCCTCTTTCCGTTATGGATACGTGTCCCGGCGATTGACCAGGGAGATTGCGGCGGACGCAGCATTGAAGACGCGAGCTGCGAAGAAATTCGCGCGAGCCACGTGCTCGAGCATTTTTCGCACACGGAAGTCGCCGCGGTATTAAAGCACTGGGTGTCGAAACTCGCTCCCGGCGGCTTGTTGCGTATCGCCGTCCCGGACTTCGAGAAGATAGCGAAGGACTATCTGGCGGGCAAGGATTTCAACATCCAGGGCTACGTGTTCGGCGGGCACGTCGACGAGCGTGACCGGCACGGCTGCGGCTTCGACGTCGAGCTGCTGACCGAGCTCATGCTCGATGCGGGACTCGAGCGGCTGCACGAGTGGAAATCCGAGATAGAGGATTGCGCCGCGTTGCCGGTGAGCCTCAATCTCGGGGGCTACAAACCCATCGGCAGCGCGAACGTGTGCGCGAACACGGTCGCCGTGCTGTCGGCCCCGAGGTTCGGCCCGGTGATGCACTTTCGCTGCGCATCGAAGGCCTTCGGGCGGGCGCGCGTGCCTTACCAGATTCTCGGCGGCGCGTACTGGCACCAGGTGATGAGCGAGGTCATCGAGGCGCAGATTGCCGATCCGGCGATCCGATACGTCATCACCTGCGACTACGACACGGTGTTCGGTTACGAGGACGTGCTGGAGCTCTACCGGTTGATGGAATCGGTGCCGGAGGCGGATGCGATCTTCCCGCTGGAGAGTAAGCGCGGCAGCGACCACGCGCTGTTCGGAATACTCGGAAAAGATGGGAAACCAGTCTCCGCCATCAGCTTTGCCCAGCTCGGCCGCAATCTGCTGCCGGTGACTCACGGACATTTTGGCCTGACGATTCTGCGGGCGGAGAAGCTGCGGACGTTCGAGCGGCCGTGGATGAACAGCACGCCGGGGCCGGAAGGGCGCTGGGGGGATGGCAAGAAGGACGCGGACATCGACTTCTGGCATCACTGGACGACCAGTGGCCGGACCCTCTTTCTCGCGCCGCGCCTGGTGGTTGGGCACATGCAGGAGATGGTGACCTGGCCGGGTCGGGACCTGAAGCCGATCTATCAGACGACGCACGATTACGACGCGGGCGGCATGCCACAGGAGGCAAGACGATGAGCAGGATCAACACCAGCAAGATCACCGGCAAGATCCGCATTCGCATCATCCGCCCGTGGCGCGGCTATCCGGTGGGCTCGGTGATAAAACCGCCGGGCGCCATGCGCCAGATATTGCTGCAGGCGAAGGACCAACTGGGCAATCCGGTCGCAGAGATCGTTGAGGAGAAAGAAACCCCGCCGGCGGCAGCCAAGCCTTTCGTAGAACGGGATCCGGGGCCGAGCGAAAAGCCGGACACGGCGCCGGAAGAAGGCCGGAAGGGCAAGAGGGCCGATAAAGCGGCGTCACGGGATGGACGGGGGCGATAAGCCGGCCGGGATCGAGAACAAGGCCATCGTGGCGGACGGCGGCCACAAACCCGAGATGAAGAGAAAGAAATGATCAACGTCCAACTCGAGGCCGACGGCCCGATCACGCAGATGGACGAAGCGGACCTGGTCAAGTCCAAGGGCTCCATCGACAACGACAACGAGGCCACGACCTGGGTCGAATACCGGCTCGCGTCCGATCCGAACGCTGCGCGCGCCGTGCATCGCTCTGTCCATGTCACTTTGAAAAAGCAGCCCGGAGTGTTCGCGTCCGGCGTAGCGGCATCATTTAACTGAAGGAGCACGGAGATGAGAAAAACGTTGATCTCGAAAGCGGTGGCAGCGGCGTTCCTGCTCGGACTGGGCGCTCCGATCGCGCCGTTGACCGCGCCCACAGCCGAGGCTGCCAACACGCAAGGCATGGCGACCTCGTTCAAGGTAGAGGTACTGAACGGAATTCACGCGCTAGGAACTTCCGTGGTGCGCGCCGGCACGACGCCGGACTCGTTCAAGGCCGCGCTCTACCTGGCGAGCGCGACCACGGGCCCGGGGAACACGGTCTACACCGCGACCGGAGAGGTCAGCGGCACGAACTACGTCGCGGGCGGCGTGGACCTGACGGGCTCGCCTGACTGGATTGCTCCCACCTCAACCGGCACTACCGCATTCTCGACACCGTCGAATTCGATCGTCTTCACCACGGTTACGCTGGCCACCGCGTTCGACGCCGTGATGATCTACAACTCGACGCAGGGCAACAAGGCGGTGAGCGTGCATACGTTCGGATCGCAGACGGTAACGGCCGGAACCTTCACATTGACCATGCCGACCAACGACGCGACCACGGGCCTGATAAGGATCGCGTAATGCCACTCCTCCACGCCACCACCGACATCATCCGAGTCGTCACCGGCTCGGCGGCCGACGTCGAGCCGAATATCTTCGCGGTGGAGGTCGATAACGGCGCGCCGCCCGTGGTGCAGGACCTGCCGAATCTCGGCCCGCTGGCATCCATCACAACTGCGACGACGACCACGGTCCTCGACTGCACCACGGCGAACAGGCGGCGAAGGTTGCGATTTGCCAGCTTCTACAACAACCACGCTTCGCAAGCCACGACGCTGAGGGTTGAGCACAGCGACGGCACTCTTGTCTCGGTACTGGCGAACTGCAACTTGCTCGCGGGCGAGTGGCTGCTATTCGATGGAGCGCGCTGGATTCACTACGACTCGAACGGTGGGATGTATCCGAGCGTCGGCAATGCGGCCTCGGTCGCGGAGATGGAAGCGGGAACCGCCCTCGACAAGTATGTGGCCCCGGGCACGCAGCATCGCCACCCCGGCCATCCGAAGTGCTGGGGCGTCGTCACGGTGTCTTCCGGAACGCCGACCCTGGCGGCCAACTACAACCTGACGAGCATCACGGACACGGCGACCGGAGACATTGTGTTTACGATTGCGACCGACTTCTCCTCTACAGCTTACGCGCTCAATCATGCCGTAGAAATCATCACCGGCGCGTTTTCAGAGGCTTCTATTCGTGACTCTCACATCAAGTTTGGCACGCGGGCAGCCGGAACCGTGTCGCTACAGTGCATCGACGATACGGCCACAACCCATCTACTGAAAGACCCGGAATCTTGGTCGATGGCTGGTTTTGGAGATCAAGCATGAGCGCCGTGAAAGTTGCAATCAGCATGGACGACGGCACGCTCGCCGTGATGGAGTTTCTCGTCACCGGCAGAAGCCCGACGCCGCCGTCGGGAGCGGTGTGGATAGCTGCGAGCGCCGAGCTATGGAGGCGTGAACCAAACGACGAGAACATCGCCGCCGAGATAGTGAAGTCAATGCCAGCGTTCAACACCTACGGTGACCCGCAACCGCAGCCGGTGTGGTGGTTCATAGTGGACGCCAAACAAATCCCCACAGACCGCACCTATCGAAACGCTTGGGTTGGAACCAACGGCAAGGACGGAATTACGCACGACATGCCGAAGGCTCGCGAGTATCACCGCACGTTGCTGCGGCATGATCGCCAGCGGAAGTTGATGGAGCTCGACGGCAAGTGGCATCGCGCCACCGGTCAGGGCAAGAAAGCCGAGGCCGACGCCGTGGAGTCCGAGCGCCAGAAGTGGCGCGACGCCCCTGCCGACCCGCGCATCGAGGCCGCTCAATCCGTGGAGGAGCTGAAGCAGATCAGGGTGGAGTAGATGGCAACCCTCATCACGGTCGACGTCCCGGTCGAATGTCTGGCCGAGAAGCTGTATACGGCGCGGCTCGATCCAGATGATCCATTCGGGAAACTGCATCTGCCTGATGCTGGTCTGGTCGTCGCGCTTCCGCTAGGAGCAAACAGTTTTACCCTGAAAGTCCCGAGTATCGGCTGGCCCGATACCCCTGAGCGGACGATCAAGCTCGTCGCTGAAATCTCCTACGATGGCGGTCAATCGTGGGAGTTTTTCTGTTCAGGTTCGGCAAACGGGGCCGGCATAAACCGTTTGACCGGACTTCGTTACACGGAACGCTGGACGGAGCGAAACGTTCCTCAACCGGAGAACCCGAACCGCCAGATACGAACATCCATCATCGCTCTGCAAGACATCAATACCGGGTTGACCGCGCTATGTTCGGCCCGTGCCGAGCGAGCAGCGCCCGCTCACCAGTCTGTCGCTATTGATGTGTCCAGCAGCAACACCGTTTCCGGTCTGACCTCGATTTCGCTCTCTCATGCCGCTGGAACACCTACCGGCGTAGGCTTCGCGCTTGGGTTCTTTTCCGAGAATGAAACCATCAGCGCCATCACCTACGGCGGCACGACGATGGGGGCTGCTGTCGTAACCGCTAGAACAGCGGCCTTTGAGAACCGAGCCAGTATTTATGGGCTTGCAAACCCTGCCGCAGGGACTCAAACGGCGACGATTACTTTCGGCGGCACCGTAGATGCTGCACTTGATGTCATCACCGTAACCGGCGGTGTTACTTCCGCCCCAGTATTCAGCAACAGCAACAGCGCAACCGGAACCAGCACCGCCCCATCGGTTGCCGTGACGAGTGCCGCTGATGAGTTTGTCATGGATTGTGTCACCAACGTGGGCGGTTCCGCTCTTACGGTAGATGGAAGCCAGGCCCAGCGGCAGAACGCTACGATTGGCGGGGGGAACTACGGATGTTCGACCGAGGCAGGAGCGGCAAGTGTCCCTATGGATTGGACTGCTGCTTCTTCGACTAATTGGGCAATTGCTGCGATGTCGTTTGATGCAGCACCAGCTGGCCCAGGTGTCAACGCCCCGACAAAACGCTCCCGCGGCTTCAACCTGCAACAGATGGCCGATGACGGTGGCGGCAAGTTCGACGACCTCGACGTGCGCAACTGGTTTCGTAGCATGGTGCCAGCATGAACCTCATCATCCAGCAGTGGTTTGATGAGTATTTGGATGCGCCGGCGGGGGGCAACGTAACC
>Ga0137437_1000413_pt1 | contig 13068 bp, 23 predicted proteins | sample EasRivERMGT138_2_FD_102332 | JGI IMG/M metagenome (GOLD analysis project Ga0137437, IMG submission 102332) | Soil microbial communities from meander-bound floodplain in the East River, Colorado, USA - East River MetaG ERMGT138_2 | ecosystem: Environmental > Terrestrial > Soil > Floodplain ...
GTTCGACTCAGCGTCATGCACTTGCCTAAAGGAGATGCCAATGGTGACCCGTAAGGAAATGGACGCGTTCGTGCTCGAAGTGATGCAGCGGGCGTACCTCAATCTGCGCGAATGTGGCAGGCGCGCCGACCAGACGATTCTCTGTGAGATGCAGCAAGCGATGCAGCTCATTCCTCCGCCCATCACGAGCGATACCCCGCTGAGTGCGCTGCCAGTCGTTCCTGCAATATGGCGCGGCGAACGACATCCGTGACGGCGGCTGGCGGCCGGGTGAGAACAAACTCGAAGCGCTGTGGCGCAATCTCGCGACGTTGACTGAGAGCGACCTGCAGTTCGTGTCGGCCGGCGGCTCCTTAATCAACTTCGCGTGTGCGCAGGAGGTCGAGCGCCGACGTGTGGAGCGCGAGCAAGCGCGCATCAACGCCGCGCAGCTTCGGTTCCCGCCGGCCTGACTAGTTGACAATTAGTCCTCCCGTGCTTAGACTCACGCACGGGAGGATTAGTTTATGAAGATTCAGGTCAACGTCGAGCAGGGCACCTACCAAGACGACATCCAGACAGAGCGCACATTTAGGACCAACGTCCCGGAAGTCACGGACGGACTCACGCACCGCGCGGCGCAGCAATTGGCGGTCGTGAAAGCGGTCACGAGCGCGGTCGATCAGACCGACAACACCCTCGGCGCCATCTCCCGCATCTTCGTCAACGTCAGCTTCTAGTCGACGGTCATGGCTTTCAAGAACGACGCCTACACCATCGACGCGGTCATGGAGGCCGGCATTCCTCGCGCGACAGCGGTCAAGTTGCTCGCCGACGGTCCCCGCGCCGTGCCTGAACGTCCACGCCTATCCCTGCGCGGCCGCAAACGTGGTGAGCCCACCACGCACTACGTCTGGGGTCCAGACGCCAACACGTTACTGAAGGAGGGCAACTGATATGCCAAAGTGCGAAGACTTTCCGTGTTGCGGCCACGAAGCGGGCGATTTGTCCGACGACGCGGCGCGACGGGTCCCACGTGTGGCGATGCGTGGAGTGCGGCAAGAACCTGCCGCGCGCTGCGTCCTCGTCGATCTGCAACCGCTGTCAGCGAGCGGCCAATCGTCGGTTCTACGAAACCGGCGAAATGTGGCCCGACTCGCCTGGAGACTACTGAAAAATGGCGCGCACCATCTTCTTGTCGCTGGACGAGGCGAAACAGCTCCCCAATATGCTTGGGCGTATCTGTCCAGCCATGCTGGCCGCGCACGGCTTTTACACCTGCACAAAAGGCGGGGTGAAAACCCTATATGTGCGCGTGCCGCCCTACGAGACGCGCAAGGCACTCAGAGACGCCACGCTGGCGGTCGGGCGCGGCAATCCAGAGAAAGAGAGCTGACCATGAACCGCTCTATTCCCCCGTCGGCCACCCGCGGCGCGGTCGCGGTGGCGGCGTTTATCGTCGCGTCAGGTCTCGTCGCAGCCATCCTCGTGGCGGGTTATCTGGCTGAACTAGCCGCCCGTCACTTCCCCCTCCGCTAGTCGTTCCCCGCCCCCCTTGCGCCTGAGCCTTGCCAGACCCGGAGGCTCAGGCGTAGTCTTGTGGCCGTACAGTTCCACATAAAGGAGCGCGGATGGCCGAGAAAATCAAAACCCGGTGGCAGTGGAAATTGCGGTTCAAGTCAGCGATGGCCCCCAGCCGTGGGGTCTGGGACGTGTGCATCGAGAGCAACAGCTCGGACTACGACAACGCCAAGAAGGTGGCGGACGACTACCTGACTGTGATGATGCCGCACCCGTCGACCCGGTTCGTGATGCTCGAACCCTTTGTCGCCTATTCCGAGGACGAGATGCTCCGACGCCGCCGGCTTCCTGGCGGACCAGACGCGGAAACCTCCCCCGCGGGGGAAGGCAGTCACGCCGCCGACCTACAGAAGTCGGCCCCCCTGAATGCGCTCCCCCCCGACGCGAGTGAGCGGGCACGGGGTGCGCGCGTCGGCCAGTGACGCCCCGGCTCGCCCGCGCCGCCCTGGCGGTCAATATCCGTGACCCCTACGAGCGGGCGCTCGCGATGCTGGAGCCCAAGCAGAGCAAGTTTGTTCGGGAATACCTGAAGGACCGGAACGCGACGCAAGCCGCTATCCGGTCCGGCTACAGCCGGAAGACGGCGAACCGCATCGCGTCCCGTCTGTTGTCGAAAGTAGACGTGTGGGACGCGTTTCGAGCGGGGGAGGCGAAGGAGCAGGCAGCGGACGAGGCCTACATCCGGCGCCTGCGACGGGAGAACCGGCGGATCGCGTTGTTCGACCCCAAGGACCTGTTCGACGCGGAGGGCAACATCCTGCCGCTGCCGGACTGGCCGCCAGATGCGCGGGCGTGCATTGCCGGCGTCGAGTTGATTCTGAAGAACGCGAAAGCCGGCGACGGCATCATCGACGAGGTGCTCAAGTTGAAGTTCTGGAACAAGAACGACGCCATCAAGTTGGATTACGAAGCCTACGGGCTGACCGACGGCGAGGGGGGCGAGAAGGCACCGGACGTGCCGGCATTCATCGTGCGGGTGCGACCAGACATCACATGAAACTAAGGGACTGGTGGGAGATGCAGAGCGTGAGTGGGCTCGTTGGGCTGCTCGCCGCGATCCTGTTCCTCGCCTGGGCGATGATCGTCGGCCGATGACGTATCGCTGGTGGCGGGCCGTGTGGTGTCGACATCGAGGCTGGCACGTCGGGCTGTATCGGGCGCCGCGGCGCGATGCCTTGGCGCTGACCTGTCCGCGTTGCGGGCACGTGCGGTTCTTCTTCCTGGCGGAGCGATGGAGAGGACCGACGGTGCAGGCATGAGGGGGATAGTGGGGCTCGACCTTGCTGACGATCGTCGTTCCTGGGGCATCCTCGTGACCCGTTTCCATTGAAAGTGAGGCGACCGATGGCAGCAGACCCGAAGACGAGCGCAGGGGCGCGAGCCGAGCGGAAAGCGTTTCGAGACTATCTCCGGCGGCAGATCGTCATCGCCAACAAGGTGAGTCCCTTGCTCCAGGTGTCGACGCTCGAGCGCGCCGTCGCGTGGGTGCTCACCCGACAGAAGCGCTACGACACGAAAGCCGGCGGGCTCGGGAAGTGAACTAAGGCTCCGTGTGCTCGCACTTCTATTGGCGGCGGTGATGGCGTTCGCGCTCCCTGGGCTCAAACGCGAGTCGAAAGACCTCGACTTCGCGTCGCTCGAACAGGAACTCGCGTGGCGCTATGGCCCCTACCCGATGACGATGTCGGGCGGCTGGGGATCTGGCAAGACGTGGCTTGGGTGCATGAAAGGCATCTGGCTCAATACCGCCTACCGGAAGAACCGCGGGGTGATTGCGCGCCACGTCGGCGCCGAGCTCCGCGCGACCACGATGTCGACGTTCTTCAAGGTCTGCCCGCCTGACCTCTACGACCCAAAGCGGGGCGGCCGGCGCAACGACCAGAACGGCTACGTGAAGTTCCGCAAGCCGTTCGAGTCGGAGGTGCTGTTTATCCATCTCGACAAGCCGGAGACCGAGGGCATTATCCGCGGGCTCGAGATGAACTGGTTCTTGCTCGACCAAGCCGAAGAGAACCCCGAGCACATGGAAGAAATCTTCGACATGCTGCTCGGCCGGCTCTCACGGTGGGATGTGGCGGAGGTCCCGCAAGAGGAACTGGACGCCTGGGAAGCCAAGAGCGGGACGCCCTGGCCGTTCACGCACCCGGAGAACGGCCGCCCGGTGCCGCCGCCGTATCCGATGATGGCGTGCAACCCCGATGTCGAGACGCACTGGCTGTATCGCCGCTTTCACGACGAGAGTCACGAGTTCCACGAGAAGTACGAGACGCAGCGCTACAAGATGTTCCACATGCCCTCGACGACGAACAAGTTCTTGTCGCGGGAGAACATCGCGTTCCTGATGCAGCACGACGACGCGTTCATCCGACGCAACGTCAAAGGGCTGTGGGGCTCACCGGAGGGCGCGATTCACGCGGTCGACAAGTTGTCGATCATTGAGGGCAGCTACGAACTGCAGGACTATCTCCGGCGGAACTGCTCGCTCTACCGCACGATGGACTACGGCGACTCGGCGCCGACGTGTGTGTTGTGGTGGGCGGTCGATCGCAACGGGAACTGCTGGTGTTGGCAGGAGTATTACCTCTCGAACGGGATGATCTCGACGCACCGCGGCAACATCCAGGGACTGACCGACCCGAACGACCGCTACGAGGGGGACCTCGCGGACCCGTCCATCTTCCACACCATGCCGACGAAGAAGGGCGGACGCTGGAGCGTGGCGTCCGAGTATGCCGAGGTGGTCGAGCAGCCGCGGGAGACGGCGATCTTCTGGACCGCGGCCGACAACAACGAGCTGGGCACGCGGAACCGCATCAACGAATACCTCGCGGTCGACCCCGAGCGCATTCACCCGATCACGCGCGAGCGGGGATCGCCCCGGCTGTTCTTCCTGAAGCGGAGCGAGAGCTACCCACAGGGCTGTATGCACAGCCTGAAACAGATTCGGGCGCAGCGTCGCGTCAAAATCGGCACCGACCTCGGCAAGCCGATCTTCAGCGACGAGCGCGACGACACGATCACCGACCACGCGTATGACCCGACTCGCTACTTCATCGCGTCACGGCCGGCGGTGCCGAGGAAGTTCGACCAGATCGCGGCGGGCAGCTTCAGTCAGGTGCAAAAGCTGATTCGTCAGGTCCGGCGAGCGGGGCGAGTGCGATGAGAGACCTGCGCGGCGTCGTCAGGTGTGGGTGTCACGGGTGGCCGTGGCACGAGTGCGACGAACTGGTGCCGAAGATTGAGTACGGCATCTATTGGGGTCTCTTCGTGTGGTTTCGAGCGTGGCCGATGCGAGGCAACAACCTGAAAGGAATCACCGAATGAGCGCGGACGAACACGACGACGACGATATCACGCAGGAGCCGGCGGACCTCGGACTTCGGAACGACATCGCCGAGAAGGTGATTGCGCTGCTGTTCCACCTGCGTCCCCAATCACACGGCGAGATGGCCGCGCACGCGTGGGCGCTTGACGCCACATGCCTGGCGGTGGCGCGGGCGGTCCTGGCGGCCAACGGCCACTTAGAGAATGACCCGAAGGACCTGATTAAGAACGTGGTCGACAACATCACGCAGCGGGTCGAGGCGCGACGCTCGCAGTACTTCGCGCAGAAGCTCTCGAAGACACAGAAGAAGGTAGGGCTGATGTGAAGCCCTACGACCGGATGGCCGGCGGGCCGATGACGGTGGAACAGCTCGAGGCGCGGCTCCGCAGGTTGGTGCCCCGTCTCGGCCCGCGCGACCGCACCGTGATCCTTGATGCCGTGCAGGCAATCAAAGACCTCGCGCGTGAGTTGCACCAGGAGAAGGAGCGGAACGCGAAGACGACGGTGCGGTTCGAGGAACCGCTGCGCCTGAGGCAACCATGAGCGCGTGGGGACGCTGCCCGTGCGGCGGGACGATCAAGCAGCTCTCGTGCGCGCCGATGTGGCAGTGCGAGCGGTGCGGGCTCGGCCTTCCGCAAGAGGAACGGCTTCGGGACTATCGGTCGATGACGGTCGAACAGGCATTTCAGGGAAAGTGGCATTCACTGACTGACGAGACGCGGCAGGAGTTCAACTAATGGCGAAGAAGAAGCGACCGCCGGCCCGGCCGGCCCGACGAGCAGCAGCCGCGCCAAAGCCCGCGGGACCAGACACCCGGACGGAGGCGCTCGCGCGTCAGATGGGCAGCGAGTACGAACCGAACGCCCCATCGCGCGTGAAGGGCGGCCGCAAGAAGGCGCCGACGGAACCGCCCTCCGAGAAGCAGAGCCGCGAGTGTCGCCTGTGGGACAACCGCGTGATGCGCGCCGACAAGCGCTTCAAGTCGTGGTCGGAGTACTTCGAGTGCAAACACCTTGACGACTACTACGAGGGGAAGCAGTGGCGCGGGGTGCCAGAGGAACAGGCGAAGCAGAAGTACGTCATCAACATGATCTTCGCCACGATGGAGACGCAGTTGCCGTCGCTGTTGTTCTCAAAGCCGCGCGTCGAAGCGGAAGCCCGGCCCGATCACGAGTTCACCGACAAGAGCCAAGCGAGCGCCAGGGCGACGCTGATCGAGCAGACGTTGCAGACGAACGTCGACGACCCGACGCTGGGGTTCACGTTCGAGACGACGCTCAGTCTGCGCGATGCCTACTCGCGCTTCGGGATGGTGGAAGTCGGCTACTCAGCCGATTGGATTGACAACCCGCGCGCCGGCAAGCCGATCCTCGACGACGACACCAACGAGCCGATGCTCGACCCGGACGAGGACCCAGAGGACGAGGTTTACCTGAAAGAGCCAGAGAAGGTGCTCGCCGATGGCAGCAAGGAGCAGCTCTACCTCCGCCGCATTGAAGCGTGGTCGTTCCGCGCGAGCCCTGGGACGCCGAAGCTCGAAAACAATGATTGGGTCGGGTTCTACACGTGGGAACGCATCGCCGATCTGAAGACGAACCCCGACTACGAGAACACGGAGACGCTGAAATCGCAGGCGTCGTTCTGGGCCGAGCGCGACGAGGACTTCGAGACGAGCGATCAGGACGAGGAACGTGGCCGGCGGCGCGGGATGGTGCGGGTCTGGCGGATTTGGGACCTCCGCGATCGGAAGCGCATCGTCCATTGCGAGGGCCACACTAAACTGCTCCAAAAGCGGCCGTTCAACTACCTGCCGCTGGCCGACATCCGGTTCTTCCTGCGCAAAGACGACTTCTATCCGGTGCCGCCCATCTACAACTGGATGAGCCCACAGGATGAAATCAACGAGACGCGCGAGATGCAGAAGGTGCATCGTCGTCGCGCGTTGCGGCGCTACATGCGGGAACCAAAGGTCGCGGCGACTGAGATTGAGAAGTTGGAGAGCGGCGAGGACATGGTCGTCATTGAGGTCCCGGACCTCACCCATCCGCCGATCGTGCCGATTCAGGACGCCCCACTCGACCAGCAAAATTGGGCGGAGCTGGCGGAGTCGAAGAACGACCTGAATATCATCGCTGGCGTGACGGGCGAGGACCGGAACAGTCCGCAATCCCCGACGGCGACGCAGGCGAACATCGTCAACACGCGTGCGGCGCTGCGCGAGTCGCACGCGCGCACGACCGTCGCGAACTGGCTGGCGCAAATCTGCCGGCTGATGTTGCTGACCATCCGTGACAACTTTAAGACGGAGTTCATGGTCAAGCAGAGCGTGGACCCGTTCACGTTTTCACAGAGCCCGAAGACGGGCGAACAGGCGATGCTGTGGCGGGAGATTGAGACGGAGGATATCGCCGACCTCGACGTAGACGTGAAGATCGACGTGTCGTCGTTGTCGCCAGTCTCGGAGGAAGCACAGCGGAACGCCTGGAACGTGGTGCTGCAGCTGCTGACGAACCCAAACCTTGCGTCGCTCCTGTTCATTCCGAACCCGCAAGCCCCAGAGGACCCCTCACCCCTCCTGCGCAAAACGTTGATGCTGAATGGCGTCAAGAGCGATCAGGAGATCCGGGAAATCTGGCGCGTCGGCCAGGAGGTGATTCAACAGGCGGCGCAGTCCGCCTCGTCTCAGGCCGCGCTGGCGATGGCCCCGAAGCCGATGACGCTGTCGCTGGCGATCAAGGTCGAGGACCTTCAGACGTTGGGTTTGGCACTGGCGTCGGCACAGGCGTCTGGCGTCGCGCTCGACCCGGTGAGTGCGGCGGTCGCGCAATACGTGATTGCGGCGGTCTCTGGTGATCACTCGCTGGCCGCGGCGCAGATCGCGACGCCCATGCCGCCGATGCTGGCCGCGGGCAGCAAGGGCAACATCGTGGCGCCAGGGAGTGGCAGTGGACGTGCGACCGGCAATCCGTCGCCTGTGGTGCAGTAAGCGTGGACGATCGGTACGCGACCATTCGTGACCCGGATCTGCTTGGACGGCTCATCGGGGCGAAATGTGTCGACGTGACGCAGCAGGACGCGGAGGACTTCGACGAGGATGGAGAGTCCTTCGTGGTGCTGCACTTCGACAACGGGTATGCGGTGACGTTTCCGATCGGGGACGAGCCGTTCATCATTCAGAACTGCGACAAGGAGGATGACGATGGCGGACGCAGCGCGGCGCCGGCCAGCGACCCGGGCGATTCTTGATATGGCCTTCGGGGACGACGGCATCACGATTCACGAGCACCCCGACGGCAATTTCACGATCGACGTGGGCAGCGAGCGGTGCATTGTCGACCCGGAGCGCTTCCGGGAGTTTGTGCACCGCCTAGCGATGATTGGCCGACAGAAAGGGTGGGTCTTCGAGCAACCCGTAGAGGTCAGCTACGCGCTACCGAAGGAGCGCGAGGACACAGAGCAGCACGACGGCGACCCACAAGGGACACTTCCCGACGGCGGAGGCGATGGTGCAGACGAAGGCCGCCAGCGCAAGCAGAAGGGGCACGCTCATGGCTGAGGAAGCTGCAAAGGACGCGCCAGGATGTCCACGGTGCGGCACCATCGGGAAGACTCCATCAGGCAGTCTCATCGAGAACCACCAGACGTGGTACTGCGTGATGTGTGAGATGGAGTTCTCGTACTGTCGCGCGTGCGCGCTTGCGTGGACCGCGCCGATGTCGCCATTCTGCCGCGACAAGCACGAGCCGCCGACGACGTATCACCCGTTCATTTCGTATTTCGACTTCGCGCTTGGCGTGGAGGTCACGTCCCTCGCGGAGCGTCACAAGCACATGCGCAACGCCCACGTCGACTACCGGGACAAGTTGACAAAGGGGCAGCTGGCGGAACGGGCGGACCGGGCGCAGCAGCGACGCCAGGAGCAGGACCGCGGCCACGCGCCGGGCGGGAGTAACCGCACAAGCGGGAAAGTCTACAGCCGATGAGATGCCGAATCTGCGGGCAGGTCCCGCGGCAGATGTGGCTGTTCGGGGGCACGCGGTATTGGCGCTGCTTGTTCACCGACAAATTCGTGTGTCCGAGTTGCTTTAATTGGGCGATGGCGATCCTCGTCGAGCACGGCTATCGGTCGACGGAGGTGTGGTGAAACGCGCGCTCGAAAAGTGCGTGAGGTATTCGGACGGTGGGATGCGCACGCGATGAGGGACACCCTGTGGAAGTGCCAGTCGTGAGCGACAAGGACCTCGTCGGCATCCTGGCCAAGCGGATGGTCGACGCGATGCACCTCTCCGTCTGCCCGGGCTCGATCACCATCCATTTTGACGGGGACGGCCGGCCGCGGCTCGTCGAGGTGCACGCCGTCGGCTGGAAAAGCGAGTCGAAGGTTGACAGACGGGGAGGCTGAGCTTAACCTGTGCGAGTCGTTTTGATGCGATAACCCTAAAAGAGCAGCCGTTGTCTGACGGCACATAGCACGGGGGGGCGGGGCCTGTGACGGGCGCCCGCCCTCGACAATTGAACTCTCCGGTTCACCGGAACACACCGAAGCCGGATCGTCCCTCGCGGGATGGTCCGGCTTTTTTTCTTTGGGGAGGCAGCGTGGCACGAGTGACGACGGCGGAGCGCAAGCCCCTGAAGCCGTCGAAGGCGCCCATCAAAGGCAGCAAGCTCGGGAAGACGATGTCGCGGCTGCGTGCCGGCGGCGCGTTCTCGAAGGGTCGGTACTGAGCGGATGCCTGCAGTCTCGACCTCGCAGCGCCGCGCCGCCGCCATCGCGGAGCATCACCCAGAGCAGCTCTCCGCTAAGAACCGCGGGCTCTTGGGGATGAATCAGCGGCAGTTGAGTGAGTTTGCGTCCGGCTCCGAGAAGGGGCTGCCGCACACAGCGGGGAACCATCCCCATCAAAACCTGGGCAAGTTTCTGCACCCGAAGAACGGCGGTCTCTCTCGACGCATGAAGACCATGCGATCGGGCGGGGCGTTTCGACCTGTGCCGCGCGGCACCAGTCGGAGGTAGCACATGGCAGACATCCGAAGCGCGTTTCGACAGGCGGTCGCGTCCGCCACCGCAGGCGGCGAGGTCAACGTCAACACCCGCACACGGGCCGCCGACGTAGACGAGGACGACGACGACCCAGGTGACGGCGCCGCGGACGACGACGATCCCGACGGCGACTCAGAGGACGCGGAAGACGAGGCCGGCGAGACCGACGATGACGCGGCCGATGAGGCCGATGAGGGCGACGACGACGCCGACGAGGGTGAGGACGAGACCGACGATGACGCCGGCGACGAGGACGCTGAGGGCGACGAGGACGAAGACCCAGAGGACGCCGAACCAGGGAAAGGGAAAGTCGCTCGCCATGCCCTGAATGACGAGAAAGAGTTTAAGCGCGTTCAGGACAAATACAAGAACGACCCGGAGGGGCTGCGCAAGGAGCTGCTCGGGACGTTCACCAAGAAAACGCAGGAGCTGTCGACCGAGCGCAAGACCTACCGCGGGCTCCTGAGCTATTTGCCGCTCGTGCAAGCGTACGAAGCCGACTCGGTCCAGACGGTGAAGCGGCTCGCGCGCATGAACGGCCTGAAAGTGGTCGACGATGACGAGGCGACGCCGACGGCTGGTAAAGGGAAGGGCAAGACGACCGCCGCGACGACTGACGAAGAAACAGCCGAATTGACCGACTCGCTCATGGCCGGGTTCAAGAAGGACCTCGGCGCGGACAACGAGTACCTGGCCGACCAGCTCGGGCCAGCGCTGACGAAGATGATGCAGCGGCTGGCGGACCATACGGTCTCGCAACGCGTCAGGCCGCTCGAGGAAGCGACCGCGAGCACTATCCGCGGGCACGCGGAACTGGACTCCGATCGCGTGATGGATTCGTTCTATAAAGCGCACCCTGATTGGAGCGACTATCAGGACGACATGGACGAACTCGCGCGGACGCTTGTGGGTGACGGCGACAACATGCGCCCGGTGCCGATGAGCGAAGCAGACTTTTTGGAATTTTTGTATGAGACGGTGTCGACGAAGCGCGCCGCGGCCGGTCACAAGGACCGGGTCAAGACGGAAGCGCGACGCCTGATGAAGAAGCGACTGGCGAAGCTCTCAACCGCGCGGAGCGGCGAGCGTCGGCCGGCCGCCACCGTCCCAGACGACAAGATCCGGCGTCGACCGAAAGGCCCCGTGAGTATCCGCCAAGCCTTCAAGGCCGCGGCCGCGGGAATCACATTCGACGACTCCGGCGACGACGACGATTAGACCCCGGTCAGTAACCGGGTCGTGAAGTTTCGGCACAAGACCCACGCACGCGAGCAAGCGCGCGATCGGCCGGCGGCATCCCTCGTGAGAGCAAGATGCTGCCGCGACCTTCCCCGATCGCGGTCACGAGCCCTCGACAGAGCCTGGGAGAGCAGCCGAGTAGTGGCGCGCTTTCTCTCTAAACCCTGTTGAAAGGAGCCCGTACCCGTGGCGACTCCCTCTTCTTTGACGTTGAACTATGACGCCGTCCTGTCGACGACGTTGTTCAACTACCGGCGCACCCTCGAAGACACCATCTCGACGGCCAACGCCTTCATGTACACCCTCATGCGACGCGTCAAGGGCGGATACAAGAAAGTCTCCGACCTCGGCGAGCGCATGGCGATGCCGCTCATGTACGAGTTGGGCAACGCGGATGCGTACTCCGGCTATGACGTGCTCGACACGCAGCCGGCGGACGGCATCACGATGGCCTTCTACGACTGGCGGCAGGCTGCCGTCCCGATTTCCATCTCCGGCTTGGAGATGAAGAAGAACCGGGGCGAGGCCAAACTGCTCGATCTGCTCGAAGCGAAAACGAAGCAGGCCGAACTCGGTATTCAGACGTTCTTCAACCAGCGCATGATGCAAGGCTCGGGCGGCTCGACCATTGGCACCGCCTACACCTCGACCATCAACGGCGCGGTGTTCATCGACCCGATTGCGCTGCAAGTGGCGTGGGACCCGACCACGTCGACCAGCATCGGCAACATCAACCAGTTGGCGAATACCTGGTGGCGGAACAAGACGGCCGACGGGACGAACGACACGACGTTCGCCAAGTTCCTCCAGAAGCTGCGGCACCTGCGCAACGACTGCTCGAAGGGTCCCGGTGGGCCGCCTGATCTCCATTTGCTTGATCAGGGCACCGCGGAACTCTACGAGGCGGCGTTGTCGGCAGCGCACCGCAACCCGTCGTATCAGGTCGCGGACATCCCGTTCGACAACGTGGCGTTCTACGGCAAGCCTGTCACGTGGGATGAGTACGTGCCGGATGCGGGCAACGGGACCGTCACCCAGACGAAGGGCTCGTGGTACATGCTCAACACGAAGTTCTGGGGGATCAAGGTCGATCGGGAAACCAACTTCGCGCCCGGCCCGTTCGTGAAGCCGGAGAACCAAGACGCGAAGGTCGCACACATCCTGTGGTTGGGCGCGATGGGCTGCTCGAACCGTCGCAAGCAGGGCGTGTACGGAAAGATCGACACCACGATCACCACGTAAGTCGCTCGGGGAGACCTTAGGACACCGGGAGGGGACGCGCGGCCCGCTCTCATCGCTGTTCACTCGTTTGTGAGGGCCATGTCGATGAACTCAATGCTTGTGTTGTTGTTCGCCACGCTGATGGCGCTGTATCTCTGTTTCAACCCGAACCTGTTGTTCCGGGCCGGACTCGGCTTGGCTCACGGCGTGGGACGCCTCCTGACGTTGCAGGATGGGCTCCTGGCCCAGCGGGTCAACCGCTCGGACCCGGAAAAGCTGTTCGTGACAGTGTTCCAGTCGTACTCCACGGCTGCCGGCACCAACGGGCAGGCGTACATTTGGGACTTCGCCACGGATAAGGACGGTCTGGGCGTCACGCGGCCCACCGCGCGTGCCACCAACGCCGGACTCGCCGTCGCGGGCATCCTCGCCGAACCGGTCCTAGCTGGCGGATACGGCTTGGTGCAGGTCTACGGCTATCACTCGGCCGTGCGCTGCCGCACGGTGACGGGTGGCACTCCGGCGATCGTGGCGGGTCGTCCACTGATCCTCAACATCGCTGGCTCGCTGTTCTGCCTCGAGTCGATCTCGACCGCGTCCAAGACGATTGTGTCCTGGCCGTGCGGGTTCGCGTTCGGCGCGACGAGCGGGTTCACGACCGCGGCCATCGCCGCGTTCATCA
>Ga0137437_1000414_pt1 | contig 13056 bp, 9 predicted proteins | sample EasRivERMGT138_2_FD_102332 | JGI IMG/M metagenome (GOLD analysis project Ga0137437, IMG submission 102332) | Soil microbial communities from meander-bound floodplain in the East River, Colorado, USA - East River MetaG ERMGT138_2 | ecosystem: Environmental > Terrestrial > Soil > Floodplain ...
AGTCGAGTCTGCTTGCACAGACGATGCGCTCGCCGGCCTCCTTGTCGCAGAAGATATCGCGTAGCAGTAGCGCGAGGTGTTCCTGACCCCAAGCGCGCAGATGACTGCATCATGACCGGGAATGGCGGCTGCCACGGCTGCGGAATCAGTGCCGTCTCCTACGATCACTCGAAGGCCTTCCATCGCGAGCGACGCCGGGTTGCGGACGAACGCGGTGACAAGATGCCCCGCAGCGCGTGCCTGGGCGATCACCATTTTCCCCGTCGCTCCGCTCGCGCCGAATACCAGTAAATTCATGTGCCGGCCCTGTTCGAGAGCGGATTACCGGTCCCCGATCAGCTTGTGACCAGTCCGCCATCGACGTTGTACGATTGTCCCGTGATGTAGTCGGCATCGGCACTTGCTAGGAATACGGCCATACCGGTGATGTCGTCCGGGGTTTCGGGGCGCTTCATCGGGATGTTGCGAATACGGTCTTCCCACACCGAACCGAGCGGGCGCTGTTCATGCTCGCTCCACTCGCGGTCGATCTGCTTCCACATGTCGGTACCGACCGCTCCGGGACAGATGCTGTTCACCGTCAATTGCGGCGCAAACTCCATCGCGGCAGTCTGGGTAATATTGATCGCGGTCGCTTTGCTCGCGGCGTAGGCGCCCAGCATCGCGCGGCCTCCGCGGCCGGCGATCGATGCGATGTTGATGATCTTGCCGCACGGACGGCCCTCGCCAAGGGGCGGTTGCCGAAGCATCTGGCGTGCACCCGCCTGCAGTGCGAAAAACAGACCGCGTGCGTTCACGGACTGGATGAAGTCCCAGACTTCCGGAGTGGTATCCAGCAGCGAGCGCACGCGGATGACCCCCGCGTTATTTACCAGCACATCGAGCCGCCCGAAGCGGTTTACTACGCGCGCGATCATTGCCTCGCTCTGCGCCGGTTCGCGCACATCCACCGCAAAAGCGTCGGCCGCTCCGCCCAGCGAGCGCAGTTGCTCTGCTACGGCTTGGGCGTTCTTCTCATCCAGGTCGGCCACGGCGACCGTAGCCCCTTCCCTCGCATAGCGCAACGCGATCGCCGCCCCGATACCACGACCCGCGCCGGTGACAAGGACAATGTATCCGTCCAATCTGTTCATTGTGTGAGCCTGCGACAGTGGGTCAGTGGAAGTGATTTTTGCGAATTATTCTTCAAGGTGCGTCTTGGGCGTCAGAAAAACGGGGATAGGTTTATTTGTCGGCATCCGCCTCCCGCCCCTATGTAATTTTGACCTGATCCTTTGTTACACAACGTTCAGCCTTCGGGTGTGATGGCCAGGATGCTGTCGCGCGCGCTGGTAATTATCGGGCCAAAGGACGGCGCTGGATTTACTTATCTTGAATCGGGAAATCAAATCCGTCCCCATTTGTTCAGGCGATAGAGAAAGCCCTCTTGCTGCCAAGAGGTAAATGAGCCAGGTGTCGAGGTCCATGGCCTACAATGCTGCCGGGCGCGACCTCACCGGTCAAGGGGGTGAATCGCCCCGGACTTTCTGGAACCTATTGCGGATTAACGGGTGCGATTTATTCTCGATCTCGAATCTGAATTCTTTGTCGGGAAAATAAATCTACCCCCTTTTGTTTTCAAACTCTGCGCCATTCGAAAAGCATAGATCAAGTAATGGAAGCTGGATACCGCACGCCAAACCGGGGGTCTCGGTGCCGATTCCCGGGAATCTGTACCATTCGCCTCTGCATCGCGGAGGACGATCAAAATCGTCGACGCAAGGAGCGCGAAGTCGAACCGAAAGCACGCGAAGGAATGCCAGTTATCTCCCCATCATTCCGCATCCGTTCCTGGTTTCCTTTGCGAACCTTTGCGTTCTTTGCGTTCAATATTTTTAGGAGATGGGAATGGATCTGACGAAACGACTGGAAAAGTGCTACGCCGCCGCGGTGCACGACGTATTGCGCAGCATGGGGTATGCGCAATGTGTGCTGCCGCATACGATCAAGCCGCTCGATCCGACGAAGAAACTGGCGGGCGAGATCTATACCGTCAGCGGTTACATCGACCAGACGCGCGATGCGCACGACACGCTGGTCCAATGGACCGGGTTGCTTTCCAAGGCGCCGCCGGGCAAGGTGATCGTGTGCCAGCCCAACACCCACAGGGTCGCGTTGATGGGCGAACTGTCCGCCGAAACGCTGCAGCACAAGGGCGTGCGCGGCTACGTGGTGGACGGTGGCTGCCGCGACACCGACTTCATCCTCAAGCTGGGCTTTCCGGTGTTCTGCAGCTTCAACACGCCCGCCGACATCGTCGGCCGCTGGGTTCCGGACCGGTTCGGTCAACCTGTCACGATCGGCGACGTTACGGTGTGCACCGGTGACTGGTTGCTGGCGGACCGCGACGGCGTGGTGATCATTCCGGGTAAGATCGCGGAGCAGGTTGTAAGCAAAACGGAGGAAGTGCTGCTGACCGAGAACAAGGTGCGCAGCGCCATCCTCGGCGGCATGGACCCGCAGGAAGCGTATCTGAAGTTCGGGAAGTTCTAGCTATCCGGCGTCGCCAGCGACCGCTTGCCGCGACACCGCGGCGGCTTGGAATTGGGCGGGGCCGCCGCCAACAGGTGTGAATCAGGCAAAGGGGTTTGCAAATGATGCGCAGTTATATCGAATTTATCTTACGGTTCCGCTGGCCGGTCGTGATTCTGGTTGCGATCGCGACGGTATTCCTGACGATCAAGGGCGGTTCCCTGACGGTGATCATCGACCCCAACAACATCGTTCCCCGGTCGCACCCCTTCATCGCCACAACACTGAAAGTCGAGGAGGTGTTCGGTTCGCGCTACGTCGCGGTCATCGGCATCACGCCCAAACAGGGCGACGTGTTCCAGGCCCAGGTTCTGGAAAAAGCGCGGCGCATCACGAACAAGCTGCGCGAGACCCCGCGCGTGGTGAAGACCAACCTGCTTTCGGTCGCGGCGCGCCGCGTGAAGGACATCCGCGGCACTAAGGACGGCATGGAGGTCAAGCAGATGATGACTGACGTGCCGGCCACGCCCGAGCAGATGGCTGCGCTCAAGGAAGCGCTGGAACGCAATACGTCTTACATGAATGCAATCGTATCCAACGACTTCAAGACGACCGTCATCCTCGCCGAGGTGCGGGACAGGAAGCCGACCGACGGGCCCGACGTCAGGGGTGGATTCAGCTTCGTGCAGGACAAGATCAACGCCATCGTCGATGCCGAGCGTGACGATTCGGTCGACATCATGGTGAGCGGCTACCCGCCGTTCCTGTCGATGTTCGAGCGCTATGCCGGGCGCACACCGATGCTCATGCTTGCGGCACTCGTGGTCATCGGTCTGATCCACTGGGAGGCCTTCCGCACCCTGCAGGGCCTCATCCTGCCCCTGGTCACGCCCCTGGTCGCAGTACAGTGGGCAAAAGGCTTCATGGGCCTGGCCGATGTGCCGCTGGACATCTTCAACATGTCCACGCCGATCCTGATCCTCGCTGTGGGTGCCGGTCACGCGGTGCAGTTACTCAAACGCTACTATGAGGAATACAACCGTCTCAACCCCGGAACCTTGCTCGACAAGGAGGCGGCCCGGGCGGCCAATCGGCAGGCGGTCGTCGACTCGATCGTGAAGATCGGTCCGGTGATGCTTCTTGCCGGGGCAGTCGCAGTCTGCGGCTTCCTGTCGCTGATGATCTTCGACATCATCTCCATCCGGGTATTCGGCTTTTTCTCCGGCGTCGGCATCCTGTGTGTGTTGATCGTTGAAATGACCCTGATCCCGGCACTGCGGTCCCTTCTTCCGGCACCCGGGAAGAAGGAGGCGCGCCTGGAACGTGAAGAACGCTTCTGGGACCGGCTCACCGGCTTCTACGCCGACACCATGCTCGGACCCAATCGCAACCGCATTTTCATCGTTGCGGGAATCGTGATTGTCGTCGCGCTGTTCGGAATGAGCAGGCTCTCCGTCGAGAGCGCGCTGAAGAAATATTTCGATCCCGACCTGCCGCTGCTGAAAGAGGACGCCAGGCTCAACCAGCGCATGGCCGGCACCAACAGCATCTACATCCTGGTCGAAGGTGACAAACCGGATGCAATCAAGGACCCGGCGGTGCTCAAGGCCATGGACCAGTTGCAGGAGTTCCTGGTCAGGCAACCCAACGTCGGCAAGGTCATGTCGCTCGCGGAATTCATCAAGCGCATGAACCAGTCGATGAACGGCGACGACCCGGCCTACTTCAAGATTCCGGACAAGCAGGCCACGATTGCGGAGTACCTGTTGATCTATTCGATGTCTGGCGAGCCGGGCGACTTCGACACCTATGTCGACTACGACTATCAGCTTGCCAACATGGTGGTCTTCTCCCACAGCGACAGCACCGTGGACATGATGGCCCTCTGGAAGGCCGCCCAGGAATTCGCCAAGGACAAATTTCCGCCCAACATCAAACTCAATGTCGGAGGCAGCGTGGCCCAATCTGCCGCGATCACCGAAGTGATCGTCAAGGACAAGATTCTGAATGTCATCCAGATTGCCAGCGTGGTATTCCTGATCGCCGCCGTTGTGTTCCGATCTCTTGCCGCCGGCATCCTCGTGATCACGCCGCTGCTGCTTTCGGTGCTGGTGAACATGGGTCTGCTCGGCCTTCTGGGGCTCAAACTCAACATCCCGGTAGCGCTCACGTCGGCGCTCGCGATCGGCATCGGCGCCGACTACGCGATTTACATGCTGTTCCGGCTGCGCGAGGAACTCGCACTCGGCACGCAGGAGAACGAGGCGTTCCGCAAGGTCCTGAGGACGGCGGGCAAGGCCTGCCTGTTCGTAGCCTCGGCCGTGGCCGGTGGCTATGCGGTGCAGGCCTTCTCCCGTGGCTACTACCCGCACACCTGGAATGCCCTGCTGATCGGCACGGCCATGCTCGTCAGCGTCACGGCAGCGCTCACGATCATGCCCGCGCTCGTACTCAAATTCAGACCCAAGTTCATTTTCAACGGAGGTTCCATGAAGTCCTCATCCACCGCGCCGGCGGCGATCGCCGTGCTCGCCTTCGCTTTCGTGCTCGGCGGTCTTCCCCGGCCGGCCTGGGCGCTGACCCCGGTCGAAATCATGGAGAAGAATTTCGTCGTGACCAAATACCCCGACTCGACATCCGAGACGACCATGACGCTGACCAACAAGGCCGGCAAGCAGCGGGTGCGCAAGACCTTCGGCACCACCAAGCTGGAGCCCAACGGCGTGGACAACATGCGCATGACGCGCTTCCTCGAACCGGCCGACGTGAAAGGCACGGTGTCGCTGCTCATCGAGCACTCGGAAAAGGACGACGACATCTGGATCTACCTGCCCAGCGTGAAGAAGGTGCGCCGGCTGGTGTCGAGCAACAAGAAGGACAGTTTCGTCGGAACGGACTTTTCCTACGGCGACGTGATCGGGCACAAGGTGAAGGAATGGGACCACAAGCTCGTCAAGGAGGAGGATGTGGACGGCAAGCCCTGCTACGTGATCGAATCCACGCCAAAGGATGCGAGCATCAAGGCCAACACCGGATATTCGAAGCGCGTGAACTGGATCCAGAAGGATAATTTCGTCACGTTGAAGGGGGTGCTGTACGACGAGACCGGCGAACTGCTCAAGGAAACAAGGTTCACGAACTACACCGAAGTCGATCCGGCCCGGCACAAATGGCAGGCCGGGCAACTCGAGACGCGCAACGTGCAAGCCGAGCACTCAACAGTGATCCACATCGACCAGCTCAAGGTCAACGTCGGTGTAAAGGACGACTACTTCACCACCCGGTACATGGAGCAGCAGTGACCGGAGCCGCCAGAGCGGCGGCGGTCCGTCAGATTCTCCGCATGCTGTGTCTGGCGGGGATTTTCGGTTTCCCGCTGGTTCCTTTCGCGGCACCAGCCGCGGAAGACGAGGACGAGCCGCCGCTCGCTCCGCCCGAAGCCGCAACGCCCGGCAGCGGTGCCGGTGGCCGCAAGGAAGAAGCCGCCCTGCGCAATTCGCTGACCGAGGCCGGGATCACAGGCTCGCTGCGCGCCGGCTACTGGTCTTCCAATCGCCGGCTCGATGACGAAACGAACATCGGTGTCGCCTCGGCCTGGTTGAAACTGGACAAGAAACTCGGTTCCGGGGTCGGGCTGTTCGCCGAGGGTTATCTCGTCAGCGAGGATGTATTCGGAGACCGGCGCGATGAGAGCCGCCTGCGCGAAGGCTACGTCGAGGGCCGCAAGGGAAATTTCGACTACCGCGTCGGCAAGCAGATCATCGCGTGGGGACGCGCCGACCGGCTCAATCCCACGGACAATCTGACGCCCCGCGATACCACACTGCTGGCGGCCGACATCGACGAGGACCGTTTCGGTTCGCTGGCTGCCAAGGCGTCATGGAATTTCGACGCCGCTACCAGCCTGACCGGCATCTGGATTCCTGATTTCCGGCCGACAGTGATCCCTATTCCCGCTCGTACGGGCGTCGTGTACCAGGAAAACGTTCCGGACAGCAGCCGGCAATGGGCATTGAAACTCGACCAGTCCGGCAAGGCCGTCGACTGGTCGGTGTCCTGGTTCGACGGTTTCGACCTGAGCACCGACATTTCGCCCGGCCCCCTGACGACCGCGGGGCAGGTGGTAACGCTGGACCACCATCGCATCCGGGTGCTTGGCGCGGATGCCGCGACCACCCGCGGATCGTACCGCTTCGCGCTGGAGGGCGCCTACGTGCGCACCGAGGATCCGGATGGAACCAATCCGTTCATCAAGAACCCCTTCTTCTATGGGGTATTCGGCGTGGAGCGCGACTACCAGGACAACTTCACCGTGATCGTGCAGGCCTTTGCCCGCGAAGTGATGCATTACAGCGATCCCGAGTCGATCGCCGATCCGGTCGCGCGCGCAATCGCCGTCCAGCAGGCCGTCATCAACAACCAGTACGACCGGACCCAGCAGGGTTTGAGCCTGCGCATCGACAAGAAGTGGTTCAACGAGACGCTTGAAGCCGAACTCGCCGTCATCACCCTGCTCAACCGCGAAGGCTACGCCTTGCGGCCCCGGGTAATCTATATGTGGAGCGACAGCGTTAAAATCATCGCCGCGTACGACTACTTCAAGGGTACCGACAAGACGACATACGGGCTGCTCGAAAGGAACAAGGCGCTTTATTCCGAATTGCGCTGGTACTTCTGAGCGCCACTGCATAGCTTTCCGAACTTTACGGTTTGCTTCGGGTCCCTACTCGCCCCTCGCCCCTGTCTCCTCGCCGTCATGTCACTTGCAAGTCCGGCCCGGTGTCACTACTCTGCGCATCAGCCGCCGTCCCGCCATTAATCCACGCATTCTCCTTAAGAGAGGTCCGTTGCCATGGCTGTCGATCCTTACGCTGCTCCCAAATCGCGCGTTGCCGATGTCCCGAATGTCGGCGCAGACGGCGAATTTGTTGCCAAGGGCAGCAGCGTCGCGGCCGGCAACGGCTGGATCTGGATCACGCAAGCCTGGGAACTATTCAAAGGGCAGAAGGGCACGTGGATAGGCCTGTTCGTCATTCTGGCAGCGATCGTGATCGTGCTGAACATCCTGCCGATCATGGGCCCCGTTCTGCTGATCTTATTGAGCCCGGTGCTTTACGGCGGCGTGATGCTGGGCTGCGATACGCAGCGCGACGGCGATGAATTGAGGATCGGCCACCTGTTCTCTGGATTCAGCAGCCATACCGGCCGGCTGATCGGCGTCGGCGCGGCCGCATTGGCTGCGTTCATCGGGATATTTGTGGTGGTCATGGTTATTTTCGGCATCGACATGGCACGCATGATGATGGGCACGCAGCCGAGCCCCGAGCAGATGCAGGCGATGGGGTTGCGCTTCCTGCTCGTGCCGTTGATCATCCTGGCGCTGAGTGTGCCGATCTACATGGCAGTCTGGTTTGCGACGCCACTGATCGTGCTCAACGATTTCAGCGTCGGCGAAGCGCTCGGGGCCAGTTTCTCGGCCTGCCTCAAGAACATGCTGCCGTTCCTGGTGTTCAGCGTCGCTTTCTTCCTGCTCGCGATAGTCGCCAGTATCCCGCTGCTGCTCGGTTGGCTCCTGCTCGGCCCGGTGCTGCTGGCTTCCATCTACACCGGCTACCGCGATATTTTCTACGAGCACTGATCCAGCGGCGCCGTGCTCGATACTTCGCGCCGCATCGCTACGCCCGAAGGGATAGAGCTCACCCTGCGGCTCGCCGGCCCGGTGCCGCGCGCACTGGCCTGGGCTATCGACCTGCTGTTGCGCGCCGTGGTTCTCGCAATAATCGCGCTTAGTGCGGCGGCGCTGCGCCAGTTCGGCGCCGGCATCATCCTGCTGAGTGCGTTCCTGATCGAGTGGCTTTATCCGGCGTGGTTCGAGGCCACCTGGGGCAGCACCCCGGGCAAACGCGCGTTCGGTCTGATCGTTTTGAACGACGACGGCACGCCGCTGCGATGGTCCGCCGCGCTGACCCGCAATCTGCTGCGCGCCGTTGATTTCCTGCCGGCGATGTATTTCACCGGTTTTGTCACCATGGTAATGAACCGCGATTTCAAGCGCCTGGGCGACTTCGCGGCCAACACGCTGGTCGTCTACCGCGAGGAAAAACTCGAGATCCGGGCGATTCCCGAGGCCGAGCCGCAGGCCCCCGGTTTCGCCCTTTCCATCGCCGAGCAGCGCGCCATTATCGATTTCGCGGCGCGCTCGACGGGTCTGACGCCCGAGCGCGCGGAAGAACTCGCGCAAATTCCCCGCTCGCTCATCGATGGCGCACCTCGCGGCGCCGCGGCCGCGCGGTTGGTCGGCATTGCCAATCATCTGTTGGGAAGGCAATGAGGCAGATCGTCTTCGAGCAACTGCATAAAGCGCAATGGGAAGCCTTCGAACGATGGCTCGATCGCGGCGACAGGAAAAGCAAGCCGCCGGCAGCGCCCGGGGTCGCGCTGCCAGACCAGGACATTCCGCGCGCCTACCGGCACATCTGCCAGTTGCTGGCGCTCGCCCGCGATCGCCAGTACAGCCCGGATCTCATCGATCGCCTTAACCGGGTCGCCCTGCGCGGCCACCATATGCTATACGGCGCGCGCGGGGGACACCCGGCCCGGGTGCTGTTCTTTTTCGCCGCCGGTTTTCCACGTCTCGTGCGCGCCGAGTGGCGGCTCGTCGCCGCGGCTGCCGCGCTGTTCGCGGGACCGCTGCTGTTGCTGCTCAGCGTGCTGCCGTTCCATCCCGACTTCATCCATTACTTCATCGACCCCGCGGGATTGGCCCGCTTTCAGGAAGTGTACGATCCCGCCAACCCGCGCCTGGGGATGCGCCAGTCGGACGACAATGTCATGATGTTTGCGTTTTATATCTGGAACAACGTCAAGATCGGCTTCCAGACTTTCGCCACCGGCGTGCTGCTTGGAATCGGCAGCATTTTTTATCTGCTGTACAACGGCTCACAGATCGGTGCAGTCGCCGGGCATTTCAGCGGCACCGGGTTCAGCGAACCGTTCTGGTCTTTCGTGGCGGGCCACAGTGCGATGGAGCTCAGCGCCATCGTGCTCTCCGGTGCGGCCGGCCTGAAGCTGGGAAGCGCGCTGATCGCACCCGGCGCCCGCTCGCGCAAGGCCGCGCTGGTGCAAGCCGCCCGGCCCGCCGTAAGGCTGATGTATGGGGCGGCCGCGATGTTTCTGGCCGCCGCGTTCATCGAAGGATTCTGGTCGCCGCTGACGGCTTTCCCGGCGTCCGTCAAATACGCGGTCGGCTGCGTCATGTGGGCCTTCGTGCTCGGTTATTTTCTGTTTTCGGGACGCGGTCGTGCAGCCTGAGCGCGTGGCGATAGTGCTGCGTCCGCGTCGCGGGTGGGAAGCGCTTGATCTCGGGTTCCAGATGGCGCGCGAATGGTGGCGGCCCATCTGGGCCGTATGGTTCTCGGTCTACGTGCCGGTTGCCACGCTGTGCCTGCTGGTGTTCTCCAACGAGTTTCACGCCGTGCTCGTGCTCTGGTGGCTGAAGCCCGTATTCGACCGCGCGGTGCTGCATACGGCGAGCCGTGCGGTGTTCGGCGAACCGCAGGGCGCACTGGCGACCCTGCGCGCAGTGCGCGAATGGCTTCCGCCCGGCATCATCACCGCGCTGACGCTGTCGCGCCTGAATCTGGCCCGGTCTTTCGCGTTGCCCGTCGCACAACTGGAGAGGCAGCGTGGCGTGGATGCGCGCATTCGTCATGCTGCGCTCGGTAGCCGTATGCGCAATATCGGTGTCTGGCTGACGGTGGTATGCGCCAATTTCGAAGTCATCGCGCTACTGGGCATCGCAGCGCTCATCGACATGCTGGAACCTTCCGCGGGCAATCCCGGGCCGGAAGACGACGGACCCGAACATTCGTTCTGGGCGCAACTCGGCAACTGGGGGTTGCGCAACGCGCTTTATTACATGGCCGCGGTGTCGCTGATCGAGCCGTTTTATGTCACCGCGGGCTTTGCGCTTTATCTGAATCGCCGCGCCATTCTCGAGGGCTGGGACATAGAACTTGCGCTGCACCGCCTGGAAGAGCGCTTGCGCGCCTCGACGACCGCGACGCCGGTGGCACTGATGGCCGCTGTGGTCCTGGGCTGCGTGCCGATCCATTCGCAAGAGGCGGTTGCGGCCGGCGCCGTCGAAAAATCCGCGCGGGTAGAAATTCAGGCCGTGCTCAACAGCCCCGAGTTCTCGCGACACAAGGACGTGACGCGCTGGCATTACATTGGCGGGCATCAGCGGGAGGAAAAAAAACAGGACACCGGATTGCTCGCCCTGTGGCTGTATCTGAGCGCGCTGTTGGGCAAGATCGCCGAGTTCGGGCTTTGGATTGCGGCTGGAATATTGCTCGCGGTTGCGCTGGTCTACCTGCGCCGCATGATTCCGGAGCCGCAGCTGCGCGATGCGGAGCGCTACCGTCCGCCCGATGCTTTGTTCGGATTCGATATCGCCCCCGAGTCGCTGCCCGAAGATATCGCCGGCGCCGCCGCAGCAATGGCGCGCACAGGCCGATTGCGCGAAGCCCTGTCGCTGCTCTACCGCGGCGCTCTGTCCTCGCTGGTGCACATTCATCAACTTCCGCTCGGCCCCGGTGATACCGAAGGGGATTGCTCGCGCGCCGTCAGCCGCACCGTCCCGGAAAGCGCCGATTATTTCGGGCGGCTGGTCGGCGCCTGGCAGGCAGTCGCCTATGCCGCCCGCACAGCGGATGCGGACAGCGTACAGCGGCTTTGCGAGGAATGGCGGCCTCACTTCAGTGCGGCACCCAGGGCATGACCACCCGCCGTGGATTTTTCATTGCATTGTTATTCGCCTGCCTCGCCGCGGCGGCGATCTGGTTTTTTTCCAATTTCGAGCGCCGCACGCAAAGCGAGTGGACCGATTTCCAGGGCAAGGCGCGCCACGACCGATGGCTCGCCGCGCAGCGCCTTCTTCAACGAATGGGAGCGAACGCGCAGGCAGTGCGCTCACTGCCGGAATTGAGCGGCCTGCCATCAAGAGCGACCCTGTTGCTGCCGCGTGGCAGGCAGTCGCTCACCCCGCAATCGCGACAAGACATACTCGACTGGGTGCGCCAGGGCGGGCGCCTGGTCGTGGAAGCCGAGCCGCAGTATCAGGCGGACCCATTGCTCGACGCGCTCGGTGTCCGGCGCAAGACGGTAAGACCTGCTGACGATCGCACAAACAAGGACGACGACCACGGCAACGCGGCACTGGTCGAAATCGCACTGCCGGCGCATCTTGCACCTGTAACGGTAGGGATGAATAGTCATATCGACTTGCAGGCGGACGGCGCGCTGGCCCGATTCGGTAATCGTCAGGTGACCGCGGGGCTGCTGTTGCCGCACGAGCCGGGGTATGTGCTCGTTCTGAATGAATTCGACGCGTTGTCGAATCATTCGATTGGAATGCACGACCACGCGGAGTTCTTGTGGCGCATCGCGCAAGTCGATCAGGGGACACCCTCGGTATTCTTCTTTTCCGACCCGCGCAAATTGTCCCTGGCCGAATGGCTGCGCACCAATGCCTGGCCCGCCGTCGCCGGCAGTGCGCTGCTTCTGCTGGTCTGGCTGTGGCATACGGTGCCGCGATTCGGCCCGATCGCTCCCGACCCCGAGCGCGCAAGACGGCGCTTGCTGGATCATCTGCGCGCAAGCGGCCGCTTTCTGTGGGCCCATGGCGGCTCGCAACTCCTCGTTGATTCGGCACGCGAAGCGTGCCTGCGGCGCATCGCGCGGGTCCATCCCGACCTGATTGCCGCCCCCGAAGCCGAACGGGCAGCACACCTGGCGGAACTGCTCGGCCTCGATGCCGAGCAGTCGCACATGCTGTTTTTGCAGAAGGCGCCGACGCGCATGATGGATTTCCTGCATATCATCAGGCTGTACCAGACCGTGCATGAGCGACTCGCACTGAAACGGCCGGCCACGCAACTCTCAAGAGGGGCACAATGACAACAGCACTATCGCAAGACACGTTCACGCGCGCTGCGCAAACCGCTGCGGCGATGCGCGCGCAGATCGGCCGGGCGGTGGTCGGCCAGACCGACGTAGTGGATCAGGTCCTGGCCGCATTGTTCGCCGGCGGCCACGTACTCATCGAAGGCGTGCCGGGGCTGGGCAAGACCCTGCTGGTGCGCGCGCTTGCCCGTACTTTTGGCGGCCGCTTTGCACGCATCCAGTTCACACCCGATCTGATGCCCGCCGACGTCACCGGCCACACGTTGTACGACCAGCGCAGCGGGCAGTTCACCACGCGGCGCGGCCCCGTGTTCACCCATCTGCTGCTGGCCGACGAAATCAACCGCGCGCCCGCCAGGACCCAGGCCGCGCTGCTCGAGGTCATGCAGGAGGGCCAAGTCACCATCGAAGGGATTCCCCACCTGCTGGAGCCGCCTTTCATGGTGCTCGCCACACAGAACCCGATCGAACAGGAAGGTACGTATGCGTTGCCCGAAGCGCAGCTCGATCGCTTCCTGCTGAAGGTGCGCATCGACTACCCCCCCGAGAGCGAAGAGATTGCGATGGTGAAGCAGGTCGCCG
>Ga0137437_1000415_pt1 | contig 13047 bp, 8 predicted proteins | sample EasRivERMGT138_2_FD_102332 | JGI IMG/M metagenome (GOLD analysis project Ga0137437, IMG submission 102332) | Soil microbial communities from meander-bound floodplain in the East River, Colorado, USA - East River MetaG ERMGT138_2 | ecosystem: Environmental > Terrestrial > Soil > Floodplain ...
CGCGGCGGCTGCGACCGGTTCCGGCGCGAGCACGTGCGTCGCGACGCGGTCGACGAGGCCGACGGGAAGCTGCACCGCCTCGTGCGTCCGCGCGGCGTTCCGGATGCCGAGCAGCTCGCGCCGCACGGTCGAACAGGCGAGGCACGACTCGAGGTGGTCGCCGAGCAGGATGCGCTCGCGCTCGCCGAGCTCGCCGTCGAGCTCCTTGCTGACCCACAGGAGCACGTCGTCGTGGGGTCCGGGACCGGTGACGCGCGGGCGGTCGGTGCCGGGTCGGTCGGTGCCGGGAGGGTGAGGATCGTCGGGGTGGATCATGGCTCGAACTCCTGCGCCCGTTCCGGGCGCTTCAACGTTCTTTCAATGTTCATCGGGAAGCAGGTCCGCAGCGGTCTCGGCGCCGAGCCGCTCGACGAGCCAGTCGCGCAGCCGCATGCGCGCCCGGAACAGCCGCGACTCGACCGTGCCCTTTGGCACTTCGAGCGTCTCCGCGAGCTGCTCGTAGCTCAGGTCGCCGTACTCCCGCATCACCAGGATCGACCGGAACGGTTCCGGCAGCGCCTGGATGCCCTCGCGCACCAGCGCGACCATCTCCTCGCGCTGCCCCCCCGCCGCCGGCGTCGGCCCGTGCGACGGCAGCGTCGGTCCGAGCGGCGCCTCTTCGTGGTCGAGCGAGACGTGCGCGCGGCGCTTGCGCCGCTTCGCGAGGTCGACCGCGGCGTTCACGGCGATGCGGTAGAGCCACGTGTAGAGCGCCGAGTCGAACGCGAAGCGGTCGAGGTTCTTGTAGGCGCGCAGGAAGGTCTCCTGCGTCACCTCTTCCGCGTCGGCGCGGTTGCGGACGATGCGGAAGACCACCTCGTAGAGGCGCGCGTGGTTGCGCTCGACGATCGCGCGAAACGCCTCGTGCGAGCCCTTGCGGGCCGCGAGGATCAGCTGCCGCTCCTCCGCAGGAAAGGTCATGGTGGCTGGCACGTCCGGCTTGGACGGGGGCGGTCCCCCGGTCTTCCCGCGCGGCGCCTCCCCCGACGCCGCCGGGAGGCAGGGCTACCATTCGCGTCCGGCCGATGTTAGGGCCGTCCTCCGATCCGCCGCCGCCGGAGCCCGCTCTGCATCCCCTCCCGACCCCGAAACGCCGCTCCGACCGTCCTGGCCGCGGCCTCGGCGTCCTGCGCTGCGCGGGGGCCGGCCTCCTCGCCCTCTTCGGGTGCCTGCCGGCGCCCGAGGCCGCACCGGGCGACCCTCCTCGCGGGGAGTCCCTCGACGCCTCCGCGCCGAGGCCGCCGCCGGCGGGCACGGAGCGCGTGCGTCGCCTGCTTCCCGGTCCGCTCGGCGACGGGGTCGTGTGGGAAGTCGTTTCCACCGCGCCCGACACTCCGCTGCGGACCCACCATCCCGAGGCGGCGCTGCCTACGGCGGACCGCGACGACTTCGAGCCGCGCGCCGGCACGCCCGCTGTGCCGTGGTTCTCGACGGCCGAGCTGCAGGAGCGGCTCAGCGCGGGCCGCGGACGCGAGGCGCCGCTCGCCGCGGTCGTCGCGACCGGCGACGGCCACGCGCTCGAGCTCGCGACGCACGACACGCTCGCGGTGCGCGTCTTTTCGTCGACGCCGCAGACGCCGTACGTCGTGACGCTGCGCGTGCGCGGCGACGCGCACGCGGCGGGCGAACCGCGGTTGCTCGTCTACGACCTCTCCGAGGACGTCTCGGCGGTGCGCGACGCCGAGCAGCTCACGCAGCGGATCCTGGGCGGAAAGCTCATCACCGCGCAGCGCGTGGTCGGCTTCGGACTGAAGAAGCGCGACGACGCCGACCACAACGTCTACGTCGAGCCCGAGGTCGTGCGGGACGATGGGACGAACGTCGGCTTCGAGCGCTGGCGCTTCGACTTCCAGACGCGCTGGGGCGCGCGCGGCGTCGCGGTGATCGCGCTCGGCGCGGCGGCGGGCCCGGTCGCGATCGACGACTTCTCGCTGCGCGCGCTGCCGGTGCGCGCGCTGCTCGGCCTGCCGGAGAGCGCCTTCTCGCTGGCGACGCTGCCGCCGTTCGACCTGCCGCGCTTCTGGGAGAACCTCGACCGCGCGCAGCCGTCCGCGCCGATCACGAAGGTGCGGCTCGACTGGGAGACGCGGCGCGCGCTGCTGCTCGGCGGCGGGGTGAGCGCCCGCTGCGTCGTGGCGGCGCCCGAGGGAGGAGCGCGTGTCGAGCTCGGGCTCGGCCTCGTACGCGAGGAGCGTCTCCTCGCCGGCGGCCCGGTGCGCGCCTCGGTGCGCCTCACCGCCGTGGTGCGCGATCGCGGCGACGGCGGCGGCGGGCGCGAGCTCGCGCGCCGTTTCGAACGCGTCGAGGTGCGCCTCTTCCCCGACTCGGCGCAGCTCTGGCGCGACGTCGCCTTCGACGTGCCGGCACTGCCGTCCGGCGTCACCGCCGCCGAGCTCGAGCTGCGCGTCGACGTCGAGGGGCCGGACGACCCGCTCGGGCCGCTGGTCGCGCTCGGCGATCCGCTGCTGATCGCCCGCACTCCCGCGCGCGACGAGCGCTGGAACGTCGTCCTCGTCTCGCTCGACACCATGCGCGCCGACCGGCTCGGCCGGAAGGGTCCCGACGGCGCCTCGCTCACGCCGAACCTCGACCGCCTCGCGCGCGAGTCGGTCCTCTGCACGAGCGCGCTCGCGAACTCCTCCTACACGCTGCCCTCGCACGTCTCGATGTTCACGTCGCAGCGGCCGGGGGTGCACGGCGTCCTCTTCTACGACAGCCCGTTCTCGTCCGAACGGTCACCGAACTTCGCGCAGCTCCTCGCGAGGCGCGGCTGGATCACGGCGGCGTTCACGTCCGGCGGCATGTTGAACGCCGAGTTCTGCGGCATCGACCCCGGCTTCGACCGCTTCGGCGAGATCGACGCGATGCTCTCGCCGAACGACACGTTGCGGAAGTTCGCGCCGCTGCAGGACCGGCCCGACTACAACCGGAAACTCGCCGAGGCGTGCCGGCTCGACGCGCACGTCCTGCCGTGGCTCGCGAGCCACCGCGACGCGCCGTTCCTCCTCTTCCTCCACACCTACCTGGTGCACGACTACCAGCCGGAGCCCGACCTCGCGGCCCGCTTCACGCGCGGGCTGCCGCCGTCCCCGCTGCAGCTGCACGGACCGATCCCGTACCGTTCGCTGCTCGACGCGGCGAAGGCGGCGGAGCGCGGCGGCGACTCGCGCTTCGAATTCGATTCGAAGGCGCCGGGCCCGTACGTCTTCACGCCGGAGCGCGACCTGCCGCGGGTCGAGGCGCTCTACGACGCGACCGTCGCGCAGGCCGACCGCGACGTCGGCCGCCTGCTCGACGAAATCGACCGGCTCGGCATGCGCGACCGCACGATCGTCGTCGTCACCGCCGACCACGGCGAGGAGTTCCTCGAGCACGGCGACCTGAGCCACGCGCGCACGCTCTTCGACGAGATCCTGAGGGTCCCGCTGCTGCTGCGGATCCCGGGCGTCGCGGCGCGCACGATCGACGCGCCGGTCGAGCTGATCGAGCTGGCGCCGACGGTGCTCGCGCGGCTCGGCGTCCCGCCCGACCCGCGCATGCAGGGGCGCGACCTGCTCGCCGACGACTGGGAGGAGCGCGTCACGATCCACGAGGGCGTCGAGGCGGCCGTCGCCGAGGAGAAGCCGGGCGTGCGCTTCGCGCTGCGCGCGGCGCGCAGCCGCGGCCTGAAGATCGTCGTGAAGTCTCGCTTCGGCCACGAACTCCAGGAGGTGGCCCAGTCCGAGAACGTGCTGCAGCAGTTGATCGACAAGGGCTACCTCGAGGGCGGCGGGTCGCTGCGCGGCGGATTCTTCGACCTGCGCGCCGATCCCGGCGAGCAGCACGACCTGAGCAGCGCCGACGCGCTCGATCCGAAGCTCCGCTCGCAGCTGCTCGAATTGCTGCGCCAGCTCGAGCTGGCGCCCGCGCAACCGGCGGCGTCGAGATGAACGGCGACCCGCGCCGCACGATCGCGCTCGCGTGGCTGGTCGCGCTCGTCGCGTTCGGCGCGACCTTCCTGCTCGTCATGCGCCGGCCGGCGGCCCCGCCGCAGGAGATCGTGCGGCTGTGCGATGCGCTCGCGCTCCCCGGGTCGGGCTTCGTCGGCGAGCGCGTGCGCGGCGCGCCGGCGGCGGGCGACGCGGTCGCGATCGTGCGGCGCTGGAAGCTCGCCGCCGATCGCGCGGCGTTCGAGCTGGTCGACGGCGTGGGCAAGCGCGCCGACGGCGGCGCGGCGGAGAACGCGGAGTGGGCGCCGCGGCCGCTGAAGGCGGCGGGCGGCGATCCCGAGGTGCTGCGCTTCCCGACGGCGCGCGGCGGGCTCGCGCTGGTGACGCCGATGGAGCCTGGGCGGCTGCTCACGGTGCGGGCGCGCGTGCGGCGCGGCCGCGGCGGCGCGGTCGACCCGAAGATCGAGGGAGTGCAGGGCGTGCTGGTCGTCGTGCCGCTGCAGTCGGCGATCGACCTGCGGAGCGAGCTCGCGCAGCGCGACCTGGTCCCGCTGCTCGCCGACCCGAAGATCCGCAACGGCTGGAATTCGCTGGTCGCGAGCGTCCCGGCGCCCGCGGACGGAACCTGGACCGACCTCGCCGTCGCCTTCTCGACGCCCGATCGCACGGCCGCGCTCGCGCTCGAGATCGGCGCGGGCACCGGCGTCACGGGCGCCCCCTTCGACGTCGACGAGATCGTGATCGAGGAGGCGACGCTCGCGCGCGTCGCGCGCCTCGACTCCGTCGCCGATACCTCCCCCCTCTCGCAGTTCCTCGCCCTGCACCCGCTGGCCGGGCTGCCGCTCTCCGATCCGCTCGATCCGGGGCGCCCGCTCGTGCGCGCCGTCGAAGACCTGCTCGAGCGGCGCGACGGGCTCGTCCTCCCGCCGCCGGCGCACGCCACGTTCGAGGCCGACGTGCCGGCGGGCGACGTCGCGCTCGAGTACGGCGTGAGCCGCGTCCACGAGGTGCGCGCCGCGTGGGCGCGCGAACGCGTCGACGTCACGGTCGAGGTGACGCCGGTCGCGGGCGGGCCGACGCTGCGCCAGACGACGACGCTCGAGCCGGGCGGGCCGGACGGCTGGCTCGACCGCCGCCTCGTCCTCACCTCCACCGGCGGCGGGCGGCTGCGCTTCCGCTTCGCGACGGCGACCGCGCCCGGCGCGGCGGGGAGCGCCGACGTCGTCGCGATCGGGGCTCCCCTGGTCCGGCGCCGCAGCTCGGGCGACGCGCGCAAGAGTATCGTGCTCGTCTCGCTCGACACGCTGCGCGCCGACCACCTGAGCTGCGAGGGCTATCCGCGGCCGACCACGCCCAACCTCGACGCGCTGGCGCGCGAGTCGACGTGGTTCCGCGACGCGGCGAGCACGTCGTCCTACACGCTGCCGGCCCACGCCTCGCTGCTGAGCGGCCAGCTCCCCTCGCGCCACGGCGTCGAGTCGGAGCGGGCGGGCCGCAGCCGCCTCTGGCTCGACCGCACCGAGCTGCTCGCCGCGCGCCTGCGCGACGCCGGCTGGCAGACCGCCGCGTTCACCGGCGGCGTGTTCCTCAGCGCGAAGTTCGGCTTCGCGCAGGGGTTCGACCGCTACGACGCGACCGACCTCGCGCTCGAGCGGCGCGCGCCGCGCTACGACCACGCGCCGGTCCTCGGCCAGCCCGCCTTCAACCGCGCCTGGCGCAAGCGCCACGCGCTCGGCCACGCGCTCGACTGGATCCGCGGCCACTCCGACGGACCGTACTTCCTCTTCCTCCACACCTACCTGGTGCACGAGTACCTGCCCGCGCCGCGCCACGAGGCGCGCTTCCACGCGGCGTGCGCGAGCGCGCTCGCCGACGAGGACCAGCGCCTCCTGCGCGACCGCGGCTCGTCGGCGCAGGCGCGCGCGGCCGACGTCGACCACTTCGTCGACCTCTACGACGCGGCGCTGAACGACGCCGACGAGGTGGTCGGACGGCTGCTCGCGACGCTGCGCGAGACGGGCGAGCTCGACCAGACGATCGTCGTCGTCACGAGCGACCACGGCGAGGAGTTCTTCGACCACGGCGCGCTGTCGCACGGCCGCACGCTCTACGACGAGATGCTGCGCGTGCCGCTGATCGTGCGAATGCCGGGCGCGGAGCCGCGGGAGGTGCGCGCGCCGGTGTCGCTGATCGACGTGACGCCGACGCTGCTCGACGCGTGCGGCCTCGATCCGCGCCAGCCGGTCGACGGGCGGTCGCTCCTGCCGTGGATCGCGGGCGAGGCGCCGTCCGCGGCCGGCCCGCCGCAGCTCGCCGAGCTCAACCTCGACGCGTCGAACCTCTGGATCGCGCGCCGCGGGGAGGGGTTCGCGGCGCTCGACGTGCGCGACGAACGCGGCCCGAAACGGCTCGCGCTCGACCGCACGCGGCCGAAGCCGCCGCGGCGGATGCTCTTCGGCGGAACGCGCGACGCGCGCCAGACCCTCGACCTCCACGGCGACGCGCCGGCGGAGGCAGCCGACCTGATCGACGCGCTATCCCTGCAGCGCGCGGAGATGGTGAAGAGGCGTGCGGCGGTGCGCCGCTTCGAGTCGGACGTCCCCCCCGTCGGGTACTTCATGGACCAGGAGGACGAGTGAGGCGGGCGCTGGCGGCGGCAGGGCTGGCGCTCGCGGCGGCCGGCGCGGCGGCGCGCTGCGCCGGACGCGGCGGCGCGCCCGGCGAGGAGCCGGTCGGCGAGCTGCGCCTCCTCGATCGACTCGACGCGTGGACGATCGCGTCGCCGTGGAGCCCGCAGCCGCGCGGCGCTCCCGAAGCGGGACGCACGCCGAGCTTCCGCGCCGAGTTCGAGGAGGCGCTCGCGCCGGGCATGACCTGCGTCGACGCGACGGCGAGCTTCCCGGGCATGCCGCCGCTGCGGCCGGGCACGCGCCTTCCCGCCGAGCCGCCGCCGTCGGTGGCCGGCGCGGCGGCCGCGGAGGGGAGCGCGGGACTGCGCTTCGCCCACGCCGCGGGCGCGGCGTTCGTCACGGTCGCGGTCACGCCCGACGCTCCGCTCCTGGTCTCGTGCCGCGTGCGGCGCGGCGTCGATCCGGCGGAGCTCGCGGCCGGCGGCGACGCGGCCGCGCGCGCGCGCAACGGCGCGTCGCTCGTGCACCATGCGCAGGCCGGCTCGCTCGTCGTCCTCGAGCTGCACGAGGCGCCGCCCGCCGGCACGACGCCCGCGCAGCTCTTCGCCTCGTTCGGCGCGCGGGAGAACGCGCTGGTCGCGACGCACGTGGTGCCGGGCCGCGGAGCGCGCGGAGAGTTCGCCGAGTCGCGCCTCCTCATCAAGTCGTCGGTCTTCACGCGCGCACTCGCGATCGGGCTGGTCGCGGGCGACCCCGGCTGGTGGGCGCTGCCGGAGTCGGCGCACGCCGGCGCGGAGCCGCCGGAGGGCCCCGTCGACTTCGACGCGCTGCGCCTCTTCGAGCTGCGCGCGCGCGACTACCTCCCGGTCCAGGCGGAGTCGGAGGAGGACGACCTGCCGCAGGCGCCCCGGCCCGGCGCGCGCAACGACGGATTCGCGCGCAAGGTCAAGCTGCTCGGCGACGTGCGGCGCGCCCTGCTCGCGCCGGCGGGCACGACGGCGAGCGTGCCGGTCCGCCTGCCGCGCGGCCGCTTCCGCATCGCCTTCTCCTACGGTGCCCTCGAGGAGGCGCGCGCCGGCTTCGGCCGCGTCCCGATGACGTTCGTCGCCCGGCTCGAGCGCGACGGCGCGCCGCCGCGCGAGCTGATGCGCGTCTCGGTGACCGCGTCCGCCTCGGCCGCCGAGCGCGCGTGGCACGAGTGGAGCCGCGACGAGACGGGCGACGGCGGGACGGCGCGCCTCGTCCTCGCGGCGGAGAGCGCGGGCGGCGACGACGTCGCGGTGTTCGGCGAGCCGACCCTGGTCCCGCTCGAACCGCAGGAGCGCGCGCCGCCGAACGTCGTGCTGATCAGCGTCGACACGCTGCGCTCCGACCGGCTCGGCTGCTACGGATACGCGCGCGCCGACGGCCAGCCGACCAGCCCCGCCATCGACCGCCTCGCCGCGGAGTCGCTGCGCTTCGCCGACGCGCGCGCGGTCGCGCCGTTCACGCTGCCGAGCCACGCGACGATCCTCACCGGGCTCGCGCCGCGCGTCCACCGCGTGATCCGCCAGGAGCGCCGGCTGCTGCCCGAGGTGCATCCGCTGCTGGCGGTCGAGTTCGCGCGCGCCGGCTACGCGACCGCCGCGTTCACGGGCGGCGCGTTCATGTCGTACGAGCACGGCTTCCACCACGGCTTCGACCGCTACTCGATCCTCGACCCGTTCCTGACCGCGGAGGACCCCTACCGCTCGGCGTTCCCGCGGCCGGGCGACCGCGCGTTCAACGACGCGGCCCACGCGACCTGCGACCAGCGCGCGATCGAACGCTGGGTCGACGCGCAGGCGGGGCGGCCCTTCTTCCTCTTCGTGCACACGTACGTCGCGCACAACTACCACCCGCCGCGGGAGCTCGAGCGGCGCTTCGTGCGCGGCGACGTCGCCAAGCTCGGCCCCGACCGCGACCTGAAGCGCATCGACCTCGCGGCGGCGGCGGCGGGCGGCGCGGTCCCCGAAGACGTCGCGCGCGTCGCGAGCGACGTCTACGACGGCGCGGTCGCGGCGGCCGACGCGGCCGTCGGCGTGCTGCTCGAGTCGCTGCGCGCGCGCGGCCTGCTCGAACGGACCGTCGTCGCGCTCGTCTCCGACCACGGCGAGGAGCTCGGCGAGCACGGCGGGCTGCTGCACGGGCGGACGCTCTACGAGGAGGTGCTGCGCGTGCCGCTGCTGCTGCGCGCGCCGGGCGTCGCGCCGGGCGTCGTCCCCGAGACGGTCGACCAGTGCGACGTGGCGCCGACGCTGCGCGCGCTCGCCGGGCTGCCGGCCGCGTCGGTCTGCGACGGCGCCGACCTGCTCCAGCGCGTGGCGCGCGACGACTTCAAGACCACGTTCGTCGCCGAGGTGAGCGCATCGGGCCTTTCGCGGCGGCGGGCGCTCGTCGTCGGCGGATCGAAGCTGATCGAGAACCCGGCGACGCGCTTCGAGGAGCGCGAGTACGCGCCGCGCCGCCCGCCGCCGTGGGAGTTCTTCGACCTGCGCGCCGACGCGGGCGAGCGGCGCAGCCTCGCGCGCTTCGAGGCGGCCGACGCGGCGCGCCTCGCCGCGGACGGGCTCCAGCCGGCGCGGCTGCGGGAACTGCGGCGCGCGGCGGAGCGGCTGCGCGCGGCCGCGAACGAGGAGAGAGCGCGGGTCGTGCCCGACCCCGACGCGCTGTCCTACCGGCCGAGCGGGAGCGCCGGAGCGCAGCTCCAGGCGATCGGATACACGCTGGCCGGCGACGCCTCCTCCGACGAGGAGGGCGACGATTGAAGGGCCGCGCCGGGGACCGGCGCGTGGCGGGCCGCGCCGGCGGCCCGCGCGTCTACCAGCGCGAGCAGCCGCCGCCGAACCACGGCCAGGTCAGCAGCGCGAGGCCGCCGCCGATCGCGGCGCCCTGCCCCTTCTCGTGGAACTGGTGGCCGATGATCGCGCCCGCCGCGGTGTAGAGCCCGACGCGTGCGATCCCGGTCAGCACGTCGTAGCCGTCGGGGTGGCGGTAGTAGGAGTCGGAGCAAGGGACGCCCGACGAGCGCGACTGGGCGTCCTGGGACTCGTGGTACGTCTGCGGCGGCGGCGCCGGCGTGTAGGGCTCGATCGGGTTGATCGACGGGAGCAGCAGCTCGCGGCGCTGCGCCTCGGTCATGTTCCCGATCATCACCGGCTGCCCGGAAGCGTCGACGTGGTCGGCGATCATCACCTGCGGACGCGGGACCGGGCGCGGAGCGACGACTCGTTCGACGACGACGACGCGCTCCGTGGGCGTCGTGCAGCCGAGGCAGGCGAACAGGACGAAGGATCCGGCGATCGGGAACGGCTTCATCGCTTGGACTCCTTGGCGGTCGTCATCTGGATGACGAATTCTACTGCGCCCGAGGCGATCGACTCCTGGCTGAGATCGACCGTCTGACCCGCGTTGATGAGGTAGTGCGCGAAGGGCGTGTCGGGCTCGACTGCGGAATGTTTGTCGTCCTTGAAGGTCCAGCGCACCTGGATGTGGCGGTCGGTCGGCGAGCGGTTCACGAAACGGACCTGCGCCTTGAGGCGCCCGTCGGCAAGGATCTGCTGGCGGTGGTCCAGCAGCTGGATCGCCCAGCGCAGGTCGTCGTCGAGGATCACCAGGACCGTCGAGTCGGCGGTCGCGAGGTCGTCCGGGTCCTTCTCGTCGGCGGCATGGGGCAGGCCGCCGCACGCGGCGGCGAGGAGCAGGAGGAGCGGCAAGAGCTTCTTCATGGAGCGTTCCTCAATTGAGGACCCGTGCGTAGATCACCACGTCGCCGTGAGCAGGCACCTCGATCGTCCGCGCGCTCTGGATCGCGACGCGTCCCGTGCTCGGGACGATCTGGATCTCGTGCGCGCCCGGAGACAGGGTCCCGCGGAACAGTTGCACTTCGCAGGGAAGCGTGGTCCAGTGCCGGGTGTCGGCCTCGGCGCGCACGAAGATCGAAGTGAGGATGAGCGCGATGCCGGTGATGATGGCCGCCGTCTCGCCCCGGCCCTTGAACTCGTCCGCCATGACGAGGGTGGTGATCCCGGCCGCCTGGGCGGCCGACTTGTAGATCGCCTTGCCCTTGAGGATGCGGTCGAAGACGCGGCCGCCGCGCGTCGTGGCCTGGTAGTAGACGTCGCCGCCCGCGTGCTCGACCTCTCCGAGCTTCGTCCCGTCGGCGACGACGTCGATGCGGGCCGGCCGCTCGGGGTGCTCGACGAAGCGGATCTCCTCCCCGTGCGCCCCGGTCGCGATCTTGGTCGGTCCGCGTCCGACGTCGACGATCACGACGAGATTGCCCTTCGTCTCCGGCTTGAAGATGGGCGCGTCGGGGACGAGCTCGTGCGCGCGCTGGAGGTCGGCCTCGAAGGTCGTGGCGTCGCCGAGGCTCCCGCTCGCGAACCCCTCGAGGAAGTAGGCCGGCGCGAAGTCGCACTGGTACTGCTCGCCCTGGTTGCTGGAGTCGAAGAAGATCGCGTTCTTGAAGCCGGCGCGCGCGTTGTCGTCGACGCCGCGCAGCAGCTCGACGACTCCGAGGTAGTACCCGTTCATCGACTTCTCGTAGGGCTCGCCGCGCCAGATCTTCGAGGCCTCCTGCCCGACGATCGCGCCGACCTCGTCGGACGTCGAGCCTCCGAGCGCCTCCATGATCTGGTTGGCCTCGACGAGGTCGCGGTAGGCGCCGTCGTAGTTCCCGGCCTCGAGCTCGAGGATGCCCCGCTCGTTGAGGTAGAGCGCGCGCCCCTCCGTGTCGGCCTCGAGCAGCTCGGCGAGGTGGCGCGACGCCTCCTCCGGCCGGCCGCGGAAGTACGCCTCGCCGACGGCGTGCGTGTCGTAGCCGGAGCACGCGAATCCGACCAGCGGCAGGACCGCGAGCGCGAGCTTCCGACATGCCATGACCGGAGGGTGCGGCGGCGGGATCAGCGGTAGATCACGCCGCTCGAACCGATCTTCTTCCAGTCGTACCCGCGCTCGAAGACGAGGGCGCTGGTCTCGGCGTCGACGACGCGGAAGGTGGCGAGGGTGTAGTCGGAGACGGCCTCGCCGTTCTGCTTGCTGATGCTCTGCAGCGTGCCGGTCAGGAAGTACTGCGTCCCGAGCGGGGCGGCGGCGAGGTCGGGCTTGCCGGTCGCGTCGGTCGGGACGCTGACCGCGCCGGAGCGCTTGCGCTCGCGCTCGTCCATGACGGCCTTCATGTCCTCGCGCGCGATGAACATGATCCGCCCCTCGGCCGACTCCATGAGCTTCGCTCTCATCGAAGTCACGAAGATCGACGCGTCGATCTGGAAGCGCGTCCGGTTCTCGGGCGACATGATGACGACGACCGGCGTCCCCTTCTCGAACAGGGTCCGGTTGCTGAGCAGCGCGCGGCAGATCTGGTCGGCCGTCGTCCGCACGTCCGCGGCGTCGATCCCCGTCCCGCCGACGTCGTCGTCCTGGTCGGGGTCGATGCGTCGGGTCGGCGTGCCGCACGCCGACGTCCCCAGGACCACGATCGCCAACGCCCATTGCACCAGCTTCATCGAGGATCTCCATTCCGCCCGGGTCCGCCGTCGGCGCGCCGGGCTCGCGCGCGTCCGCCGTCCGGGAAGGAGCGCGGCCGGGGGGCCTCGCGGCGGACGGGCGAGAGGTCACCATCGTGCAGGCGGCGCCCGCCTCGCGCAACTGCGTGGCGCGCGGAGTGCGCCGCGTGGCGACGGTGGTTGGACGAAAAGACGGGGGGCGGCGCTTTCGCGCCGCCCCCCGCAAAGTATCCGTTCACACCTGCTCGCACGCGTCCCCGCGCGCGATCAGGCCGGTCCTGATCCGAGGATCAGTTCCAGTCGATGCGCTGGAGCAGGTTGTACACCGGGTAGATGCCGCCGGTGGTGCCGTCGACCGCGGCGGTCGCGAAGCCGTCGAGCGAATAGAAGGAATTCGAACCGACCGACGACGTGCCCTGGATCTGGGGCGCGCAGTCGTCGCCGGCGTCATCGTTCGTGCCGCCGATCCAACCCGCGCCACCGTCGAGACCGACGAAGAGGCACGAGTCGTTGTTCGCCCACTCGAACGACGCGTGATAGTCCGTCGTCGTGTTGGCGAGGATGTCCGGCGTGTCGTACACGGTGGCCGGGAAGCCCCAGACGCCGCCCGCACCATTCGGGTTGCAGGCCGTCGAACCGCCGATCGACGTCAGCGGGGACCCCAGGTTCGGGGTGTTGCCCGACGGGTCGAGCGTCAGGTTCGACTGGTAGATGCCGATCTGCTGCCAGCACGGGTTCGTGCCGCAGAAGTCCCACGTCACGGACTCGACCGCGGTCAGGTTCGTGACCACGGGGGCGTTCGGAGACGCCTTGCCCATGTGCACGCTGGCGCAGTCGTTCGTCTTGGCCGCGCTGCCGAACCCGTACCAGATGCGCGGATTGAAGACGCCGTTCTCCATCACGCCGTCGTCGCGGATGCCGAAG
>Ga0137437_1000416_pt1 | contig 13046 bp, 12 predicted proteins | sample EasRivERMGT138_2_FD_102332 | JGI IMG/M metagenome (GOLD analysis project Ga0137437, IMG submission 102332) | Soil microbial communities from meander-bound floodplain in the East River, Colorado, USA - East River MetaG ERMGT138_2 | ecosystem: Environmental > Terrestrial > Soil > Floodplain ...
CGTAACTGCGAATGTCGAATTTGAAACACGATTCATCCGCGGACGCCGGATCGCGGCGTTCGCTGGGTGGGGCGATCTCCTGGGCGATGTAGCCGCCACGCATGACATCGGCGAACGCGCGTCGCGTGATCTTGTCGCCACGATACGTGCCGCGACTGCCGAAGCCGTGCACAGGCTTGAAGAACCAACGTTTGCGGTCCGCCCACCAGCGCTCCTCCGGGCCGTCGACGCGCAGCGTGCGGGGAATTGCGCGCGCGAGGGTTTCGATTTCGAGCGGCTCGACGCCAAGTGTCTGCAACGCGGCGGCGTCGCTCAATGTCACGAGATTCGCCTTGTTAGAATACAGCGCATGCGCGTGTGGATGTGGCGTGATGACCGCTAGGTCGTGCGCGTACGCCTCCGCGAGCGCCGCGTGCGCCGGGTCGTCGAAATAGAAGTCCGTGCTGCGGTTATAGACGAGATCGATGCGCTGGTCGGCGTAGACGAGCGCGCCGCCCCGAATGGAAAATTCGCGCGCGTCGGCGATCACGGCTCGAACGCCGCGTGCTTCGAACAGGCGTTGAAAGAGCAGAAACTCCGGCAGCAAGAATTGCTCGCGCGGTGCGTCGTCGACGATGGCAATCGTCGCGAGGGGCCGCGAACCGCGCGCGAGCCGCCACTCGCGTATGAACATTTCGAAGATGGCGGACTCGATCGATTCCGCCGATGGGGCGAGCTTCAGATACTCTGTCGCCGGCGCGCAGCACGCCTGTTGCGCCCGCCGCATCTCCACGTTGAGCAGGGCGCCACCGGCATTCGTGTTGATTTCGATGAGCCGGGCTCCCGCGGCGCCGAGATGGAAGTCGAAACCAAAGAAGACGCCGAGGGCGGCGGGCGCCACGCGCGCGATCGCGGGAGCGTTGCCGAGCACCGCGTCGCGATACGCGGGCAGGCGTGTGACCCTTCCGACGGCTGCGACGACGCGCTGCATCTCACTGACATGCTCGTGCGCGATGAACACAGGCAGTTCGGAGTAGAGGTGCGGATGTGTTTCCGCGACACCCGCTTTGTGGCCAGCGTCGACCAACTTTGAATCGAGCCGGTGCTGCAGCGCGGGCACATCGGTGCCGACACACTCGCACTCCTGATTGAGCCGGCCGGCCAGTGCGATGGTTTTGCTCATTGAATCGCCTTGCGTTCGGCGAACACGCGGAGCAACAACCCGCCGAGAACGCCACCCACGAGTTGCGCGGCGATGAATCCCGGCGCGTCCGCCGGCCTGATGCCGGCGAACGTGTCGCTCAGCGAACGGCCGAGCGTGATCGCCGGATTCGCAAACGAAGTGGACGCGGTGAACCAGTACGCGGCGCCGATCCAGGCGGGGACGCGCCAGGCCGCCGCGGAAATCGTGGGGGAGGTAAAGGCGACCAGCACCAGGCCCGCGGTGGCCACCACTTCAGAAAGCCACTGGGCGCCGCCGGTGCGCGCGTGCGCCGAGGCCGTGACCAGCGGTAGTTCGAACATCAGGTTTGCGAGCATCGCACCGGCGCAGCAGCCCGCAACCTGTACAAGGACATAGGTCAGCGATCGACCGGCAGGCAATTCACGACGTGCGAGCGCGATGAGCGTAATGACGGGATTGAAATGCGCGCCACTCATTGGGCCGAACATGGCGATGAGCGCCGCCAACGCGGCAACCGTGGCGGCGGTGTTGGCGAGTAGAGCGACCGCGGCGTTTCCACCGGCGAGACGTTCTCCCATGATCCCCGAGCCGACCACGGCGGCGGTGAGCAGCAGCGCGCCGCAAAACTCCGCAGAGACTGCGCGACGCAACAATCAGGCCACCGCGTCGGTGGATGCGATGCGGCCGATCGCTGTCAGCCGCTCCTGCAGCTTCTCGCGCTCGAGCGTGCGAATCGGCAGGCTGGTGAAAATCTTGATGCGGTTCTCGAGTTCGTTGAATGCTTTGCGGAAGGCCAGCCACTTGACCGTATCGGAGCCTTCGACCGCGGCGGGATCGGCAATTCCCCAGTGCGCCTTCATGGGCTGACCCGGCCACACCGGGCACATCTCGCCCGCGGCGTTGTCGCAGACGGTGAAGACGAAATCGAGCCGTGGTACGCCGGGCTTGGCGAACTCATCCCAGCCCTTGCTGCGTAAACCTTCGATCGGCATCTTCATGTGCTTCAACAGTTCGAGCGCAATCGGGTGCACCTGGCCTTTGGGCGTGCTGCCGGCGCTGAAGCCGACGAACTTGCCGCGACCCCAATGATTGATGAGTGCTTCGCCCAGGATGCTGCGCGCGGAATTGCCGGTGCACAGGATGAGGACGTTGAAGGGCTTGTCATTCATGAAGTGCGATTCCGTTCAGAGTTGTTTGGACATGAATGCGGAGCTCGCCGGGCAGATGCCGGCGAATTCGCGCGTGGCCTTGATCGCAGCCGGCGCCAATTCGCGCGCGACCTTTGCGTAGCCGCGGCGGTCGAAGAATCCTTCCGCGGTCGTCGTGAGCAAGTAGACAGTTCTTACGCCGTGCGCGCGCGCCCGGGCTTCGGCGTGTTGCACCAGCGTCGTGCCCATGCCGGCGGCGCGCGCATCCGGACTCACGACCAGCGAGCGCAACAGGGCGACATCGCCGAACAGCTCGAGGCCGACGAGACCCGTGGGCGCGCCCTCTGCACCGGCATACAAGAAGTGCTCGCAGTGCTGCTCGGTAAGGTCTGCGGTGGGCAGCTGCGCGGATTCGAGCAATGCCTTCGCGGCGGCGAGCGAGGGCTTTGCGTGCAGCGGTCTCATGCGGCTTTCCGGCGCCGCTGCGGTTTGACGACGCGCACCGGCTTGCACTCCGGGGCGCAGGCGCCAACGCCCGCAGTACAACACTTGTCGGTCAGGTAACCGACGAGCTCGTTCATGACGCCGTAGTCGGCGCGGTATATGAGTTGTCGGCTGGCGCGCAACTGCGTGATCAGTCCGGCGCGCTGCAGCGACTGCAGGTGGAACGTGAGCGAAGAGGGCACGAGACCGACGCGATCTCCGATGGCGCCGGCGGCGAGGCCCGAAGGTCCCTGTTCGACCAGCAGCCGATAGATGGCGAGGCGATACTCGTGTGCGAGCGCGCCAAGCGCCGTGATGACGTCGAGGGTTTTCATGGAGGCATACGATAGTACGACTATAGTCGAAACGTCAATCGACGTTGGTGCCGCGTTTACAATCCGCGCATGAGCGAAGTCCACAAGGCCGATCGTGCCTGGCTGTTCGCGGCTGTGCTGGCGCGTTCGCTGGCCACGGGCATGATGGGCGTTCTGCTCGGCATTTATCTCGCGAGTCTCGCGCTCGATGCACGCGTGATCGGATGGGTGATTGGGTTGGGCCTTGCCGGCGCGGCGAGTGGCACGGCGCTCGTCACGTTTCTCGCGGATCGCCTCGGGCGCCGCCGCTCGCTGCTCCTGGTCACCGCCTTGAGTGTTGCAGGCGCGTTACTGCTGGCGATCTCGGCAACTCCGCTGACGCTGGGCATCGCAGCGTTCATCGGCATGGTCAACGGGATGGGTCGCGATCGCGGTGCGGCGCTGGTCGTCGAGCAGTCCGTTCTGCCGGCGACGGTGTCGGATCGCGAACGCACGATGACGTTCGCCACGTACAACGTGCTGCAGGACGTCGGTCACGCGGGTGGTTCGCTGCTGGCCGCCGCGCCCGCGCTGATGCAGCGGTTCGCGTCCATGGATCCGCCGCAATCGTTTCGCGTCTCCATATTCGTTTATGGGGCATTGATGCTGCTTCCGCTGTTCGCGTATCTGCAACTGTCGGATCGCATCGAAGCGCCGCGTGCGCCGCGCACGGTAGTGAGTCCCGCCACGCGCGGCGTGCTGCTGAAGCTCTGTGCGCTGTTCAGCATTGACGCAATTGGCGGGGGGTTTCTCACCACCGCGCTGCTCGCGTATTTCTTCTACGAGCGTTTCGGCGTCGGGGTCGAATCCATTGGCCTGTTGTTTTTCGTGGCGCGTATTGCCAACGCGCTGTCGCACTTCGCGGCCGCGTGGCTTGCAAGGCGCATCGGCCTGGTGAACACCATGGTGTTCACACACATCCCGTCGAGCCTCCTGCTGCTCACCGTGCCATTCATGCCGACATATCCGATCGCCGCGGGTTTGTTCCTGCTACGCGAGTCGCTCGTCGAGATGGATGTGCCCACACGGCAGTCGTACGTGATGGCGGTTGTCGCGCCTGCAGAACGCACCTTCGCCTCCGGCGTCACGCACCTGGTACGCATGGCGGGCTGGGCCGTCGCGCCCGCGTTCGCCGGTTTGCTCATGACGGGTACGTCGCTGGCGGCGCCGCTGGTCGTCGGTGCGGCACTCAAGATCGCCTACGATCTGCTGCTGTGGCGCGCATTCAGGAACCTCAAGCCGCCGGAGGAGCGATCGTGAACTGCCCGACTTGCGTTCGGGTGGGCAACAACTGTGCCTGCGCAAATACAATGCGTAGCTAGCCTGATACCGCTACCTCCGGCGGGCCGCAGACAACATATGGCGCGTGACTCCTAGGGGCCGCGAATTCACGGCATACGAATTCACAGTTTGACGAGTTGCGCGCGCCGCGCGGCACCGCGCATGCGCCGTCGGCGCTAGTTTCCTCGTCATGGGATTGAGTCGCGAAGGCTACCAAATGGCGTTGGCGTACCTCATGGGTTCGCCGGCGCAGAGCCACGCCACTCGCGTCGATCCGCAGCCCGCGTTCTCCCGCAGCGATCTCACGTCGCGCGATCTCGCGCGCGACCGGTCGAATCGCGAGGCTCCCATTCACACGCTGCTGTCCCTGTCGTGTCTGGCGCTCGGGAACCGGCTGGCGGTCGAATTCGACGCGTACTGGAAAAGCGTCGAGCTCGCAGGCCAACAGTTCAAGCCCGAGATCGAGCGATTCGCGGATTTCCTAAAACGGCGCGTGGAGAACGGCACGCTGCGCATTCACTGGTTGCCGGAATTGCTGGATTTCGAGCTGGCGCGCAATGAATTGCGGTTTCTGTCGCGCCGCCGGCTGATGGCTGAAGTGGCCAGACGCGCTCCGGTCAATGGATCGACCGCGCTGGCATTGAATCCCCTGGTGCGAATCGCCCGGTTTCCCTGCGATGCGACGGCGCTGTTCAATGCGCTTTCGCGCGGCGGGTCGGCGCCGCGCGCGGTTTCGAAGCAGCAGACCTACGTGTTGCTGAGCGTCCTGCAGAAGGCGACGCCGGAGGTGGTGCCCACCGATCCGGTGCTTGGCAAGTTGCTGTGGGCGCTGCGCTGCGTTGGGACATTTTGCGGCGGCGATGAGCAGCGCGCGGCGCTGGTCGACATGGGCGTGCTCGTCTCGGCCTGACTACCCCCGCAATCAATGTAAGCGTTTACACTAGCTAGGCGGTGTCCCGTGGACTGCCGGCGGACCGCAGGTCACGCCCCGAGACATTGAGACGCAGTCGACAGTATTGAGCACACATCATCCCGATCCGGCCTAGTTAGGTCGATACCGGCAGGAACGCCGGGCGATCCGGCGGCATTATTGAGTGGAGAGTTAGAGGCCGCGGACCACAGGGAGAGTGAAGGTGTCTCAGACGGGCAATACGACTACATCCCAGATGTCGCAGCAGGCGCTCGCGGCGCGATTTCTGATTCGCACCCGAGTGGAGCTCGAACAGATGCGCGCCTGCCTGCCGGATGCAGCGCTGCCAATCGAACCCCTCGCAACCGCGCACCTTGAGCGCATGGCGCACAAGATCACGAATGCGGCCGATGCCTTTGGATTTCCGGAAATTGCGGTAATTGCCGGCGCCATCGAGTTGCTCAGCCAGGCGAGCGTGGGTCGCACGGTGCGCGACCGAATCGAACTATCGACGCGACTCACGGCCCAGTTATCCGCCCTGGAAGTGCAGGTGGAGTACGAGCTCGCGGAGCGTGAGGCTCAACAGGTGCCCGAGGAGCTGGCGGCGACGACGCTGGTGCCGACGCTGGGCGCGCGCCGCAAATAGTCTTTGGGTATCCTTTCAGGCGTCATCGCTGGGAGGAGTCCATGGTGCTGAGTAGTTCGCCGCCGTCGCGGCTCGCGGTCGCGTTGTTTCTGGCTTTTGTCTGCGCCGGCGCATTGCGTGCCGAAGAAGCGGCGCTCAATGCCATGATTCCGGTTGAAGTGTTGCCGATCGATCCTGCGTTCGCGGTGGGCGCGATATCGGAAGGCGGATTGCGCTGGGACAACCCGCGCATTGCCCTCCAACCCGCGCGTGTTGCCCGGGCGATCGTGAAAGACGAGAAGAACGGCAAGGGCAGCGTCTTCGTGTTGGCGTTGCTGGGCGACATCGAGATCAACGCGGATCGAACGCTCAAGCTTGACGTCGCGCCCGCCAAACAAGCCTGGTGTGCGTTCGGCGGCTTCGGATCGGTGACGGTCGAGTGTTACCAGGACACGGACGGCGACGGCAAGCTCGAGACACAGCGCCGCGGGTTGCTGGGGGTCAACGAATCGTTGGGGCTCGCGCGGGTGGGGGCGGGCAAGTCCATAACGCCGGTCGCTTATCGTGCCGCGACCGCGGCCGAACTTCCTGGCCTGCAGGTGGGATACAAGAGCTGCGCGCCGGGGCGCGACCAGGTCCCGACTCTTGATTCGGAGCTGCGATTTGCGGCGCTTGTCCAGCGGGTTGGTATGCACATGCCGCCGTCGCAGGTGTGCAACGACGTTGCCAAGCCGCTCGGCGCAGGGAACGATGGCGAAAAGCTGTTCCAGTTCGGCCGGTTCAAGGTCGCCATTCGCGAGAACGACGCGGGGAAGCTCATCACGCGCCTCGTCGAGGGCATTCCACCAGGGACGTTGTTAGGCCATCTGCGCCCCGGCCGTCCGCTGCTCGATGCAACCGACACACCGTCCGATCTGGGGGAGATCGCAGGTGACGTACCATTCCTGCGGATGGTGTCGCCGCCCAAGCTCGTGGAGACGATCAAGCCGGGCGAAGAGTTCTTTTCGGCGGAGGTGCAGCACGGCATCACCGGCAAGCTCACCGCTGATTCGAAGTCATACAAGAAGAACGGCCCGACGCTTCCCGCCGGGACACCGGTTTACGGCATCGCGATGAGCTCGAGCGCGGTCGCGCGCAGTTTCGATGCCGTCGTCGTGTGGTGCGCGCCGCGCAAGAATGCGGAGCAGAAGCTCGTGGCGCAGTGTTTCGCGCCGGATCTTTCCGGCTTTGCGCTGTATGAGAGCGACTGGTCACCGTATGCGATGACAGCAGTCACTTCCTATGGTTACGACGGCATCGCGCCGCCGGTGGTTGAGCGCGGGCCGGTGGATTTTGGTGGACCCCTCGCGATCCGGCTGCGCTACGACGCGCCGACGCCGAAGAGCAGCAAGAAATATCTGTATGTGTCGCGCTCGACAGCTCCGGCCGACGCGCCGTTGTGGCAGAGCTTGCGGCTACGGCGCGGGAAAGACGACGCGGGCTTCGTGTGGCTCGGCGATGCGATCCTCAAGATCATGCCGTCCGCGGATGGAGCCAGCGCGACGGTCAGCGTTGTCGGGGAACTCAAGGCGGGTGCGGCGATCGATGTGCCGAGCGACGCGGTGGAGATGATGCGGCGCTGAACGTACTGACTCAGGCGGACGCGCCCGCCAGCCAGTGCGCGAAATTGAGCCACGCGTCGGTCTCACGTAATGGCAAGACGAGTCGCATCAGCACCATGACGCCGATGCCGATCAGATAGACGGGGTGCACGAGTTTTTGTGTGATCCAGTCCCACGCCATCGCGAGATAGATCGGCGCCAGCCATACCAGGAGAAACTGGGGCAGTGGAGGTGGTCGGCCGAGAAAAAACATGCGACTCACTGCGGCGATCAACAGGATGGTGGTTGCGGTCAGCATGATGCGTTTGTGGATCTCGGGTTTGCGCCGATATTTCCAGCCGGCCCACAGGAACGGGGTGAAGCAGAGCATGTCGCGCACCGGAGCAAACAGGCGCCGGGCGGCCTCGTCGAAATTGCCGGCGGCAACGCGCGTCTGGAAGATCGCGAAAGTCGTTGCGAGAGCCACGACGATCAGTACGACGCCGTACGCCATGATCCACGGCCCGAGGCGCAGGTGCAGCGCAAGTCGACCTGTGGCAGCGAATGCGGCCTGCGCAATGAACAGCGCCAGCCAGATCACGAACACCGCGGCGTGAATGTGGATGATGAGCGGCGCGTTTACCGTACCCGTGAAAAATCGTCCGAAATAGGTGGGCCAGAAACCGACAAGCGCGATGAGCGTGACGACCAGCGCGAGTGGAACGTACAGGTGCCGTCGCGCGGGTGAGACGACAGCGGGAGTGCTCACAGCGTGTGTGCGTCGCCGGGTCAGGCGGCCGGCGGGTGCTTGGTCTGCGGCCCGAGGAAGTCGCGCTTGCCGATGCTCACGCCGTTGTGACGCAGGATGGCGTACGCCGTGGTGAGGTGGAAATAGAAGTTAGGCACGGCGTGCTGAAGAAAATAGTCGGCGCCGGTCATCCATTCGCCTTTCCAACGTGGCTGCGAGACGACGCGCATCGCCGCGGCGTCGAAATCCTGCGCGGAGAATCCGTCGAGATAGCGGATGGTGGAACGCACGCGCGTCTGCAGGTCTTCGAGGGTTTGTTCGGTGTCGGGCTGCGAATCGGCCGGCTTGCCGGAAAGAAACGACGCCGCGAGTTTTGCGGAATCGCAGCAGATCTGCACTTGGCGCGTGAGCGGAAACTGATCCGGCGCGAGACGCAAACTTGCGAAGTTGTTCGCGTCGAAGGACTTAGCCTTTGCGTACTCGGTTGCGGTGCCCAGCCACTTGTCGAGTTGGCCGAGCTGCTTTTTCATCTGCGTGAATGATTCGGTGTACATGGCGCGAGCTTACCCGAACGGAAATGGGGTCAGACCCCATTTATGCGAAGCGGCCGGTGGAATCGCCGTGGCTCTCGACGCCTTTCGCGCCCATGCCATCGGCCATGCTCAGGAACAGATTCGTGATGGGCGCGGGCTTGGCCTTCACATACTGCCCCGGCTTGAACGTACCGTTGCCCGAGCCGGCCACGACGATCGGCAGGTTGTCGTGTGTGTGGCGATTGCCGTCGGCATTGCCGGAGCCGTACAGGATCATCGAGTGCTGCAGCAGTGACTGCCCATCCACGTCCTCGGTCTGATCCATCTTCTCGAGGAACCCCGCGAGGCGCTGCACATACCAGCGATCGATGAGCTTCACTTTCTCGATGATCTCCGGGCTGTTCTTGTGGTGCGTGAGATCGTGATGGCCCGCGGCGATGTCGATGTCCGCGAAGCTGCGATTGCTGCCTTCGCGCGACAGGATCAGCGTCGACACGCGCGTGGCGTCGGTCTGGAACGCCAGCAGCAGCATGTCGAACATGAGCGCGACGTGCTCGGCATAACTATCCGGAACGCCGGCCGGCGCATCGATGCTCGGGTTCTTGACCGGAATGCGCTCGGAGTTCTCGATGCGCCGCTCGATCTCGCGCACGCTGGTCAGATACTGGTCGAGCTTCTGCTTGTCGCGACCGTCGAGCTGCGAGTTAACCGTGCGCGCATCTGCGAGCACGTAGTCGAGAATCGACTGCTGCTCCTGCTGCCGGCGTTTGAGATTGGCGACGCGATCGCGCGGCGCCCCGGCGCCGAACAGGCGCTCGAACACGAAACGCGGATTGTGCTCTGGCGCCAGCGGCTGATTCGGCGAGCGCCAGGCCATGTTGTATTCATACGCACACGCATAGCCCGAATCACAGTCGCCGGATTTGCGCACGGCGTCGCAGGTGAGCTCGAGCGATGCAAAGCGGGTGAGATGCCCGATCTGGTTGGCCACGACCTGATCGATCGAGATGCCGGCGTGAATGTCCGAGCCCGCCGTCTTCTTGATGCGCACGCCGGTGAGGAACGTGCCGCCCGCGCGCGCGTGATCGCCGGCGCCATCCGGACCGGGATCGGCGCTCAGGTCCTGCAAGCCGGAAATGATCTGCAGTTGGTTACGCACTTTCTCGAGCGGCGCGAGCGTCGGTGAGAGCGCGAAGTCCGTGCCGCCGTCGCCGGCCGGCCACCACGCCGCGGGAATCGCGCCGTTCGGCACATACACGAACGCCATGCGCGTCGGCGCCTTGCCCGCGCGCGCGAATGCGGCGCGCGGCGTCAGCGAGGCGAGTGCGGGCAGCGCGATGCACGCGCCGAGCCCACGAAAGAAATGCCGGCGCGAAAGACTGGCGTAGCGCTCGGCGGCAATCGATAAATTCTTGCTCATATCAGTTGGACACCGTAGCCGTTGCCTGTACGCGCATCTTCTGAAAGGGCGCGGAATCGATCACGCCCATCAACAATGCGGAAAATCGTCCCTGGTTGTCGTTGAGGCGCTTCACGATCACGTCGATGGTCTCCACGTCGTAATACTCCGGGCCGCGCCCGATCGCATAGGTAAGCAGCTTGCGCGTGAAGGTGGAGTAGAAATCCTGACGATGGTCGTTGGCAAGGATTCGTTTGAGTTCGCCCACGCTGTTGAAGGATTCACCCGTTATGAGGCTGCCCTGCGCCTGGATGGGCTGCTTGCGCTCCGAATCGCGCCACATCCCGAGGCCGTTGAAGTTCTCGAACGCAAGGCCGATCGGGTCCATCCGGCTGTGGCAGGAGGAGCATAGCGGAGCTTCGCGATGCAGCTTGAGCACTTCCCGCAGCGTGGGTTCGCGGCCGTGAAAGTCGGCTTCGCTCGCTTCCAGGGCCGGCACGTTCGCGGGCGGCGGCGGCGGTGGCGTGCCGAGAAAGTTCGCGAGCACGAAAAGTCCGCGCTTCACCGGCGAGGTGCGGTCGGGATTCGAAGTGACTAACAACGCGGTGCCCTGGGTGAGCACGCCGCCGCGCGGACTGCCGGGCGGCAGGGTCACCTTGCGCATCTGCTCGCCGGTCACATCGGGAATGCCGTAGAACTTCGCGAGCTCTTCATTGACGAAGGTGTAATTGCTGTCGATGAGCTCCGTCACCGGCCGGTCTTCACGCACGATGTGCGCAAAGTACATTTCGGTTTCGCGGCGCATCGCCTTGCGCAAGTCGTTATCGAATTCGGGTTTCGACTTGACGAGGTTATCGAGAAACTGAGCCAGCTTCTTGGCGGTTGGCTCGTCCTGCCTCTTCCACGCTTCCCGCAGCGCGCGCATCGAAGATTCTTCACCGGCATCGCGCACCAGGATTTCGCGCGGATTCGTGGCGATGCCTTCGGCATCGCGCGCCTGCAGCCACTGACCGGTGAAGTTGTTCGCGAGACTTTCCGCGCGCGGATCGGCCAGCATGCGCTGCACCTGCTGCGAAAGATTGCGGCGCAATTCGCCGCGCGCGGCAAGACCCAGCAGTTCGTCGTCCGGCATCGTCGACCACAGGAAGTACGACAAGCGCGAGGCGAGTGAATATTCATCAACCTCGGCGACCTGCACATTCACGGCATGAGCGGCGGGGGCCTCCAGCCGGAACAGGAAGCGCGGTGAGGCCAGCACCGCTGCCATGGCGTGCGCCACGCCCTGTTCGAATGTCTTGCCGGGCTGCCTGTATGTACTTTCCGCGAGCGTTGCGAGTCGCTGCCCCGTCTCGTCGTCGAGCGGCCGTCGATAGGCCTTCTGCGCAAACGCGCCCAGCAGCTCGGCCGCATACGCGCGACGCTGCTTGCGATCCTGCGGAATCGCGCGCGGGAAATACTTGTCGTGATCTTTGGTCTTGACCCACTGGCTCTGCTCCAGCGGACCTTCGATGGTCACGTCCTTCACGAACAGGTCGATGATGGTTTCTTTCTTCGCGGGCGGTACCAGCGGTGTGAGCTCGATGGTGATTGCGTGCTCGGACGGCGCCCACTTGTGCGTGGACTCAAAAGTAAACGCCTTGTCGTCGTGATAGGCGAACTCCTGGTTCAGGAATTCCTTGCCATCGATCCTGGCGACGATGCGGGCCTTGCCGGGATCCGGGAAATAGTTGCCGTCCACGGAGAAGTTGAGCTTCACGCGATAGGTGCCGGTTGCGTCCACCTTGAGCGTTGTGGCGACACTCGCGGGCTCGTGGAACTGCAATTGCCGCTTGCCCCATTTCTCGCGAGCGTTCGTGCCCTGGAACGCAAGACCGCTCACGATCTGCTCCGCGGGCTTCGTCGGCGCGGTCGGGACCGCTTCGGCGATGACGGCCTGGCCCGCGGCGACGTACTTTTCCATGAGCATCGGCGACATCGTGAGTGCATCGCCGATGTTGTCGAAACCGAAGCCGGAATCGTCGGGCGGAAATTCGTGCTCGGTGTTGTAGTCGACGCCGAGGAGATCGCGAATCGTGTTGCGGTACTCGACGCGATTCAGACGGCGCACGGTGACGCGACCGGGATCGGGATTGCGCGGATCGATCTTGAAGACCGAATACTTGATCCAGCGTTCGAGCTTTTGCTGCTCGGCGACCGATGGCTTGGGTTTGCGCTCCGCGGGCATGAGACCGGCGCGCGTGTTGTTCAGGACCTTGAGCCACAACTCGGGGTCAAGGATCTTCGCATCGGTGTCGAGCGTGTCGAAGGCGAGCTTGCCCTTGTCGTAGCCGTCGCCGTGGCAGCCGTAGCAGCGCTGCTCGAGAATCGGGGAAACAACGGCGTGGTATTCCGTTACGGCTGAGTTTTCCGCATTGGCCGTCGTCACCAACGTGAACGCCACGGCGAATGCTGTGGCAATGCCGGAACCGCGCTTCGAAGAAATCACCGGCCAGTGCCCCTCACACGTTTCCGGAAAGGCGCGCATTTTGCGGGTTTTCGCCCGCGCCGTCACGGGACAATTTGTAGGACAGGGGAAACCCAAGCTTCACTCGCCACGGACGACGGAAATCGTTTATAGATACGCCTCATCCTTTGCAGGAGGTGTTATGCCCGGTTCGTTCTATTCGCGTTTAGGTTCCACTGTCGTTGCCGCAGCGTTGCTTGCGGCCGCCGTGCATGCGGCGGATGCGCTCACGCCCGTGCAATTGCAGAAGGTGCGTCACGATCACTATCACGAGCTCGGTGACGCCTTTAAGTCAGTGCGCGATCTGACGAAGGCCGACAG
>Ga0137437_1000419_pt1 | contig 13035 bp, 9 predicted proteins | sample EasRivERMGT138_2_FD_102332 | JGI IMG/M metagenome (GOLD analysis project Ga0137437, IMG submission 102332) | Soil microbial communities from meander-bound floodplain in the East River, Colorado, USA - East River MetaG ERMGT138_2 | ecosystem: Environmental > Terrestrial > Soil > Floodplain ...
CACAGGCGACCACGTCTGGTGGATGATCCCCAGCGCCGCGTAGCAGTCCTTGACCGACTGCGTGATGATCCGCAACGCGACAAAGTCGTACACGCGCTCGAGGTCGATTTTCAGGCGCTTCAGCTTGAGGTGAATGCTGTACAGGCGTTTGATTCGACCGTCGAGGTGAGTGACGGGGACCTGCGCGTCCGCGAGCTTCGCCCGGATGGTTCTGGTCAGGTCGTCGATGACCGCCTCGGCCGTTTTCCGCTTCGCCTCCACCTTGGCGCGGAGACCCTCAAAGGCCTTTGCCTCGAGGTAGCGGAACGACAGTTCCTCCAGCTCATTCTTCACCTTGCTCATCCCCAGCCGGTTCGCGATCGGGGCGTAGATATCGAGCGTCTCCTGCGCGATTTTGATCCGGCGCTCCTCCGGCAGATGCTGGAGCGTACGCATGTTGTGAAGCCGGTCGGCGAGCTTGACGAGGATGACGCGAATGTCATCGACCATCGCCAGCAGCATCTTGCGGAAGTTCTCGGCCTGCCGCTCCTCGCTCGAGGAGAACGGAATCGCGCCGATCTTGGTGACCCCCTCGACAACATGGGCGATTTCGGGCCCGAAGAGCTCGGCGATACGCTCCGGGGTGGTCAGCGTGTCTTCTACGACGTCGTGGAGCAGACCAGCCGCCACCGCTACGACGTCCAATTTCATGTCAGCCAGGAAATCGGCCACTTCGAGGGGGTGCACCAGGTAGGGCTCACCGGAATGGCGGACCTGCCCCTTGTGTTCGAGCGCCGAGAAGACGTACGCCCGCCGAAGCAGCTCGAGGTCGGCCTCGGGACTGTAGCTCCGCACTTTCTCGAGCAGCGTCTCGAAACGAATCATTGAAGCCGGTGTCTAAGGTACGTATCGGCGAAACGGAACGCCGCCATCCCCATGATAGGAGTGGGGTTGAGGGGGGTCAAGGAAACGGCGCCAGAATGCTTGACTGACTGGAAAACGGATCACTATACTGGCGCGCTTACGGAAATATCTGGCGGGCGCTCGCCCGCCCACATTGGGTATCAGCGCTCATGCGCGGAACTAGGCGCGCTTGAAACGGCAGCACGGTCAATCCCGGCGGCCAGAACGACGCTTCGAGAGGTTGAAAGGGGATACGATGCGGAAGCTTTTGTCAAAGGGCATCCTGTTCGCGGTCGTTGTTGCCGTCAGCGTTGCGGCGACCGGATGCAATCAGTACAACGGATTGAAGGCGAAACGGACGTTCCGGGACGCCAACGGGCTGTACCAGAGCAGCGATTTCAAGGCTGCGGCGGCGAAGTACGAAGAGGTCGTGGCACTCGATCAGGACATCCTCAACAGGTTCTACCTGACCCCCGCCTTCTTCTTCCTCGCCAACAGCTACGACAACCTCTATCGAGTGGCGAAGAGGGGCGACCCGGTCAACGACGCGTACATGACCAAGGCGGTCGAGTACTACAAGAAAGATGCGGAGCTTGACGCCGACCCGAAGATGAAGAAGTTGTCGCTCCAGTACCTGGTGGCCGCTTACGGTCCTGACAAGCTGAACGATCCGACGCAGCAGGAACCGATTCTTCAGCAGATGATCCAGGTGGACCCGACAGACCCGGCCAACTATTTCTACCTGGCCAACATTTACGAGCAGAACGGCGACTACGAAAAGGCCGAGGAGCAGTTCCTCAAGGCGAAAGAGATGAAGCCGAACGACTCGGCGGTTTACACGACACTCGCGGCGTTCTACGACCGCCAGGGTGAATTCGACAAGACGATCAACGCTTTGAACGAGCGCGCACAGCACGAGCCGAACAACCCCGAAGCCCACCACGTCATCTCGACGTACTACTGGAACGAGGCTTACAAGAACTTCAAGCTGTCCGAAGCGGACAAGAGGAAGTACATCCAGGCTGGCATCGAGGAGGCGGACAAGGCGCTGGCGCTGAAGCCTGACTACTTCGAGGCGCTGACCTACAAGAACCTGCTGCTGCGGTCCATGGCGCTTGTGGAGAGGGACCCGGGACGCCAGCAGGCGCTCCTGAAGCAGGCCGATTTGCTGCGCGACAAGGCCCAGGAACTGCAGAAGCAGAAGCAGGCGGCCACGACCGCGCCAACAAAGAGCTAGACCGCCAGTTCTCGAATCATCGAGGAAGCGCCGCGGTAAGACGAGGGCTGTTCCACACGGTGGGACAGCCCTTTTTCATGTACCGACGCGGCTCCGGCTACCCGCGGAGGGGTCGACAACCGAAAAAGGCCGGTGCCCCCGAAGGGGACACCGGCCTTGAGTCGGACCTTTGCTGAAACCGCTTAGTTGAAGGAGTACCGGAAACTGAGCAAGAACTGGTAGACGTCACTCAAACTCGTGTTCGGCTGGAAGGTCTTCGTCACCAGCTGACCGTTGGCCACGGCCATTCGATAGCTGATCCGTCCCTGCGCATCCGCCGCGGGGTTGGTCAGCAGCTGCGCTCCGTATGCCTGAGTGATCGGAACGACCAGGCGCTGACTCACGCCCCAGTTGTGGTTCAGCATGTTGCCGAAGTTCGTGAAGTCGATGCGGAACTGGCCGGCGTTGCGCTTGCCGGCGATGTTGTGGAACACGTCCTGGTTGATGCTCAGGTCAACCCTCTTGACCATCGGGTTCCACACGCCTCCGCGTTCGGCGTACTCGCCACGGTGTTTGCTCAGGTACTTGTCCTGGTTGATGTAGGCCTCGAACGCCGCGGCCTGCTGCTCGGGAGTAAACGTCGTGGCGCCGAGCGCGAAGGCGGCGAAGTTCATCTCCGACGTGTTCTTCGGGATGTAGATCAGGTCGTTGCCTGAACCGCCATCACCGTTCATGTCGCCGGCGAACACGTAGCTGGCGTTGCTGCTGAGGCCGCCGCCGGCGCCGTTCAGGGCGGACTTCGCCTCCCAGAAAGCGGCGATTGTCGTGGCTCCGAAGCCGAAGTACGAGCGGCTGTAAGAGGTCTGCAGGAAAACTCGGTGCCCTTGAGCTGACTGGGACCGTCCGAGACCGGGGTTGTTCGGGTCGCCGTGGTGCTCATTGAGGTTGAACGACGAGGAGGCCGTGGAGCCCGGATCGATGGTGTTATGCGAATCGCCGTAGCTGTAAGCGCCTCTCAGAGTGAGCCCGTGATACAGCGACTTCGCCAACATTCCGGAAACGTTCCACGAATCGCCAACGCTCTGGTTCTTCATGACGATCGCGGCGGTCACCTGGTTTCCGGCCGCGTTGTTAATCCTGGTGACGCACGGGCCGGGTGTTGGGGCTGCGCACGCGGTCCCAACCCAACGCTGCCGCGTATCGACCCCGGTGAACGCGGACTGCGCCTGCGGCAGGTTGGAGTTGATGTAGTAGATGCCGTTGACGTCCTTGTTGTATACGAACTCTGCGGTGCCGGTTATGCCCCCGGGGAGCCGGCGATCGACCGCGATGTTGTTCCTCAAAACCTGTGGGAACTTGAAGTTGTTGTCGGTGACGTCGAGCTCATAGCTGGCCGCCGGCGCGCCCGTCACATTTGTCGGTTTGTACCTGTTCACGTCCGGGCTGAACGGCCGGTTGGTGGGGTTGTCTTCGAGCAGAGAACCCTGCAGGACGCCGGTATTGCCAAGCTGGTTGGAGATCCAGACGTACAGGGGCGGACCCGTGAAGACGCCGACCCCGCCGCGCACCTGCGTCTGCTGATCTCCGGCCACGTCCCAATTGAAGCCAACGCGCGGCGAAAAGAGAATCTTCGCGTCCGGAAGGGTGCCACTCGAGTACTTCACCGGCGATCCCGCCTCATCGCGGAACGTCAATGCGTCCGCGGCGGGATTCGGATACGTCGTGTTGTTGTCGAAGGCCGGGATGTCGAATCTGAGACCCGCGGTGACCGTCAGATTCGAGCGCGGCCGCCACTCGTCCTGGGCGTAGCCTCCTGCATTCAAGACGTTCAGATTCTGGATCGGCTTGTCCAGCCCAGGGATGTTCATCCATCGCACCTGGTACCGCCGCGGGATCACGGTCGACGATGTTCTGTTCGGATTCGCGAGGAAACCGTTGGCGTCTGCGTAGAAGTCGGCGAGCGAGTTGTAGACGTATGCGCCTTGCTTACAGCAATTGAAGAACGAGTTCTGAGCTTCATAGCGCTGAAGCGTAACGCCGAACGTCAGCGAATGCCGGTTGCTGAACTTCGTGAAGTTGTCCTGGAACTGCGTCGTCTGATAGAGCAGCTCGTTGTTCGGCGTGAATGGCTCGGAGCCGAACGAGATATATGTCGTTCCATCGGGAGCGAGGATATCCACGAACGGAAACAGCTGGATGTCCTTCCGGTTCTCGTTGTTGGTGGTATATCCCCCGATCATGCTGTTCGACATGCTGTTGCCGATGACAGAGTTCCATTCGCCGATGCCAGACTTGATGTTCTCGAGCTGGTCGTAGTTCGTGTTCGCGAACGTCAGAAAACCCGTACCGAGCGTCCGCCCCAACCCGGCCGATGTAGAGCCGGATAGGACCTTTGATGAACTGGATTCGAGCTGGTTATAGCGGAAGCTGACTTTGTTACGAGCGTTCAGGTTGTAGTCGGTCCTGAGCAGATATCTCTTGGCTGGCGTGGTGCTGGGAAGGTTCTCGAAGCCCCCGGTCTCGTACTTGAAGTTCTGTGACAGGTACGAGCTGAGCGTCGTCATGTCGGATGCCAGCACCCGGGTGACGTTTCCGCCGACCGGCTCACCGCCGGTGTTGGCCCTGAACGTGGTGAGCGGCCGCTTGTCTTCCTCGTTTTCGTAGGTCCCGAAGACGAACAGCTTGTTCTTGACGATCGGGGCTCCGGCCCACACACCGGTATTCCGGAAGTTAAAGGTGCCCGGATTCACTGTCAGTCCCTTCGCCTCGGTTCCGACGAAGCCCTCGTTGCGGAAGCGGTGATACACAGAGGCGCTGAGTTGATTGGTGCCGCTGCGGGTGACGGTGTTGACGGCGGCTCCGATGAAATTCCCCTGACGGACGTCATAGGGCGCGACGCTGACCTGCACCTGCTCGATGGACTCCAGGGAGATCGGCGCGACATTGGTTCGACCACCCGGCTGGCCCTGACCGAGGCCGAACGGACTGTTGAAATAGGACCCATCGACCGTCATGTTGTTCTGCCGGCTGTCCTGGCCCGCGAAAGAGTCGCCACTTGCCTGCGGTGTCAAGCGCGTGACGTCACTGATGCGTCCGGAAATCGTCGGCAACAGGGCGATGTCGTCTCGACCGACCGATGTCGCCGCGCCCGTCCGGCTGGAGCTGAATACGGCATCGGCCCTCTCCGCCGTGACAACGATGGTCTCCTGAATCGCGATCGCACGCACGGTGACCGGCACGTCCGTCGCAACGCCAAGGTTGACCGTGACGTCCTCCTTGGTCTCTGGCGCGAACGCCGTGCCGGTTCCCACGAAAGTGACCGTCACTGAATACGGCCCGCCGACCCGCATACCTGGAATGGTGAAGCGTCCGTCCGCGCGTGTTGTGCCCTCGTAGTTGGTTCCTGAAGGCAGATGGATGGCAATCACGGAGGCCCCGGCCACTGGCTGCTGCTGCTCGTTGGTCACGACGCCACTGATGGCGCCGGTGGTAACGCCCTGCGCTCCGGCGTGACCGGCAGGCCACAGGAGCGCGACGAGCGCGATGAAGGTACAAGTTCTCAGACCGAGCCACACTGTGGCATTTCGAAAGCGCTTCATTGAATCACTCCCACCCTTGAACACTCAGAGGACTTACGACGTACGAACCGCGACACACCCAACCAAGTAGATGCCGCGTGCTTGAAGGAAAACAAGAATACGAGAGCCTGGTAACGTGGTAATGACGACGTTGCCTGGCCCACGGGTCCCGAAATTGTACAACGGGAACAGCAAAGCGGAAGGGCTGGACTATCTTTCTACAATCGTCGCCGACTGGGACCGGCACGCACAGCGTCGGCCTACGCTCCCGCAGGGGCAGTGCCCCTTCCGTTGCGGCGCGGATTTCGCGTTTCGTGCGGGTGCAAGTGTGCGGAACGTTCGCGGATGGGCGCATCCGCACACTCGCCAGGTGTGCCCCCCGTGAAGATCCCAATGATTTCCGGAGCATTTCATGCTCTCCCGTGGCACCGATTCTGCTCTACTCGGGCAAGCGAGATTATGGATCTTGAATCGGAGAGCGTGACGGGGACGATTCTGCTCGTCGACGACGACGAGGGCGTCCGCAAGCTGCTGACACGCTGGGTCTCGGCGCTGGGGTTCACCGTCAAAGTGGCGCCCGATGCCGAGTCGGCGCTGAGCGTCATGCGCAGCATTCAGATCGACGTGGCGTTGTGCGATATCCGGATGCCGGGCCATGACGGAATCTGGCTGGTCGACCAGATGCGCCACCACCATCCGAGCGTCGCGGTCGTGCTCGCCACGGGATTGCTGGAAATGGACCCGATGGTCACCCTTCGGCCAGGCGTGGTCGGCTACATCGTGAAACCGTTCAACCGCGAGGATCTCGACCAGGTCGTCAAGCTCGGAATGGCGGAACGCTCGCGCCTGCAGGCGGAGCAGGCATCGGGGCCGCGCCTCCTCTCGGCGGGCATGCTCGACGGCATTATCCTGTCTCGCGATTAATCGCTCCGCGGACCTGAAGGGGTCCGCGCCGCAAGTGCGGCAAGGTACAAAGAAAAGGGCCGTCAGCGAGACGGCCCTTCTTTTTTGCACGGCCGGCGCGAATCCCGTCCAGGTCCGCGATTCTAAGCGCCTGGCGTCCCCGTGGCGCCCTTCCTCATACCTTCGGTGACGATGCCGACCTTTTCGACACCAGCGCCCTTCGCGGCGTCGATGACGTTGACGATGTCGCCGTAGCGAAGCGTCCCGTCGCCGCTGATGAACATCGTCTTGTCCTTGCGCTCCTCGAAGATGACACGCAGCTTTTCTTCGAGCTCCTGAAGGGTGACGTCCTGGTGGTTGATCGAGATCTTCTTGTCCGCGGTGTACTCGAGCACGATCTGGCTGATCGGCTGATTCTGCTGCGGCGTGTTCGTCTCGGGTGGAAGGTTGATGTCGAGCCCCTTCTGCGAGAGCGGCAACGCGGCCATGAAGATGACGAGGAGCACGAGCAGCACGTCGATCATCGGCGTGATGTTCATGTCCGCATTCGGCTGCGGCACGCTGCCCTTGAAGACGGCGTCAGCGCCGTAATGCTCGTGATGCCCGTGAGCCATTATTTGCCTCCCGCGCCACCGGACAGCGCATTCGCAGACTTGCTGTCGGTAATCAGACCGACATCCTCGATCCCGGCGCCGCGGAGCGTGTCCATAGCGTCCATGACGGCGCTGTAGGGCGCGTCTTCATCGGCCTTGATGAGGATCAGCTTCTCTTTCTTCGTCTCAAGGATGGAGTCGAGGCGGGAGCGCAGCTCTTCCCTGCGCACCTCGATGCCGTTGATCCACACCGTCTTGTCGGCCTTGATGCCGAGGACCGTCTGGTCCTGGGTCTCGGGCTTCGAGGCGCTGTTGATGGCGATTGGCAGCCTGACGTCCACGCCCTTCTGGAGCAGCGGCGCGATGATCATCATGATGATGAGCAGCACCAGCATCACGTCGACGAGCGGTGTGACGTTGATGTCGGACTTGACACCAGTGCTGCCACCGAGTTGCATTGACATAGTTACGACTCCAAAAACGATTGGCGATTCGCGATTAGCGAGTTGCGATTGACGGAGCCAATCACAATTCGCTAACCACTAATCATAGTCCAGCGCTTATGCCGTCTTCTTGATGAAGTAATCGACGAGCTCCGACGACGAATTGTCCATTTCGACGTTGAAGTACTCGATACGGCTGGTCAGGAAGTTGTAGAACCAGACCGCGGGAATCGCCACAAACAGTCCGAGGGCGGTCTCGATGAGCGCCTCGGCGATACCAGCTGATACCGCGCCGATACCACCCGAGCCGGTCGACGCGATGCCAACGAACGCGTTGATGACGCCGACGACCGTGCCGAGCAGTCCGACGAACGGGGCCGTCGAACCGATCGTAGCCAGCGTATTGACGCCCTTCTTCAGGTCCGAAGCAGTAAGCGCCGTCGCGCGCTGAATCGAACGGCGGACCGTGTCTAACACGTCTTCACGGTTGAGATTCGCGCCGCCTGTCTCCTGCTGGAACTGATACTCTTGCAGGCCGGCCAGCACGACTTTCGCCAGGTGACTGTAGCGGTATTCCTTCGACGCCGAGAGCGCGATCGCTTCCTTGAGGCGGCCGTCCTTGAGGTGCTTGGCCACCTGCGGCGCATACAGCTTGGACTGCTTGCGCGCCTGATTGTAGGTATAGACGCGCTCGATCGCGACACCAACCGACCAGAACGACATTACGAACAGGACGACGGCGACCCCCATCGCGACCGGCCCCATGTTGGCGGCCATATCGATGAAGTTCAGCCCAGCTGCTTCCTGCGCGAACGCGGGAGTGCTAAGAGCAACCATTCCGAGCCCGGCGCACGCGATTCGTGCAATTTGACGCATCTTCCTGACTTCCATTACTGCATCCTCCGCTGGAAAGAAACTGCGAGTAGTTGTTGCTCGTGGTTGCTGTTAACTGAGTGTGAACTGGACGGTCACCGTCATGATGACCGGCACCGGCACGCCGTTGAGCAGCGTCGGCGTGAACTCCCACTGCTTCACCGCGTCGAGCGCCGACGAGTCCAGCAACGGAATCGAGCGCAGCACGCGGGCGTCCTGCACCTTGCCGTTGGGTCCAATCGTCGCTTCGATAATGACCACCCCCTGCACGCGGGCTGACTGCGCAATCGGAGGATAGACGGGCCGCTGGTCCTTGGTCTTCATCGGCGGCTTGATGTTGCCGCCGACGCGGACCGGCGCCGCAGGCGGCGGCGGCGGAGGCGGCGCCTCCGGAATACCGCCAACCACGCCACCGATGACGCCGCCGGGAACCCCGGCGGGCTCGGCGCGCTCGAAACTGGTGTCCGGCGGTTCAGGGGCGATTTCCCGTGGTGCCTCCGTCGGGGCCGCAGCCGGGTTGACTTCAACCACCGGCTTCGGCGCCGCAGCCTGGGGCGGCGGCGGAGGCGGGGGCGGCGGGGGCGGGGGCGGGGGCGCGGCGGCGAATGCCATCATCGATGGCGGGGTCGGCAGCACATCGGCCGCCATCAACGGAACAATAATCAGCGCGAGTACCGCCACGGTATGCACCAGAATCGAAACTGGAACCGTATACCACTGCTGGGTTCCGACTTTGACGGTCGGCTCGACGATATCGCGGAACATTTCACGTGGCACCGGACTAACCTCCTGCAGACGTCCCCGATCCTTAGCCGGGTCCTTCGGACCCCCGTCTTGAGTCGGGTCCTTTCGGACCAGAATCCTACTCGGGTCGCTTCGGACCCGAGTCGACGGCCGGCAAAGGCGGGCCGATTACAGATACCGCAAAAAATTGGTGTCAACGAACGTACGGCCCTGAACCCGAAGAAGGCCGACAGTCAAGTTAGACACCAGTTCTCTCAAAGTGCTCCCCGGTTGTAAGGGGCAAAGACCGGGCATTTTATACCGGTTCCAGACAAGCGCAATAGCAAATGTCAATGCGACCCGGAACCAATACGCATCCCGTAAAACGAGCGATACACAAAGAAGACGGAGACGATGAAAAAGGCGGCGGCCAGCCCGTGGGTTACCGCCGTGCCCGCTTCGCTGCTCAACCGAACCGCGAGCGAGACCGCGAGCAGTCCGAACAGCGTCGTGAACTTGATGATGGGATTGAGCGCCACCGAGGACGTGTCCTTGAACGGATCCCCGACCGTATCACCAACCACCGTCGCCGCGTGCAGCGGCGTGTTCTTCATCTTGAGCTCGGTCTCGACGATCTTCTTCGCGTTGTCCCACGCGCCCCCGGCATTCGCCATGAACACGGCCTGGTAGAGGCCGAAGAGTGCGATGGAGATCAGGTAGCCGATGAAGAAGAACGGTTCGAGGAAGGCAAATGCCAGCGTCGAGAAAAAGACCGTGAGGAAAATGTTGAACATTCCCTTCTGCGCGTATTGCGTACAGATCTCGACGACCTTCTTGCTGTCCTCGACAGATGCCTTGTCCGCGCGGTCGAGCCTGATGTTCGCCTTGATGAACTCCACGGCCCGGTAGGCTCCCGTCGTAACCGCCTGGGTGGATGCGCCGGTGAACCAGTAGATTACGGCGCCCCCGGTGCTCAGGCCCAGCAGAAACGGGGCGTGCAGCAGCGAGAGCTTGTCGATGTTCTGCGTCAGCCCCAGGGTGAGCTCCATGATGATCGAGAAGATCATCGTCGTTGACCCGACGACCGCGGTGCCGATCAGCACCGGCTTTGCCGTCGCCTTGAACGTGTTTCCGGCGCCGTCGTTTTCTTCCAGCAGGTCTTTCGCCTTGTCGAACTGGACGTTGAGGCCGAAGTCGCGCCGCAGCTCTTCCTTGATGCCGGGAAGCGTCTCGATGACCGACAGCTCGAACACCGACTGCGCGTTGTCGGTGACGGGGCCGTACGAGTCGACGGCGATCGTCACCGGGCCCATGCCCAGGAAGCCGAATGCGACCAGCCCGAACGCGAAAACCGCCGGCGCGAGCATCAGACTCGCCATGGACGGACTGGACGCGCTCACGAGGTACGCGATCGACATCAGCGAGACGATGCTCAGGCCGAGCCAGTACGCGCTGAAGTTCCCCGCGACGAAGCCCGCAAGGATGTTCAGCGACGCGCCGCCTTCTCTCGACGCAGTCACGACTTCCCGGACGTGGCTCGACTCGGTTGAAGTGAAGACCTTGACCAGCTCCGGAATAATCGCGCCGGCCAGTGTGCCACAGGTGATGATGGTCGCCAGCTTCCACCAGAGCGTGCCGTCGCCGAGGTCGGGAATCAGCAGGTACGACACGATGTAGGTGAGGACGACCGACACGACCGACGTGAGCCACACGAGCGACGTCAGCGGGGCCTCGAAATTCATCTTCGCCGCCGAGCCGTAGCGTGCCTTTGCGATCGCCTCGTTGAGGACGTACGAGCCGCCGCTCGCGATGATCATCATCACGCGCATCACGAAGATCCAGACCAGCAGCTTCACCTGGCTGGCCGCCGCCGGCACCGCCAGCAGGATGAACGTAATCAGCGCCACCCCTGTAACGCCGTAGGTCTCGAAGCCGTCCGCGCTCGGACCGACCGAATCGCCGGCGTTGTCGCCCGTGCAGTCCGCGATCACGCCAGGGTTGCGCGCATCATCTTCTTTGATGTTGAAGACGATCTTCATCAGATCGGCCCCGATGTCCGCGATCTTGGTGAAAATGCCGCCGGCAATGCGCAGTGCGGCCGCGCCAAGCGACTCGCCGATGGCAAACCCGATGAAGCACGCGCCCGCATAGTCACGCGGGATGAAGAGCAGGATGAACAGCATGATCAGCAGCTCCACGCTGATCAGCAGCATCCCGATGCTCATCCCGGCGCGGAGTGGAATGGCGTAGACCCCGAACGGCTTCCCCTCGAGGCTCGCGAACGCGGTGCGCGAGTTGGCGTAGGTGTTCACACGGATGCCGAACCACGCCACGCTGTAGCTGCCGAGGATGCCGATCACGCTGAAGAGCAGAATGATCGACAGCGTCGCCGCAACCGACTTGCCGGGGATGGGATTGAGCCACCCGTAGTAGCCGGCGATGATCACGGCGATGAAGGTCCACAGGATCAGGATGAACTTGCCCTGCGTGATGAGATAGGTCTTGCACGTCTCGTAGATCAGATCCGAGATTTCGCGCATCGACCGATGCACCGGAAGGTTCCTCACCTGCCTGAGGCTCACGAGACCGAACACGATGCCAAGCGCGGACACGACCATGCCGCCGAGGAGCAGGTCCCGCCCGTTGTATCCCCCCACGTCGACCTGCTCGAGATCGGGCAGCACGAGGCTCGCTTCGCCGCCGATGGGCCGCTCGACCTGCGCCGCAGGTGGTCCCGCCGGCTCCGGCTGCTGCGCCAGCGCGCGCGTGGGAATCGCCAGAATGGCAACAAGGAACACCAGCAGCGCCGCAAAGCGGCCGAATCCTCTCAATGGCCCGGTCATCAGTTTCATTGGTCCTCTCTCAGCAGTGAATGAACGCGGCCCGGCAGCGACATCCCGCCGGTCAGGAAAATGCGGATGCCCTCTTCGACGCTCACGTCGGGAAAGAAGGCGCGCTCCTTTGGAAACAACACGATGTCGCCGAGATACAGGTGATTGGTCGGCACATATACGGCAATCAGTGCTTCCGGTCCCTGCCCGCGATCGACGGTGAACTCCTTCGTGAGGAATCCCATCACGAGGCCGCGCCGCGAATCCTCCACCATGACCACGCGCTTGAATCCGTACTCGTTGTCCGGCGAAAACGCCGCCACCAGTTGCTTGACGGGCGTGTAAATCGTCTTGAACACCGGCACTCGCGCCAGCCAGCGTTCGCCGCGCGCCAGCACGCGGCGTCCGATGACGTTCGTCGCCACGGCACCGACGGCCAGCACGACCAGCAGCATGATCAGGAGTCCGACGCCGGGCGCGGCACGTCCCACCAGACGCGTCGCCAGTGGGGCCGTGAAGCCGTCAATAATACCGAAGATCCACACCAGCGCCGCAATACTGAGGACCAGCGGCACCGTGAGGAAGAACCCGGCAATGAATCGGCGCCTGAGCCACTGACCGAGCGAACTGTTCTCCACGGCCTATCTCCACCCCGCCGCCAGCGCCGCAAAGATCACGAGCCCGAGCGCGATCCGATACCACGCGAACGGCGCGAACCCCGCGCGCCTGATGAATCCCAGGAACGGCCGCACCACGAGCAGTGAGGCGATAAACGCCGTCACGAACCCGACGGCGATCTCCGCTGCGAGACCCGGATCGAGCGAGTCTCCCACCTCGAGCAGATCGTGCGAGAAGGCGGCAATCATGGTTGGGATCGCCACGAAAAACGAGAACTCCGCGGCCGCGGGGCGATCCAGCCCCATCAACATGCCACCGACAATCGTCGCCCCGCTGCGCGACACGCCGGGAATGATGGCCAGCATCTGGCACAGC
>Ga0137437_1000420_pt1 | contig 13027 bp, 17 predicted proteins | sample EasRivERMGT138_2_FD_102332 | JGI IMG/M metagenome (GOLD analysis project Ga0137437, IMG submission 102332) | Soil microbial communities from meander-bound floodplain in the East River, Colorado, USA - East River MetaG ERMGT138_2 | ecosystem: Environmental > Terrestrial > Soil > Floodplain ...
CAACCCGGCGGGCTGCATCCCCACCGGTACGACGAGCATCGACTGACCGTCGACGCGCCCGTCGTCGACCGGGAGCTGACCGCCGGGATCGAATCCGATGCGTCCGCATCCGGCGATCAACCCGATCAGCGATAGCTGCATGCACCGAAACATCAGGCGAGCGTACTTGTCGACTGCCATCTCGCAGCGTTGCATTTGTCGAGATCGCGGGAAGTCGACCGAGGAAGTGCGCAGGCTCACGGAGGAACGACGAAGAAGGATACCCCCGCAGTGTAAGCAGCGTCACGGAACGATGCTGCCAAATCCGGGGGCTGGCGCAGATAGCCGATCCGACGTGGTCGGAACCGGGTGGGTGAGCGTGGGTTGGCCGCTTGCCAACGACGAGACGGTCGTGGTCGCGTAGCTCGCGCTCGCTCAGAGCGCGTCCCAGCTCGATCCGGAGCTGCCGGCAGAATAGAATGGTCCCGATGAAGCCGGTGGCTGCTCGAATCGCGGCGATGAGTGGCGAGGGCGCGCTGTCCGTGTATGCGCGGGCCAAGGAGCTGGAGCGCCAGGGTCGTTCCATCATTCACCTGGAGCTAGGTGAGCCTGACTTCCATCCATCGGCGCCGGTGCTCGATGCGCTGAAAGTGGCCGTCACGGAGGGGCGCGACCGCTACTGTCCGGTGCAGGGGCTGCCCGCGCTGCGCGAGGAGCTGGCGCACTACCTCGCGCGCACGCGCGGTCTCGACGTTTCCGGCGACCAGGTTGTGATTGCGCCCGGCTGCAAGATCGCCCTGTTCTTCGCCCTGATGGCGCTCATCGAGGCCGGCGATGAAGTGCTCTATCCCGACCCGGGGTTCCCGGGCTATCCGTCGATCACGCGCGGGCTGGGCGGCGTTCCCGTTGCTTTCGAGCTGTCGGAGCGCCGTGGGCTGCAACCCGATCCGGACCAAGTCGCCGCCAGGATCACACCGCGCACCAAGGTCCTGATCACGAATTCGCCGGGCAATCCCACCGGCACGGTGTACGCCGACGCGGTGCAGCGCCGCCTCGCGGAGCTGGCTGTCGAGCACGACCTGTACGTTCTGTCCGACGAAATCTACGCTCGCATCGTCTATGGAGAGCGATGCCGCTCGATGCGGTCCTATCCGGGCATGGCGGCGCGCACGCTCATCATCGATGGATTTTCGAAGAGCTTTGCGATGACCGGCTGGCGGCTCGGTTACACGGTGGCGCCGCCGCCGCTGGTGGATGCGCTCAACATGCTGGCGGTCAACAGTTACACCTGCGTCGCCGAGTTCACGCAGCATGCCGCCATCGAGGCGCTGCGCGATCGCGAGCAGGCCACGCCGCACATGGTCGCTGAATTCCATCGGCGCCGCGACCAGTTCATGCACGATCTGAATCAGGTTGCCGGCTTCCGTTGCTCGCCGCCCGAGGGCGCGTTCTATGCCTGGGTCAACGTCGCCGACTCCGGCGCCAGCGCGGAAGAGGTCTGTCGGATCATGCTGGAAGAGGCGGGCGTCGCGGCCATCCCGGGCGCGGCTTTTGGCCCGTCGGGCAAGGACTTCATCCGTTTTTCGTTCGCTTCGTCCATCGCCACCCTGTGTGAGGCGACCGAGCGGATTCACCAGGTGTCAGGTGCCTGGCAGCGAGCGTCCGCCCGTCGATGACGAGCGCCAGCCTGGCTGAAGAGGCCTCGTCGTAATAGGCTCTGGCATGTTGCTGTCTGGGAAGACGACATTCTGGGTGGTCCGTCACGACGGCCAGCATCCAAGGCTGGAGAAGATCGCTGTCGAGTATCTGGCGAACGAATGATTATCGATGAGCGCGGCACCGTCAGTACGGGCACGACCTCGGGCCGACCCGCACGCGGTCGATGTGCGTGAGCACCGCGTCCGTGATCTCGGGCGATGTCTCGCCGAATGGAAACGCGTATATCGACGGTGGATAACCGGCGTCGCGCATCGCTTCGATCGACGGCATGACTTCGTCGGCGATGTACGCGTCGAGCCCGTGATCGCGAACGTAGTCGCGCGCAGAGACGTGGTTCGTGCCGTGCGGCTCGACGTCGTGGCCGAGATCATGGAGCTTGCGCAGCTTGTCCTTGTCCTTGTCCGTCCATTCCGAGCCCCATCGGGTCACGAAGAACGTGACGTGCGCGCCATGGTCGGCCAGCCGATCGCGCAGTTCGTACCACGCGTCGATCGCCAGATCGTCGAACGCGAGGGCGACCGCGGCCTGCCTCGGGCCGGGCTGCATCTCCGCGTAGGTCACGAACGAGAGCTCGTCGGCATCGGCGATATCGAGCATCGCTTCGATCCACGACGTCGTGATCGTCTGGTCCGGAACATGCGCGTGGATCGTGGCCACCTCGTCCCGGTTCGCGGCGAGCCGGAACAGCTCCTCAACGCGCCCGCGCGGATCTGGCCCGGTGAGGTTATCGACCGGTTGACTGCACATGATGCGGCGGTCGTCCCATCCGTAGAGGAACGCGGGCTCCGAGGTCGTACACCCCACGGTAGCGCAGCACGCAACGACGGCACACCAGCCGAGGCGGGCAGGTTGCGCGTGCGATCGCGTGAGATGTGGTAGTGCGCGGCCCGCGGCATTGCCTTGCGGACATCGTACAAGCGGCATTGCGCTATAGCGAGCGTGACACGGTATCGAGGTGTCGGGTAGCGTCATACTGCAGGAGGGCTCGCCAACGTTTCGATCGGCGCAACCTTTGTGCTGGAGTACATGCGCGCTCGAGCGCAGTGGCGAGAGGGCGCGGTATTGTTTCCACCGGTACGTACTGGCTCCGAAGCTTTCGCATACGTGCCAATTCCGATCGTGGAGGCGACGATGTGTGGCGAACCGAAGTGACCCTGGGGCGTCTCGAAGGTGCGCGCATGCCAGGCCGATCGCGCGCCGCCTGCGTCAGACGCTGGCGAGAATGCTCGATCCGGTGCCCGCTGTCGGGTTATGAGCGGCCATGGATCTCGCCTCGCAGCTCCGCGCCCTCGACGTGACGATCACCGATGGTGATCTGGTTGCTCGTACGCCGATCGATGGAACGATCACCGCTCGCCTGCCGAGCCACGACGACGCTGCGGTGGCCGCCGCGATCGGCCGCGCGCACGACGCGTTCCTCGTGTGGCGAGCCGTGCCGCCGCCACGCCGTGGCGAGCTGGTGCGGTTGTTCGGCGAGGAGTTGCGCGCCGCGAAGCAGGCCTTGGCGGCGCTCGTGACGATCGAGGCCGGCAAGATCGCCGCCGAGGCAAGCGGCGAAGTGCAGGAGATGATCGACATCTGCGAGTTCGCGTGCGGGCTGTCGCGGCAGCTCTATGGGTTGACGATCGCATCCGAGCGACCAGGGCACCGGATGAGCGAGGCCTGGCATCCGCTCGGCGTCGTCGCCGTGATCAGTGCGTTCAACTTTCCGGTGGCGGTGTGGGCGTGGAACTTCGCGCTCGCCATCACGTGCGGTGATAGCGTCGTGTGGAAGCCGTCGGAGAAGACCCCGCTGACGGCGCTGGCGTGCCAGGCGGTGTTCCGGCGCGCCGTCGCGCGGTTCGCGAGCTCCGGTGCACCGGCGCCCGACGGCCTGTCGGAGCTCGTGATCGGCGGTGGTGACGCCGGCGCCGTGCTCGTCGATGATCCGCGCATCGCGCTGGTCAGCGCGACCGGCTCGACGCGGATGGGGCGCGCGGTTGCCCCCCGGGTCGCCGCACGGTTCGGGCGCTGCCTGCTCGAGCTCGGTGGCAACAACGCGATGATCGTCGCGCCGTCGGCGGATCTCGAGCTCGCGACCCGCGCGATCTTGTTCTCGGCCGCGGGCACGTGCGGCCAGCGTTGCACGACGCTGCGCCGCCTGATCGTCCACGAGTCGATCCGTGCCGAGCTCTCGGCCCGCGTCGGCCGTGCCTACGAGCAGATCCGGGTCGGCGATCCACGCGACGCGACGACGCTGGTCGGGCCGTTGATCGACGGTGATGGCTTCCAGGCGATGCAGCAAGCACTGGCCCGGGCGCGTCACGACGGCGGCGAGATCTCGGGCGGCGGGCGCGTCGCGGTGGCCGGTTGCGACGGCGGGTTCTACGTGCGCCCGGCGCTCGTTCAGATGGCCACGCAAACCGCGGTGGTCCGCGACGAGACGTTCGCGCCGATCCTCTACGTCGTTGGCTATCGCGAGCTCGACGCCGCGATCGCCACGCACAACGATGTTCCGCAGGGCTTGTCGTCGTGCATCTTCACCAACGACCTGCGCGAGGCCGAACGCTTCCTGTCCGCGACGGGGAGCGACTGCGGGATCGCGAACGTCAACATCGGGCCGAGCGGCGCCGAAATCGGCGGGGCGTTCGGTGGCGAGAAGGAGACCGGCGGCGGGCGCGAGTCTGGATCGGACGCGTGGAAGAGCTACATGCGCCGCGCGACCAACACCGTGAACTACTCGCGCGAGCTCCCGCTGGCGCAGGGCATCACGTTCGGCTGAGTCACGGTGGTCCTCGCGCGCCTCGGCGAAATCTGTACCGATCGATGGAACGATCACCGCTCGCCGACCGGGCCACAGTACTGATCGGTGGAGCTCGTGAGTAGGTTGCGTAATACGACGATATGTCATACGCTGATGGCATGGCCGTCGACCGTCTGAGCGTGACCGTGCCGAGTGAACTGGGTGCCGCCCTGCGCGCGCTCGCCGAGGCGCGCGGTGCGACGGTGTCGACCATCGTCGCCGACGCGATCGCGCATCAAGTGCGCATGGCGGCCCTCGACGACGCCCTCGACGAGGCCGACCGACGATTCGGTCCGATCGATGATGCGCAGGTGACAGCCGCCGAAGCGGAGCTCGTCAAGGCTGCCAAGCGCGGGACCAAGCGTGGGTCCAACCGCGGGCGCAAGCGAACGGCTGTATGACGCGGTTGGTCCTCGACGCCGGGGCGTTCGTGGCGTTCGAGAAGGGGGATGCTCCCCTGCGTGCACGTCTTGCGGCCGCGCGCCGGCTCGGCCTCGAGCTTGCGACGACATCCCCCGTGATCGGCCAGGTCTGGCGGGACGGTCGCCGACAGGTGTTACTCGCCCGGCTGATCTCAGCGACGAACGTGGATGCGCCGACCGAACTGGACGCTCGTCGTGCTGGCGAGTTGCTCGCGAAGACCAGGACGCGAGACGTCGTCGATGCGTTGCTGGTTGGCCGCGTCAAGGACGGCGATACCGTGCTGACTTCGGATCCCCATGATATTGAAACGCTGCTCGCGACCGCGGGTGTGCGTGCGACGGTCGTGGCTATCTGAGATCTCGGACGGCTTCCTCCGGGTAGACGACTTCACTTCTTCAGCAATGCACTGGTCGGGGCTCTCCCTAGCCGTTGCGCTTGTGGATCGTCAGCATGATGTGGACCACGCCGGGCTCCGGCCGTGGGCCCGGGCAGGGCGTCACGATCGTCATCAGCTTCTTCGTGATGCAGGCGCGCTCGTCGGGCCGGAACAGGCCCTGCGGATCGTCGATCGTCGCCGTGGCGACGGCGTCGTTCGCGTCGAACGCCAGCGTCGCGTTCGCCTCGTCTTTCGTCACGTCGTCGGTCCGGGCGACGAAGCAGTCCGTGACCGAGTCGTCGCCGCGCAGGAACCACGGGGCGGTCCCCTCCGGCCGGTACTCGTCGCCGCCGATCAAGAACGTCGAGATCAGCTTGCCGTTCCGCGTCACCCGGTCGGTCGGGAGAAGCGGCGACGGATAGATCAAGTAGCTGCGCGTGGCGGTCGGGTGCTCCTTCTTGAGGAGCCCGACGTGGCGGGTGGCCATGCCACAGCGCACCGCATCGGCATGCGAGATCCGGTTCTGGTACGAATTGCCGTCGAAGAACCAGTCGGATGCGCCATCCTTGCGCGGGACGCCGGCCGACGCCGCGGGGTTGTGATCATGGTGTCCGTGGCCGTTGGCGATCACCTGCCGCAAGCGCAACTCGAACTCGGCCTGCCACGGCTTCCCTGAGGATCCCTCCTTGCCGCTGGATCCCGGAGACTGGCCGTAGAGCTAGCGTGCGCGTGCGTGCTGCTCGATACATGCGCCCTTCTCTGGTCGGTCGGCGATCCCGCTCGCCTCTCCGCGAGGGCTCGCGCGGCGCTGGATGACGCTGCAACGATGGGCTCGATCGCGCGCCTCCTGCGCTCACTCGTCGAGCGGTCGGCGAGCCTGGTGGTACACACGCAGAATGACGAGTACGTCTTCGTCGCGTGTGTAGACGACGCGAAACGGTGGAGCAGGCCAGCTCCGGACCCGCGCACCTGATCGCAGCATCGTGAGCGGCCCTTCGAATTCGTGCCTCGCGAGCCGTTCGACAAGGCGCTCGACCGTCGTATCGATCCGCTGCGCGGCCTGAAGCTCCCCTCGTCCGATCAAGTACTCGTAGGCATCTACCAGATCGCGGACGGCTTCCTGCGTGTAGACGACCTTCACTTCTTCAGCAGTGCATCGAAGATCTGTCGAGCCTGCGCTGCCTCGACGGTCTGCCCCCGGTGATATTGCTCCAGCGCGAGCTCGATTCCGCGGGCCTCGTCATCGTTGAATGCGGTATCATCGACAGCCTCGACCACATAGCGCCCGGCAGGCAGCTCACGAAGCTCCGACGGAAGATCCTGTCCGTTCCAGTCCACGACGAAAGCTCGACGAGCCATGCTCGTACCGTAGCATGGTGGTGGGAGGAGCGCGGCGCGTTCGTTGCAGGAGGCATGGAGAGGCGATCAATCGACACGCGGCTCGCGGATGAGGCGGATCGTCACGACGGTGGGCAGCGTCGAGCGGCGCCCTGCGCTCGGTGGTGGTGGCATCGCGGTCTCGGCCGGTCGTCCGGCCATGCGAAGGTGGTACGACCATGAAGTCACAGCGCAGCCATGTCGACGATCTCCGCGGGGTGAGCCGGCTGGCGTTCGAGGCGACCCGCGGGGTCACCGCGCTGGTCGAGGCGATGCACGTCACGATCGCCAGCGGGCCCGCGATCCTGGGGCAGCCGCTTGCCGCGCCCGCCCGGATCGCCACCCGGCCGATCTACGGCCTCCTCCAGGGCGTGATGCGGCTGATCGGCGGTGGCATCGATCGCGCGCTCGCGCAGCTCGCCCCGCTGCTCGGCGAGAGCGCGCCGGGCAGCGAGCGCGAGGCCGTGCTCGCGGTGCTCAACGGCGTGCTGGGCGACTACTTGAGCGAGCGCGGTAACCCGCTCGCGATCGAGGTGCGGCTGCGCCACGCCGGCAAGCCGCTCGCGCTCACCGCCGACGCGCTGCGCGCGGCGTTCCCCCACGCGACCGGCAAGCTCGTCGTCCTCGTCCACGGCTCGTGCATGAACGACCTGCAGTGGACCCGGCGCGACCACGATCATGGCGCCGCCCTCGCGCGCGACCTCGGCTACACGCCGGTCTACGTCCACTACAACACCGGGCTCCACGTCTCGACCAGCGGACGCGCGCTCGCCGGGCTGCTCGACCCGCTGGTCACCGGGTGGCCGGTCGCGCTCGACGACCTCGCGATCGTCGGCCACAGCATGGGCGGCCTGGTCGCGCGCGCCGCGTGCCACGCCGGCGAGCAGGCCGGCCACGCCTGGCGCCCCCGGTTGCGCTCGCTGATCACGCTCGGCACCCCGCACCACGGCGCGCCGCTCGAGCGCGGCGGTGCCTGGATCGATCTCCTGCTCGGGCTCAGTCGCTACAGCGCGCCGATCGCCCGGCTCGGCCAGATCCGCAGCGCAGGGATCACCGATCTGCGGCACGGCAACGTGCGCGACGAGGACTGGCAGGGCCACGATCGGTTCGCGCATCGCGACGATCGTCGCCAGCCGCTCGCGCTACCCGCCGGCGTGCGGTGCTACGCGATCGCCGGGACGCTCGCGCCCGAGGCCGACGCCCGGCCGTCCGGCGATGGGCTGGTCCCGGTGGCCAGCGCCTTCGGCGTCCACCCGACCCCGGCGCTGACCCTGGCGTTCCCCGACGCGCAGCGCTGGCTCGCCCTCGGGACCGGGCACATCGACCTGCTCGACGCCCCGGCCGTGTACGAGCGGGTGCGGTCATGGCTGGCGAGCGACGGTGACGCGACCGACGAGCCGGTCGTTCCCGCGCCGCCGGCGCTGTCGATGTGACCTCTGCGCGCTGGTCTTGCCGTACACGTGTCGAGCGCTACGCGGAGACGGCCACGTGGTCGCACACCACGGTGGGCGGGGCGACGCCGTCCTCACGCATCCCTTCGATGTGCATCGCGATCGCCTCGGCCATGCGCTCCTTGATCTCGTCGATGGAGGCACCCGTTGCCACGCAACCCGGCAGATCCGGTGCATAGGCCGAGTAGTTGCTTCCGGCGCGTTCGATCACGATGGCGTAGTTCATGGGGTCTCCAATCCGGCCTACGTCCAGATGCTCTTCAGTGTACCAGGCGCCACATCGTTGCTCATGACCGCGACCGTCACGCGTCCAGGCTTCTGCGCATGCTTGAACTGCCGATGGCTGCCGCGCTGAGTCACGAGGAACCAGCCATCGTCGCGAAGCCGGGCGAGCACGTCGCGAACCTTCATCGGCGGAGGAATCTACCGCCGTGGGCGGTGCTCGCGGGGGGCCTGGGGGCAGACGGAGAGCTCGCGGGGAACGTCGACTCCGACGGCGGCGCTCAACGCGTTCCTCGTGTGGCGAGCCGTGCCGCCGCCACACCGTGGCGAGCTGATGCGGTTGTTCCGCGCCGCGTTCGGTGGTCTGGAACGCGTAGGATAGGGCATGCGCGCTGCCTGCTCGTGCTCGCCGGTTCGACCAACTGCGTGGCCGCGTTGCACGTGACCACGACGGCGACCGTTACGAGCGACTCGATCGCGCCAGCCTTCACGCTGACCGCACAGGATGGTCGCAGCGTGTCGCTCGCGGGCGAGCTCGCGCACGGGCCGGTCGCGCTCGTGTTTTATCGCGGCCACTGGTGACCCTGGTGCAAGCACCAGCTCGGCGAGCTGGCCCGTACCTACGACGCGCTCCGCGCCCGCGGCGTGACCGTGCTGGCGATCAGCATGGACTCGCCGGCGGACTCCCGCGCGTTTGCGAGCGACTACGGCATCGCGTTTCCGCTGCTCGCGGACGAGGACGGCAAGGTCTCGCGCACGTACGCCGGCGTGACCTCGGATGACAACACGCTACCGGGCGTGACGATCGTGCGCGGCGATGGTCGCATCGTGTTTCGCCAGGTCGCATCGGCGAAGGACGATCGCATGTCCTCGGCGGAGCTCGTCGCGACCCTCGACCGCACGCTCGGCACGTCGGGCCCGGCGACCATCCAGGATGACTTCGCCGCGCTCGACCGCGTGCAAGTCCGGCTCGACTTCGGCGGCGGCATCGCCCACGGGGGCGACACGGCGGCGACCGCGTCCGCTGCGAGCTCGCTGCTGTTGCCGCTCGGGCGGCACGTGCTCGTCGGGCCGCGCGTGCGGTGGGACGTGCGCGCCGAAGCGATCGCGGTCGGCGGGATCGCGCTCGTACGCAAGCCGATCTTCGGCGAGGTGGGGGCGCTCGAGCTGGGCGTGTCGGCCGGCTGGACGCCGTATCCGGCGCCGCGCATGGGCGCGAACGTCGGCGGCACGGCGGATCTGTGGTTCGCGCTCTCGCCGAGGTTGTCCGTGCAGGTCGGCGTGACCACCTCCGTGTACGAGCTCACCGGCGGGGCGGTGACGGACGTGACCTTGACGGTCGGCGTTGGCGGCCTCGTCCAGATCAGTCAGTACTGATCGGTGGAGCTCGTGAGCAGGGTTGTATCATACGACGAATGTCATACGCTGATGGCATGGCCGTCGCTCGGCGGCCGTCAGCCGGAGCGACGCAAACTGGTTGATGAAGAGGGGGCCGGATCCCGGCGGACGCGAGGAGCTCTGGCGTCAGGCCGCTCGCCGCAGGCGCGGCGGGGCCCTTGCCTCCCGGTGGCGCTCCCCTCCCCGGTAGCCGGTCCCCCGCCGGGATCACTGGCGGGCGCGGGCAGAGATCGTGTGGCGGCTGACGCGAGTCGCAGGCCGCGACCAGACCGCCCAGCAACGAAATCACCAGCACGCGAGAGGTCATGCCCGGATCGTATGCGGGATCAGCCGGCGGAGTCGCCCTCGCCGAAGTCGACCTCGCTGTCATGCACGCACACAAGCTGAACGTCACGGTCCCTGCTGATCAGGAGATCGCGATCCGGCTTCCGGATGATTTCCCGGCTGGGCCGGCGGAGAGCCGTTCGACGAGGCGCTCGATCGTCGTATCGATCCGCTGCGCGGCCCGAAGCTCCCCTCGTCCGATCAAGTACTCGTAGGCATCTACCAGATCGCGGACGGCTTCCTGCGTGTAGACGACCTTCACTTCTTCAGCAGTGCATCGAAGATCTGCCGAGCCTGCGCTGCCTCGACGGTCTGCCCCCTGTGATATTGCTCCAGGGCGAGCTCGATTCCGCGGGCCTCGTCATCGTTGAACGCGGCATCATCGACAGCCTCGACAACATAGCGCCCGGCAGGCAGCTCACGAAGCTCCGACGGAAGATCCTGTCCGTTCCAGTCCACGACGAAAGCTCGACGAGCCATGCTCGTACCGTAGCATGGAGGTGGAACGGAGCGCGGCGCGTTCGTGCAACGCCGGTGCGCTACCGTGCCGGGTGGTACTCGCCGAACCGCTTGCGCATGACGTCGGCGATCTCGACCACGGTCGCGAGCGCCTTAACCGCGCCGACCATCGGCGTGACGAGGTGCGCGTCGCGCTGGACGCTCTCGATGAGGAGGACGGCCATGGGCGAGCTTCGGCGACAACAGGTGCGGGCTCGTCGCGTCGTCGCCCCAGCCGGAGAACGCGACCGGATCGAGCGCGTGGTGGTCCGGCGCGTAGCATGCGAGCTGATTCCCGAGGAGGAGGGCGGCTTGTCCGCGGCTCGTCCTTGCTCGCATTGCCTCCCCCCGTTGCCGGGTAAGATGGCGATGGTCGTCATGCGAGTACACAAGCTGAACGTCACCGTCTCTGCTGATCTCGAGATCGCGATCCGGCTTCCGGACGATTTTCCACCCGGTCCGGTGGAGATCATCGTGCTGGCAGTGCCGAGTGCCAGCGATCGCCCGGGCGCGGCGTTGAGGACGCTGAAGCCTCACCCGGTGCTGCGAAAGATCGTCTTCCACGAGGATCCCTCCTTGCCGCTGGATCCCGGAGACTGGCCGGAGCGCTAGCTTTCTGCTCGATACATGCGCTCTTCTATGGCTGGTCGGCGATCCCGCTCGCCTCTCGGCGAGGGCTCGCACGGCGCTGGAGAGCATCGAGACCGAAGCCAACATCTCGGCGATCACCGGGTCGAGATCTCGGTCAAGCATAGGAAGGGGAAGCTCGAGCTCCTGCTGGCTCCCCGCGAGTGGCTGGCCCGGGCGCTCGCGGCGTACGTTCTCCGGGCGCTACCGATCACGCTGGCGATCGCAGTGCTCGCGCCGGAAGTCGCCGTGCCGCACGCTGACACTTGCAGCCGGATGATCGTCGCGACGGCCCAGTCTGCAGAGATCGAGATCATCTGGTAGCTCGATCGCGTTCGACGTCCCAACTGCGCTCCGGTCTTGAACAATCAGTGCGGGCGAAACGCGACCGGTACGGAGGAGAGGTCGAGACGCGCGGCGCTCAGCCGGCGGTGGGTCGGAGAGCCACGCGGAGGCGGCGACCTGGCCGGTCCCTGCGGCGTCTGCCGCCGTACCGATGGTGAACGTGCCTAGCACGCCGCCTTGTGCGGCGACGACCAACTGGGTTGGGTTGATCATGCGAGATCGGTAGTTATCTCATCACCCGAACGCGAGAAGGATCGAAAGTAGGGCTAGCCCCAGTCGCGCTCGAGGAACTCGGCTTTTCCGTCGCGGGTGATAAACAGCGACGGCATCTGCGGATGATACGGCTCCTTGCCGGGATCCTCCTGCGGGCCGGCGAGCGAGCCGTCGTAGTACTGCTGGTACGTCGCTGTATCGGCGCGCGCGCTTCGCTGGTCCCAGGTGACCGGGCCGTCGGGGCGCGGCACCTCTTTCAACACGCCGAGCACGCGCACGACGTGGCGCTTGCCGGCCTTGAGCAGGATTCCAGCTTCGCGGATCTCGAGGATGCTAGTGATGTGGTGAGGCATATGCCGGGACTCCTGCGCAGTGGGAGATCGTTTCATAAAGGCGCGCCCGCTGCGAGCCATCGCAGGATCATGGTGCGCTTAGCCGGGGACAGATCGCGGGTCACGGGCATGTAGCGCGCGTCTTGTTCACCGCGATTGAACACCGCCTGAAGTTTTGCGATGTTCGCTGCCGTCGAGACCACGGCGTGCGAGCTCAGATCCATGATGCCCTTCATGCCCGGATAGAGGTGGGCGTATTGCCGGAATATCGGCTCGACGTGCGACCACCGTGGGCTCGCGGGCGCGGTGAAGGCATCGAACACGAGGACCACGAACGTGCCCCACACGTTCGACGGCCCGAGCGGCGAGTCGCCGAACGCGATCTGATAGCATTGTCCGTCGAGGTGCGTTCTCGGATGGCCCGGATTGGCGGCGGTGAGCCTCACCGTAGCGTCACCGCCCGAGGTCGTCGTGGTGGCCGAGAACGTCAGCCCCGCCGCGGGAGCGCGCGGCGCTGCATGCGCGAGAGCGACGGTGTGGCCGTTCTTCGGAGCGCCGAACTGGCTGACGCGAATCACCACGTTCCGCGTGTCACCGGGGCTGAGCCGGAAAAACGTCTGGAACGCGTTCATGTAGAGGCCGCTCGGTCGCTCCGAGATGAGGAGCCGCGATGCAGGGACCGTTCCCATGAGCCCGAGCCGCTGGGTCGCGAGCGCGGTGATGTCCGCCGCAGTGACCGAGACGATCTCGACGCCGGCGGTGAGCTGGAGTCGCGCGACGTCGTAGGGGATCGGCGAGCCCATGGGGGTCGTCGTCGGCGGAGTGGTCGAATCGTCGATCCGCACCACCGTCAGCGTTCCGAGATTGACGCGCGCACCACCGGGTGATGACTCGGGGAGCGCGTTGCCGAGATCGATGGAGATCTTGTCGCGCGCGACGTGGGGGCGCCACGGCGCGACAC
>Ga0137437_1000422_pt1 | contig 13007 bp, 26 predicted proteins | sample EasRivERMGT138_2_FD_102332 | JGI IMG/M metagenome (GOLD analysis project Ga0137437, IMG submission 102332) | Soil microbial communities from meander-bound floodplain in the East River, Colorado, USA - East River MetaG ERMGT138_2 | ecosystem: Environmental > Terrestrial > Soil > Floodplain ...
AACGGCACGAGGATCTCCGATCCCGGAAAGATGATCGTGTCCAGAATGTCCACCAGCAACTCGATCGGCTTTTCGGTGAGATGTATTTTGCGTGTCGGCGCAAGCGGGGTATAGTGAAATACATTGGCGCGGCCTTGCTTCATCATCTTAGGCTGACCCTTGCGAGCCAAGAAGAATGGCTCATACACGCTGGCTAGGGCTACATCTGGCTGGGCGGTCTGGCCGCTTTGGCCCTTATACCAGATGGCTGGCATCGGATTGACGGCAAAGCCGTAGGTCGTCAACCAATTCAGCATCTGCGTATGCCACTGCATGCCGTACCAGAAGACCGCGAAGCGGTTGGGCTTCAGGATGCGATACGTCTCACTGATCACTTGCGACATGAAGAAGCCGAACTCACCCTCATCGACCTCGTTGTAGCTCTCAGCGGCCGTCTTATCCGTATTCCGCCCCTTCCTCCTGATCAGATCTATCCCATAAGGCGGATCGACCTCTGCAAAGTCCACCGAGCTATTCTTCAGGAAGGGCATCTCCTTCAGCGCATCCCCAACTATATAATGGTCCTTCGCCCACGATGGGGCATTCTTCACATGCTCAGGCACCTTCTCCCTAAGCATCCCTACAGCATAGATCTCGCCCAGCTTCTTATACTGCTTCCAGGCCTCATCCTGAGTCTCGCACTCGGCCAGCTCCGGTATCAGCTCGATAGCCTCGGCGAGCTGCAGGCGCATATTCACACCCCCAACCGCACTATCCCTCAGTGCAGCCTGATCCCTTTGAGACCACTGCGGATTTTGCCTGACCTTGGCTTCGAATATACGCTTCTCAATCATGGCCAAGTCGTTCCACTTGAAATCCTCACGCAGGAGGTTCTCGTCTCGCTCGGTCTCCAGGCTATCATTCCTATCCATCCTCATCTCAGCCCGGATAGTCTTGGCCTCATTCATCTTGTGCGCCAACAACCGACGCTCTCCGGCTATCAGGTTCATGTTATGATCTACCGTAACCGGATGGATCAGACCTCGTTCCAGAATGTTGGCAGCTAGGGCAGCCAAATCCCCCTTATCGACGCGGGCGCGCTCCTTCACCTTAATCGACTCGATGGGAATCTCTCCAAGATACTCCACACGCAGCTTGCCTGATTTCACTGTACCCTTAGCCACCTTCCAGCTCCTTCAACAGCCGCTCTTTATCAGCCTCGCTCATACCGTCGAGGAGACTCTTCATCTTTGTCCGCGCCGCGTCACTGCCGACCTTGGTCTTCTTCTTCACCGTGATGCGAGTCTTCGTAAGGCGTCGGTCGGCTCGGACCTTACGAATGTGCTCGCGAATCTCGTCAGGGTCCATGTTGCCGATATGGCCCCATAGCTTTTCAAGCCTATCACTACCGCTCAAAATTTTGAACACGGCTTAGAGAGCCGCCTCCCTATCATCAATCCGCACCAGCTTATACTGCCCAGCCATCAGCGCCCCCATCATCATCTCGCCATCAGCGTCTATCGCATCCAGGACAGTCGTGATCAGGCTAACCATAATGTGCTTCCTAAAGCCGTGCGGCACGGTCTTGTTCAGCCGCGTGCTTAGCTCCTCATCCACCAAGAGGGTAATGCGCATAGGATCACCGGGCTGGCGCGCCTTGGTCTTCCGAACTTTATTCTCAACGTCGCTCATGTTATCTCCTTAAAGTGGCCCAGGAGCCGAGAGAGGAAAAGCCCCTGGGCCGATGCGACCGCGTTAGCCGCACCAAGACCTTACGTTAGGGAACAACTATCGTAAGGCCTATTCCTTCAGACGGGGCAGCTTGGCGCGATTACGCACGATGCCGTCATCGCCCTCTTCCTGCGTCACATAGCTAGTGCCGGTCTCGCCGGGCATATCGCCCTCGTCGCAATCCTCCGCCAGGCCGAAGCAGGCACAGAAGCGCTTCCACTCCAGCTTGCGGTTCCTGATCTGCTCGTCGGGCGTGTCTGCGTCCCAGCCGAGCAAGTAGTGCGCAAACGGCGGCGCTTCTAGATCCTTATCCTCAAAGGCAATCCACACCGTGATCATGTCGTTGCCCTTCTTGCTATCGCCGCGAGTGGCTTTAGCAATGCGAAGGTCATACTCCCCCTCAGGGGCTGCCTTAGGCTCGTGAATGTCGTCCAATGGCTCACTAATAAAAGGCACTCGCTTACGCTCCTCTTGTGGCGGCGGTGCCGCCTGCTTCTTTGCCCTTGCCATGTTGGCTCCTTGCAATTAGGGCACCTATCCCATAACGTGTGGCGTTACGGAAATCCTTGATAGTCACATCTTCTACCGGAGCCAGCCCTTTGAGACTGGTTCTGATCTCCTGTAGGCCTCGACTTCCATTTGGGACAGTCCGTATCTGGAAAGTTCCATCCTTCTCACCTGCTTGAGCAGCCCAGCAATCCGTGTGCGTAAGCGGAAGGATGTTGCGAGCCTTGCCCGGCAGATAAATCTGCGTAACGATCTTCTTAGTTTTGTCATCTTCATATGTCTGTATGTGGCCAGTACTGAGTATGTTCACCGGCAGACCACTAATGCTGTTGAACACATCGGCGATCTTGGACCCAACAACGCGGTAGTCGCCCAGGTCCTCTATATCGCCATATCGGTTGTTGATGTATAGCTGCCGATCCATCGTCGCCTTGGCGAGGAACGTCAGGCTATCAAACACGATCCAATCGTAGTCATGAAACCCGCCGCTCTCCACCGCCCCGTTGATATGCTCAACCCAACGCTGATACAGCGTAGGCTCTCGGCGACTGGCAGGTCGATCGCTTTTGGAATCCTTGTTGAATCCCTTCAGCGTAGCATCCATTTCCAGAAAGTCTGGCAAGAACTCCACGTAATCACAGTCAGGACAACCCTGAAGGGTTGCCATCGTATTTGGATCAAATACATAGACGAACTTGCGCCCAGGTAGAGTCCAAATCTGGGAACTTTTTCCTGATCCTGTTGGGCCAACTAACAAAATCCTACGCTTAGACTGAACCTCGGCATTCGAAGCACTCTTCGTCTCGACTGGCGGCGGCTTAGCCATGGTATTTCCTTGAGGTTTGACACATACACATTGTTGCATATATGTTGCGAGGTGTCAACCTCAGGTTGAACTAGGAGGCTCGGATGTTCGCTTCCTACGGCCGCCCAATGCGCCAGCACGCCGGGCCAGCTCTGGATCGCGGCTGAAGCTGCGCTTCTCCGGCGCCAGGGCCTTGCCGCCCTTCGTGCCGCACTTCCTAGCGAATTCAGGGTCTCGCGAGAAGGTTCGATCCTCCGGCGCTATGGACGCACCACCCTTGTGGCCAGCCTCCTTAGCCAGATCCGGATTACGGGAGAACGCTCGATGCTCCGGCCTTACCGCCCTCCCTCCCATGGCCGCGACCTCTTTCCGGCGCTCAGGCGTCATGCTGGCGAAGCCTTGCTTGCCTTTGGTCATCAGTGGCTCTTCCCTGGCGCAGCTGGATCTTGGGTCTCGGGCGGCTCGGGTGTGTCCACGCCCCACTTTTCCGCGAACTTATCAGGATCAGCCTCGACCTCCTTCTGGAAGTCCGGGCGCGGATCGGGCTTGTCTTTTTCCATCTCAATCATCCCATACGTGCTTAGTAATCAACTCGCCACCTATGTAGTAATACCTCGGCGCGTTGCGGTTCATGATCTCAAGCATCTCCTTCTCATACGGCTCAGCCTCCTCCAAAAAAGCAAGCTGATGCTTTCTCTGAAGGTCCATGATCCTCTTCTTAAGCTCCTTAGCCCGCTCCCGATCACTCATCTCAACATACCCGCTACATACCCCAGGTTAACCGTAAGCAGAGCAAGGCATATCGCACTCATCAGGTGACCAAAGCCTCGCTTCAAATCCCCCATATCAAACGTGGCGGCGGCGTTCCATAAACTGCGCATCGAACAGACCCACAAGGCTGCCGCTACGACAAACGCCGATATCTTTATAACAAACGCCACAAGCTCCCAAGTCATCCTACCAACTCCTTAGGTGTCCCGATATGACTGAGTGGGTCCCACTTCTCCTCCTTATAGCCGCCAGGCGCTTCCGCACCCCAGGTAAGTGGGTTTGATCTCGCTTTGCATAGTCCCAGATACGGGCATGCCGTATTAAAGTCGAAGCACGACCTGGTATCCTTCGGAAACGCAGCGAGGTAGCGATCCTCAGAACTCGCAGTTGCAAGATTCTCTTTCTGCCGCTCGATAGAGTCGACCCAATAATGAACTTCCCAGAGCCACGAATCAAGGTGTTGTATCTGCCGATCCACTGGTATGAACATAAAGTCCTCACCGACCTTGTGGACAAGGGCCGCATCAACCCAGACATCAACACCCTTCTCCTCTGGGAACAGCAGGTGGAGGGCGTATAGATAGCCATCCACTTGACTATTGGGGCTAAAGCTTTCTGCAAACAGTCCGCTGATTTTGTGCACTTTATTCTGCAGACGCATAGACGTCGTCGTCTTGTGCTCGATCCCTCGCACGCTCGACGGACTAGGCTTGACAACCTTATCGATACGGCCAATGTAGAATAATGTGGGGTCATCAGGAGTGAGCGGAACCGCGAAGGGCCTTTCAATTTCAAGGATTTCCACCTCCCGAATGGACCTGAAGCGCTTGTCGTAGTAGCCCTCCAGCATTTCCTTGGCGTTCATAGGAGTCCGTGGGCTCATCTCCTCCGCCAGGGCCAGGTCAATCTCGCTAGGGTGCGGCATGCCGTTTTCGGTCCAATAGGCTACGAAGGCGGCATACGACGATGCCAAGGTCTGCTTGCGGGTCTCGCCCTCGGCTACGGAACCCCACAGAATATCCATCGCCGCATGCCAAGCGCCGCCGAACACCAGCGGAGCCCGGCGCTCTCCGCTCATCACCCAGCCCATGATGTGCCTGAAGAAGAAAAACCTCGGGCACCTCCGAAAGTCACTCAGCCTCGTGTTGTCGTACAGGCGAAGCTTATCTATTTCTAACGCATATGTATCTGGAATCGGTTCATCGTTAGCCATCCCGCATTGCCTCCGATAGCTCATTGGCAATGATCGCTGCCAGCTCAAACACCTGCTTGAAGCTAAGCGTAGTAGTAGTTATGTCTCCGATCTTTGGGTCAGGGTCATTATAGGATATGGACACCATGCTGAATTGGACATTCGTATCTGCCCGAATATCCTCTATGTGATACCGCTTAGCCATCCTTCGTCAGCTCCTCAAACATCTCCTGCACATCGGACATCTCCTCTGTCGTGACGTGCGTGGGTTCAGGCTTATCGCCGAAATGTAGGGCGAAGGTGACTCGCTCCGCCACTACATCTCGGCTAATAACCAGGGTCCATCCCACAGGCTGGCCATCAGCCGTCGGCGCTTGGAATGGTATCTCGAAGAAGACAGCCTTTCTCATACCTTGAGCTCGATCGGAACGGGGGGATACTTCACCAGATGCGCATCGAGCCGCTTCGCCAGCCCTATCATACAATCAATCGGATCGTCTGGCCTGCCGTGGCTGGCTATGTAGGTAAACAGCACGGCGGCTTGGCGGGATATGCCGTAGATTAGCTGCAGCAGCTCGAAATCATGCTCAGTGATCGGTATCTCGGCGAGCGAGTTAGGCACCTCATCGACCACCTGATCTTCAGGATGCGGCTTAAATGCTGCGTCCTGGCACTCCTGGCACATGCCGGATATCTGATACTCCTGCACGCTGAGCTGATCCTTGAACAGAAAGAACGCTGCCTTCTGTCCACTAACCAGCGGGACCATGTGCCCTTCGGACTTACACACAGGGCACTTTTCGAAGCCATACTTATTGGCCCCAGCCTGTATCCCGTGCGGCAACTCATTCAAATCCCAGTCAGCCGAACCGAGATCAACCGCCGCATTTGCCTCGATTACGACAATCTCTATAACTCCCGACATAACTCTCTCCTTATGGCCAGAACACAATCGCTACAAGCAATGCCAGCATCATCAGTATCCAACCAATAATGCATAGGGCATAGCCATCCTTATCACCACCAATCAGACTGGCCCCCTTCAGGAACAGCCCAACGCCGAGCAGCGCCAGCGTGGCTATAAAGACAATAAGCAAAATAAGAGCAATTCCAATAGGCATGCTGTTCCTCTCCCTAACGCAAGAAGGGCGCTAGCTGGTATTTATTCCAACTAACGCCCCGACTTGAAGCCGACAATTATAACTTGGTGACGTTCATTTAGCAGATGTAGTCACCCAAAGCATTCGGCTCCTGGGAGCGGCTTTACCATCGAAGGCACTTCATCCGCCGAATCAGCGGCCCATCGAGTTACACCTTACCTCCCGAAAAACCCCGCGTTGTTTAGGTCATCACGGGCGATCTGACCATGCGCTGAGTGGGTTCACAGCTCAGCGTATCCAACTAGGCCGCCTTGGGGCTGGCCTTCAACTCCTTAGCAAGCCGAGCGCGATCGTCAGGGCTCATCTTCTCCCACAGGGCCTTGATCTTCTCGTCCGGAGTCTTGCCAACTCGCGGTACGCCGGGCTTCCAATCCTTCATATAAGCCACGATTTCCTCGTGGCTCTTGCCCTGCCGAATCAGACCACGGGCGGCCGACTGCGCCGCAATGACCAGCGCCCGGTGTGTATAGGACAAAACCGTATCTTCGCCAAACGCCTCGATCGTCTCGTTCAGCGTCTCGCCCAGCTCATACTCGAACGTAATCCCGGCGCCAGGGGTGCCGTCTTCCTTCGTGATCTGTGCAGTAATCTCGACCATGTTTGATTTCCAGTTGTGAAGTTTCATGCGACACGACATTGCGTCAATCCCATAATGCCCCCACAAACCGGAGTATGCAAGCTGTATTTTCAGTCAATATGATTGAGCAAATCACACAACGCCGGATCACCGACGCCGAGCACGGCTGTTCTTGCTCGTGGCCCTGCGCGTCCCGTTAGCAGGAATAAGGCCGGACGCACTTGCGCGACCTGAACCTCCATGGCTAAAGCCGCCTGATGTAAAAGCCTCTCCGAACGGCCGTCTTTCGCTACGATACTTCTGATCTCCGAGCACAGATCCTTCACTCCCACCAGCAACTCGTCCAGCGAATTGATCAGCTCGATTTCGTTCTCGCTCAGTGGGCCTATTGGTGTATACCGCTCGCTCTGCTCCGTCATCGTCGTACACTCCGATCTTGTACTCAGTATCAGGTTCAACCGCCTGCCAGCGAACAATCCATCTGTCAACCTCACCAACCAGTTCGTCCAGTGAGATCTTATTTGCCCGGTATAGATAATTCGCATCAGTCATTCGGTTCCTAATGTGCCAGTCTCCCGGCTTACGACGGGATTCCAGAATCACTTCCAGCATGTGTAGGCTCCAGGTTCCAGGCCTTGTGCCATGTATTGTACTCCGTCCAGAGCATCTTCAGCCGCTCAAAGTCATGGTGGCCGAGGGTTTGTAGACTATGAAACAGGGGCGTGCCGTCTGCAATAATGCCGACTGACTTATTCATGTCTTCCCATATCAGCGCTATGTGCTCGCGCGCCAGGTTTAGATCAGCTTGGCTCCAAAAAAGCATAGGCGCGAAGTTGTAAGCCAGCGTGCTATGATCTGTGACATTAGCCGACGTGAAGACGGTCTTGTGATAGATCTGCGCTGCCAGCTGTCTCAGAAAAACCTCATCACGAGGCAGGGGCATTCCCAGTCGTTCGCTAAGCTCACTCATGTTTCTCGGCCTCCTCGGATTGCATCTTCAGGTATTTGGCCTGCACTCTGTGGTATTTGCTTCTGCAATTAACGTGGCAAAACCGCTGCCAAGGCTTCGTAGGCACAAAGACCGTTTTGCACACTGGGCAGGTCGCCTCGGTAGGCGTTTCGGCGTGTTTTGTGGCGGTCGCCATGGTGTCAAAATCGGCCATTGGGGGGCTCCCGGTATGGGCATGGGGGCGATGGGCGTTTCGGCCGCCCATATGCGTATTGATGCGTGTCAATGCTGTTCTGACACGGGGGGCACACCCCCCGCCAAATGGGCGCGCGCGGCGAACAGCCGACCATAGTCCTCACCTATAGACGCTCTACAAGCACGCATCCAATCCACTGTGCCGGTGACGGTCAGGCCCTTCAGCACAGTCAGAACAATAGCCTTGCGAACGGTTGGCTCCAGCGCATCAAACTCACGGCGAATGAGGTCGTGCGTGCGGCTCCTGCCTATGAATAAATCCCAGCTCTGCTGACTGCTCAGATCAAACAGGGTATGCACGCTGTGCCCCTCAATAGGATAGACAGCGGGGATGTAGCGGCTCATCCAGGCGGCAATGCATTTCTGCGTGCCATCCTCATACCCAGACATGAAAATATTCTCAGCCGGAACGTTCTCGTCCAGCCACTCGGTAAACTTAATAAGCTCAACACGGTTCATGTGAATGTCCTCTCTCCAGGTGCTACATGCCGTAGGCGTATGGGCGAAAGTTCCTCGCCCGGTGGTTCTGCTCTATGCGCTCCCCAATCTCAGGAAGGCTCAGCCCCGTGCCGTCGTTCAGGTACATCAGGCTTCGGATCAGGATCTCGCGCCTCGGCACCAGGTTGCCTATCACGACAAGTGGCTCCACGAAGCACCCATCTACCGTGATATCCAGAAACTCCGCCAGAGCCGGAATGCTCGCTGTGCTCACAGGCAAACCCGAGGCGACACAGAGCACGCCGAAGACACAGCAACAGTTCGTCTCTCCAACCCGAAGGGTCCCTGTCGCCTTCTCGAACTTGCCGCTTTTCAGGGCAGCAATCCACACGGCAAAGAGAGTGTCCCCGTTCTGAAACTGCTCCAACATCGCTTGGCTCCTCTGGCCCGTTGTATCGCCAAAATTCAGTTTTGCCACACTTAGCGCACGTATGCGCCGCGTGGCTGTTAAGACACTCCTCGCCATGTCGCCACACATGGCCGCATTGGCACTTATGCTTATGAGTTGACACTTTTCCTCTCCTCAGCAGACGTCTGATTGTTCGCCACAACATAGGTCAGTCGAACTCCTACTACGGTTAAGATGCGAAAGATGGTGTAGAACGTCGGCCGTTTTGTCTCGCGATAGGCAAACCGCGAGACGGTCTTAGGGCTCAGGCGCGCCGCGCCGGCGATTTGTTTCCAGTTCAGCCCCACATCGCGGGCGCTATTCCAGATCACCCCACGGAGATCCTCAATAAAGACGTCCTCCGCCTCGGCCCCCTTGGCGCTGAAGCGCGACAAGCCGGGCTCATTCTTATGCTTCACAACGCATCCCCTCTACGCGCTCCGCGCTCCGCAGTTTGCACAACAGCTCAAGGATGAACTGCTTTTGCATCGCCGGCTCCAGGCCGTTAAATGCCCCCTGAGCGGTGTGCATCCCAACGGGGCCGAGCCAATAAAGCTCAGCGGCCTGGGCGGCTGGTATATCGAACCGCTGGGCGATATGCCCTGCAATCGATCGCCAGCCGAGCCAGAAGCCATGCTCGCCCAGATCCGCAATAATGCGCACGACCTGCGCCCGCCAGTTCATGCGGAGGTAATCCGGCAGGCATTCGTAGTGCCGAACCACCTTATCAATCTCGGAGGTATTCATTTGTCTTCCCACAGATGCTTCAGCGCTTCGTCGGCGCTGTCGAATCTGGTGATTGTGGTAACTGCCGATCCATCGCCGCCACGGATACGATAGACGAAATCCCGGAAGCTTTCGCCCGGCTTGGCGCGAGCGCGGATATGACCCTCTTCGCTGTACATCGCGGCGCTGGCTTCCATCCCAGGCGCGCATGCGGGACAATAAGCCGAGCTGCTAAACAGCAGGCCGCCTTGCTCCTCGCTGGCCGTGAAATCCGCATTGCAGCCATCACATAGCACAATGCGGCCCATCTGGATTATTTCAACATGCTTTGGCATCAGTGGCCTCAAGATAAAAAAAGGGGTGCATCCCCAGATGCACCCAAGTTGGGGAGATTGCGGTTTAGGCTATGTCGCTGTGGATCGGAGTTGCCTCGGCCACGGTCACTGCGCCCGGAACCCATTTAGGATCCCAATCTTGCGCCAGGAGCCACTTCTGGCACGCGGCGCGATAGGTGGCGACTTCCTCGCCAGACTCAAGGTAACCAGCCCCCTCGTGAGCTTTCTCCAGCTCGGCTGGTAACAGGCTGTTGTGCGCCAGCCAGTTAAACCAATACACCACATCTTCGTGCTCGGCCAGTTCCTCTTTCGAGGAGAAGCCACGAAGGTGATCCAGCGCCGCGCCGCATGCGCCCGCGCGCTCGGCCTTGTAAAAAAGCTCTTGGATAAACATCAAGTTGTTCCCTTGGATCGAATTGGTGTTAAGTCAAATAGCCCGCCCGGCGCCAGCCGGCTACCGATCGATGCGCCAAGCCGGTGCGCACTCCATCCAGATGCCCGGCGCCTGTGAGTCATCGCGACACTTGTTGTGCGCCGGTGCTTTGCTGGAGCGCCCGCCTTTGGCGGGGGAAGGAATAGTTGTTTCGACCGGATAGAGCCGGAAATCCCCGGCGCGCGGACCATATGAGTCGCCGGTCGTGAAAGGATCGCCGTTCTCGGAGATCTGTGTGACCTCCAGGCCATAATCATCGGCCTCTGTGATGCCAGTGAGAGAAAGCGCGGCGCAAGCCGCAAGAGCCAAAAGTTTCATGATAACGCCTTTCATTTCACCGCGCTCTGCGCGGCGCAGAGAAGCAAGTGGGGCGGAACGCCCCGAAATGCATCCATACGCATTATGGCATGAAATGCGCGACCTAACAACCAGATATTTCAGGCGTCATCAGCATCTAGTTCTTTAGCCGTCTTCAGTCTCAGCCCCTTATACACATATGCGCGCCTTCCATCTATGATAGGCCTACCTCCATCGCCGTCAAAGCCAGGCACTGCCGATTGAAGCATTATCCGTAGTCGCGCCGCGCCAGGGGCGCTTTTCATGCCTCGTATCTCTGTACACCAATGCTCCCAGACATTGAGAACCTTCGATCTAGCTGCGACCTCCTCTTGGCCAAGCACAGCGTATCTGTTGAGCCATGCCTGAACCAACGAGCCGCTGTCTTCCATGGTTCTAATCAGTGGTTGACTAGATGTGGGCAACACGAACTTGGATCGCTCGTACAAGGCTGAGTATCCAGCCAGCGCCCAGTTTAGGATACCTGAGAGTTCCGTGACCAGCTTACCCTCCAGATACAAATCCTCGCTATTCAAAAAGCTCCGTTTCGTACAAATCACGACAAAGCGGCTGAGTAGCGACCCGGATGAGTCCTGAAACTCCGGCGCGTCGTTGGATGCGATTAGGAACTTGCAGTGCAGACGGCCAGACCAATCACTGGTAAACTTCCGCCCAATGTTTACGCTGTCCTCACCGCTTATGGAGAGGAGAGATTCTACAATTTGATTTGCGTCTTTAGCCGATCCGAAGCGTGCATCGGGGAACGTTGCAAGCATCTTGCCAAGTAGGATCTGCTTGCCAAAATCCTTGGATAGGCTAGCCATAGTCATACTGGCTGTGGCGCTGGCTCCTAGCAAATGCTCCATAATGCGAATGATAGTGCCCTTGCCAGAGCGCTTGGGGCCGTGTAAGAAGCCGATCTTCTGAAATCTCGTATCGTGCGTTAGGCAATAGCCCATGAACTCTTGCAGGGTCTTAATAGCCTCAGCGTCCGATGTAAACACCTCATCAAGGAACTTAAGCCACTGCGTAGGCGCCGGCGCAGTTGCATCAAATGAGGCACTGCTAGAACTAAGCGTCAGATACGCAGGTGTGTGGGATATAAGTGATTTGGTTGGAATATGCAGGATGCCATTACTGAGGACCAACATTTGATTAGCTATGAATCGGCTATCCGGCGGAGGCAATAGCCAGAACGGAGTATCCACATCATCTATAGCCGTAACAGCTTCAAGGGCATCTAGAATGCCATTAACCATTCGGGTGTTTGGCTTTATAAGGGATGAACCAGACTCAGAGTCATCGCCAGCGCGGCGGCTTTTTTCTAAGAGCCGCCACAGCGCAACTCGCATATTTGATTTGGAGCGGATGTGATATTGACCACCTTGATATTCAAGAAATGTCTCCTTATGGTTGACTAGCGTCTGCAATTCACATGGGGCAGTGTAATAGCGCTTGACGAACTTTCGCGCTGTGGCCATGGGATCATCAGGATTAATCAATCCACCATCTGTCTTGAGTTGCACAACTTCAGCCATGATGCTACCTGGAGGTCGGCGTGGACGGGGAATGCAAAGCTACGCTGCATGAGACCTCTGGTCAATAGCAGCGACCGTTGTTTTCCGGTCAATCCATTCACGCATGGCTATGTCCAGCGCACCTTCGCAGGTCATACCGAGGGCTTTGGCCTTTCGCTTAAACTCATCACGCAGATCAGACGAGACTCTCCAGTTCATGTTAGCCTTATTGTGATTATTCATTTGTGCGCTCTCCTGGGATCGAATGTGTGAATATATTGTACAATTGGCCCCAAATTGTCAATGTTGTCTAGGCCAGCCTGGACCGCCCGCGCGCCGGTCTAGGAAACCTAGACGCCAAAAAACCCAATCAAATCAACGCGTTAACCCCATCGGTCTAGGCATGTCTAGGTTATCTCCCTCTTATGAAAATACAAATAATTATTCAGACCGAATAGAGATGGGTAGGCAGGGTAGACCGAGCCTAGACACGGCCGAATTTCCCAATGAAATCAATGGGTTACAAATTCGCCGTGGTATACATTTAGACTACGGGTTGTATACAATGCATTCATGCGTCTGACGATGTAGCACCGTTCAAATATTTGAACACCCCTCCCGTGTGTCAATTTGGCTCCAGTTGCCACGCCTGGCGGCGCGTGATATTCTCTCTCCATTGCCCAGTCGCGTGGCGCGCAGCGGCATTTGGAATGATGCCGTCAAAACGCAGCGGCATTGTGGATGCGTCGTTGCCAAAACGCAGCGGCATTCCGAGTAGGTCGTGACCAATGCCAACACTGCACGATGTTCGAACCAATATGACGCCCGCTGTGAGGGCCGCGTGGCTG
>Ga0137437_1000423_pt1 | contig 13005 bp, 8 predicted proteins | sample EasRivERMGT138_2_FD_102332 | JGI IMG/M metagenome (GOLD analysis project Ga0137437, IMG submission 102332) | Soil microbial communities from meander-bound floodplain in the East River, Colorado, USA - East River MetaG ERMGT138_2 | ecosystem: Environmental > Terrestrial > Soil > Floodplain ...
CGCTGCGCGCAGCATGTCGGGCGCGAAGATTTCCGCGTGCCCCTTGCCGTGCGACTTGGCCGAATACATCGCGGCATCGGCGTTGCGCATGAGGCGCTCGACGTTGCTGACGCGATCGGAAATCGCGACGCCAACGCTGGCGCCGACGCGTAGCTGCCGGCCGTCGATGTCGAATGGCGTCTTGCATGCCTCGATGATCTGCCCCGCCACCGCCATCGCGGCTTCGGTGTTCGGCGCGTGATCGATGAGCACCGCGAATTCGTCGCCCCCTAAGCGCGCCACCGTGTCGCCGGCGCGCGTGCACTGCACGAGGCGGTGCGCGAAATTGCGCAGCAACGCATCGCCCGCGCTGTGTCCCAGGCTGTCGTTGACCGTCTTGAAATTGTCGAGATCGATGAACAGCACCGCGGGCATCATGCCGTCGCCGATGCGCTTGATGACCTGATGCACGCTGTCGGAGAACAGCGAGCGGTTGGCGAGCAGCGTGAGCGGATCGTGGAAGGCGAGCGTGCGCAGCTGGTCGTTGAGCCGCATCGCATCCGACACGTCGCGGATGTTGAGCGTGACGCCGCGAATCGATTCCACGTGGCACAGATTCGCGATCACCATCTTGTAGGAGCGCTTCTCGCCGTCCTCCTGCGGGATCGTGAACGAAGTTATTTGCTCGGAATGCGCGGTGGCCAGCACTTGCTCGAACACCGCGCGCACGTTGCTGCCTTCATGCCCGAGCACGTCTTCGATGCGCTTGCCGTCGAGCTCATGCGGTTGCGCGCCGAGCAGTACCTCGGAGGACGGGCTCGCATAACGGATGATGCCCTCGTCGTCGACGATCGCGATCATGTCGCTCGAACGGCGCACGAGTTCGGTGAGACGCTCGTCGAAACGGCGGGTTGCAACCTCACGGTGCAGCGTGACGCTCTCGCGCGTCGCGAATGCCTGGCTCGCGACGACCAGCAGCGTGGCCCCCACCATGACGATGATGAGGACCGGCGACTGCACGGTTGCGAGATTCAGCCGGTCATCGAGCAGCGCGATCGCGCCCGCCATGAGCGCGACGATCGGCAGCGAGCCGCGCAGATCGCCCTGCAGACCGATCGTGGGTTTCGTCGGCTGACGCTGCAGCAATTGGCTGCGCGCACAGGCGAGCATGCACGAGTAATAGACTAGATAGACGAGATCGATGGGGTCGCCAAGCCTATAGGCATTACGCAGTTCGGCATTCACCCACAGGAGATCGGCAACCAGCGTCACGACCATCGCCGCGAGCAGCCAGATGATGGTGCGTTCCGCGCGCCAGTCGGTCACCTGCATCGCGACCATGGCGCCGGCGATCAGTGCGACGGCGTTGCCGATTCCATATCCGACCACCGACCAGTTTTCCGCGAACTGCGCCGCCGTCATATCCGCGAGGGGCGACAATGCCGTGTACCACAGCAACGAACCGAAACCGATCACGATGGTCGAGAAGTCGATGATCGAACGCGCCGTGTTGAGACGGCCGCCGAGATCGCGGTACAGCAACACGAAGGCGCCGGCCGCGAGTGGATAGTAGAAAAGGAACAGTGCATCAGGCCACGAGCCGAAGGTTTCGCTGTCGGTGATCGCGCTGTATCCCCACCCGGTGCTCGCCACCACGTCGAGCACCAGCGCAATGAACATGAGGCGCCAGGCGAGCCGGCGGCGCGGACTCAGCGCCGTGTCGGACAGCGACGGCCATAGCACCGCGAGGATGGCGAATGAGATCGGAAACGAAGCCCACGCGCCGATCGCGGCCGCGAGCGACGCACCGCCAAAGCCGGTGAACACCGCGACCGCACAGGCCGCGCTGAATATCACCGATGCGATGAGCATGGTGCGCGACCAGCGCGCTACGAATTTTCCAAAAGGCGATAGCATCCCGCCGCAGATATTGACAAAGCGCCGCCGCGAACGCGTGGATCGCAGTCACATCACGCCCGGCGCGCGCGCCACGTGTCACGTTTATGCGAAAGAAAACGGCTTGCCAGCCCATTTGCGAGTCGTCAGACTCCTGCCGGCTCGGGTAGGTGCGGAAGGGAAACCCTGACTGTGAAGCGCAACATCGGAATGCTGCTGCTGGCCGCGCTCGCAGGATGCGGGGTCGCCCGGGCGGACGTTGTGCTCACCGGCAGTCTCGGCGGTACCTCGGACTTCGTGTTCCGCGGACTGTCACTCACGCGCGGCAAACCCGCGGCGCAAGCCTCATTCGACGTCGAATTTCCCAAGGAGTTTTACGTCGGCGCGTTCACGGCCACCACCGATCCGAATCCGGGTCCCAGCCCGAACTACGAAATCGATGTCTGGGCCGGGCGCTACTGGCGCGTCTCGGAAAATTTCTCCGCCGATCTGCGCCTCTCGCAGTACTCCTACCCCGACGATCCGCGCCGCGTGAGCTACAACCGCAGCGAAGTCACCGGCACGCTCGGCTTTCGCAATCAGCTGTTCGTCGCGGCTATCTACTCACCCAACACGCACGCGGTCGGCTCCGCCCCGGGCTACCAGGAAGGCGGCGCGTGGGCCCTGGAACTGTCCGGGCGCAAGCCGCTCGGCGAACATTGGGCGCTGTCGGCGGGATTCGGCCACTACAACCTCGAGCAGGTGTACGGCGACAGCTACAGCTACTGGAACGCCACCGTGACCGCCACGCTGAGCCCCTTCGAACTGCAGCTGGCCTACCTTGGGGTCGACGACCACGCCGCGGACCACTTTCCCAGCAGCACCGTGGGCGACCGGGTGGCGTTGACGGCCCTGTGGCGCTTTTCGAGCACCCAGTAGCCGCTCGGGAACCGAATCCCCCGCGCCCGGTACTCATGTGCAATTGGTCTCTCGTGGGTTCGCTGCCGTGGCATTGAAAAGCGTGGAAATTCAGGCGCCCCGGGCGGCAAATCCGCTGAATGACGCCTCGGAACGTGAGTTGCTGGATCGCATCGCCCGCGCGAAAGACCAGGCGGCGTTCCGCACCCTGTACGGCAACTACTACCAGCGCCTGTCGCGCCTGCTGGCGCGCATGTCGGTACGCCACGAAGACATCGAAGAGGTCATCAACGACACGTTCTGGGTGGTGTGGACCAAGGCCTCGGATTTTCGCGGCGCTTCGCAGCTATCCACCTGGATCATCGGCATCGCCTATCGCCGCGCGCTCAACGCGCTGCGGCGCGCGAAGTTGCGCCCGGTTTCGGACCAGCCGTTCGATGAGGACTCCATCAGCGTCGGATCGACTGATGAGCAAGAGAACAACCAGCAATGGCTCTCGCTCGGGTTGGAACGGCTGCCGGTCGAGCAGCGCATGGCCCTCGAACTTACCTACACTCTCGGCCATTCCTGCGAGGAAGTGGCCGCGATTCTCGACTGCCCCGTGAACACGGTGAAGACCCGGCTGTTCCGCGCGCGCGAGACGCTCAAACAAGTGTTGCCCGCCCTCGCGGGCATGTCCGGAGAACATTCATGAGCCCCCGCATTCCCGACACGCATGCCGAAGCCTGGGTCTTGCTCCCCTGGCTCGCCAACGGCCGCATCGAGGCCGTCGACCGCGAATGGGTCGAGGCACACGTTGCGACCTGCGCCGAATGCCGTGCCGAAGCCGCCGCACAGCGCATGGTGGCGACGCAGATGAATCGCGAGGGTTCCCTGCTGCCCGATTCGGCGGCGACGGATGAGCAGCGCTCGTTCAACAAGCTGTGGGCGCGCATCGAAGCGTCGGAATCGCTGGCGGTGCCGGTCGCGGGAACGAACCTGACCCCACGCGTCGCGCGCGGCTCGCGCGCGGTGCGCTGGCTCGCGGCCGCAGTGGTCGTGCAGGCCTTGGGACTGGGCGCGCTCGGCATGAGCTCGCTGCGTGGCGATGGCGGCGACTACAAAACCGTGGCCATCCCGGCGGAGCGTCTCGGCGCGCCGGCGGTGCGGCTGGTGTTCGAGCCGGCGGCGTCGATCAACACGATCAACACGCTGCTCACGCACCAGGGCCTTACGATCGTCAGCGGACCGGGTGATGCGGGCAACTACGCGGCCGTGTTGTCCGCGAATGCGGTAGCCTCGGGCGCAACGGCGGAGGCCGTCGCGGATGTGCTGCGCAAGGATCCGAATGTCAGCTTCGCAGAACCGGTTGCACGTTGATTTCACGCGGCATGCGTGGCGGCTCGGCATAGCGATTGCGCTGGCGGCGGTCGCGCTCACGCTGGCGCGGGTAGCCGCGGCCGCGGCACCGGTGCGCACGCCGCCCGAGGTGCGCACCGATCCCAACCAGTTCATCGTCGTCGCGGTTGCCAACCCCGTAACCGGTCGGCCCGCCGCGGTCGGCGGCACCGCGCACGGCTACGGCACCGGCTCTAACTACCGAGTCAGCGCCTCTGCGTCGTCGCTGATCCGCGAACTCACGCGCCAGTACTCGCTCACGCTGGTGTCCGAATGGCCGATCGAACAGCTGCAGATGCACTGCGTGCTGTTCCGGATTCCACCCGGCACCACGCGTGAAGCGCTGATCGAACGGCTGCGCGCCGACAAGCGCGTGCTCATCGTGCAGCCGCTCAACGAGTTCGAATCCGCGACCTCCGCCGCGACTTTCGACGATCCGTACGCGAAACTGCAATCGAACGTGCGCGCGCTCGATGTCGCCGAAGCGCATGCCTTCAGCCGCGGCGCCGGCATCCGCGTGGCCATCATCGACACCGGTGTCGACACGCAGCACCCGGATCTCGCCGGCCGCACGCAGCTCACGCGCAACTACATCGACGACAACGAAGCCACGTTCCGCAGCGACCGGCACGGCACGCAGGTCGCGGGACTCATCGCCGCGGCCGCCAACAACGGCATCGGCATCGTGGGCGTCGCACCGGACGTCAAGCTGTTCGCCTACAAGGCCTGCTGGCAGACGTCGGCCACGAGCGCCGGGCGCTGCAACTCGTTCACGCTGGCGCAGGCACTCGCCGACGCCATGGCCGCGAAGGTGCAAATCATCAACCTGAGCCTGGTGGGGCCGAGCGATCCGCTGCTCGCGGCGCTCATCGAAAAAGCCACGGAATCCGGCGTGATCGTGGTCGGCGCGGTATCAGCGGATCCGCGCTTCAGCTTTCCCGCCAAACTACCGCGCGTTTTGGCCGTCGCGGAAGCGGAAGACTCACCGAACGACGGCGCGGACGTCCTGCGCGCGCCGGCGCGCGACATCGTTACGCTGGTGCCCAATGGCCATTACGACTTCGCCTCGGGCAGCTCGCTCGCCACCGCGCAGGTCACCGGCGTCGTGGCGCTGTTGCTCGCGAAGAATCAGAAGCTGCGCGTGGAACGCGTGCGGGCTCTGCTCATGCAGTCGACCGAGAAACACGATACGACGCGCGGGCCGTACCTGTCGGTGAATGCCTGCGTCGCGTTGACGCTGGTGATCGACGGCGCCGTCTGCGCCCAGCGATAAATGGGGACATTCCTCGATTCCTAGCAAACGGGGACGGACCTGGTGATGAGTGAGTGGCGGGGTGCGGAGTGAATGTTCCGCGCGCGAGCGTGTGAGCGGCGCAGCGTGAGGCGGAACGCGCGCAGCTATTTTCAGGGCTAACGTCCACGTCGGAAACGTCGGCCTTCGGGCGCCGTTCATGTACTCCGTCGCGTCGGCGGCGTTAAGAGTGGCCGTCAGGCCTGGGAAGTCGCTCACCCGCGAGCAATCGAACCATCCCCGGCGGCCCGCGCCACCCACTCTTCCCCAGGTCCGTCCCCGTTTGCTAGGAATCGAGGAATGTCCCCATTTACGCGCGCTGGGCGGTGGGGAACTTGAGCACCGCCGGCGGCGCGCCCGTGGTGCGCACCAGCCAACCCACGACCGCCGACAGCGCCTCGCTGTCGGTTGCGCCCTGCGAGCGCGCGGTCTGATAGACGTCCATCTGCTGATGCGCGCTGGTGCCGCGCTTGAGCAGCGCGCGCGCATGCTCGGTTTCAGGCAGACAGTCGAGCGCAAGCGCGTCTTCGCGCGTGAGCGCGAGTAATTCTTCGAGGAGCTCGGCGAACGGCACGAGTTCGCCGCGCGCCAGGTCGAGCAGCGTCGCATCACTGCCGAAGCGCATCGCGCGCCAGCGGTTCTCGGCGATCAGCATGCGCGGGTAGCGGCGCCAGGTCTTGTTGTCGCGGCGCAGGCGATAGAGCATGCGCACCAGTGAGAGATTGAGCGCCGCCAGGCATACCGCGTCATCGAGGTGCGTGCAGCAATCGAAGACGCGGGTCTCGAGCGTCGGGTAGCGCGAACTCGGACGGATATCCCACCAGATCTTGGTCGTGTCTTCGATGAGCCCGTTGCGCACCAGCGCATCGAGATGCCGGCGGAACTCGCCGTAGCTCTCGAAAGATTCGGGCAGCCCGGTGCGCGGCAGCGACGACAACAACATGAGACGGAACGACTGCATGCCCATGTCGTCGCCTTCCCAGAACGGCGAGGAGCACGACAGCGCCAGCAGGTGCGGCACGAAATACGTGAGCTGATTCATCACGTCGATGCGTAGTTCGTCGTCGTCGAGCCCGACGTGCACGTGCATGCCGCAGATGATCATGCGGCGCGCGCCGCCCTGCACTTCGCGCGCGATGTCGGCGTAACGCTCGTGGTCGGTGTGCGGTGGCCGGTTCACCGGTCGTGCGAATGGATGCGTGGACGCGGCGATGGGCGCGATGCCGTATTCGGCGGCGACCTCACATACTTTGAGGCGCAGCGCGGCGAGCTCGCGGCGCATGGAGGAAACCGAGCCGCACACCGAGGTCTTCACTTCGAGCTGCGAGCGCAGGAATTCCGGGCTCACGCGGCCGTCGGTTTCAGCGATGCAGCGCTGCAGAAGCTCCGCCGGCGGATCCGCAACGAGGTCGCGCGTGGCCAGATCCACGAGCAGATATTCTTCTTCTATTCCCAGCGAAAACGCTGGTTCAGCGATCCTCGGCGTCGACATGCGCCGATTGTGCCGCCCCGCGTGGTTTTAGTCAGCTCCCGGATCCGAAAACGTCGTCGATCGCGCAGGGCTCAGCGAGGTGAAAGCCCTGGATGTAGTCGACGCCGATCTGTTTGAGCACTTCGAGAACTTCGGCCGACTCGACCTTTTCAGCGATCGTCGCCACCTGCATGGCGGCGCCGATCTTGGCGATGGCCTCGACCATGCTGCGATCCACAACGTCGTAGGCGACGTGCTTGGCGAAGTGGCCGTCGATCTTCAGGAAATCGACCGGCAGCGTCTTGAGATACAGGAACGAGGAGACGCCGCTGCCGAAGTCATCCAGCGAGAACCGGCAGCCGCGCGCTTTCAACTCACGCATGAAGAACGTGGCCTTGGCCAGGCTCGCCACCGCGGCGGTCTCGGTGATTTCGAAGCACAGCGAACGTGCCACGTATTCGTTGCCGAGGCGTGACAGGACGAATTCGAGGAAGTCCTCGTCGTTGATCGAGGTTCCCGAGAGATTGACGGCGATCCGCGGCAGCCGGCGCTCCTGCCGTACGCAGGTCTCCAGCAATCCGATGGCGCGATTCACGACCCAGCGATCCACCATGACCATGACGTTGTAGCGTTCGGCCGCGGGGATGAACTCGTTCGGCTGCACGAGAGATCCGTCCTCGTCGCGCAGGCGAACCATGAGCTCGTAGAAGGGTATGTCGGCGACCGTCGGCGAGACGCCCACGATGCGTTGCGCATAGAGCTCGAGACGGTCTTCCTCGACGGCGCGCGCGATGCGCCCGACCCACTGCATTTCGCGGTGTCGATTGGTGCCGTGGTCGCGATCATAGATTTCGACGCGATTACGTCCGCCGTCCTTCGCGGCATAACAGGCGATATCCGCCGCCGACAGAACGGAGGCCGAACTCGTCGTTTCGCGCCCGATGCGCACGACGCCGATGCTGGCGCCGACTGACAAACTGTTCGCGCCCCACAGGAATCGGTACCCATAAATGGCCTGGCGAATGCTGTCGGCGACACGCTCCGCCTGCTCCAGTGAACAGCGCTCGAGCAGCAGGCCGAATTCGTCGCCGCCCAGTCGCGCGATCGTGTCGGAGGCGCGTACGCGGGTCTGCAGCAGGCTGGTGATGTCGCGCAGCAGGCGGTCGCCGGCACTGTGGCCGCAGGTGTCGTTGACCACCTTGAACTGGTCGAGGTCGACGTACAGCAGCACGTAGTCGCCTTCACCGCGCTGCGCGGCGTTCACCGCGGATTCGAGCCGCGAATCGAATTCGCGGCGATTGATGAGCCCGGTGAGCGCGTCATGGCTTGCCTGGTAGGACAGCGCGCGTTTAAGACGCCTTTCCTTGGTCACGTCACCGAACACGATCACCGCGCCGATGGCTTCGCCCTCGCGATTGCGGATGGGCGAGGCAGTTTCCTGGATCGCCAGTTCTTCGCCACGGCGATTGACGAGCACGTTGTGGTCGGACGGCACCGAGGTTTCGCCCGCGGTGAGCACGCGATCGAGCGCATACGCGACCGGCTTGCGCGAGGACTCATCGATCAGCTGCAGCACTTCGCCGATCGGACGGCCGCGTGCGTCCTCGATCGCCCAGCCGGTGAGCCGTTCGGCCACGGGATTCAGATAGTCGATGCGCGCCGCGGCGTTGGTGGTGATCACCGCATCACCGATCGACTGCAACGTGACCAGCGCGCGGTCCTTCTCGGCGAACATCGCCTGCTCGGCGCGTTTACGCTCCGTGATGTCCGAGACCGTGCCTTCGTAGCCCACGATGCGTCCACTGCCGTCGCGCACGCCGCGCGAATTCTCGAGTGCGACGACCTGCGTGCCGTCGCGCCGCCGCAGCACGACTTCCATCGAGCGGACTTCGCCGTCGCTGTCCACGCGCCGGACGAAGTCGGTGCGATCCGGCGCGCTCCAATAGAGCATGACGGAGCTCGGCAGCGCGTACATCTCCTCGGCCGAGTTGTAACCCAGCATTTCCACGAACGCGCTGTTGACCGACACCAGCCGGCCGTCGCGAGTGCTCTGGTACACGCCTTCGATGACGCCCTCGAACAGCCCACGGAACTTCGCTTCGCTGGCGCGCAGCGCCTCTTCCGCGAGGTTGCGCTCGATGGCGAGCGCCGCGAGCCGGGCGGCGTGCGATTGCAGCACCTGCTCGCGCGAATCGGGCAATCCGGGTTCGGGGCGGTAGATGGCGACCGCACCTAACAACTTGCCGCTGGCGCCCTTGATCGGCATGGACCACACGGCGCGGAAACCGGAATCGAGCACGACCTGGCGGCGATCCGCCCAATGCGGATCGGTAGCGACGTCGGCAGCGAACACATCGCAGGCCGAATACACCGCCGCGGCACAGGAGCCGCGCCGCGGCTCGATCGGCGTGCGCTCGAGCACCGCGGCGAGCATCGGTGGCAGGTGCCGGGCGATGGTCAGCGCAAAGCAACTGGCGTCGGGCGCCAGGACGGAAATCGTGCAGCGGCATCGCGGGTAAACGGCCTGCACCAGCGCCGAGATCACGTCGAGCACCGCCGGCAGACTGGCATTCGATGCGAGCAGCGCGAAGAACGCGCGCTCGTTTTCCATGATGCTCTCGGCGCGCTTGCGCTCGGAGATGTCGGTGATGCTGGCGCGCAGCAGTGCCGGGGAACCGCCCTGCAGCCGCACCAGGCGCACTTCGCAGGGAATCTCGCGCCCGGTCGAGTCGCGATGCACCCACTCGAACACCTGCGCTTCGCCGGCCACGGCGCGCTTCAGGTGTTCGCGATGCGGCGACGCCGCGGGCTCACCATCGGGCTGAGTCGCCGCGCTGACATCGCTCAAGGTGCTGGACAGCAGCTGTTCGCGCGTCATCTTGAAGAGGCGCAGCGCCGGCTCATTGGCTTCGATGAAACGCCGGGCATCCGCGTCGATGACCGTGATTGCCTCGGGAGCGTTGTCGACCAGCGAGCGGTAGCGCGCCTCGCTGTCGCGCAACGCCTCCTGCGTCATGTGGCGTTCGGAGATGTCGCGCAGGCAGATGACGAAGACTTCACTGCGACCATTACGCGCGCGGCTGACCGCGACCTCGGCGGGAAACAGCGTGCCGTCGCTGCGCCGCGCGGTCACCTCCGGACTGATCCGCATGCCGCGGAACGTGTCGCTCGATCCGGCGAGACGCTCGAGGCCGGCGGCGATCGAGCCATCGACCGCGATGCCGGGCACCAGCGCGTCGATCCGCAGCCCTAACAACTCAGCGACCGGATACGCAAACACACGCTCGGTCATCGGATTCGCGCGATCGATGATGCCTTCCGCGTTCGCCGTTATGACGACGTCCTTGATGTGATCGAGGATCACCTGCAGCTGGGCGGCGCCCTGCTCGGCGATCTCGACCCCAAGCGAGCGCGCCTCGTCGGACATCAGCTGCATGGAGCGGACGATCGCCCGGCGCTCGTCATCGACCGTGTCGTAGTAACGACTCAGCATGTCGAGCAGTTCGTGGGCGCTGACGCGCGAGCCCGTGACGCGGGCGCGCAGCTCCCGCAGCTGCGTCTGCAACAGTGGATGCAGGCGCCGCATCGAGAAATCACTCATGTCCAGGCGCGATCCCGAGGCGGCGACTGTGCCGCTGCCCGTGGAACTCACGCTGGAATCAGTGCCCTCTTGCGAAGGTTGTCCTTCGGCCGGTTTTGACATAACGATGCAAGTGCAGACCAAATTGCATGATATGTCCCGGCCTGGGTACGCCCCGTGAAGCGGCTCCCGTTTTTAAGGAGTCGGCTGGGCTGCGGGAGGACTTGCCGGCGCCGGAGGACTCGCGGACGCCGGTTGCGTCGCCACGATGATCGGGATCGAGAAGATGCGGGTCACGTTGCCCTCGAGCCCTTCGGTTTCCACGCTGGCGGTCAGGATGAAAACGCCTTCCCGCGCGGGCAGCAGGACCAGCTGGTGCAGGACCGGCTTCTCGATCGCGGCATTGCTCAGCGGTTCGAGGTTCTCCCCGCTGGTCAGCGCGATACCGTCGCGGCCCTCGAAATGCGCCCGCAGCGAGGTGAAATCCTGGTGAGGAACGATCGCGATATCCACCGGCAGCGCCTCGTTGATCGCGGGCGTATCGCGCAGCGCGAAGTGCACGCTGACAACGGTGGCATTCCTGGTGGACGAAACCGCCGCAACCATCTCCGGCGGCAGCCCCGCAACCTTGGGTCCGACCGGTTTGCGCGCGGCGGACGAACCCGCGGCCGGCGCCGGCGGAGCGTCATCGCAGGCCGCAAGCAGGGCACCGCAGGCGAGTGCTGCAAACAGAAATGTGCAATTACGACGCGTCGGCATCCAAAGCCCTCCGGGGTCCAATACTAACGGACGTTCCTGTTTTTAATGCCTATTTCGCAAGCCTGCTTCGAAAGCCCTACTTCGAAAGAATGGGTGGATCGTCCATCGCCGCTAGTTGCTCGAACAGGTCCGCGATGTGCCGTTCCCAGAAGCGTGGCTCGCCGAACCACGGAAAAGCCCGCGGGAACGCCGGATCGTGCCAGCGGCTAGCAATCCACGACGCGTAGTGCAGGATGCGCAAGGATCGCAATGCTTCGACCAGCGTGAGTTCGGTGTAATCGAACTCACCAAACAACTCGTAGCCCTCCATCAACGCGGCCCAGCTCGACTGCTGACTCGCGGCATCGCCGGAGAGAAACATCCACAAGTCCTGGATGCGCGGACCCGACATGCAATCGTCGAGGTCCACGAACAGCGGACCCTGCTCACGCCACAGGATGTTGCCGGCGTGGCAGTCACCATGGATGCGCACGCGCGGCAAGGGTCCGAAACTCTCGAAGCACTGTCGGATCCGTCCGATGATCTGGTCGCTGACGCGCGCGTACTGCTCCGTCAGTGCCTCGGGGAGGAAGCCGCTGTTGCGCACCATCTGACGCGCACGCACGCCCATCCGCTCGAGATCGAGAGCCGGGCGATGGTCGAAACGCTCGCGAGCGCCGATCGCATGGATGCGGGCCAGGGCCCTGCCTAGCAAGGTGAGCGTAGCGTGGTCGTCGAGCTCGGGCGCGCGCCCGGCGAGGTACGGGAACGCCGCGAACCGCAGGCGTTCGTGTACAAACAAACTATTCCCGTCCCGGCGCAAGGGCGCGGCCACCGGCAATTCGGCCGCGGCGAGTTCAAAGGTGAACGAATGTTCTTCCTGGATCTGCGCGTCGCTCCAGCGCGCCGGGCGATAGAACTTGAGCACCCACAGAGTGCCGTCCTCCTCGCCCAGTTGATAGACGCGGTTTTCGTAACTATTGAGCGCAAACAGCCGCCCCGAAGGATCGAGCCCAATGCTCTCGGCAGCCGCGAACACCGCGCCGGGATGAAGTGCGTCGAACGGCGCGGGTGCAGAATGGGTCACAGCCACCCCGGGACATTAATGTAAAATCCCGTGGCCTCAAACTCTTACGGAAACATGAGCGAGATGACCCAAGGATCGACCGTTCTCGTGACCGGCGGCGCCGGTTATATCGGCAGTCACACGGTCCTGCAGCTTGTGGCACGCGGCGAGCGCGTCGTGGTGCTGGACGATCTATCCACAGGGTTCCGCCAGGCCGTAAGTAATGTGCCGCTCGTGATCGGCAACGTCGGCGACCGCACTCTCACTGCAAAACTCCTCGCCGAACACAACATCGACACGATCATTCACTTCGCCGCGCACACCATCGTGCCCGAGTCGGTGTCCAACCCTCTCAAGTACTACGGCAACAACACCTGCGCGACGCGCTCCCTGCTCGAGGCCGCCGCGAATGCCGGCGTAAAGCACGTGGTGTTTTCCTCGACCGCGGCCGTCTACGGCACACCGGCCGCGGGGCTCGCATCGGAAGATTCGCCAACCGCGCCGATCAATGCCTACGGCACTTCCAAGCTCATGTCCGAGTGGATGCTGCGCGATCTGTGCGCGGCCACGCCGATGCGCCACGTCGCGCTGCGCTATTTCAACGTGGCCGGCAGCGACCCGCAGGGGCGCATCGGCCAGTCGACCCGCGCCGCCACCCTGCTCGTCAAGGTGGCCTGCGAGGTGGCGGTGGGCAAGCGGCCCTTCCTTGC